>Ga0316622_100002738_pt1 | contig 12331 bp, 9 predicted proteins | sample OWC_Aug_OW2_C1_D_FD_207646 | JGI IMG/M metagenome (GOLD analysis project Ga0316622, IMG submission 207646) | Wetland soil microbial communities from Old Woman Creek delta, Ohio, United States - OWC_Aug_OW2_C1_D5_C | ecosystem: Environmental > Terrestrial > Soil > Wetlands | place: USA: Ohio... | reverse complement strand
CCCAGCGGCTTCAGGTAGGAATCGCCGAACTCGCTCGTCCGCGGGTCCGCCAGGGCGTCGTCGGCGGCGATGACGCGGCATTGCTCAATGGCCTCGAAGTAACTCGGGTAGTCCTTGGCCAGGAGCATCATCCCCCGGTCGTGGCGGTCCTCCCCCCGTTCGTAGAGATCCTGACAGCGGATCCGGGTGCGAGCTGCGTCGAAGAGCCAGATGCTCACCCGGTCGATGTTCAGGGTGTGGGCGACGATTTCGTCCATCGTCCGGAGGGCGCCGTCGAGATCGGCAAGGTCGAGCTTGGCGAGTTCCAGGAGGGCGGATTGATGGCGGATGACCTGGTCGGACGTCTTTTGCAGGGCGGTTTCCTCGTGCTTCTGGAGGGTGATGTCGAGCAGGCTCCCCTCGAAGTAGAGCACCTGGCCGCCGGGATCGCTCACGGCGCTGACATCGGCTTGGACCCAGATCACCCGGGCGTCGGCGCGTTTAAGCTTGAAGACAAAATTCCGGAGGGCTCTTTCCTCGGATAGGGCGGTCCTCGCCCGGTCGAAGTCCCGGGCGTCAAGGAAGTAATCCACCGGCGCACTCTTCAGGGCCGCCTGGGCGTCCTCAAAGCCGAGCATCCGGGCCAGGGCCGGGTTGACGTCAAGGAGCCTTCCCTCCGGGTCGGTCCGGAACAGGCCGACGGGAACATTTTCGAAAAGGGCCTTGAATTTTTTTTCCGACTCTTTCAGGCCTTCCTCGGTCCGTTTGCGCTCCAGGGCGTTGACGAAGATCTCGCCGACGATCTTGAGGAGGGAGAGGGTCCTTTCCGGCCACTTCATCACCCGGCGCATCGAATCGAACCCGAGGAACCCGACCAGGGAGTTGTGCAGCATCATCGGGACGACCACGAGCGACTTGGTCTGAAGACTTTTCAGCAGCCGCTTTTCCGCCCGCGCCTCCGGAGGAAGGTCGTCGACTCGGGGGATATGGATGCTCTCGGCCCGGGAAAGCTTGCCCATGTACCAGGGGAAGGACTGGCCCGGGACCTTCTGCAGCTTGTCCTTAATGGAGGGGACTCCCCGGGCGCACCATTCATAGGTATCGAAACCCTGGCCGTTCCTGAACAGGAAGACGGCGCTGCGGTCCACCCCCGCCGCCTGGCCGATTTTCTTCAGGGCATCGCCGATGCCCTTGTCGATGTCTTCGGTGGCCAGGTTGATGAACTGCGTGGAGATGGCCGTGATCAGGTCGTCGAACTGAAACCGGCTCCGCCGGTCCGGCCGAACGGCCCGCGCCGCCGCGCTCCGCGTCATCCGACGCGTCTTGGGAGCTGGATTCTTCACGGCAAGAGACACTTTGAGCTCGTTTCCACAGAAATATCCAGGAGTGGAGGCCACACCATGGACTCCCGCATACTGTATTTTGCGGCCCGGACACGGGCAATCGCCCATGAAGATGAATCGTGGGGGGATTTTTTTTTCAAACTCATCACCCCCAGAGGCTATCGGGGGAGGAGTGTGATAAGATAGGTGGCCTCGGAGGATGGACATGAAAAAGATTCTGCCGCTTGCCTTTTCTCTCCTGGCCAGCCTGTCACCTCCCTCCCATTCAGGGGTTAAAGGAACCCTATTTATCATCGGCGGGGGGGACCGGCCGGAAAGCCTGATGCGGCGGTTTATCGACCTGGCCGGGAGGTCCGGGGGGGGGAAAATCGTCATCTTCCCGATGGCCAGCAGCGAACCGGCGGAAACCGGGTCGCGTCTGGCGGCGGAATTCAAGGGGCTGGGAGCGCGGGAGGCGGAGTATTTCGCCCTGACCCGGGAGCAGGCCCTGGCTGAAGAAAGCGTGAGATTGCTGGAGGGCGCCGGAGCCGTCTTTTTTTCAGGCGGAGACCAGTCCCGCCAAATGGATATCCTCCGCGGCACTCCCATCCATCGGCGGCTGCTCGAGCTTTATCAGGAGGGGTGCGTCATGGGGGGCACGAGCGCCGGGGCGGCGGTGATGAGCGAGATCATGATCACGGGTGACGAGCGGCGCAAGGTCGAGGAAGGCCATGAGTTCGAAACGCTCGAGGCGGGGAACATCGTCACGGTCGAGGGGTTGGGCTTTCTCAAGACGGCCATCATCGACCAGCATTTCGCCACCCGGAAAAGGCATAACCGGCTCATCAGCCTGATGGCCGAGCATCCCGGGCTTCTGGGGGTCGGTATCGATGAAGAAACGGCCGCCGTAGTTGGACCCGACGATCGCTTCGAGGTCATCGGCAACCGGAATGTCGTCGTCTATGACGCCTCCCGTGCGGAGGTGATGATCGCGCCGTCCAAGGCCGTCGGTTTCCGGGGGATGAAGATGCACGTCCTGTTGCCCGGCGACCGTTTCGACCTCAGGAAAAGAGAGGCGGTGCGCTGATGCCGGCCGGGAAAATCCGACTCCCCCATACCCTGGTTCTGATCTATGCCATGGTCATCCTGACGGTCGTGGCCACCTGGATCGTTCCGGCAGGCCAGTACCAGAGGGTCGAGAAAGACGGCCGGACCATCCCCGTGGCGGGCACTTTCGCCCTCTCCAGCCGCAACCCGCAGGGCCTGGGGGCGTTGTTCGTTTCCCCCGTGAGAGGATTTGTCGAAGCCGCGGCGATCATCGCCGTCGTCTTCGTGGTCGGGGGCGCCTTTTCGATCATCCAGAGGACGGGCGCCGTCATGGCTTTCATCCACAACCTGGCCCTGAAGTTCGGCCGGAGCCGGGCCCTCCGTGCCCTGCTCATCCCGGTCACGATGATCGTCTTCTCCCTGGGCGGCGCCGTCTTCGGGATGTGCGAAGAGACGATGCCTTTTGTCCTGATCTTCGTGCCGCTGGCCCTTTCGCTCGGCTACGATTCGATCGTCGGGGTGGCGATCCCCTTTGTCGGGGCGGCCTCGGGTTTCGCCGGGGCTTTTTTCAATCCCTTCACGGTGGGGATCGCCCAGGGAATCGCGGGCCTACCCATCTATTCGGGGTTGGGTTTCCGGCTGATCATTTGGGCCTTGGGGACGGCCATCGCCGTGGTCTTTGTCGTGCGCTATGCGGCGCGGGTGAAAAAGGACCCCCGGAAAAGCCCGACCTATGAGGACGACCTGGAACGGAGGGCCAAGCTCCAGATCCAATCGGCGCCGACGGAGATGGTCGAACTGACTCCCGCCCACAAGCGCGTCCTGGTGCTTTTCCTGGCGGGGATGGCCCTCCTTGTCTTCGGGATCCTCAGGTTCAAGTGGTACATCAACGAGATTGCCGGTCTCTTTCTGGCCCTGGGGGTACTTTCAGGGTATGTCGGGAGGCTGAAGTCCGAGGACATGGCCCGCTCGTTCGTCGATGGGGCCAAGGACATGGTCAACGCGGCCCTGATCATCGGCTGCGCCAGGGCCATCCTCGTCGTCGCCACCGACGGCAGGATCCTGGATACATCTCTGTACGCCATGTCCAGGGCGATCGCCAACTTTCATCCGATCCTGTCGGCGCAGATGATGTTCATCTCCCAGTGCATCATCAACTTCTTTGTCCATTCCGGAACCGCCCAGGCCGCCTTGACCATGCCGATCATGGCTCCCCTCGGAGAGCTCGTGGGCATCACCCGCCAGACGTCGGTTTTCGCCTTCCAGCTTGCGGAATATATCAATCCGATCCTGCCGACTTCCGGCGTCACCATGGGAATCCTTGGTCTGGCCCAGTTGCGCTGGGAAAAATGGGCCAAGTGGTTCCTCCCGTTGGCGGTCCTTTGGGTGATATTCGGGCTGATTATGCTCGTCCCCGCCGTCCTCGTCCGCCTGGGACCGTTTTAGCCCGCCCCGGGCTGTTAGCCGGAATTCAGGCATCTCGCTTCCTCTGACAAGGCCGGATGGAGAGGGGCGGGGCATCCAGGCCACTTTTTTCATAGACAGGGCAACCTTTTGCCCCCCTGTTTCATCTTATCCGGATGAGGAATAAATGGACGGTTGCTCGCTCGCCCTGTCGCTTGCCACGAATCCTTTCTTGAGGGATAATGGCTCCCGGATTGGCCCTTCCCATTTACCGGCGGCCATTCCTCTTATGACGGCAGACGACAGAGACTGGAGAAAAGCCCCCGCGATGCCCCTCCCCGTCCTTTCCGCCTTGATCCGGAGAGGCAAGGAGGGGGATGAGGGGGCGATGGAAAGGATTTACGAGCAATTCAAGAGGCCCCTTTTTAATCTGGCCTATCGATATACCCCGGACCACGCCTCCGCCGAAGACCTGCTCCAGGACATCTTTGTCAAAGTCTTTGCCCATCTCGAGGAGGTCAACAGGGACGAGACCTTCGTCGCCTGGATGTATCGCATCGCCATCAACACGTGTTATTCCTATCTTCGCAGCCGGCGGAACCGGGAAGGCCGCTCGGTCGGCCTCGGCGATATCGAGGGGAAAAGGGAAGAGGCCGTATTCAATGGGCATGAAGACAGCCTGGCCGGTCCCTTGGACGAAGCGATCCGCGCCCTTCCGGAAAAGCTCAGGGCCGTCTTCACGCTCCATGACGTCCAGGGCCACACCCATGAAGAAATCGGACGGATCCTTGGTGTGACGACCGGCACATCCAAATCGCAGCTTTTCAAAGCCCGGCTGAGGATCCGGAGTTACCTGAAAGAAAGAAAGGTTTTTTAGGGAGTCCGGCGATGAAGTGCGTGACCGCTCGGGAATGGATCAACGACCTGATGGACGGCGCCCTCGGGGTCGACAGGGAAGCGGAGCTGAACGCCCATTTAGCCGGGTGTCCGGACTGCCGGGAACTCGCCCGGGACTTCTCCGCCATCGTCCGCGCCGCCAAGAGCCTGCCTTCGTCCGAACCGGCGGCCGCGGTCTGGCAGAAAATCGCCGCCGGAGTGAGAGAGGTCCGGCGGGTCGCGCCGGCCGAAGCCGCGGAGGAACGAAGCCGGCTGCGGAGGTTTTGGGCGCCGGCCGGGTGGGCCTATGCGGCCGGGGCGGCCCTCCTTCTCCTGGCGGTCGGAGGCGGCATCTACCGGCAGGTCCGTCGGGCGGCCGCGGAGGACGAAAAGGGAAGGTCGGTCGAGTTCACCCTGGCCAAGCTCCGGGAGGCCCAGGGTTACTACGAGAAAGCCATTCAGGCTTTGAACGAAGCCGTTGAATCCCGGGAAAGCCGGATGGACCCCCGCCTGGCCGAGGTCTTCAAGCGAAACCTGGCGGCGATGGATGAGACGATCCAGGCCTGCCGCCTGATCGTCGAGCAGGACCCCGACAACCTGACGGTGCGGGCCTACCTTTTGACCGCCTACCGGGAAAAGGTGAATTTCCTGGAGGAGATGATGGGGCGGGAACGGCGCGACCTTTTGGGCGGAAACGAAACGACGCTATAAACAATATCAACAGAGGAGGACCCAATGACAAAACAGTGGCTGAAGGCGACGGGGTGGCTGGTCATCTCTCTTATGCTTGTCTATTCGGTGGCCCTAGCCAAGGAAAAATACGAGGAGAAGTTCGACAAGACCGTGGCCCTGGCCAAGGACGGCAAGGTGGAAATCAACAATATTTCCGGCGACATCACGGTCACAAGCTGGAACCAGGACCAGGTCAAGATCGAGGCCGTCAAGTATTCGGAGGCGTCTTCTCTTGAGAAAGCCAAGGAGAACGCCGCCAAGGTGACGATCGAGGTCGTCCAGGAAGGGAATGTCCTGCGGATCGAAACGAAGTATCCCAAGAGCGGCAAGTTCTGGGGCGGCGACTCGGTCGACGTCTCAGTCGTATACAAGCTCTGGATCCCGGAAAAGGCGGCCCTCAAAGCGATCAATGTCAGCGGTGATGTTTCGGCCGAGGCAGTCGGCGGCGCGGCCGCCCTCAAGTCCGTGAGCGGCGGCATCCGGCTCACCAAGGCCGCCGCCGGCGCCGACTGCACTTCGGTCAGCGGCGGCGTCGAAGTCGCGGATGTGACCGGCAACGTCTTCCTCAAATCCGTCTCCGGCGATGTCAAGGCCGGCCGGGTCAAGGGCTCGGTCGAGGCCGAGACCGTAAGCGGTGAGGTCGACCTTCTGGATGTTTCCGACGCTCCGACCGTGCGGGTTAAGGCCCTAAGCGGCAGCGTCCAGTATCGGGGCATCATCAGCAAGCAGGGAAACTACAGCCTCAAATCCCACAGCGGCGACGTCGTGCTTTATCTTCCGGCCGACTCGGCCTTCGACTTCGAAGCCGAGACCTTCAGCGGCGGGGTCGAGTCCGATTTCGAGATCAAGATGATGGGCAAGGTCTCGCCCAAGGAGATGAGCGGATCGGTGAACGGAGGCGGCGCCGTGTTGAAGCTCTCCTCGTTCAGCGGCGATATCAAGCTCAAGAAGAGCTAGGATTCAGGCGGCAACGGAGATATTTCCAAGGGGCGGCTCCGGACGGGAGCCGCCCCTTTTGTTATAATAGCCTGCTCCGAGGACGCCATGGACTCGCTGAGCAGGGTTCATCTTGTTAACTTCTTCCGCAAACTGGCCGTCAACGCCGTCTTCTTTCTGGTCGCCCTCCATTTCCTCAAGCTGGGATTCAAGGGCTGGCAGATCGGTTTCGCGACTTCACTCTATGCCTTCGCACCCCTTCTTTTTTCCTTCCCCACGGGCTGGGCGAACGACCGCTTCTCCATAAAGGAAATCATCCACGGGGCCCTGGCCCTGTTCAGCCTGATGCTCCTCGTTCTGAGCCGCGTCCACTCCTTTTTGCCGGCGGCCGTCGTTTTCCTTGTTCTCGGCCTGGCCAACAACGCTCTGGATATCTCCATCAATAATCTCTACTACAAGGATAACGCGGCGATCGACCAGAACAAAAAGTACAGCCGCCTGGTTTTCTGGCAGTCCCTCGGCGCGGCCGCGGGCCCGGCCGCCGGCGGCATCATCGTCACCTCCGCCGGGTTCTCCGCGCTTTTTATTGCCTGTGCGATCCTGCTTCTGGCCGCACAAGCTTTCGTCCCGTCCCTTGGCGGGATCCGCTTCCGGCCGGTCCCTCCGCGGGTCTATCGGGGCAACATCCTCCGGCCCAAAACGCTCCTCTTTTCGGCCATGATCTTCATCATCGGGCTCCACTGGGGCTTGGAGGGGACGGTCTACAGCCCCTTCCTCAAACAATCCTTCGGTCTCAGCACGTTTTCTCTATCGCTCTACATTTCCCTGGCCTTGCTGGCCATGGCGGCGTCCCAGCTTCTCATCGGTTTCCTTCCGTTCGACCTGAGGCTCAATAAGCGGATCTTCCGGATTTCCCTTGTCCTCTCCGGCGCCGGACTCGTCCTGATGGTCAACCGAAGTCTGGCCCTGTCGTTCGCCTTCCGGCTGGTCCACGAAATCGGAGACGGCCTGCTCGGAGCGCTCGTCGTCCTTTTCATCTCCCGGCTTTTCGAAAAGGAAAGCATCGGCGGCAGCTCGGCCGTCCTTCAGACTGTGATGACCTGCGGCCACATGGTCGGGGCGCTGGCCTTCTCGACGCTGGGTTTTCGTTTTGGCTTGGGCTATCCTTTTCTTGTTGCCGGCGGTCTTCTCGTCGCCGATTCCGCGTTCAGCCTTTACTGCTTCCGCCGGGCGGAGTATTGATATGGATGATATGATCGCAATCACGGTCGCCAGAATAACCGAGAACAAGTTGTCTTGGATGGACGAGAGCAAGCCGTCGATATGACTGAGAACAGGCTGTCTGGAAGGCTTGAGAATAAGTTGCCAGAAACGGCTGAATGCTTGTATCTCAGAGAACGACCTGCCGGGATGCGCTTCCCTTGTTCCCTGCCCCCTCGCGGGGGAGGGTGAGGGAGAGGGGGCTTAGAAATATGGCGATCAGATTGAGGCGATACTTGCAGGGAACCCCATCATGATCTCTACATCCGGCCGTGATTTTGACATCATCCTTATCAGCGGCGAGCCGTATGTGGATCATCCGCTATCGGCCGTGGGCGTCATTGCCCGGGTCCTGGACGCCAAGGGCTACAAGGTCGGAGTCATCGGGCGTCCGGATTGGAAGAGGGACGAGGATTTCCTGAAGCTCGGCCGGCCGCGGCTCTTTTTCGGCATCACTTCGGGCTCGATGGACAGCCTGCTTGTCAATTACACGGCCCTCAAGAGAGAGCGGGCCCGCGATCCCAACGCCCCTCACGAATCCGGCATCCCCGACCGGGCGGTGCTGGTCTATGCCAATATCGTCAAGCGGCTGTACGCCGAGTCGGTCATCGTCCTCGGCGGGATCGAGGCCTCGCTCCGGCGGTTCGCCCATTATGATTACTGGGAGAACAAGGTCCGGAGGAGCCTCCTCCTGGATTCGCGGGCGGACATCCTGGTCTATGGTCCCGGCGAGAAGCAGGCCATGGAGATCGCCCGCCGGCTGAACGAAGGAAAAGACATTCGGGGAGTGCCGGGAACGTGTGCCGTGGAGCGGGAGCTTCCCGCGGGGTTCATCGCCCTTCCCTCGTATGAAGAGGTTGCTTCAGACCCGGCCAAGTTCTGCGAGGCCCAGCGTCTTTTTTCCAACCGCCGGCCTCTGGCGCAGGCCCACGCCGGCCGCTTCGTCCTCCAGTACCCGATGCCGGAGTACAGGACCGCGGACCTGGACTGGATCTACGGCCTGCCCTTCTCCCGGAACGTCCCTCGGGATTATCCGGAATTCGCCATGGCGCGTTTCTCGGTGGTCACGCACCGCGGCTGCGTCGGGGACTGCTCGTTCTGCTCGCTGACCCTTCACCAGGGGGACCGGATCGTCTCCCGGAGCGAGGAGTCCATCCTGGAGGAGATCCGGCGGCTGACCCGGCACCCCGAGTTCAAAGGATACGTCGATGACTTGGGTGGGCCGACGGCCAATATGTACGGGATGGACTGCCCGACGGGCTGCGCCGACGGGAACTGCCTGAACTGCAAGAAACTCGACCGAAGCCACAGCCGGCTCATCCGGCTGATGAAACGGGTGCGGGCCATTCCCGGAGTCAAGAAAATCTTCGTCCGGAGCGGTATCCGGTACGACCTGGCCATGGAGAGCCGGGAATACCTGCGGGAACTCAGCGCCCACCATATCAGCGGCCAGCTCAAAATCGCGCCCGAGCACGTCTCCCCCGAGGTGCTCCGCTTGATGAACAAGGGCCGGGACAGGAGCGATGAATTCCGCCGGCTGTTCAAAGAGCTGAGCCGGGGACGCCGGCAAGAGCTCAAAGGCTACTATATGGTCGGCCATCCGGGGACATCGGAGAAGGAAGCCCGGGAACTGGCCCGGCACCTGGCGAAGCTCGAACGGGAGGGGGAGAGGCCCGTCGAAGGCGTCCAGATCTTCACGCCCACGCCCATGACCCGCTCCACCTGTATGTATCATACAGGCGTCGACCCGATCTCCGGCCGGCCGGTCTATGTCCCCCGCACCTTCGCCGAAAAAAAAGCCCAGAAGCGGCTCTTGATGACCCGGTCCCAATGATCACCCGGCCTAGATCCCGGGCAGCTGCCGCTCCCGCCAGTGGCGCGTCTCACAAATAACTTGGCTATGTCATAATCATAACCGGGCTGGGGAATCTTTTTGAGGTAAGCTCTTGGCCGGCCGCACCGAAATCAGTCATCTCGCGAGACACTGTGGGTCGTTCCCTTTCCGGTTCGAATCCCAGAGCGTCTCGACCTCCGCCGGCGCCGCCCATTTTGTCTTTCTTGGGGCGATTCTGTAACATTGGTTCTTCCTTGCGTAAGAAACAGGGGACACTCCTATGCTGGTTTCGGCTGAATAGGAAGGATAAGAAACATGCGCAAATCTTCTGTCTTCCTGGTCATCCTGCTGGCGGCGGTTTTTTCGACGGCCTCTCTTGGCGTCTCCCAGAAAACAAAGGAGCAGATGCCGGAACGGGACCAGTGGTCAGCGGACCTCGATTTCCTGGCTAAAGAGCTTCCGGCCAGGCACAAGAATCTCTTCTTCAAGATCACGCCCGAGAAATTCCAGGCGGACGTCGCGGCCTTGAGGGCGCGGATCCCGAAGCTCAGCCGGCCCCAATTTCTGGCCGACTTGGCCCGTTTGGTGGCGGCCGTCGGCGATTCCCACACCTCGCTGACGGTCATCCCGGAGCAGGCGTTCCCCTTAAGGCTCTACTGGTTCAAGGAGGGGATTTGCGTCACTGACACGACGACTGAATTCGCGGCCTTCCTCAACGGCCGGCTGGAGGCGGTCGACGGCCATCCCGTTGAAGAGGTCGTCCGCGCGTTTTCCGGGATCATCCCCCACGACAACGACGCCCAGGTCAAGGATTTCGTTCCAAGGTTTCTGGCATCCTCCGAACACCTCCTCGGGCTCGGGCTCATCGCGGACCCCGAGGAAGCGACCTTCTCGGTCCGGACATCCGCCGGCAAGCTGGCCAAGGCGAGAATGAGGAGCATCGCTCGCAGCGTGATCGGAATGATCCCCTGGGCGGCGCCGGCGGTCGACGTCTCACGCCTCCCCCTCTACCGCCGAACCGGGGGTTCGGCCTATGAATATTCGTATCTGCCCGAAGCGCGGACGCTCTATTTCGCCTACAATTCCTGCCGGGACCTCCCCGACCGGCCGTTCGCCGCGTTCGCAGCCGGGCTTTGGGACACGATCCGAAAGAGTCGCGTCGAGAAGCTGGTCATCGACCTGCGTAACAACAGCGGCGGGGATTCGTCAATCCTCGACCCGTTCATCGCCGACCTGGCGGCGGCGAAGGAGACCAACCGGAAGGGGCGCCTGTTCGTCATCATCGGCCGGAGGACGTTTTCCTCGGCGATCCTTAACGCCTTGGACCTCAAAAAGAAAACCGCGGCCGTTTTCTACGGAGAGCCGACAGGCGGAAAACCGAACCATTACGGCGAGATGGAAATGCTCACCCTGCCCCATCTCAAGCTCAAGGTATCCTACTCGACCAAGTACTTCCGGTTTGTCGACGGGGATGACCTCTCCATGATGCCGGACGTCACCGTCGAGCTGAGCATGGATGACTATCTGGATCTGCGCGACCCCGTCCTCGAGGCCATTTTGGCCGAAGGAACCGCGGTACGGTAAGCCGGGCGGCTGCCCGCTTGCTCGTAACGTTTCGTTTCTTACGGCGTCTGGATCTTCTCCGCGGGCACCCGGCCGTCGGCGGTCCAGCCGTAATGAGCGTAGTAGGCGTCGAGGATCCGCCGGTAATCGTCCGGGTTGACGGCCCGGCCCTTGTGCGCTCCGGCCGTGAGCGGGAGGGTCAGTTTGGGCGGGACATAGGCGTCGTAAGTCCGGTCACGGCCCTGGAGGTTGTTGAAATGGCGCTCCAGGTTGTAGATCCTCTCGCCGCAGGCGTTCATCGACTCGGCTGAGTATTCCATCCCGGTCAACGCCTTATATAGGCCGAGGAAAAGGTCCGACGTCACTGACTCGGGGAAGAAATCGCACAGTCCCAGGGAATCGACCAGGGCTTTTCCCACCTGTCCCGACGCGACATACGCGGCGAGTTTGTCGGCGCCCTCCAGCCCTCCCTCCTCGGCCTGAATTGTCCAGGCGTAGGTATGGTCGCCGCGGCCGCGATTGGACGTGCCGTAGGCCGTGAACATCCCGGGAAAGGCCTTGGGTTCGATGCCTGCATAGCCGAGCCCTCCATAGGCCGTGACGACGCAGCGGACGATCGTCTCGAGGTCGGCCGGACGCGCGCCCGACCCGATTTCGGCAATGACGGCGTCGGAATGCCGGGCGAAAACCCTGCCGATGTCCCCCCTCCGGTAGGCGATATCCTCGAGGAAACGGATCATCCCCGGGGCATCGCCGAATTTTGGCGCTCCGGAGAATTTTTTCAAAAAGCCCTTTTCCTCGAGGTCCATGGCACCGGCCGTTATCCCGCCAAAAGTCATCGTGTCTACGCCCAGTTCATTGCAGAGACGGTTGAGATGGAAGATGGCGTCGCGGTCCGTAATACAGCAGTTGATCCACAGGGCGATCGTCTCGAACTCGGGCCGCACGCCTTCACCCGAAAAGGGGCCGGACTCGACTCTCGCCGAACGCGTGCACAGGACATGTCGGCAGCGGTTGCAGACCTTGGGTTTCCCCGAGATGGCCAGGAAGGCGTCGGTGCCCACTTGGGCGTAGACGGCCGGGTCGAACCAGCCTTCATCGAAGTTGTGCCAGGGGAGGTAGCCGCCTTTTTTGCCCAGGTAGCCGCCGTTGAAGGCCCGGTCGAGCCACCAGGTGGTGCCCGTCTTGGGCCGGAAGGAAGCCGTCCAGGCTGGGTCGCCGACGTGCGATTTGATCAGCGAGTCGAGCTCCTTGCTCAGCTTTTGGAAGGCGTCGGTATCCGCGGTGGCCGTCTGCTTTTTCCCCAGCGCCGTCACGGCCACGAGCTGCTTCGAGCCCATCACGGCGCCGGCGCCTCCCCGGCCGAAATTGCGGTGGT
>Ga0316622_100002737_pt1 | contig 12333 bp, 11 predicted proteins | sample OWC_Aug_OW2_C1_D_FD_207646 | JGI IMG/M metagenome (GOLD analysis project Ga0316622, IMG submission 207646) | Wetland soil microbial communities from Old Woman Creek delta, Ohio, United States - OWC_Aug_OW2_C1_D5_C | ecosystem: Environmental > Terrestrial > Soil > Wetlands | place: USA: Ohio... | reverse complement strand
CGATGACCGTCGCGACGTTCAGGAAAGTGCCTGTCATGCCGGCGCGCCTGCCGCGGCCTAGGCGTCCTTCGCCAGAGTCGTCCTTCGTCCAGCCTGCAGGTTCTCCCGCAGTTCAAGCACAAAGCAAAGCGACGAGAGCCTGTTCAGGTAGCGCTGGAGATCCGGATTGGTCACATCGCCGGCCTCGAAGAGGGTCACCACGCGACGCTCCGCGCGCCGCACAATAGCGCGCGCCAGGGAGAGGGCTGCCTCGCCCGCGCTGTCACCGGGCACGATGAACTCGGTCGGCACGCGTGCGTCCTTGCTGATAGCGTCGGTCTGCGCCTCCAGCCAGGCCACGCGTGCCGCATCGATGGCGTGGAACTTGTCCGCGTTCTCCGGCGTTGCCGCCACCTCGGCCATCAGCTTGTACAGATCGCGCTGCGCCTCCAGCAGGATGGCGGCCGTGCCCTCGGCTGCGCACTGCGCGCGTGCCATGCCCAGGGCGGCGGAAGCCTCGTCCAGCGTCCCCAATGCCTCCATGCGCGCGTGGTCTTTGCGCACGCGGCCTTCGCCGAGCAGGCCCGTTGTTCCGTCGTCGCCGCGTGCCGTGTAGAACGACATGCGGTCATTATATCAACCCGACTTTCTCGGGCGTATAATCACGCGGGGATGAGGGAGCTGGGGAGCGTTTCTCCTGGTGAATTCCTGCGCAGTCATCTGCCGCCGCTCTTTGCCGCCGCGGTTGCGATTGCGCTTCTCATCATCACGCCCTTCTGGGCACGCGACTGGTACCGGACGCCCTTCCTCGGGATCGGCCTCGAGCACTTCAACGTCATCAACCACCTGCAGGGGGAAGGCTGGGGCGGGCACGCTCGCGGATTGACCTACCCCCAGCGGCTTGTGGCGCTGGATGACACGCCCGTCCTCACCGCGCAGGACACGCAGCGCGTCATGAAGGCGCGCGGCTTCCAGCGGGAACTTGCCACCATCGAACGTCTCGACGGAACTCGCTACACGGTCCCGATCGTTCCCATTCGAGTCCCCTTCATGGACCTGTTGTCGCTCTTCATTGTTCCATGGTCGGTCGGCGCGGCCTTCATCGCCATCGGCCTATGGACCTACACCTCGAGGCCCTTCCAGTGGGAAAGCCGCGCCCTGCTGCTGTTCGTCTCGGGCGCCGCCGTCATGCTGGCGACGTTCCTCGACGTGAACTCGACGCACCATGCAACGCTGTGGTTCTCGCTCGGGGTTCTGGTCGCGGCCGGCGGCCTCGTGTATCTCGCCCTCGTGTTCCCGGTGCCGGTCTCTTGGGTTCTGCGTCGCCCGTCGCTGCGCTACCTGCCCTGGCTCATGCTGGTGCCCTTCGTGCCCCCATCGTTCCTGGCCATCTATCGGCCTCCCGATCCGTTCTTCCTGCTTCATGTCTGGCAGGCAGACTACGTCCTGGTGGTCTTCGGTTTTGTCCTGTTCATCGCTATGCTGATCTCGCGGCTGAGCTCCACCTGTCCAAAGCTCACGCGGCAGCAAAGCCGCGTCATCCTCTTCGGAGCGTTCGTCGGCTTCACGCCGGTGCTCAGTTTCTTCGTCCGCATCATCCTCGACATCGGCCCTCCGTTCCGCGCCTGGGTGTACTTTCCGCCGCTCATCCTCTTCCCGCTGGCAGTGACGTATGCCATCCTGCGATTCCGGCTGCTCGACATAGATGCCCTGCTCGCGCGCGCCATCACGTACGCAGTGCTGACTTTCCTTGTGGTAGGCGTGTTCTTCGGGCTCTCCGCATCGCTGTCACTGCTCATGAAGCAGATCATTCCATCAACCGATCCCCGGCTGGTCGCCATCTACCTGCTGTTCCTGGTCATGGGGCTCGTGCCGCTGCGGGACCGCATTCAGCGCTGGGTGGACCTCGCCTTCTACAGGGCGCCAGCCGACCACCGGGCGGCATTGGAGCGCCTGTCCCACAGCTTGCTCGTCACTCCGAACCTCTCCCGGACCATGAGACTGATCGAGGAACAACTGCAGCGCGCCCTGGGACCGGGCAAGTTTCTCGCCTACCTGTACAGTGATGATTACAACGAGTACTACCCGCATGCCACACAGGAGAACAGCGCGCCGCCCTATCCGGTCGACGACCCGCTCATCGCGCTGCTACAAGACCGCGACGATCCCGTCTGGTTTCCGCCAGATGGCACGCTGCCGGACGGTCTGCGGCCCGGTGTCGATGACTACAGCCGGCTGCTGGGCTATGCGTTCGTCCCGCTGCACTACGAACGCAAACTGATCGGCTTCCTTGCCCTCGGCCCGCGTCGTTCCGGAGACCTGTATAGAAGCGACGATCTCGAATTTCTCGCCGCGGTCGGAGCGCAATCCACGCTGGCGCTCGAGAATGCGCGCCTGTTCACCAACCAGGGACGCATTCTTGATGAGACCCGCGAGATGAAGAACCTGATGGACGATATCTTCGCCTCCATGGCAAGCGGCGTGATCACCACGGACCTGCAGCGGCGCGTGACGCTCTTCAACCGCGCCGCCGAGCAGGTCTTTCGCATCGCTGGGCGCGAGGCCATCGGGAGGCCGGTCTCCGAGCTGACGCCCTGCCTGGGCGGTGAGCTGGACCGCGTGGCTGCCATCCTGCTGGAGGGCGAGATCGCGGCCATCAATCGCGAGCTCTGCTGCGATATGCCGGATGGCCGCCAGGTCTCGCTGCGCGTGGGCTTCGCCCCCCTGCGGGATGCGCGCCTGGAGACCAAGGGCGTGGCGATCGTGTTTGAAGACGTCAGTGAGCGGCGCCGGCTCGAGGCGGAGCAGGAACGCATCCGGCAGACATTCGGCCGCGTCGTCGCCCCGCGCGTCCGCGACCGGCTGCTCGCGGATGGACGCAACCTGAAGCTGGACGGCATCACGCAGACCGTATCCATCGTCTTCGCCGACCTGACGGGTTTCAGCACCTACAGCGAGCTGCATGCGCCGGATGTCGTCTTCCCGCGCCTCAACTCCTACCTTTCGCTGGCAGCCAATGCCATCCTCGAGCAGGAGGGCACGCTCGACAAGTTCATGGGCGACGCAGCCATGGCCATCTGGAACGCGCCCGACGCACAGCCCGACCACGCTTGGCGCGCCGTCCGCGCCGCGCACGAGATCGTTCAGCGATCGCGGGCAGCCAACCGGGAGGCGCGCGGGTCCGCGCACAAGATGGTGTTTCGCATCGGCATCTCCACGGGCAGCGCCATGGTCGGCAACGTGGGCACCGACGAGCTCTTCAACTACACGGCCATCGGCGACGCGGTCAACATCGCGCAGCGGCTGCAGACCCACGCGGATGCCGGCGAAGTCCTGTTGGAGCACAACACCTACGAAGCGGTCGCCGAACGGGTCGTGGTCGAGCCGCTTCGCCCGCTCACGGTCAAGGGCCGGGAACAGCCCGTGCAGGTGTATCGCCTGAAGGGCCTGAAGTAATGCCCCGGAAGTCCACATCCACATCCTCGTTCGGATCACCGGGCCGCGAAGGCCATGATGCGTCGGCGTTCTACGCCACGCGGCTCTATCAAGATCAGCCGCAGCCGGAAGAGGTCGAGTACGTCGAGTACTCCCTCCCAGCGGAGACCCTCAACAGCATCTGTCTTGCCTCTGCCGAGAAGATGGACGCACTGCCCGACAGCAGCGTCCACTTGATGGTCACCTCGCCGCCCTACAACGTCGGCAAGGACTACGACGAGGACCTGACGCTCGATGAATATCTCGCCTTCCTGCGGCGCGTATGGCGCGAGGCATACCGGGTGCTGGTTCCGGGCGGGCGCGCATGCATCAATGTGGCCAATCTTGGCCGCAAGCCCTACATCCCGCTGCATGCTTTCATTGCCCGCGACATGATCGAGTCGGGCTTCCTGATGCGCGGGGAGATCATCTGGGACAAGGGCGCTTCGGCAAGCGGCTCCACGGCATGGGGATCCTGGCAATCGTCCTCCAATCCCACGCTGCGCGATGTCCATGAATACGTGCTCGTGTACTCCAAGGGCGGGTTCCGCCGCAAGCGGCCGGAGGGGCGCGAGGACACGATCACACGCGAGCAGTTCCTGGAATACACCAAGTCAGTCTGGACCTTTCCGACCGAATCGGCGCGCAAGATCGGTCACCCGGCCCCCTTTCCGATCGAGCTGCCCTATCGTTTGATCCAGCTGTATACCTACTCGGGCGAGGTGGTGTTGGATCCGTTCATGGGCTCCGGCCAGACCGCGCTGGCCGCGCGGAAGGCCGGCAGGAACTTCGTTGGATATGAGATCAGCGAGGAGTACCACCGGCTCGCCCTCAAGCGGCTGCACGACAACGCGCAGCCTTCATAGCGGCTGCCACGAGGAGCTGGAGCATGACGTACGTCATCGACCCAGAACGCAACGAAGTGCGCGCCCTCCGCTCCCTGACCTCCTGGAAGGACAAGCACGTCCTTGAGATCGGCAGCGGCGACGGCCGCCTTGCGCGACGCCTGGCCGCGCTGGGCGCGCGCCTCGAGGGCATGGAGCCCGACGCCGCGTTGGTGCGTGAGGCACGCCTCTCCACGCCGCCGCGCTTCGCGCATCGCCTGCACTATCGCCGCGGCGACGCACAACGCATGCGATACCCCGACGGGGCGTTCGACGTGGTCATCTTCGGCTGGGCGCTCTGATGAGTGCAGCCAGAGGGCATGGTTCATGCCCTGGAGGAAGCCACGCGTGTGCTCAAGCCCGGCGGTTTGCTGGTCGATCTTAGGCCCGCCGTGGTGCACCGCAAGGTCGGCATCCTCCATGACGGCCGGCTTCTACCGATCGGCCACTTGCAGGAGGACTTCTCGCTTGACCGCGCCGCAGACGCGGCCTGGAAGCGCTTCACGCGCCCCGAGACTTTCCGGGTAGTTCAGCGGCGGTCGTTCCCCTGCAACCGCTACCTCGATTCGCTGGCTGCTTTTCGCGAGTTCCTAGACGAATTCATAGAGGAGGGACAGTCACGGGTTGCAGCCCGGAAGCTCCTGAACAGGGTCGGGCGCGCCTGGTCCGAGGCGGCGGGCCCGAAGCGCATCGTCATCACCGCTCCCCTCCGACTCACGGCCATGCAGAGAAGGCGATGAGTCTGCCAGCTCGTTTCCCTGACTGCAGGCCTTGCCGCGACAGGGCGAATGGCATATAGTCCTCCCCTGCGCTGGATGAACGCACGCCGCAGGCCATGAACCCATCCTCCCATCATGAAATGCCCCCATTGCACACAGGCTAACTCCGCAGACGCCCTCTTCTGCCAGAGCTGTGGCAGGCCGCTGAACCTCGGCTGCCCCAACTGCGGCACCCTCAACGCGCCCGACGCCAGGTTCTGCAAGCGCTGCGGCGCATCACTGCCCTCCGCACCGGACCGGCTGGGCGCGCTGCGTGAGGCCGCGCCCAGCGAACTGCGCGCCCGGATGCACGCCGCCTCCGCCCAGATCGAGGGCGAGCGCAAGCCCGTCACGATCCTCTTCACCGATATTGTCGGCTCCACCGCCCTCGCCGAGAAGCTCGACCCCGAGGAGTGGAAGGAGATCGTCTCCGGCGCCCACCAGCGCGTCAGCGAGGCGGTCTATCGCTATGAGGGAACCATCGCCCAGCTCCTCGGCGACGGCGTCCTGGCCTTCTTCGGCGCGCCCATCACCCACGAGGACGATCCCATCCGCGCCGTGCGCGCCGCACTCGATATTCAACGCGCCATGGACGAGTACGCCCGCGGCCTCCAGGGCTACGTGGACGGGTTCCAGATGCGGATCGGCATCAACACCGGCATGGTCGTCGTGGGCAGCGTCGGCAGCGACATGCACATGGAATACCTGGCCGTCGGCGACGCCGTCAACCTGGCCGCGCGCTTGCAGTCCGAGGCTCGGCCCGGCCATGTCCTCGTCTCTGAGTCCACCGCTAAGCTCATCAAGGCGCAGTTCGACCTCAACGCCCTCGGCCCCATCCGCCTCAAGGGCAAGTCGGCGCCCATCAAGGCCTTCGAGGTCGTCGAGCGCAAGGCCGCACCCGCCACCGGCCGCGGCATCGAGGGCTTGATCTCGCCGCTGGTCGGCCGCGAGCAGGAACTTGCCGCGCTTCACACCGCCCTCCAGCAGCTGAGCGAGGGCCACGGTCAGATCGTCGGTATCTTGGGGGAGGCCGGCATTGGCAAGACTCGCCTGGTCGAGGAGGTCCGCCGTGATCCCTCGTTTGCATCGCTGCGCTGGCTTGAAGGTCGCTCGCTCTCCTACGGCGCCACCCTGTCGTTCTGGGCCATCACCCAGCTCATCAACAACGACCTCGGCCTGTCGGATGCCGATCCCGAGGTCCGCATCAAGGCTGCGCTGCGCAAGCGCGTGACGGCCCTCTTCGGTGACGGAGCGGCCGAGGTGCTTCCCTACCTCGGCCACCTCATCGGCGTTTCGCTTGGCGCCGAGGCCGAGGAGCAGGTGCGGCACCTGGACGGCGAAACGTTAAAGCGCCAGGCCCTCCTGGTTGCGGCCGAGTACTTCAGCCGGGTGGCTGCGGAACAGCCCACGGCGCTTGTACTGGAGGACCTGCACTGGGCCGACCCATCCAGTCTGGATGCGCTCGAGGGGATGCTCGCCCTCACCGACCGCGCCCCCCTGCTGCTGCTGTTCCTGGCGCGCGTCGAACGCGAGCACGGCTCTTGGGACCTCAAGCTCAAGGCTTCCACAGATTACGCCCACCGCTACACCGAGATCCAGCTCAGGCCGCTCTCATCCGAAGATTCCGACGCCCTCGTCGGGAACCTGTTGACCGTCGCCGACTTGCCGGTCAACGTCCATCAACTCATCCTCGACCACTCGGAGGGCAACCCCTTCTATCTCGAAGAGATCATCCGCAGCCTCATCGAGCAGGGGGCCATCGTCCAGGAAGGATCCACGTGGCGCGCCACCGCCGCCATCACCGACGTCGAGATTCCCGAGACGCTGCAGGGCGTGCTCCTGGCCCGCATCGACCGGTTGCAGGAGGACGTGCGCCGTACCTTGCAGCTCGCCTCGGTCATCGGCAAGAGCTTCCTCTACCGCCTGCTGGAGGCCATCGCCGCCGCCGAGCAACAGCTGGATGAGCATCTCTCGCAGCTTCAGCGCGCCGACCTCGTCCGCGAGAAAGCCCGCCGGCCCGAGCTCGAGTACATCTTCAAGCACTCGCTCACCCAGGAGGCCGCCTACGGTTCGCTGCTCGTCGAGCGCCGCCGCGATTTCCATCACAGGGTCGGCACCGCGCTGGAGCAGCTTTTCGCCGACCGGCAGGCCGAGTTCTACGGACTGCTCGCGCATCACTTCGATGCCGCAGGCGACACCGACAAGGCGCTCGAATACCTCACCAAGGCCGGTGACCGGGCCCGCCTCTCGGAGGCCTACGAGGAGGCCATCGGCCACTACCGGCGCGTGCTCGACCTCGTCGACGCGAAAGGCGACGCCGCCAGGGCAGCCAACACATGGCTCAAACTCGGTCTGATTCATCAGGTCAATTTCCAGTTCGAGCAGGCGCATCGGGCCAACGAACGCGCCTTCGAGTTGCAGAAGCAGATTCGCCTCGCCGGGCCTGCCTCCCGCCGCCCGGAGCCATCCTCCCAACAGGCACACACGTTCACGATGTGTGATCAGCGCGGGGGCCTTGGCACGCTGGATCCTTCGAAGCTGACGTTTGTACCCGAGTACAACCTTAGCGCCCAGCTCTTCGCCGGCCTTGCCGAGCTGGACGCAGATACGAATGTTGTACCGCACGTGGCGCGTTCGTGGGAAGTGCTCGACGGCGGAACGCGCTACATCTTCCACCTGCGCGATGACGTCCGCTGGACCGACGGCACACCCGTCACGGCGCACGATTTTGAATGGACCTGGAAGCGCTGTCTCGCCCCCGCCACGGGCGCGCCCCTCGCCTACATGGCCGACGACATCCTCGGCGCGCGCGATTACCGCCAGGGCCGCAATGCCGACCCCGAGAGCCTCGGCGTGCGCGCCCTCGATCCGCTCACGTTCGAGGTGCGCCTGAACGCGCCCGTGGCCTATTTCATCTACTTGGTGACAGGCCCGCCAACCTGGCCTCTCCCGCGGGCCGCCGTGGAGCGCCACGGTGAGGACTGGTGGAAGCCGGGCAACATCGTCTCCAACGGCGCCTTCCGGCTCGTGGAGTTCAGCGACGAACTCGTCCAGCTCGAGCGCAACCCGGATTACTTCGGTGAGTTCGCCGGCAACCTCGATCGGTTCACCTGGAAGATGCTGGAAAGCCCCGCTGACAGGGTGCAGGAGTACCGCGGCGGTCGGATTGACTGCTGCCTTGGCCTGCTGCAAAGCGACGTTACACCCGAAGTAGAGCCGGGGGAGATCGGCGGATGGCCGTCTCTTTTTGCAGGTGGCATGGTCCTGATTCCTGATGGACCGCCGCTCAGCGACGTCCGTGTTCGTCGCGCCATCGCACATGCAACCGACCAGGAGGCGCTGGGGCGCATCACGGGCACGCCCCAGCGTGCGATCCGCGGCGGGTTGGTGCCGCCGGGCCTAGCTGGGCATTCACCCGAGCTGGGGATGGCCTTCGATCCCGAACGGGCGCGGCAGCTGCTGGCCGAAGCCGGTTACCCGCAGGGAAAGGGACTCCCAGTCCTGAGGTGGCACCACCCAGCCGGGTTCCACGCACTCACTGAGTTGGTTGTTGAACAGATGGTTGATCATCTCTCTCTGACCCTCGAGCCAGTCCCGATACCCCCGGGCGTGAACTGGGTATCGCTCAAGGATTCCAATATCGTGGCTGGCGGTTGGGCGGCGGACTACCCCGACCCCGACAACTTCCTGCGCCAGTCGTTCTTCTACCGTCTCCTGGAGGAACGCGGCTGGCGGCACCCCCGGCTGGAGCAGTTGCTGGAAGAGGCGGCGCGCGTTCCCGACCGTGCACGCCGGCTCGCCATGTACCGTGAGGCCGACCGCATCCTCGTCAATGAGGAAGTTCTGATAATTCCCTGGTCCTATTCCAGCCCGCGCAATGTCACGCTGTTGAAGCCATGGGTCAAAAGCCTCGAGGTAAACGCCATGGGCCTCACCAGCCTGCGGGACGTGGTGGTCGACCCCCACTAGGCCGTCTCGTCGGCCAGTCTCGGTTCGCTCCACCTGCACCTGGTCCAAGGCACCACCAGAATTGGGGACTTCACGTTTCCTTCGTGACGGCGATAGTATCGCCGCCAAACGGTGGCTGGTTTCCCCTCAACCCATGCCTTAGATTACGAAGGAGCAACCCGATGAAAAGTGCTGTCCTGGTCCTGGTTGCGACGTTCCTGGTGCTCTCCACCTTCCTTCTCGTGGTCGCGCCGATCCCGGCTGCGAGCGACCGCGGTGACTGCCGGGCCGCCAACGGCGGAGTTCACGGCACGACACTGGCCAGTTATGTTCAGACATACGGAGGCGTAGCGCGCGGCCCCGAAGCCTGCGGCTCGCTCGTCCCGCCGCTTTAGGCGCGGGCCGTACTGCCAGCCAGCGGCCCATCGATCAGACACCCCCATCTCGCCGAGGTGGGGGTGTTTGTTCTTGTCCCGCAGGCCACCGGTGAGGCGAGCGACGGCATTCCGGGCTCCTCCGAAATCCATCGGCGGGGCTTGGTGCTACAATGCTCACTTTCCGGTAGAGGAGTTTACACGTATGTCCTGCAATTCGAAAGCAGCCACCCTCCCGGCGAACAACTCATGAAGGCCGGAAACGACCGGCTGGTCTTCGCCGCGTGGCTTGCCAGCGGCTTGCTTGGGGGCGCGAACGGGTTGGCCATCCGCTTCAGCAATCGCGAGCTTGCGCCCGTCTGGGGCGCCGGCATCCGCTTCGTCCTGGCAGGCATTCTGCTGCTTGCCATCACCAGGCTCTTGCGCCTCAAGTTCCCGCCGCCTCGTCTCATGATGGGCGCGGCCCTCTGGGGCTTGCTCCAGTTTGGGCAGTACGGTTTTCTGTATTACGCCCTCGTCAGGGTTCACGCAGGCATCGGAAGCACGATGCTCGCCCTCGTTCCTCTGGCAACCGTGTTCCTGGCGGCCGCGCAGGGGCAGGAGCGCGTGCGGGCGACCACCGTCCTCGGCGCCCTGCTGGGGGCCGGCGGCACGGCGGTCATCTCGGGGCACCTGCTGCAAGGCGAGGCGCCGCTGCCATCGGTGCTGGCCCTCTTCGTGAGCGTGCTCTGCTTCGCGCAGTCCGGTGTGCTCGTTCGCCGTATGCCGCGCATGCATCCCATGGTGATGAATTGCATCGCCATGCTCGCCGGCGGCCTGGTACTGCTGCTGAGCTCGCTCATCCTTGGCGAACCGCGCGATCTTCCCACGCGACCCGAGACCTGGGCCGCGCTGGTCTACCTCGCCGCTGTCGGTTCCATCGTCGTCTTCGGCCTCGTGATCTTTGTGCTCCATCACTGGAGCGCCTCCCGCGAATCCTACTCGATACTGATCGTTCCCTTCGTGGCCACGCTCCTCTCCGCCTGGCTTGATGGAGAGCGCGTGGACGCGGCGCTTCTGGTTGGTGGTGCGCTCATCCTCGTGGGCGTCTACATCGGGGTTCTGCGCGCTCCCGAGGCGTCACCGACGACTGAGACAGCCGGCGCAGACTGATTTCACGAAAGGCGTACGATGACTCGCGCAAAGGCATTCACGCTCCCTTCCACCCATCGGGGCTGGGCTGTCCTCTACTGCCGCGTGATGTCACTTTTCGCCGCGCAGGGTGCAGTGCTGCTCACGCTCCATGCCGCGCGCGGCTTCGACACGGACCCAGCCTCCATGCGGCTCGGCCTGGACCTGGATCCCGCCCATGCGGTCATTCATTTCGTGACAGGTTTGCAGCGCGAAGCTGAAGAGAATCTGTTCCACTGGCCATTGGGCATAGTGGCTGGCCTCATCGCTTTCGCTCCGCTCCTGCGCTCCACCGCAGCCCCCTCGCGCGCATGATTTCCATGGTCGAGGCGGCGGCACGCGCGTGGGGTGGGATGATCGCGGCGTATGGGAGGACCGTCACGCGCAACTGGGCGATCGAGGTCGAAGGGCTCGAGTACGTGCCGCCCGGCCCGATCATCTGGTTCACATGGCACGATACCAACCTGATCGCGCTTGCGCTGCACCATCGCGTCTCGCCGCGTCCGGCGCATGCTTTCGTTCCGCCGGGCATCTTCGGCGCGGCCATGCGCGGTTGGCTGGATGGCGCCGGCTTCGCCTGGCATCGACTTCCCGCCGAGGGCGCCGGGAATCCGCAGGCCGCCCTCAAGGCGATGGCCCGCGGGCTGGCCGAGCACGGTGACCTGGTCATCGCGGTGGACGGCCCGCACGGACCGAGGTACGCAATCAAGCCCGGCGCGTTCTGGCTCGCGCGTCTCACCGGATGCCCGATGATCACCGTCGGCTTCGCTGCACGCCCTTCCTTCCGGTGGCCGCGTTGGGACAGGCACCTCGTCCCGCTGCGCGGCGCGCGCATCGCGGCCGTCATTGCCCCGCCGCTCCATGTTCCCCGCGGCACGGAGATCGATGCCCACTTCCTGGAGGGTGTCGCGGCAGTCATGCACGGTGTTCGGAACCGCGCCGAGCAGTTGCTGCGAGAGGACGACGACACCTCCCCATGATTCAAGACGTTCGCGATGGTGGACGCACCGCATGACCACCGGCGAACCCCTGCCACTCTTTGAGATTCGCAACTCGCGCGTGCACGGCCGCGGGGCGTTCGCGCTCCGCCGCATCCCCGCCGGCACGCGCATCATCGAGTACGTGGGCCAGCGCATCAGCACCGCCGAGGCCGACGCGCGCTACGAACACGCCGACAAAGTCTCCCATCCGCATGTGCTGCTCTTCGTCGTTGACAAGCGCACGGTCATCGACGCGGGGGTCGGCGGGAACGACGCCCGCTTCATCAATCACTCGTGCGATCCCAACTGCGAGGTCATCATCGAGCACAAGCGCATCTTCATCGACGCGCAGCGCGACATCCCAGCCGGTGCGGAGATCACGTACGACTACAACCTCGAGCGCGAAGGGAGTGACGACGATGACACGGAGCGCCGTTTTGCCTGCCACTGCGGCGCGCGCAACTGTCGCGGCACGATGCTTGCGCCGGAGAAGCCGAAAAAGCGCCGCAGGCACCGGCGCCCATGACCCCATGGTGCGATAGGGCCTCGGGGCTCTGATAGTATAATGATCGACATGGATCTGAAGCAGAAACTGAACGAGGCCCTGAAAGACGCCATGAAAGGCGGTGATGAGGTTCGCAAACGCACCGTGCGCATGGTGATCGCGGCCATCAAGCAGACGGAAGTGGACAAGCAGGTCACGCTTGACGATACGGCCGTCATCGCCTTGATACAGAAAGAGATCAAGAACCGCCGCGAGGCGCTG
>Ga0316622_100002736_pt1 | contig 12333 bp, 8 predicted proteins | sample OWC_Aug_OW2_C1_D_FD_207646 | JGI IMG/M metagenome (GOLD analysis project Ga0316622, IMG submission 207646) | Wetland soil microbial communities from Old Woman Creek delta, Ohio, United States - OWC_Aug_OW2_C1_D5_C | ecosystem: Environmental > Terrestrial > Soil > Wetlands | place: USA: Ohio... | reverse complement strand
GCGGCTTCTCCAGTTCGGGCGACTTGCCCGCCTGCATCGCCTTCACCGCGCGCTCGAGCAGTTCCATGTAGAGCGCAAAGCCGACTTCCTGGATCTGGCCGCTCTGGTCCTCGCCGAGCAGTTCGCCGGCGCCGCGGATCTCGAGGTCGTGCGTCGCCAGCACGAAACCGGCGCCGAGGTCCTCGAGCGACTCGATGGCTTCGAGCCGTCGCTGGGCGTCGGCCGTCATGGCGTTCTTCGGCGGCGTGATCAGGTAGGCATACGCCTGGTGGTGCGAGCGTCCGACGCGACCGCGCAACTGGTGCAGCTGCGCCAGGCCGAAGCGGTCCGCGCGGTCGATGACCATCGTGTTCGCCGTGGGCACGTCGATGCCGCTTTCGATGATCGTCGTGCAGAGCAGCAGGTTGGCGCGCTTGTGGTAGAAGTCGAGCATGACCTGCTCGAGGTCCCGCTCGCGCATCTGGCCGTGGCCGATGGCGATGCGCGCCTCGGGCACCAGGTCGGCGAGTCGCTGCGCCATCTTGTCGATCGTCTCGATGCTGTTGTGCACGAAATAGACCTGGCCGCCGCGGCGCAACTCGCGCAGGCAGGCCTCGCGGATCGTCGGGTCGCTCCATTCGCTCACGAACGTCTTGATCGAGAGGCGAGCCGCGGGCGGGGTCGTGATCAGCGAGAGATCACGCAATCCGCCGAGCGTCATGTTGAGCGTGCGGGGGATCGGCGTGGCGGTCAGCGTGAGGACGTCCACTTCGGCACGCAGTGCCTTGAGCTTTTCCTTGTCGCGCACCCCGAAGCGATGTTCTTCGTCGACGATGACGAGGCCGAGGTCCTTGAACTTGATTCCCGGCTGCAGCAGCCGATGCGTGCCGACGACGATGTCGACCTTGCCGGAGGCCAGGCCGTCGAGCGCCGCCTTCGACTGCGCGCCGGCGCGGAACCGTGACAGCAGTTCGACCTTGAACGGCCAGTCGGCGAAGCGATCGACGAACGTCTCGTAATGCTGCTGGGCGAGCAGGGTCGTCGGCACGAGGACGGCGACCTGCTTGCCCCCCTGCACGGCGACGAATGCGGCGCGCAGCGCCACCTCCGTCTTGCCAAAACCAACGTCGCCGCAGACGACGCGGTCCATGGGTTTCGTCGAGCGCAGGTCGTCGATGACCGCGTTGATGGCGTGCAACTGGTCGACCGTCTCCTCGAACGGGAAGCCTGCCTCGAACGACCGCAACTGCTGCTCATCGATGCCGAACGCATGGCCCTGGCGGGCCGCGCGGCGCGCATAGACGTCGAGCAGTTCGGCAGCCGCATCGCGGATACGAGCAGCGGCACGCGCGCGCGCTTTCGACCACTGGTCGCCGCCGAGCTTGTGCAGCGGGGCCGAGTCCGCCGGCGCGCCGGTGTAGCGGCTGATGCGCTCGAGCGCCTGCACGGGCACGTAGAGCTTGTCGCCGCCAGCGTATTCCAGGACGAGGAATTCGGAGGTGGTGCCGCCGGCGTCCATGGTCGTGAGGCCGGTGTAGCGCCCAACGCCATAGTCCTCGTGCACGACCGGTGCGCCCGGCCGCAGGTCGGCCAGCTGCTGGATGATCCTGGCGGGATCGCGATCCGACCGTCGGCGCCGGCGTTCCTGGCGCGCGCGTTCGCCGAAGAGTTGTTCTTCGGCGTAGATCGTGATCTCGGGCTCGCGCAGCCTGACACCCGAGGCAAGCGGGGCGACCGCGAGGCAAACCGGCGCATCAGACTCGAGGAATTCCTGCCAGGTGCCGACCACCTTGGCGGCGACGGCGTAGGGGCGCAGCAACTCGAGCAGCAGTTCGCGCCGGCCAGCGGATTCGGCGGCAAGCAATACGCGGCCCGAGGTCGCGGCCAGCTGTTCCGCAAAGGTGCGGAGCGTTTCTTCCTTGCGCTGGTCGAGCCGCGCGAACGGCGCGGGCGCGCTGCCGAAGTCGTGCGTCGGCAGTTCCGGCACGGGTTGCGGCGTGACGGTCTGCGGCGCTGCCGCCTCGGGCTGCGTCCGGGGTGCGGTCGCCTGCGGCAGGGCGGGAGACTCTCCGACCAGCACGTGCGGCAGCGACGTCGCCTGCACCAGCCACTCGCCGGCCGGCAGGCAGATCTCGGCCGGATCGAGCACTGGATGCTCGATGTCGTACCTGCGTTCCTCGTGGCGCTCGACGAGCGTGCGCCAGGCATCGCGCAACCCGTCTTCGTGGTCCGCTGGCAGCAGCACCGTCGCGTTGCGCGGCAGGTAGTCGACCAGCGTCGCTGTCTGCTCGAAGAACAGCGGCAGGTAGTATTCGATGCCCGCGGGCGCGAGGCCCTCGCCCACGTCCCGATACAGCGGCATGCGCGTAAGGTCGCCCTGGAAGCGCGTGCGGAACCGGCGGCGGAAGTCCTTGATGGACTCGGGCGAGAGGCTGAATTCGCGCGCCGGGAGCAGTTCCAGTCGCTGCAGTTTTGCGAGCGAACGCTGTGTCTCGGCGTCGAAGCTGCGGATGCTGTCGATCTGGTCGTCGAACAGGTCGATGCGCAGCGGTGCATCGGCGCCCATCGGGAAAATGTCGAACAGCGAGCCGCGGATCGCGAAATCGCCCGGCTCGCCGACCTGGGGCACGCTCGCATAACCGGCGCTCGTCAGCCTGAGGCGGAATCGATCGAGGTCGAGCTGCTCGCCGACTCGCAGGCTCAGGGCATGGCCGTCGATGAACGTGCGCGGCGGCAGGCGCTGCATCGCGGTCGCCAGGTCGACGATGACGATGCCGCGCTTGAGCAAGGGCAGTCGCGCCAGCGTGCGCAACCGTGCCGAAATGATGTCGGGGTGCGGCGAGAACTGGTCGTACGGCAACGTCTCGTAGCCGGGAAACGCAAAGATCGCGGCGCCGGACCCGAGGAAGAATGCGAGTTCTTCCTCGAGGCGTGACGCAGAAGCCGCCTCCTTCGTGACGAGCAGCAACGGCCCTGCGGCTCGCTCCGCCGCCCGCGCCACGTAAAGCGCGGTCGCAGCGCCAGTCAGGCCGGTCCAGCGCAGGCTGGGCCGATCGGCGGAGGGCAGCGGCAAGGCGTCGTTGCTGGTCATCGGTTCCGGGTGAACAAATAGCGACGCCCCTCCCGCGCCTCAGCGGGGGAGGGGTCGTGTCAGCGGTCATGTCTGTGCGCCGTGCCCTTCGGTCCCGCGGGGGAGGGTCCGGGCAGGCGAGATTTTACCGGTCGCCCCGCGGCAGTTCGACCCGAAAGGCGCGGAAGTTCCTGAAAAAGGTTATTTGCGAACCGCGTGGACGACGTGGTCGTACTCGAAATACACGACGAAGCCCGGGTAGACCCAGCGCGTGATCGGCGGCTGGCCCACGGCGGCAAATCGCTCGGCGGGCGGACCAAACTGGCGCTCGACCGCAGCCATCGACTGGCCGCGGGCCGGTGTCGCCACGGCAGCCGAGGCGGCGGGCGGGTTCGCCATTTCGAGATTCTGGGCAGGCAGCGTGGCCGGCGCGCCAGCGAGCACGACCAGGGCCAAAGCCAATGCCGGATAGGTCTGCTTACGCATCTTCCTGTTCTCTTGAACCAACCCCGCGAAACTATAGCACCCGTCAGGAACTACTGTCGGTCGGGGGCCTAATTCCTTGTTCCAGTTCACTATCTGGTCCCTGCCGCCGCAGGCAGCGAAACGTGCAAAGGGCGCGCCCGCCCGGTAGCCTTGCGGCCTCCCGCCCACCATCCCGAGCCTCGCGCACCCTTGTTCCACCCGCTGCCCGTCTTCGTCGGCCTGCGCTATGTCCGGACCCGCCGACAGGGGTTCTTCGTCTCGTTCATTTCCTGGATCTCGATGGCGGGGGTCTGTCTCGGCGTCGCGGCACTCATCACGATCATCTCGGTGATGAACGGCTTCGAAGGCGAACTGCGCAGCCGGCTCGTGTCGCTCACCGCGCACGCGACCGTGTCGGGCCCGCCGCAGCGCCTCGCGCAGTGGCCGCAGCTCGCTGCCCGGCTGCAGGCTGTCCCGGGGGTCGTCGGAGTTGCGCCCTTCGTGGACGTGCAGGCGATGCTTGGCCGGGCCGGCACCCTCGAGCCCGTGCTGCTCCACGGCATCGAGCCCGGATCGGAAGCGGGTGTCTCCTCGATCGAGCAGCACCTGCTGCAGGGGACGCTGGCGGACCTGGCGCCCGGCTCGCGCAACATGATCATCGGCCGCGTGCTGGCCTGGCAGATCGGGGCAGAGGTTGGCGATGAGCTGACCGTGATGGTCCCGGGTCGCGACATGCTGGCGGCAGGCGGACGCCCGATGCTCCAGACCTACACCGTCGCTGGCGTATTCGAAGTGGGCCTGCAGGATCACGACGCATCGCTGGCGCTGGTCGCGCTGGGCGACGCGGCGGACCTGATGGGCTCGACGGACGCAACGCCCTCGGGCCTGCGCGTTCGCTTCGACGACGTGATGTCCGCGCCGGCGCGCGCGGCGGACCTGCGCAAAGCGGCCGGCCCGGGGTTCACGGTGAAGGACTGGAGCCAGGAGCACTCGGCGTACTTCCGCGCGATCCGCATCGAGAAGACGATGATGAGCCTGATCCTGCTGCTCGTCGTCGCAGTCGCGGCGTTCAACATCGTCGCGGCGCTGGTGATGGTCGTGAACGAAAAGCGCTCTGACATCGCCATCCTGCGCACCCTCGGACTGACGCCGCGCGGTGTGGTGGCCGTGTTCCTTACCCAGGGCCTCGTCATCGGCGCGATCGGCACGCTGCTGGGGCTCCTGCTGGGCGTGCTGATCGCCGCGAACGTCGGCACGATCGTGCCCGTGCTCGAGCGCGTGTTCGGCTTCCACGTCATGGATCCGTCCGTCTACTACATCACGGCGATTCCCGCGGAGTTGCGGGCCGGACAGATCGCGTCCATCACGCTCGTGGCGTTCGTGCTCACGGTCGTCGCCACGATCTACCCTGCGATCCGCGGCGCGGCGACCGAGCCGGCCGAAGCGCTGCGGTACGAGTGACATGGCCGGCGCGCCCTTCGAACTGCGGATCGGCCGGCGCTACCTGCGCTCGACGGGCAACCGGTTCCTGTCGTTCATTTCGCTGATCTCGATGGTGGGCGTCGCCATCGGCGTGGCCGTCCTCATCGTCGTGCTCTCCGTGATGAACGGGTTCGAGCACGAGCTGCGCTCGCGCATCCTGAGCCTGACCTCGCACGCGACCGTGACGGCGTTCGGCGAGGGATTGTCGGACTGGCGCCGCATGCGCGAGCAGGCGCTGCAGAACCCCCGGGTCGCCGCTGCAACGCCCTTCGTCGAAGGCGAGGCCCTCTTGATCGCCGACGTCGCGGCGGGGGCATCGAGCGCCGCCACGCTGCGCGGCATCGATCCGGTGCTCGAGACGCAGGTTTCCGCGTTGCACGAGCGGCTGACGAGCGGGTCGATGGCCTCGCTCGCCCCGGGGTCATTCGCAATGATCCTGGGCGCCGAGCTCGCGAGTCACCTCGGCGTGAAGCCGGGAGACCACGTCGTCGTCGCGGTGGCGAAAGGCAACGTCACGCCGGCGGGCGTGCTGCCGCGCCTGCGACGCTTCGAGGTCGCAGGAGTCTTCCGTTCCGGCATGTACGAGATCGATGCGACGCTTGCCGTCGTCAACCTCGGTGACGCGGCGCGGCTGCTGCGGCTCGGCGACAACGTGACCGGGATTCGCCTTGCAGTAAAGGATCCGTTCGAGGCGCCCCTTGTCGTGCGCGAGGTTGCCACTGCCCTTGGCGGCGGCCTGTACGTCGAGGACTGGACACAGCGCAACGCGAATTTCTTCCGCTCGATCGAACTCACCAAGCGCATGATGTTCTTCATCCTGCTGCTCGTCGTCGCCGTGGCGGCCTTCAACATCGTCTCGACCCTGGTCATGGCGGTGAAGGACAAGCAGCCGGACATCGCGATCCTGCGCACGATCGGCGCGCGTCCCTCCAGCATCCTCGCGATCTTCACGACGCAGGGGACGGTGATCGGGCTCTTCGGCACCCTTGCAGGTGTGGCGCTCGGCACGCTGCTGGCAGTCAACCTCGAGTCGATCGTGCACGGCCTCGAGCGCGTCTCCGGGGTCCGGTTCATGGATGCGAGCGTGTACCTGATGAGCGACCTGCCGGCCCGCGTCGACCCGCGCGACGTGCTGCTCATCGCCGGCACGGCATTCGCACTCTGTTGTCTATCCACGGTGTATCCCGCCTGGCGCGCGGCAACCACCGATCCGGCGAGGGCGCTGCGGCATGACTGACGAACCGATCCTGGCGTGCGCAGGAGTGCGCAAGCATTTCGACGAGGCGGGCCACCGGCTCGAGGTGCTGCAGGGCGTGGACCTGAATGTCGCACGCGGCGAGAGGCTCGCGATCATCGGCGAGTCGGGGTCCGGCAAGACGACGTTGCTGCAGATCCTGGGCGGGCTCGACCTGCCGTCGAGCGGCACGGTGCGGCTGCTGGGCACCGCGTTTGCGAGCCTGTCGGATGCGGCGCGCGGTGACCTGCGCAACAGGGCGCTCGGGTTCGTCTACCAGTTCCATCACCTGCTGCCCGAATTCAGCGCGCTCGAAAACGTCGCGATGCCGCTGCTGGTCCGCAGGACTCCGGTCGAGGAGGCGCGGCGCCAGGCCCAGTGGTTCCTCGAGCGGGTGGGACTCGGCGCCCGCCTCACGCACCGTCCCGCGCAGCTCTCCGGTGGCGAGCGGCAGCGTGCCGCGGTGGCGCGCGCGCTCGTCACGCGGCCGCAGCTGGTGCTGGCGGACGAGCCCACCGGCAACCTCGACGGCCGCAACGCGCAAGGGGTGCTCGAACTCATGCTCGAGCTCAACCGCGAGCTGGGCACGAGCCTCGTGCTGGTGACTCACTCGCACGAAATTGCCGCGCGCATGCAGCGCACGCTCACCCTGCAGGACGGCAGGCTGGTCCAGTCGACAATAGGGGCATAACGCCCCGGATTGCCGCTGGCTGAAGCGGCGGCGGGGCAGCACGCTGAGGCAACCAAGAAAGCCTGGTTGTCTCGAATGTGGCGTGCGTCGGCGTCGATGTTGGTCGGAACGTGCGCCGTCCTGTGCTTGCCGCAGCTGCCCGCATGGTCGCTGCTGGCGCTGTTCGTCGCCGCGTGCGCACTGGCGTCGTGCCTCGCGAAGTTCCGTTGGGTCGCCGGCCTCGGCCTGGGTGCGCTGCTCTGCACCTGGCAGATGCACGTGCGACTGCAGGACAAGCTCGATCCAGCGCTCGAAGGTCCTGCGCTCCGCATTCGAGGCACCGTCGTCAGCGTGCCGCAGGGCACGCTCGAAGTGCTGAAGTTCCGCTTCGCGCCGGAACCACAGCCGGGGTTGCGGCTGCCGCAACTGGTCGAGCTGACCTGGTACGACGCCCCGGAACGCGTCGACGCCGCCGAGACGCTCGAACTCGACGTGAAGCTGCGGCGGCCGCGCGGATTCGCCAACCCGGGCGGAATGGATAACGAGGCCCGGATGCTGCGCGAGGGCATCGGCGCGAGCGGTTACGTCCGCTCAGGCGTGCGTCTCGGTCGTGCGCCTGGTGCGATGATCCGGCATCCGGTGCTGGTCGCCCGCGCGCACGTCGCGCGAGCAGTGCGGGACCTGCTCGGGGAGCGGCCTGCGGCAGGCATCGTCGCCGGATTGTCGGTCGGGTTGCAGGATGCATTGAGCCGCGAACAGTGGCTCGCGCTCGCACGCAGCGGCACGAGCCATCTCATGGCGATCTCGGGCCTGCACATCGCCATGGTCGCCGCCATGGCTGCGTGGGCCGGCGGGCGACTGCAGAGGTTGCGGCAGCGTTATCGCGGCGCGGTGCTCGCACAGCGGGATGCCGCGGTCATCGCCGGCACGGGCGCGGCATTCTGCTACAGCCTGCTGGCCGGCTGGTCCGTCCCGACGCAGCGAACGATGGTCATGATCGCGTGCGGGGCACTCGCGCTGCTGCTGCGACGCCGGCTCGGGGTGGCCGACGGCCTCGGTCTCTGCATCGCGGGCGTGCTGCTGATCGACCCGCTGGCACCGCTCGCGCCCGGGTTCTGGCTTTCCTTCGGTGCGGTTGCCGTGATTCTCTTCGGCGCCAGCGGCTACGTGCGCAAGCCGCGCATGCTGCACGGCTACCTGCAGGTCCAGTTCGTGGTGACCCTCGGCCTCGTCCCGGTGCTCGCCGGCAGCTTTGGCTCCGTGTCGCTCGTGTCTGCGCTGGTAAACCTCTACGCGATCCCGCTGTACACGTTGCTGGTAGTTCCGGCGGTGTTGTGCTCGTGCGCCGTTGCGGTCGCATGGCCGGCCGCCGGGGGCGTCGTGCTCGGGTGGACGGGAGCGCTGATCGAGTTCACCTGGCCGCTGATCGCGATCCCGGCGGGTTGGCCGCTCGCCACCTGGTCGATCGCCGGGCTCGATGCGTTCGCCTGGGCGGCGCTGGTGCTCGGCACGCTGGCAGCGATTGCCCCGTTGCCGTTCCCGGGCCGCACCGCAGGTGTCGTGATGATCCTGACTGCCTGCCTCTGGCGGCCGGCTCCCGTTCCTGCCGGCGCTGCGCGCGTTTCGGTGCTCGATGTCGGGCAGGGGCTCGCGGTTGTCGTCGAGACACGCAGGCACACGCTGGTCTACGACGCAGGACCGTCATTTCGCACGGGCAGCGATACCGGCCAGCTCGTCATCGCGCCTTTCCTGCGCGAGCGAGGCATCCGCCAGCTGGACATGCTCGTGGTCAGTCATGACGACGACGATCACAAGGGTGGGGCGGGGAGCGTCCTCGCACTGGTACCGACACGGAGACTCGTGACCGGTCCGGGTGTCGCTCCACAGGTGATGAAAATCCCGCAAGCAACGTGGACCCACGTGGTGTGCCGTCGCGGCGAGCGCTGGGCCTGGGATGGCGTGGCCTTCGAATGGGTGCACCCCGGGCCGCGCGAGTACGAACGCGACAACGACGGTTCCTGTGTGCTGCGGGTCGTCGCGGGCGGGCACAGCCTGCTGCTGACCGGTGACGTCGAGGCCATCGCCGAGCAGCAGATGCTCGATGCCGGACTCGTCGGGCCAGTCGATATCGTCGTGGCGCCTCACCACGGCAGCCGCACGTCGTCGACCGCCGCATTCGTCGAGGCGACCCGCCCACGGTGGGTCGTCTACGCGGCAGGCTACCGCAACCGCTGGAATTTTCCTGTCCCGCGCGTCGTCGAGCGCTGGCGAGCGGCCGGCGCAGCCGACGTGCGCACCGGATCGGGCGGTGCGATCATCTTCGATCTCCGGCCGGGTGAGCGGATCGCGCCGCCAGTGCAGTGGCGCCGCACCCGCCGGCATCCATGGCGCGATCCTTGAGTCACGCCCGTCGCCGTGGCGGGGGGCATGCAGTATCATCCACGGAGCTTTTTCCAAGGGCGCGGGGACTCGAGCAGCTTCATGTTCGAAATCGTCAAGGCCGGTGGCATCGTCATGCTGCCGCTCATCCTGTGCTCCATCCTGGCCGCTGCCATCACGCTCGAGCGCCTCTGGACGTTGCGCAACCAGCGCGTCGTGCCCGAGGAACTCGTCGACAAGGTCTGGCGCTGGGTCGAAAACCGCACGCTGTCCGACAAGCAGATCCAGGCCCTGCAGCAGCACTCCCCGCTGGGCCGCGTGCTGGCCGCCGGGCTGTCGAACCGCCATCGCGACCGCACGCTCATGATGGAGGCCATCGAAGATGCGGGCCGCCACGTCGCGCACGAGCTCGAGCGCTACCTGAACATGCTTGCGACGATTGCGGCGATCTCGCCGCTGCTCGGACTGCTGGGCACCGTCACGGGCATGATCCGCACGTTCAAGGCCATCACGGTCGCGGGCGTCGGCAACCCCTCCGCCATGGCAAGCGGCATCGCCGAAGCGCTGATCACCACGGCGGCCGGGCTGATCATCGCCATCCCCGCGCTCGTTGCGTATCGCTACCTGCGCGGCCGCGTCGACGGCCAGGTGATCGAGATGGAAAAGGAGTCGCTCAAGCGCGTGCAGGCGATCGATCGCACCAGCGCCACGCGTCCTGCGTCTGCTGCGGAGCTGGCGAACCTCACGCCCGCTGCTGACGCAGAGGATGCGGCCGCTTGAGGTTCCAGCACCGCCGCAGCGAGGATCCGGACCTGAACATGACGTCGCTGATCGACGTCGTGCTGCTGCTGCTGATCTTCTTCATGATGTCGACGAAGTTCATCGACGAAAGCCGGCTGCAGGTGCGCCTGCCCGAAGCGGGGATCCAGCCGGACGAGGCCGCGACACGGGAGACGGTCGAAATCGAGGTGACGGCCGAGGGCGGCTACCGCGTGGGCGGCCGGGACCTCGTCAACAACAGCCCGGACACGCTCGCCACCGCATTGTCGCGCTCGACCAAGGGCGATCGCTCGCAGCCCATCACGATCCGCGCGGATGCGCGCGCCGTCCACCAGTCCGTCGTGACGGCAATGGACGTCGCGGGGCGCCTGGGATACCGACAGATCAACATCGCCACGGTGCATGATGGGTCGCAAGGCAGATAAGCGCGTCGACCTGAAGATGCCGGCTGGCGCGGTGCAGATCTACAGGCGTCTGCTCACGTACCTCAGGCCGCACAAGGCGATGTTCGCCGTCGGCGTGCTCGGGATGACGATCTTCGCCGCGACGGATGCTGGCTGGGCGGCGTTCGTGAAGTTCTTCCTCGACGGTACCTTCATCGACAAGGACCCGAGGATGGTCTGGCTCGTCCCGGTCGCGCTCGTCGGTCTGTTCATCCTGCGCGGCATCGGCGATTTCATGCAGACGTACTGTCCCGGCTTCGTCGGTCGACGCATCGTCAAGACGCTGCGCGGGCAGATCTTCGACCGCTACGTGCACCTGCCGGTCTCGTATTTCGACCGCAACACCTCGGGCGTGCTGCTTTCGAAGCTCACCTACAACACGGAACAGGTCGCCACGGCGACGACCGATTCGGTCACCGTATTCATCCGGGATTCGCTGACGATACTCGGCCTGATCGGGTACCTGCTGTATCTCAACCCGAAACTCACGCTGTTCAGCCTGATCGTGGGCCCGCTGATCGCCGTGTTGATCCGCAAGATCAACCTGCTGTTCCGCCGCTACAGCCGGCGCATCCAGAACTCGATGGGCGACGTGACGCGGGTGGCCAAGGAAGCCATCGAGGCGCCACGCGTGATCCGCGTCTTCAATGCGCAGGAATACGAGGCGCAGATGTTCGATGAAGTCATCGAGCACAACCGCCGCTCGCACATGAAGCTCATGCTGACCAAGGGGCTCAGCAACCCGATCGTGCAGACGCTCGCGGCCATCGGGCTCGCGGGCGTGCTTTACCTCGCAACCGTCGATGCGGTTGCCGGCAAGATGACGGTGGGCGAGTTCACCTCGTTCATCGCTGCGCTGATGCTGATCACCGCGCCGCTGCGCCGCCTGGTGAACGTCGCCGGCCCGTTGCAGCAGGGCATAGCCGCTGCCCAGAGCCTCTTCGAGGTGCTCGATACGCCGGTCGAGGACAAGGGCGGCGAGCTGCGGATCGAGCGCGTGACCGGCGACGTCGAATACCGTGACGTCGAGTTCCAGTATCCGACCGCGGCGGAGCCTGTCCTGCACGGCATCAGCTTCCACGCGCGGCCGGGCGAGACCATCGCCATCGTCGGGCGCTCGGGCAGCGGCAAGTCCACGCTGGTCGGCCTCCTGCCGCGCTTCTACGACACTAGCGCGGGCCAGGTCCTGGTCGATGGCCGCGACGTCCGGGAATTCGCGCTCGATGCGCTGCGCTCGCAGGTCAGCCTGGTCAGCCAGGATGTCGTGCTGTTCAACGACACGATCAAGAGCAACATCGCCTTCGGCTTCCCGGCAACGGACGAGCAGGTCGAGGCTGCGGCACGCGCGGCCCGTGTCACGGAGTTCACGGACCAGTTGCCGCTGGGGCTGCGGACGACTGTTGGCGATCGCGGCGCGCTGCTGTCCGGGGGGCAGCGCCAGCGCATCGCAATCGCGCGCGCACTGTTGCGAAACACGCCGATCCTGATCCTCGACGAGGCGACGTCGGCGCTCGATACCGAGCTTGAGCGCCAGATCCAGGAGCAGCTCGAGGCGTTGATGGCGAACCGCACGACGCTGGTGATCGCGCATCGGCTATCCACCGTCGAGAAGGCGGACCGCATCCTGGTCATGGAAGCAGGGCGCGTCATCGAGTCCGGCACACACCGGGAACTCCTGGCGCACAACGGGCAGTACGCGATCCTGCACCGGCTGCAGTTCAACGACTGACGCCTCATGTCGCTCGACGCCCGGCTGCAGCGCCTCTGGTACGGACCCGCCTGGCGCAGTCTGCCGCTGTGGCCATTCGCCGTGGTCTTCCGGGTCGCCGTT
>Ga0316622_100002734_pt1 | contig 12338 bp, 9 predicted proteins | sample OWC_Aug_OW2_C1_D_FD_207646 | JGI IMG/M metagenome (GOLD analysis project Ga0316622, IMG submission 207646) | Wetland soil microbial communities from Old Woman Creek delta, Ohio, United States - OWC_Aug_OW2_C1_D5_C | ecosystem: Environmental > Terrestrial > Soil > Wetlands | place: USA: Ohio... | reverse complement strand
TGTCTTTTGATCTACCTCCATCAGCTGTTGGGGAGCCTCACCTGGTCTTGCCCAAGATGCCTCTGAGGGCCTTTCCGAATCCTGGCTCAGGTCAGATGCTCATCGATTTTGAGACACGCAGCGGGGTCGGATTCAGGTGAGGGTGTATGACGTGGCCGGGCGGCTGGTCCGGGGGCTGTTCGACGGGGACCTCAGCGCCGATGGTTACCATCAGCTCTGGGATGGACACGACGAGACCGGCCGTGCGGTCCCGGCGGGGATCTATCTCGTTCGGGTTTCGACGCCAGAGGGAAGCGCGACGGCGCGATTCGTTTTGGTCAGGTGAGGACAGGGAGGCGCGCACTCGCATCGGTCCCTTGCGGCTTGACCACGACACTGACACTGGCTGCCTTCTGACCGGGGGGTGACTTCTTTGCCACCCGGCTGGTAAGAGGGAGCTTCTCTATCGCCCTCTGGGGGCCTCGGAGGCTGCTCCCGTGGCCCTTTTCCTCCACCCTTCGAAGGGGCGCAAGCCATTGCAAGAGAGGGTGGAGCGTCGCCTCAAGAACGCTCTGGTCCTGCTCGGCCATCTCACCCGCTTCTGAGCGGCGATTCCGCTGGCTGAGTCCCGCCCAATCACCAGGGCACGCTCCATGCAGCAGCCTGGCTGCGCCGGAAGGAGGGCCCGGCGAGGAGATCAATGCGCCCTCGCGAGGTCCTATCTCATGGACGTTGACCGCTAGGATGGTTGTGGTAAGAAAGCCCGCGGGCCGAGCGCCACGCCGTCTCGGCCCCCGGCAAAATCCGATGCGGTCGGGCCTCCCGCTTGAGCTACGCGGATCTGACCGTCGCGTCACACCCTAGATTCAGACCACTTGGGGGGCACGATCATGCAGATGTCCGTTGTGTCCAGAATCCTGGCCACGGTCCTTCCTTCCTTCCACGACCCAGCGTCTCCAACTTTCGCGAAGCGGCCACGACGGCACACGAGTGCGGTCGTCCTGGTGGCGGCGATGGGGCTGATGTGCCTTCCGGCGTCGGTCGGCGCCCAGTGCATCGACTACGAAGACTACGTGCATTCGGTCGGCAGCGTGGACACGCCGGGTAGCGCGTGGGGCGTGGCCGCATCCGGGGTTTACGCATGCGTGGCTGACGGCACTTCCGGCCTGCACGTGATCGACACGACGGATCCCATGAGCCCGAGGATCGTCGGCAGCGTGAACACGCCGGGCATTGCGTATGACGTGGCCGTTTCCGGGAACCACGCCTACGTCGCCGATGGGGCAACCGGTTTGCAGGTGATCGACATCACGAATCCCGTGAGCCCCTACATCGTCGGCTGCGTGGATACGCCCGATCGGGCCTTGAGCGTCGCAGTCTCGGGGACCTACGCCTACGTCGCCGATGGGGCATCCGGTTTGCAGGTGATCGACATCGCGAATCCCGCGAACGCGCGGATCGTGGGCGGGGTGGACTTGCCCGAGCCGGCCTTGGGCGTGGCTGCCTCGGAGACTCACGCCTACGTTGCGGACGGCTATCAAGCAGGTCTTCAGATCATCGACGTGACGAATCCCGCCCATCCGGAGATCGTCGGCAGCGTGGATACTCCGGGATCGGCCTATGGCGTGGCCGTGTCGGAAGACTTCGCCTACGTGGCGGACGAAGGTCGCGGCCTCCAGATCATCGACGTGGCGAATCCCGAAAGTCCCTGGATCGTGGGCAACCTCGACACTCCCGGACATGCCATGCGCGTGACCATCGTGGGGACCTATGCCTACGTCGCGGAGGGCGATTCCGGTTTTCGGGTGATCGACATCTCGGATCCCGCGAGCCCTGTGTCCGTCGGTCGGGTGGAGACTCCGGGTCTGGCCAATGCGGTGGCGATATCGGGAACACTCGCCTACGTGGCGGACGAGAGCTGCGGCCTCAATGTGATCGACGTCACGAATCCCACGAGTCCCCAGATCGTAGCCGGCATGGAGACGCCGGGCTCGGCCAGAAGCGTGATCGTCTCGGGAACGCACGCGTACCTCGCCGACAACAATGCCGGTCTTCAGATCATCGACGTCGCGAGTGGCGTGGAGCCGCTGATCATCGGCTGCGCGGACACGCCGAGCTATGCCAGCGACGTGGCCCTCTCGGGGAGCCATGCCTACGTGGCGGACTTCAGTTCCGGTTTGCAGGTGATCGACATCTCGGATCCGGCGAGCCCGCTGCTAGTGGGCGGCATAGACACGCCGGGCACCGCCAGGGGCGTCGCCGTCGCGGGCACGTACGCCTACGTTGCCGACGATTACGCCGGTATCCAGGTGATCGACATCGCGGATCCCAGCAGCCCCGAGCTCGTCGGCTGCGTGGATACGCCGGGCAGTGCCAGGGATGTCGCCGTCGCGGGCACGTACGCCTACGTCGCGGACTACGGTTGCGGCCTCCAGGTGCTCGACATCACCGATCCCGCGAATGCCGAGATCGTCGGCAGCTTGGATACCCCGGGTTCTGCCTATGGGATCACCGTCCGGGGGACTTGTGCCTACGTCTCGGACTACGGCAGCGGCGTCCAATTGATCGACATCACGGATCCCGCGTGCCTTCAGATCGTCGGCAACATAGACACGCCGAGCTATGCGATGTGCGTGGCGGTTTCCAGCACGCATGCCTACGTCGCGGATGCGTATTCTGGTCTCCAGGTGGTCGACATCTCGAACCGGGCCGATCCAGTGATCATGGGCAGCATCGATACGCCCGGCACCGCCTACTCGGTGGCCCTGACAGAAGCGTACGCCTTCGTGGCGGACGAAACCGGCTTCCTGGTCCTGCCCGCGTTGTGCGAAGGCGCCGGCGTGGGAGAGGATGAGAGCCTAGCCGCCATTTCCCGCCTGAGGATCTATCCGAATCCGGCCTCACATCAGGCGCGCGTCTGCTTTGCGACGCGGAGCGTGGGTCAGGCCAAGGCGACCGTGTACGACGTGGCCGGTCGCTGCGTGCGTCAGCTGTCCGACGGAATCCTCGACGCCGGCGACCACCAACTCGTTTGGGATGGACGCGATGACGCCGGCCGCGCAGTTGCGGCGGGGATCTACTTGGCCCGCGTCACGACGGCCGAGGGCGATGCAACGACGCGGCTGGTGATCGCCAGGTAGTTCCGCCGGGGCCCATCACGGGAGAGTGATTTCGGCCCGCGTGACGACGGTCACGTGGGCCGAAATGCATCGGAGCTCTCGCGCGCGCTGACGATCATCCCCGTCGCCGCCGGTGGAACTTCCGGGGAGTCGGGACAGGCACATGGGCAGAACTCGGAGAAGTCTGGCCGTCTTGAACGCCTTGCCTCATGCACCGGAAGGCCTCGGCCCTCAGCTCCCCAGCCGCCGGTTCGCCTTGAGGATGCTCTCGATCACCTCGTTGTAGTATGGCTTCTCCTTCAGGCTCGCATACGTCCCCGGGAACAGCACGAGCGTGATGTCGGCGGATTCATCCGACATGTTGTTCAACACGACCGAGCAGCGCTGGCCGCCCACGAGCCGCGTGTTGTCGATCATCGGAAAGTCGAAGTAGCTGACGCCGAAGGTCGCGATCTTCGTCTGCCGGCCCAGCTCCGGGTCCGGCGTCTCGATGGTGAGCGCGATCCGAATCTCACGGTTGTCGCGGTCGACGCCCAGGATGTCCATCGCAAACGTCGTCGAATCGCCATCGAGCGAGAGCGTCGCCGGCTCGAGGCTGGTTCCGGCGGGATCCGCGCTGAGATCGACCGTGCGGTCGAATCTCTTGCCGACACCCTCCAACACGATCATCTGCCGGCGGGCGATCTCCCGCGCCATGCTCTCCAGCCGGCCCAGGTACGCCGCGGCTAGTTCCTCGTCGGCGGGCGCCCGGCCTTCCTCCCGTGCCCGGATGACGCGCCGGCGCATCTCCGCGAACAGCGGCTTCAGGTTGAGCGACTCATGGAAGTTGTAGGCGAGCATCTCCAGGTTCAGCACGGAAGAGCTGAGACCGGTCTCGCCGGGATTGACGAAGGAGTTGATGATGGAGACGCACATGTCCTTGCGCAGCGCGCTCTCCGCTTCCTCGCGCCGGCTCATCAGCTCGGTGTAGAGCCGGGTATTCGTGTCCGTCGCCTGGCGCTGGTTGAGGGCGCTCGAGGTGATGAACCCCAGCAGGGTGATCGCGCCCGCGGTGAGCAATCCGCCCATCGGACGCATGAGGATGTCGATCTTGTCCCAGGTATCGCGCTTCTTGAGAGGTACCTCGCTCATGCTCTTCCTACTTCCTTCTCAGGGACAGTTTCCCGTCCTTCTTCTCGAGGATCAGGTCGTAGCGGGCCGGCTCCTTGTAGGAAAAGACTTCGAGCGCCAGCGTCTGCTTCTCATACAGAAGTGAAAGAATGCACTTCCCCGTCGGCTTGACCGCGAGCTTGTAGGAACCGAACTTGTCCGTCACGGTCGAGTCGATGACCGCAGGGGCAGGCGTGACCTCGTCGGCCGCTCCGCTGTCGGGCGGAGCCAGGCTGATCTTCACCGGCAGGTTGGCCGGCACCGGCTTTCCATCGAGTTTGATGTCGCCGTACACGCGACCGGCGAATGCATTCGAGGCGGTCAGGCCCAGGAACAGGAAGAGAACCAACGAACTGACGACGATCCACCGCATGGAAACCTCTCCTTCCTGCCGGCCCGCCGCGCGGAACCGTGAGACCGATGGGGCGAAGTGACGGGCTGGCCTCAAGCCTTTGCGCCAGAATGTTATGAGCCCGCCGGACCCGCGTCAAGATGCCTTGCAGGACGCATCCGCGGCCGCGGGGACGCTTCTCGGAAGCACCCCTGGAGAGGAAGGCAGCGGAACGCACGCGCTTCCGACCGGGGTTGTCGAGAGACTCGCGGGAGTCCATGCAGCAGAGTACGCGTCGAGCGTGCCTCGGTTCCGGCGGCCGCGCGCTCCTAGTGGATCTCATACTGCAGGAACATGCAGGGAATCGCGCCGTTCCTCATGTGATTGCGCTTGAAGGGCCGGAGCCGGAACACCCTCTCGAATCCTTCCTCCGCCGCGAGAACAGCCGCTCGCGTGCCCGGAAACTCCCGCACGCGATCGCGAAACGACTCCCACACGGGAATGTAGGTCTGCTCGTCGCCGACGCGGATGCCGTAGGGGGGATTGGTCACGACCCAGGATTCGGGTTCGAGGCGCATTTGGGACACATCCTGGACCGCGAGACGGATCACCTGCGCAAAGCCGGCCGCAGAGGCGTTCGCGCGCGCGGATTCGATCCATTTCGCCGACGAATCCCCGCCGCTGATGCGCAGCCCTTTCGCCGGCCGGATGGCCGCGGCGGCTTCCCGCCGCAGCGCGTCGAACGTGCGCCGGTCGAAGTCGGGCCACGACATGCAGCCGAACCGTTTCCGCAGGAACGACGGAGGCGTGTGGGTCGCGATCAGCGCCGCTTCGGTGAGGATCGTTCCTGAGCCGCAAAAGGGGTCGTGCAGCGGGGCGGCCGGATCCCAGCGGGATTGCAGCACCAAGGCGGCCGCCAGGTGTTCGCGCAGGCTGCTCTCGTGCTGCGCCGTGCGGTAGCCGCGCATGTGGAGCGGCGCCCCCGCTCCGTCCACGCCCACCGAGAAACGCCGATTCTCGAGATAGCACGCGACATGGGAATCCGCGGCCTGCAAGTCGACCGAGGGCCGGCGGCCCACGCGCGCGACCATGTCGTCGGCGATCGCGTCCTTGATCCGGTAAAGGCCGAACCGCGGGCTGCGCAGGAGTGAGGAGTGGACGTTGAAGGTGACGCGGAAGGTCATGTCGGGAGTCAGCCACTTCGACCAGTCGATCGAGCGGACGACATCGTAGACGTCCTCCTCGAACTCGATCTCGTAGGCCGCGATCTCGCGCACGATCCGTGACGCGCAGCGGAGGTGGATGAGCGCGCGGTAGAGATCTTCGAGGCTGCCTTCGAAGCGCGCGCGGCCGGGCTCGATCCGAGTCACGGAGATGCCCAGGGCCTCCAACTCGGCCTTGACGATCTGCTCTATGCCTACGCCGAGCGTCGCGTAGAAGCGGTTGTTCGCCATGGTTCCTTCTTGCGCTTTCCTGGTGCATGGAAGCACGGGCCCGAGTTGCCGCGGCCGACCCTGCCAGGCCGGGGAGGGCGGGTGACTCGCACGTGCCGCGGTGCTGCCACCGCGCAAATGCGGAGGGCCGTCAGCGGCCCGATGAAGCTACACGCCTGCCGTCCCGCTGTCGACCTTCGCGGGGGTAGGCGCGCATGAGGAGATGCCGATCACGGGGAAGCCTTCTCTCGTGGGCCATTCCCGTGGATCCCGACGGCGGGCTTCGGCCGGCCGGCCAGTCAGCGACCCCGGCCGGCCTGGAAAATCCGCCTGATGGCTGCCTTTTCTTGACCCCCCACTAAGCCTTTGTTAAAATGTCAGTTGTAGTCTTGTGGTTCCCGCGTGCGCTCTTCTTACCTGAGCAAGGAGGGCCTGAATGAAGAGACCATTCATCCGCACTCCGTTCCTCGTCTTGCTGCTCGTGATCGTGGCCGTCGGGGTCGGCATCTGGGGCTGTTCTCGGACGGATGACGCACCCCTCGCGCCGGAGGACCAATCCGCAACCGGCATCGTGCTGAGCGCCGAGAACCCGAAGGTCCAAGCCGTCATGGCGGTCCAGGATCGCCATACGGCCCGCCTCATGGCGGATCCGGATATCATCGGGACGGCCACGACGCTCACCGACGACGGCCGCGTGGCCGTGATGGTCCTCGCCACGACCGATGCAGCGGCCAGCAAACTACCGCGTGAGCTGGACGGTGTCCCCGTGGTCGTGCGCATGACCGACAAGATCGTGGCCATGAGAAGCACGAGCGTGAGCCACAAGGCCCGGCAGACCCCGCCGATCCAACTGGGGACCTCGGGAGGGTGGCGCTACGACCTCGCCAACGGGTACTGCTGTGCTGGAACGCTGGGCGCGCTCATCAATGTTGGCGGCCAGCTGCGGATCCTCAGCAATTACCACGTGCTCGAGGCCGACATCGTCAGCGGCGGAAACAGCCGGGTGGCGACGAACGGCGACCCGGTCATCCAGCCGGGGCTGATCGACGTCAGCTGCAGTGCGAGCAGCGCGCAGAACGTCGCGACGCTCGTCGTGTCGCGTTCGCTGCCGAACTCGAACGTGGATGCCTCTTCGGCGACGATCATCGCTGGGATGGTCGCAGAGAACGGGGCCATTCTCGAAGTCGGCACCCTCTCCGCGCAGACCATCGCTGCTTCGGTCGGGCAGGCCGTGAAGAAGAGCGGCCGCACGACCGGACTCACCCGCAGCACGGTCGATGGACTCAACGGAACGGTGAGCGTGGCCTATGAAAACGAATGTGCCGGCGGCCAGGCGTTCACCAAGACCTTCACCGGTCAGATCATCGTCAAGAACAAGGCGAGCAAGTTCCTCGGCGCCGGGGATTCCGGTTCGCTGATGGTCCAGGACGTCAGCACCAATCCACGTGCGATCGGCCTGTTGTTCGCGGGCAGCACCTCGCTGGCCGTGGCGAACCCGATCGATGAGGTGCTCTCCTTCTTCCACGCGTCGATGGTCGGACAATAGCGGGTGAGCGAGCGCGCCTCATCCGTCGACCGCTGAGAAGCCCGTCCCCGGCACCCGCCGGGGACGGGCTTCGTGACGCTTCTTGTGCAAGCGGGGGAGGGGAGCGAAGATGAGGCGGTCGATCCTCCAGGGGCTGCAGGCCGCCGCGCTCGTCTCGCTCGTCTTCCTGGCCGGCTGTGGCGGCAAGACCCCGAGCAACGGGAGGGGCATGCCCGCGCAGGACATCAAGACGGTGATGGAGGCCCATGCGCCGGAGTTGCTGGCGATCGAGGGCGTGACGGCCGTGGCGATCGGTGCGCTCGACGACGGTACGCCGTGCATCAAGATCTACATGGTGGAGAGGACCGATCGTCTGGTGCGCCGCCTTCCACGCACGCTCGGCGGTCATCCCGTGGTCGTCGAAGAGAGCGGGGTCATTCGGCCGATGCCCGGGGCCGGGGGCGAGGCAGAGGGGTAGGGGCTACCAACCGATTCGCGGATCGAACTCCTCGTGGAGCCGCCGGCGGGCCACGACGTTCACCTGTTCCGCCCAGACGTCGATCGGATTGTGATCGTCCGTGAGGATCGGATTGCCCGCCGGATCGACCGCGAAACGATTGTCCCACGCATGCGCGCGGTTGTATTCGGGGCTGAAGCGATCCAGGGGCAAGGGCAGATCTTCCGCCAGCTCGAAGTGCTGGCGCGAGCCGAGCAGCACGAGGTTGCCGAGGGTATTGGGCGGCTCGGCCATCGGCAGTACGAGCACGTGCGCGAACACCTGCTGCATCGTGGCGGCCAGCGAGTGCACCAGGACGGTGTGCCAGGCGGTCGCCTCGATGTTCAGCGCGAGGATGCCGCCCTCCGCCAGCCGCGACCGGATCAGCGCAAAGGATTCCCGCGTGACCAGGTGGAACGGAATCGAGCTGCTGCCGAAGGCATCCATGATCACGAGGTCATAGGTCGCGTTCGTCGTCGCCAGGAATTGGCGGCCGTCCATGTGGTACACGGTCGCCTCTTCATCCCGCAGAGCGAAGTGCTCGCGCGCCATGCGCGTGACCGCCGGATCGATCTCGACCGCGTCCACGCGCCATCCCTCGCGGGCATACCGTTTGACGACCGATCCGCCGCCCAGACCGACCAGGAGCATCCGCCCCGGCCGGTCGTGAAACAGCATCGCGATGTCGAGCACATCGACGTAGGGAAACAGAGATTCTCCCGAGGCGGCATCGACGACCGTATGAATGCTCCCGTCGATCAGCAGGAAGCGCGCGCCTTCGTCCTCGACCACGCGGATCTCACCGTACGGGCTCTGCGCGACGGCCACGAAGCCCGCGGCGGAGGCCTTCTTGCTCGACCCGCCCGAAGCCAACAGGCCGGCCGCGCCCGCCAGGAGCAAAGGGAGCAGGAGAGCGGCCCGGCTCCGCCCTCTTCCCGCCATGCCCCAGATCGCCGTCGCGACGAGAAGAAGCCCGGTACCGATCGTGAGACGCATCACCCCGACCACCGGGATGAGAAAAAAGCCGACGAGAAGAGCAGCGGCGACGCTCGCGATCGTGGAGATCGCATACATGTTTCCGGCCGTCCTGCCGACGACGTCGAGGCCCGAGGCCTTGAGGCGGATCGCGTAGGGGCTGACCATGCCCAGAAGCGCGAGCGGCGGGAAGAAGAGCACCAGAGCAGCGAGCAGAACGGCCGGGCGCAGGCCGAGAGGTTCGGCGACGGCGAGGACCGGACGCCTGAGCCAGGGGATGACCGTGACCCACAGACCCGCCAGCAAGAGAAGCAGGCAGAGGCGCCCGAGCTTGGGTCCGGCGTCCGCCCAACGCCCGCCGATCGCGTACCCCAGGGCCAGGGCGGCGAGCGTCACCGTGATCAGCGCCGACCAGAGGAAGAGGCTCACCCCGTAGAAGGGGCCGAGGATCCGGGTCCCCAGGAGCTCGAGAGCCAGCACGGAGGCTCCGCTCACCGAGACGATGACGTAGATGTAGGCGTTCTTCATGGCCGGCTGCGAGTCCTCGAATTGCCCGGGTGAGTATACCCGCGGAGGGGGCCTGCTCAATCACATTCCCCGGGCAGAGCTTGGATGGATGGGCTCACGCGGGCGTCCAGAGGGCCATCTCGTCATCCCTCCGCAGGTGACACGAACGCCCTGCAATCCGCGATCCTCGCTATTAGCCCAAGTGATGCACGCCAACATGGTCGCTGATACCCGCGTGCGGGCGCCGCCGCATGAGGTGAGTCGCAGTCTGCCCCGCCAATCCAGAATCCGGTGGCACCATGACGGTTGAGGGGAGTAGGCTTGTCCGATTCCAAAAGGCTGCGCTCCATCCACGCTCGGGAAAGGACCTCACCAGGGGGGCGACGAGGAGGTTTCGATGACCGCAACTGCAACGCAGGAGGGCACCCAGAGCTTCCTCCGCCGGGTCGTTGCCGCGACGCCCGGGGACTGCCGGCTGGAGCTGTGCATCCAATGCGGCACCTGCGGCGGGTCCTGTCCGTCCGGAGCGGACATGGACCACACCCCCCGCGCTCTCTTCGCCCTCATCAACGCGGGCCTGCGCGATGAAGTCCTGCGCAGCAACACCCCCTGGTACTGCGTTTCCTGCTACTACTGCACGGCCCGCTGCCCGCAGGAAGTCCACATCACGGACATCATGTATACGCTCAAGCGCATCGCGGTCTACGAGAAGGTGTACGACGATTCCACGGCTCCGGACTTCTCGAAGACTTTCATCTTCTGGGTCGAGAACTACGGGCGCGCGTTCGAGCTCGGTCTGATGGGCGTCCACATGCTCCGGCACAATCCCTTCGGTGCGTTCAAGATCGCCGGCATGGGGACGGGCATGCTCTCGCGGCACCGCATGGCCTTCACTCCCACCCGCATCAAGGGGATGAACGGCCTGAAGGCCATCCTGCGGAAGGCGAAGAAACTGGAGAGGTCGGTATGAAGTACAGCTACTTCCCCGGATGCTCCCTCGAGCGCAATGCGCTCGCCTACCACCACTCGTCCCTGGCGATCGCCAAACCGCTGGGCATGGAATTCGTGGAGGTGGATGACTGGAACTGCTGCGGGGCGACCGAGTACGTCTCGCTCAACCTGACGGCCTCCTATGCCTTGATCGCCCGCAATCTCGCCCTGGCGGCGAAGAACCCCGCGGCCGCGCAACTCGTCGCGCCGTGCAGCGCCTGTTACCTGAACCTGCGCAAGTGCGATCACTACATGGCGACGAGCCCCGAGCTGGCGGAGAAGGTCAACACCGCGCTGGGTGCGGGCGGGCTGGCCTACAAGGCCGGGACACTGAAGGTCCGCCACCTGCTCGATGTCATCGTGAGTGACGTCGGCTGCGCGGCGGTCGCCGCGCAGGTCACGCGACCGCTGAAGGGCCTGCGCGTCGTTCCCTACTATGGCTGCATGGTCGTCCGTCCCGAGTTGGGCGCGGCCTTCGACGGCCTCGAGCAGCCGACCACCCTCGACCGCCTGCTCCAGGCGTTGGGCGCCGAGGTGGTTCCCTTCTCGCTGAAAGCTGCGTGCTGCGGCGGCCACATGACGCAGATCAGCGAGGCGACCGGCTTCGAGATGATCCGGCGCCTGGTGAAGGACGCGACCGACGGCCGCGCCGACCTGATCGCCGCGCTGTGCCCGATGTGCCAGCTCAATCTGGACGCCTTCCAGGGTCCGATGAACAAGTTCTTCAAGACCGATTACCACATGCCGGTCCTCTACTTCACGCAACTCGTCGGTCTGGCGTTCGGCTTGGATGCGAAATCACTGGGCATCGGCAGTGAGCTCGTCGACGCGCGGGGCGCGCTGGCGAAGATCGGGATCGCGGCGCCCGCGGCCGGGCCCGAAACGCCCAAGAAGCCGCCCAAGCGCGACGACAAGTCCTTGCCCATGCCGCGCATGAGCGGTGCGTAGGAGGTCGCGATGATCGCGCAACCACGCGTAGGCGTGTACATCTGCCATTGCGGGAGCAACATCGCCGGCGTTGTGGACGTGGCCGAGGTGGCGAAGTGGGCGGGCGGGCTGCCGCACGTCGCCACGAGCCAGGACTACAAGTTCATGTGCTCGAGCCTCGGGCAGGAACTGATCGAGAAGGACATCAAGGAGCGCGGCGTCAACCGCGTGGTCGTCGCCTCGTGCAGCCCGCATCTCCACGAGCCGACCTTCCGCAATGCCTGCGCGCGCGCCGGCTTGAACCCCTACCTCCTCGAGATGGCGAACATCCGCGAGCAGGACTCCTGGGTGACGACCGACAAGGCCGCGGCGACCAAGAAGGCCAAGGCGCTCGTGGCCGCGGCGGTGAGCCGCGTGGTCCATCAGGACGCGCTCAATTCGCTCTTCGTGCCGATCGATCCCAACGTGCTCGTCGTCGGGGGCGGGGTGACCGGCATCCAGGCGGCGCTTGAGATCGCGAACAGCGGCCACAAGGTCTACCTGGTCGAGCGCGAGCCGTCGCTGGGCGGGCACATGGCCCAGTTCGACAAGACCTTCCCGACGCTCGACTGCTCGGCATGCATCCTCACGCCCAAGATGTTCGACGCGGGCAACCACAAGAACATCGAGCTGCTCACCTGGAGCGAGGTCGAGAAGGTCGACGGCTACATCGGCAACTTCACGGTCACGATCCGCAAGCGCGCCCGCTACGTCGACCAGAGCCTCTGCAACGGGTGCGGGGTCTGCCAGGAGAAGTGCCCGCAAAAGGTGGTCGATGAGGTGTTTGAAGCGGGGCTGGGCTACCGCAAGGCCGTCTACGTACCCTTCCCGCAGGCCGTGCCCAAGTACCCGGTGATCGACCGCGAGA
>Ga0316622_100002733_pt1 | contig 12340 bp, 7 predicted proteins | sample OWC_Aug_OW2_C1_D_FD_207646 | JGI IMG/M metagenome (GOLD analysis project Ga0316622, IMG submission 207646) | Wetland soil microbial communities from Old Woman Creek delta, Ohio, United States - OWC_Aug_OW2_C1_D5_C | ecosystem: Environmental > Terrestrial > Soil > Wetlands | place: USA: Ohio... | reverse complement strand
CCAGGTGGCCTTCAGGAAATCCTTGTAGGATCCTTGATAGCCGGACACCATGGTGCTCAGCCGCCCGATGAGGGCGGTCGGCGGCAGGCCGTCCCCGAGCGGCCAGAGCAGGCTCAGCCCGGCGATAACGACCGTCGCGTGGAAACCGATCGAGTCCAGGAACCAGATGAGCGGGATGCCGAGGATGGCCGCCGCGCCGTAGGTCAGGATGCCTTCGGAGAAGGGTATGATGACCGGCAGGAGGATGAACAGGAGGACGAGGGGCGTCGAGATCGCGGCGTAGGAAACCAGGCCCCGCACGCCGGTCGCGGTCATGATCTGCTGGAGCATGCCGACGACGACCGTGGTCGCGAGGAGCGGCAGCAGCCTCTTGACCGTGTCCCGGGCCAGGCCCAGGACGGGTATCCTCTTCGGGCAGACCAGGACGGCGGCCACGGCCGCGAGGGAGAACTCCAGGGCGAGGCCGAAGATCGGCGTCGCGAAGGGCCAGATCCGGTAGGCCGCGACGAGCCCGAAGAAAACGAGGAAGGGGACGAGCACGCGCCACCAGGTCATGCCCTTGGGAGGTTCGGGGAGCTGGAGCGGGCCGGCCGCGGCCCCCGGGCCTTTCTTGAGGCCCAGGACGAGCACGGTGAAGGCCCCCAGGATGAGGACGGGGATGCCCAGGGTGAATTCGAACCCGACGTAGGGGATGGCCGTGCCGGCGCAGAGGATCATGGCCCAGATGTTGACGGGGGGGGCGGCCGCGCTGAGGCCGGCCACGATGAACAGGATGGCGGCGACGCGCTTCGGGGGGATCCCCAGACGGCCGAGGGCCATGGCCACGGGAGCGCCCACGACGAGGAGCGAGACGCTCCCCGCTCCGGTCAGGGCGCCGGGGATGAGGACGATGATCATCAGGGCCAGGAGGGCCGGGACCCTCCATCGGCCGAAGACGCGGAGGGTCGCCCGGACGGCGTAGACGACGCCGCCGGACGCGTCGACGATGGTCATGAAGAACGTGGCCGTGAAAAAGACGAGCATGACGTCGATGTAGGTGATCGAGCCCTCGACGAGGTGGCGGCCCAGCTCTCGGAGGGGCGGCGTCTTGAGGACCGCCCCGGCCAGGCCGCCGGCCAGGGCCGCGGCGAACATCGCGATCTCGACGGAGAGCTTGGCCGCCTTGGCCGCGATGTAGGCGGCGACCATGACCGCGAGGATGATCAGGATCTCTGTCGTCATGTCCGGAGAAGCATCTTATCCGAATTCGCGCGTCCGGGTCAACCTGCGCCTCCGGGTCGGCTCCCGTCGACTTCGGCGGGGGGCTGGACATATCCCGAGGGTTTCGCTAAGATATGTCCGGAAAGGGGTCGAAAGGAGTTTCGACCCATGCAGCGGCTTCGACGTCAATCTCCCTGCGGGGAGCGCCCTTCACATTTATCCGCCCATCCCTTAGAATATGCCTATCAGAGGAGGAACCCCATGCGGACACCCGCGTTGAAGAGAGCCCTGACCGCCTTGAGCCTGGCGGCGTTCCTTTATGCCGGCGTCGCCCCGGCCCTCCAGGCCCAGTGGTACGGCCGGAACAAGGTCCAGTACCAGAAGTTCGACTTCAAGATCATGAAGACCCGGCATTTCGACATCTATTTCTATCTCCAGGACGAGTCGACGGTCAAAATGGCCGGGCTCATGGCCGAACGCTGGTACTCGCGCCTGTCCCGGATGTTCAACCACGAGCTCAAGGGCCGCCAGCCCCTGATCCTCTACGGGAGCAGCCCCGAGTTCCAGCAGACGACGGCCATCTCCGAGCTCCTCGGCGAGGGGACCGGAGGCGTCACCGAATCGTTCAAGCGCCGGATCATCCTGCCCTACGGCGCCTCGCTCTCCGAGACCGACCACGTCATCGGCCACGAGCTCGTCCACGCCTTCCAGTACGACCTGATGGCCCAGGGCCATTCCGACGGCGCCCGGGGCAACGAAGCCGGCCTGCGCATCCCGCTCTGGTTCGTCGAGGGCATGGCCGAATACCTGTCGATCGGGCCGGTCGATCCGAACACGGCCATGTGGATGAGGGACGCGGTCCGCCGCAAGGAGCTCCCGCAGATTAAGAAGCTGGATAACTCCTACAAGTACTTCCCCTATCGCTGGGGCCACGCCCTGTGGTCCTACATCACCGGGCGGTGGGGCGACGAGGTCGTCGGCAAGATGATGAAGTCGGTCGGCCGGGCCGGCGACTACGAGGTCATCCTCGAAAGCACTCTCGGCATCAAGACGAAGCAGCTCTCCGCCGACTGGATCAAGGCCATGGAGAGCGCCTACACGCCCCTCATCGAGAAGACCCAGGCGCCCGAGAAGTTCGCCAAGACGCTGTTCAAGGGCGTCGAATCGAACCCCTACAACATCGCCCCGTCCATCAGTCCCGACGGCAAGTCGATCGTCTTCCTGTCGACGCGGGACCTGTTCTCGATCGACCTCTACCTCGCCGACGCCGACACCGGCAAGGTCCGGCGCAAGATCATCTCGACGGCCGTCGATCCCCACTTCGAGAGCATCCAGTTCATCCGCTCGGCCGGGGCCTGGGACGCCAGAGGGGAGAAGTTCGTCTTCGGCGGCGTGATCAAAGGGCGGCCGGTCCTGACGATCCTCGACATGGGCAAGGACAAGACCGAGCGGGAGATCCCCTTCAAGGAGCTGGCCGAGATCCTCAGCCCCGCCTGGTCCCCGGACGGGCGCTACATCACCTTCACCGGCCTGGCCGGCGGCGTCTCCGACCTGTTCATCTATGACCTCAGGGACAACGTCCTCAAGCAGATGACCCGCGACGTCTTCGCCGACCTCCAGCCGGTCTGGTCGCCGGACGGCAAGACCATCGCCTTTGTCACCGAGCGGTTCTCGGCCAACCTCGAGTGGGTGGACGTCGGCAACTACGAGCTGGCCCTGCTCGACGTCGAGTCGGGCCGGGTCCAGAAGCTCCTGGCCTTCCCGACGGGCAAGAACATCAACCCCCAGTGGATGGCCGATTCGCAGTCGCTCCTGTTCCTGTCGGACCAGAACGGGAAGACCGATCTCTACCGGATCGACGTCGCCTCGGCCAAGATCACCCAGATCACCAACTTGTACACGGGTATCAGCGGCATCACCGAGCTCAGCCCCTCGATCTCGATAGCGGCGGAGACCGGGCGGGTCGTCTTCTCCGGCTACCAGGACGGCTACTACTCGATCTACTCGATCGATGACAAGGCCGTCCTCGAGGGCCAGCCCTTCCTGGCCCAGTTCGAACGGAACCCGGCCATCCTCCCGCCCCGCACCGAGCCCGAAGGGTCGCTGCTCGGCCTGCTGAAGAACCCGCTCTTCGGGCTGCCCAAGGACGCCAACTTCACCATCGCCGACTACAAGTCCAAGCTCGGCCTGGACTACGTCTCACCGCCCAACGTCTCCGTCGGGGTCGACCGCTACGGGACCTATGGGGCGGGCGGCATCTCGGCCTATTGGAGCGACATGCTGGGCTACCAGACCCTCATCACGACCGCGTTCACGGGCTCCCGGATCATCGACACGTCCGGCGTCCTGGCCTATCTCAACAACAAGAGCCGTTTCAACTGGGGCTCGGCCATCCAGCGCATCGTCTATCCCTATCCTTATTACTACCTCTATCGGGAGGAAGGGACCAACTATATCATCCAGGACGAGGACATCTACCGGCTCATCAACTATGACGCGTCGGTATTCGGGGCGTACCCCTTCAGCCAGGTCAGCCGCTTCCAGCTCAACGCCGGATACCGGATCCAGGACTATAACCACACGATCTACCGCTACACCTACGATCCGACGGGCTCCTACCTCCTGGATTACCAGAAGATCAAGCCGGGGGACACCTATAAGGCCCTCAATTTCGCCTACCTGACGGCCGGGTATTACTACGACACGGGCATTTTCGGCGCGACGAGCCCGATCCTGGGCCAGAACCTCGGCCTGTCCGTTTCGCCGGCCATCGGCTCGATCACGTTCACGACGGCTTCGGTCGATTTCCGGAAGTACATCATGCCGATCCGGCCGTTCACCCTGGCCGTCCGGGCCATGCACATGGGCCGCTACGGCAAGGACGCCGAGGCCCAGCAGTTCTATCCGCTCTATATCGCCTATTGGGACCTCGTCCGCGGCTACGAATCCTTCAGCACCGAAGAGGTGACCTACTACGAAGCCCATCCCACCGACCCGGATACCTTCGACTACAGCCGGCTCTACGGCAGCAAGATGCTCATGGGCAACGTCGAGCTGCGCTTCCCGCTCCTGGGCCTGTTCGGGATCGGCAAGGGCTATTTCGGGGCCTGGCCCATCGAGGCCTACGCTTTCTTCGATTGGGGCATCGCCTACGCCCAAGGCCCCAGCTTCTGGTGGGGAGGCTACCAAATTGATCCGGATACAGGGGGTCCCCTCGTTGATGAGAACGGCCGTCTGGTCCCGGACCCCGAGACCATAGGCTCGGTCAAGCCCTGGTTCGTCTCCGGCGGCGAGCGCAAGCCCCTCCGCAGCTACGGCTTCGGCCTCCGGACGAACCTGTTCGGGTACCTCATCCTCGGCGTCCACTACGTCTACCCGATCGACCGCCCGATCCGCGGCTGGCACTTCCAGGTGAGCCTGAGCCCGGGGTTCTAAGCTTTTCAAGCGACCGGCCGCGCCGTGGCGCCCCCCCCCGGGGGGACCGTCCGGCGCCGCCGGGCGCGACCTGAGACCCGCTCCTTATGACGAAGGAGGAAGAAGATGGTCCGTTATCGCGCGCTCATCGCCGTGGTCATGGCCGTGCTGGCCTCGGCCGCTCCGGGCCTGGCGCAGTGGTCGCTCGACGCCGAGAGCGGCGTCGCCTGGAGCGGCTACAACGACGTCCGCATCCCCGGCGACGGGGGGACGCTCTTTTCGTTGTCCCGCGAGCTCCGGGCCGGGAGCCGGGCATTCGTCCGCCTCCGTCTCAGCTGGCAGTTCCATCCCCGCCACACGCTTTCCGTGCTTTATGCCCCTCTCGGATTCCGCTCGGCGGGGGCCCTCGACCGGGACATCGTTTTCGCCGGCGGGACCTTCCCGGCCGGACGGCCTCTTCGGGGGACCTACGTATTCAACTCCTACCGGCTGACCTACCGGTACTCGCTCGTCCGCAAGCCGCGGCTCGAGGCCGGATTGGGGCTGACGGTCAAGGTCCGCGACGCCCTCATCCGGCTCGAGGACGAGCTGGCGGGCGGCGGCGCCGAGAAAACCGACCTCGGCGTCGTGCCGCTCATTAATTTCCGCGTCCTCTGGAGGGTCGGCGGGAGCTGGGGGCTGCTCTTCGACGGCGACGCCCTGGCCGCGCCGCAGGGCCGGGCCGAGGACGTCTCGCTGTCCCTCTGGACGGACCTCTCGAGGGCCCTGCGCCTGAGGGTCGGCTACCGCCTGCTCGAGGGTGGCGCCGAAAACGACGAGGTCTATACCTTCGCCTTGGTCAATTATGCCTTCGCCGGGCTGACCCTGACCTTCTGATCCGGGGACCTAAACCTTAGGGAACCAAGGGACGAAGGCGCTCGTCCGGCGGGCGTAGGCCTGGAACTCCGGATTCCCGGCGTACCTCTTCTCGAGCATCGGCACACCCGAGACCTTGGCCAGCAGGAAGGTGATGAGGATCGGGCTGACTATCGTCGTCCAACCGCCGGGGACCTCGAGGGCGATAAGCCACAGCCCCCACCACATCAGCGACTCGCCGAAATAGTTCGGGTGCCGGGTGTACTTCCAGAGCCCCCGGTCCATGATCCGGCCCTTGTTGGCCGGATCTCTCCTGAAGCGGGCCAACTGGGCGTCACCGACGGCCTCGAAAAAGAATCCCAGGACCCAGACGAGGAGGCCGGCCGGCCAGATCCGCTCCCCGTACGGGTAGCCCCGGTCGACGTTGACGAGGATGACCGGTGAGACGATGACGAGCAGGAAGAAGCCCTGGAGCAGGAAGACCTGGAGGTAGCTCCGCCACACGAACGCGCGGCCCCACGCCGCCCGCCAGGCGGCGTAGCGAGGATCCTCGCCGCGCTTTCTGTTCCGGACGAGGATGTGGACGGCCAACCGGGCGCCCCAGGCGACGACGAGCGCCGTGGCGAGGAGCGGCAGGAACAACGATCCTCTCCGGAAGAACGTGAAGACCGCGACGAGCATGAACCCGAGGCCCCAGGCGATGTCGGCGATGGAATTGTCCTTTCTGACCAGGGCCAGGGCGAACCAGGCCGTCATATAGAGCGCGATCACGGCCGCGCAGGCGGCCAAGGCGCTCAGGAATCCGGACATGATCGGTCTTCTTGCTTCCCCAGGGATCCGTGGGGCATGGGCTATTCGAAGGTCAGAGCGACCCCGACGACGCCGATGCCGTTGTGGGCCCCGACGACGGGGGAGACGTCGGAGATGAAGGCGGGTTTCTTCCCCAGCATCGCTTCGAGGGCCTCCGCATAGCGCCGGGCCCGGAAGGGGTTCTGGGCGTGGACGACGCCGTAGTTCCAAACGGGCCGGCCGGCCGTCGCCTCACGGATAAGACCGAGGATCTTCTTCATGTTCGCCCGGCGGCTGAACGACTTGCCCAGGATGGCCGCCTTGCCGGCGGCGTCCAGCGTGACGATGGGCTTGATATTGAGCACCGCGGCCAGGAATCCCTTGGCGGGGCTGACCCGGCCGCCGCGGACCATGTACTTCAGCGTCTTCACGTCGACCCACAGGCGCGTCTTGGCCACCCAGTCCTCGGCGTCCCGGGCGATCTCGCCGAACGGCCGGCCCGCCCGGACCGCCTCGGCGATGCGGAGGACGATCAGGCCCTCGGAGACGGACAGGTTACGGGAATCGACGACGGCCACGCGGGAGGCGTCGAGGCCGAGGGCCTCGCGGGCCTGGAGGATTTGGGCATGGAAGCCGGTCAAGCCGCCCGAGATGGAAACGGCGACCACCGCGTCATAGTGGGCGGTTAAAAACTCCAGGGCCCTCTGCACATGGGCTTGGGCCGGCTGGGCGCTCTTGGGCACGTCCCTTCTCGTCCGGAGGAGGTCGTAGAAGCGGTCGGGCTCGATCGTCACCTTGTCAAGGAACAGGCTGTCGCCGAAGAAGAGATTGAAGGGCACCACGTGGACCTGGTGGTCGTCGAGGACGCTCCGCGGCAGATCGCAGGCCGAGTCGGTCAGGACGGCGATCCCAGCCTTGCGCTCGTGGGCCGCCTCGTACTGGCGGCGCATGTCGTCGGCCTTGATGTCCTGGATCGCGCCGTGCTTCTGGAGCTCGAAGAAGAGCCCGGCGGCGTCGTCAGTGTGGACGTGGAGCTTAAGCTTTCGGCAAGAGCCGGCGACGATGGCCGAATCGCCCGACGCCCGGACCAGGGCCTGGACCGCTTCGACGTCGATCGCGTCGCCGGTGAGGAGGGCCTCGGAGCAATACCGCTTCGTCAGGGCCGACCGGCCGACGTGAACGTCGGGCACCGCCGGAAGTTCGTCCGTGCGGGCCCGGCGGGCGGACTTGATGCTGCCCTTCTTGATGAAGCCGACGACGCCCTCGAGGAAGTCGAAGAAGCCCTTGGCCCCGGCGTCGACGACGCCGGCCCGGGCCAGGACGGCCAGCTTTTTCGGAGTCTCCTTGAGCGATCTCTCGGCCGCCTGCAGGGAATGCGAGAGCAGGTCGGCGAAATCGGTCTTCTTGAGCCGCTCGGCGTAGATCTCTTCCGCCCAGTCGTGGAGGACGGTGAGCATCGTGCCTTCGACGGGCGTGAGGATGGCCCGGCGGGCGTGCTGGACGGCGCGGCGGGCGATCTCGGCGAAACGCCCGGCCGTCAGCCGGCTCTCCTCCCGGACCTCCTGGCTCAGCCCGTAGAGGAACTGGGCGAAGATCAGGCCCGAGTTGCCGCGCGCCCCGTGCAGAGCCGCGTCGGCGATCGATCCCAGGGTGGCCCGGGCCGAGCGCGAGGCCCGGGCCCGCTCGGCGATGGCCCTCATGGTCGAGGCCAGGTTCGTCCCCGTGTCGGAGTCGGGGACCGGGAACACGTTGATCCGGTTGAGATAGGCCTGATCGCGGATGACGGCCTCGCCACCCGCCAGAAAGGCGTAGTAGAGCCTCGTGCCGTCGAGATAGCGGATCTTCATGGTCTCGCGGGGATCCTCCCCCGGACGATTATACCACGGATCCCCAGATCCCCGCGATCAGGACGAACGCCCCTCATCCCTGCCCGGCCGGGGCCTGGGCCGGCGGACGGAAGGCCACGGCCAGGATGATGGCCGCGCACAGCGCGGTCAGGCATGGCAGCAGGAACAGTGACCGGAAATCCGTGACGCCGCCGGCGGTGAAGACCGATTGGATCAGCCAGGGACCCAGCGAGTTGGCGGCCAGGACGCCCAGCCCGAGGATCATCATGTTGAACAGCCCTTGGGCGCTCGAGCGGACATCCTTGGGGAAATAGGTGTCCACGAAGATGTAGACCGTGGCGAAGAAGAAAGCGTAGCAGATCCCGTGCAGGATCTGGACGGTGACGATCATCCACGGCTCGGAGGCGAAAAAGGCGTAAACCGCGAACCGGCCGGCGTGCCCCAGGATGCCGATGAGCATCGTGAACCGCCAGCCCAGCTTTTTCAGGACGATCCCCAGGACGAGCATCGTCAGGATCTCGGAGACCTGGCCCAGGCTCATGACGGGCATGATCCAGTTGCCGGGGATGCCCACGCCGCCGGCCGCGGGGGCGGCGCCTAGGAACGTCCCGGTCCAGTTGAAATAGAGGTTGTGGACGAAGGCGTCTATGAAGGTGATGAGCCACAGGATCAGGACGAAGGGGTGCTTGAGGAGCCTGAACGCCTCGAGCCAGGCGAAGCGTTCCGTGGAAGGAGCGGCGGAGGTCTTCTTCTTCGGCGGCGTGTGGGGAAGGAGCAGGCTGTAGGCGGCCAGGGCGAGGGAGACGGCGCCGGCCACGATGTATGTCCAGCGCGTGGCCTGCCTTAGGGCCGGACCCGTGAGCCCCGAGCCGAGGGCCGTGCCGATCCAGGCGACGAGACCCTTGGGCGCGGCGGCCTTGACCTTGGCCCAATCGACGAGGATGAAGGTGAACGGCCAGGCGGCCAGGATCCAGCCGAGGGTCCCGCCCATGCGGACGAAGCCGAACTCTTTCCGGGCGTCCTTCATGTGGGTGAAGGCGATCGAATTGGCGATCGAGATGGTCGGGACGTAGAACAGGCAATGGACCAGCATCAGACCGAAAAAGGGCCAGAAAGTCCGGGTGAAACCCAACCCGAGTATGGCCAGGCCGCCGACGAGGTGGCTGAAGCCGAGGAACCTCTCGGCCGCGAAATGGCGGTCGGCGAACTGGTTGCTGAAGAACATGCCGACGATAGCGGCCAGGGGAAAGGCGTTCAGGATCCAGGCCTGCTGGATCGGCGTGAAGCCGAGGCTGGGCAGGTAGCTGAAGATGAGCGGGAGCCAGGCTCCCCAGATGAAGAACTCCATGACCATCATGAGGAACAGCCTGTTGCGCGGGCTTTTCATCTCTGTCATGCTCATCTCTCCTATCGCTGATGTCTTACTCCGGTGCGGATCGCCGGTCAGAGCTCTTTAAGATGGATGTTTCGGAAGAACGGCGGGGACTGGCTGTCGTGGTTCTGAAGGCCGATGTAGCCCTCCGGGGAGAGGTCCCTGACCTTGCCGCCCGGATGCGCGTCCCAGTCCATGACCAGCTGACCGTTGAGCTCGACCTTGAGATGCAGGCCTTTGAGCTCGATCCGGAAATGGTTCCACTCGCCGGTCGGCTTGGAGGCCGGCGCCTTGGGCGCCTCGATGTCGTAGGCGGCCCCGGTGTGGTGGATGCCCGTCGATGTGTCGTCGATCTGGATCTCGATCGCGTGGTAGATGTAGTCGTCGCTCACCGGGACCGCGGGAACGCGGAGGAAGATACCGGAGTTCGTCGTCCCGGTCGAGCACTTGAATTCGCATTCGAGGACGAAGTCCTTGACCTTCCGCCCGTACCAGAGCAGGCCCATGCCGCCCTGGCCCTTGAGGACGCCGGTCTTGGGATCGCACTCGAAATAGCCGGGCCCGTAGTGGTTCCAACCGTGCTTCTCGTAGCCCCCGCCCCGCCGGGCCAGGATCTGTTCGTAGTCCCGGTAATAGGTTACGCTCTTGACGTAGGCCATGCTCCCGCGGAAGGCCGGCATGGGATCGCCGACCTCCTTCTCGTTCTCGTACTCCATCGTGAGATAGCCGTCGTAGTCCTGGAGGGTCAGCTCGGCCAGCAGGTCGCGGATGTATCCCTGGCCGGAGCCCCAGGCGACATCGTCGACGCCCTTGGCCGTTCCGAAATCGCTGCGGTCTTTGAGGTGGACATCGAGGATGCGGCCCTGGAGGAGCTTGAAAGCTTCGCGCGGGTCGTTCATGCCCCTCATCCAGTGGCCGCTGTCGGCGCAGGCGCCGATGCGGGGATCCTTGCCGTCGACGTGGTTGAAGACGGTCTCCGGCAGGTTGTATTTCGACGGCGCGGGGTGGTTGTGGAGGGCGATCTTGACGTTGTATTCCTTGACCAGTCTCTCGATCAGGGTGAAATCGTCGTCGGCCGGCTCGCAGACGAGGACCCGGATGCCCATCTTGCGGGCGAAGTCGAAGACCTTGCGCATGCTCTCCTCGGTCCGGCCGATGTCGACGACGCCGTAGCCGTAGAGCGTGACGCCAGCCGCCTTGAGGGCGTCCTTGACGAAGGCGACCTGCTCCGCCGTCATGTTCTCGCCGAACCGGGCGCCGGGGAATTCCGACGCCAGGGCCTGGCCCGGGAAGGCTTCGACCGCGGCGACACCGAGCTCCTTGAGCTTGGCCAGGGTCTCGACGAACGTGAACTTCCGGAAAGTCCAGGCTTCCGAGGCGAAGGGGAACTTCTTGATGCGGACGGCGGCGTAATCCGTCGCGGCGACGGCCTTCTGGAGCTCGGGCGAGATGTGCCGGATCTGCGGCGGGGCCTGGCCGCCGGGGGCGGCCGCGGCGGCGACGACGACGACGGCGAGGGCGAGGACGGTGATCGTGCGCTTCATGGGACCTCCTGGTCTCTCATTTGGCCTTGGGGTTCCACGCCCCCCGGGCCACCGGCGGGACGTATTCCTCGAGGCCTTTGAAGGGAAAGGGGAGGGTCCGGCCGAGCTCGGCGCTCCGGTAGGCGGCCATGAGGAGCTCCGCCACGGCGACGCCGTCGGAGAAGTTCTCCTCGGGCCGGACGCCCTTGAGGAAGGACTGGATCATGTGCCGGTTCTCGGCGATGTAGCCGTATTCCCCGGCCTCGTCGGCCACGACCGGCATCAGTCCGATCTCGGCGTTCTGCTTCTCGACCAGGTCCTCCCCGGCCTTGCCCCGAACGGCCCGGCTGAAGAAGACCTTGAGGCCGGCGTCGAGGGTGTTGATCTGGAGGGCGTATTCGGGACCGAGGAGCTCCAGGCTCAGGCGCAGTCCGGCGCCGACGTAGCACCAGCTCGTGGTCGTCTCGACGACGAGGACCTTGCCGCTCTTATCCTTGTACTCGACGAGCGACCGGGCGAAATCCTCGGACGGCCGCTTGAGGTAATCCGTCTTCCCGCCGCTGTTCTTGGCGAGCACGGCGGCGTACTTGGGCTCCTGCCACTTGAGGCAGTTGGTGTAGGCGGTGACGCTCACCGGCGTCAGGACGTCGCGGGCGGCGCCCGGGGGGGTCAGCATGTAGCGGGCTTCCTCGACGGAGTGGCACATCATGTCGTTAAGGACACCGCCGCCCTGCAGCGTCCCTTCCCAGAACCAGGGCATGTGCGGGCCGCTGTGCTCCTCGGCCGCCCGGGCCAGATAGGGCGGGCCGGACAGGGCCGCGCCGCGGGCCCAGACGATCTCCTTGCCCCGGACGACGGCCGGCGAGAAGACCTGGTTCTCGAGGTAGCCGTCGAGGAGGTTGGCCTTGCGGGAGAGCTCGAGCATCTTCCGGGCCTCGCGGACGTTGCGGCCCAGGGGCTTCTCGCAGGTGACGCCGACGAGCTCGGCCTTTCCCTTGACGACGGCGTGGGCGATCTCCTCCATGACCTCGCCCCGCGTATAGTTAGGGGCGCAGATCCAAAGGGCCCCGATGCGCGGGTCGGCGGCCATCTCCGTGATCGACGCGTAGGGCTTGGCCGCGCCCACGCCGAGCGAGCTGACCAGGGCGCAGGCCTCGCGGGCCCTCTTCGCGTCCGGGTCGAAGATGCCCAGGATGTCGGCGTCCCGGACGCCGACCCAGGACCGGATGTGGAAGCGGGCGATGAACCCGCCGCCGATGATGCCGACGCCGAGAGCCCGGGTCTTGTTGGCCATGTCGCGGTCCTCCTTAAAGAGGGGTTCTACATATCTTAATTGCCGG
>Ga0316622_100002732_pt1 | contig 12341 bp, 9 predicted proteins | sample OWC_Aug_OW2_C1_D_FD_207646 | JGI IMG/M metagenome (GOLD analysis project Ga0316622, IMG submission 207646) | Wetland soil microbial communities from Old Woman Creek delta, Ohio, United States - OWC_Aug_OW2_C1_D5_C | ecosystem: Environmental > Terrestrial > Soil > Wetlands | place: USA: Ohio... | reverse complement strand
GGACGACCGGCTCGGGGCAGCAGGAGTACCCATCGAGATCCACGCACTCGATTCCCAGCTGCCCGAAGACTCGCCGGGCGGCAACTTCGATCCCCGGGAAACGGAGCGGTATCACACAACCGAGGAAGAATGCCTGTTTGTTCATCGCCTGCTCGCGGCTCCTACTTGTACCGCAGTTTGCCTGTCCGCCGATCGAAGCCCGCCCGCTTATCGAATCCGGACCGTATCAGCAGGTCCTTGACCTCTTGCATCCGGTCCGGGTTCGCCGCAGCCAGCGGCGGCATCCGCGGCAGACCGGCCTTCTCGCGCTTCACCGCCGACGACGGGCCCACCCGGATCGACGTGCCGCCGATCATCAGGTTCTCGACGCTTGCCCGCGCCTGCGGGATGACATCCCCCACGCGCGGCTTGCGCATGGGCCGTTTCCCGGTCGGCCAGTCGTCCGGAAGCACCAGATTCGTCCGACGCGCGTGCCCGACGAACTCCACGCCGAACAGCTCGGAAATCTCCTTCTCGACGAACTCCGCGGCTGGTGCCATCGGCGTGATCGTCTCGATGGCCCCGGTCTCCTTTGGCACGCCCGTGCGCAGGGTGAGGAGCACTCCGTCCACGGAAAAGTTGTACAGCAGCTCGATATCGAGCCCCGTGTCAACCGCCACGATCGTCATGAATCTCGATCGTCCGCCGCGAAGCGCGGCGACGGCGGCCGTCTTGACGTCTGCCGCCTCCAGATCGACCACGACCCGGCGGGCGCCTTTGCCGCCGGGCGCAGGGTGCGCGCGCGCCAGGCGCTCCTCGAGGAGCGTTCGAATCGCCTCTGGGGTCATCGGTCGTCCTTCGCGCTCAGGTAGAGCCGCGCATTCACCTGCACGGCGTCCTCCCGCGCGCACAGCCGGAGGGCGCCGGAGGAGCAATGCGTGACGCATTCCGGGGCACCCAGGCAGAAATCGCACTTCACCGCCACCTTCAACGCGGGGTCGAAGATGGGGACGGACAGCGGGCATGCGACAATGCACATCTCGCAACCCACGCACTTGGTCGAGTTCTGCGTCACCCAGCCCGTTGTCTCGTCCTTCTGCAGCGCCTCCGACGGACACACGGCACAGCAGATCGCGTCGTCGCAGTGCTGGCAGTTGACGGCGGCATAGCGTTCCGTCGTCCGCCCTTCGTCAAACAGGATCCGAATCCTCGACCGTGTCACGTCGATCTCGCCGCAATGCCACACGGCGCAGGCGATCTCGCAATACCTGCATCCGGTGCACAGGTGCGGCTCGTACACGATCACGCTTGTACCCGGCTGACTCCGCGCCACGGATGCGACCTCCCATACGGCACCGCCTGCCCGGTTATCCTGCCGACAGTGCGCCGGACCGGCCCACACTTCGCCCTGTCCTACGCCGACGATCCTCTCGCCAGCGAGGCCAGGGCTCGCTTTGCCTCACGGACCTCGGCGATGCTCGTCCGCCGGCAGTGCATGCAGATGCCCAGACTGCGTTCCACCATGCCCCGCTCGGACGCGCCCAGTGCAAGCTTCTCGTCCAATCGGCGCAGCGCCCACGCCACCTGCGCCTCCGGAATATATGGCGCCCCGCAGAGGCGGCAGTTACCGACTGCAAGGTGCGCCTCCGAGTGGGAGGCGTCCTTGGCGGGAAACCATGCCTTCCGGCCAGCGCGCAGTTCCACGGCCTCGCTCGGGCAGACGTCCTGACACGAACCGCAGAAGATGCAGTCCTTGTGCATGAACCGCACACGGCGGATCGCGCCGTTCCCGACGATCTCGATGGCATCCGCAGGGCAGACGTGCGCGCAGGCCACGCAGCCGACGCACTTGGCCTCGTCCACGTGCGGATCGCCGCGGAAACCCTGCGGGGTGCGCAGGAGTTCCTCCATCCCTTCGACGTTCAGGTGCAGCGCGTCCGCCAAGGCGCCCAGAATCACCTGCGGCCTCGGAGGGCATCCCGAGATGTACAGGTCGACCGGGACAATGCTATCGATCGGGCCGGCCATCGAGTAGCCGCCCTTGAAGATGCCCATCGTGGCCGCGCAGGATCCGACCGCCACCACAGTTTTTGGAGCCTGCAACACGTTGTAGGCGATTTCGAGTTCCCGCTTGGTTTTCAGATTTGACCCGCCGGTGACGACGAGGAGATTCGCATCATCCGGTCTCTCGGCAATCTCGATACCCAGCTCACCCAAAGACACCAGCGTGGTGGCTTCGAGAACCTCGATATCGCAACCGTTGCAGCCGCTCGCATCGAAACGGAAGATTCGTGTAACCTGTGTGCTCACGGTCCACACCTATCGTCCTGAAAAGCCGCTGACCCGTTCGGAGGCCTTCCGTCCGAATGGCGGCAGAGTAACGCCAGGCGCGTCGGCGCCGACATCGCTGGCGCGCCGCCCCTTTCGACCGAAACGCCTGCAGCGCGCAACGAACCGCACCCAGTGTCGCCGGTCCGTCTTTCCGGCTACACGGTCTCACACCCGACCCGGCTCCGCAAGTCCGAGTTCGCCGTTGTATTCTTCTTATGAGGAATCGCGGGGAAGCGGCACAGGATCCGAAACGCCCAGCTGATGCTCCCGTCGGCGGGCGTCGCCGCGTCAGCGATAGTGGCTGAAGTGCTCGACTTCCTCTTTGAGCCATCCCGGCCAATGACGCTCGGAGATGGGATAGGAGGCGTCGAGGGCTTGGTAGCAGCCGGCGCCGATTACCGTTCGGACATCGCCGGGGGTGTTGTAGCAGACCCGATCCACGCCGAGGAGTGCGGCCACCCTGGCATTGATCTCGTCCGGGGTCTTGTCGTAGGGGTTGTCCCCGCGGAACGCCCGCTGCACGGCCAGCTCGTCCAAGCATTCGCGGCCGCGCCGCCACTCCTTGAATGACGGGAAGAACATCGGGCCATACGACACCCAGAACTCCAGCGCGACGGCCCCGGCGTTGTAGACGCTCCACACCGCCCCACCCTCGCTGACACTCCCCTTGACGATGGAGTCGTCCCCCATGATGATCCGGCGGCCCGCAAGAAACGAGTCCATGGCGGCGAACTTGACGGCGACCTGCATCATCCGTTTGCCGCGGCTCGCCTCCTGGAAAGTCCGGATGGCTTGGGCCTGCTTGACGAGGCCCGGGAACAGGGGCTTCCCCAGACCCTCGGCAATCCCGTGGGAGACGCCGCGCCCGGACTCCGGGTTGGGAATCACGATGTCGGCCTCGGTGTTCCCGTAGGTCTTCGCCAGCACGTGTCCCAGGCCCATCCGCAACCGGAAGATCTCGGCCCCCCGGTAGGAGGAGGCGCTGTTCCCGAAGTAGACGGCCTGGAAGACGTCGGGCATCTCGGTTTCCATCCGGAGCCGTCGCGTCTCCACGCCCTTGGAGGAACAGATGCTCATCTCCCCGCCCGCATACTCGCGCTCGGGGTGGCCCCCCAGGCGGCGGTGGGAGCAGCTCTCGGAAGAGACGAGAAAGGCGTCCCCCACCCTGCCGAAACAGAACGGCTCGAAGGCCCGACTGTCGTTGAGGGCCACGAGGTGTGTCTCCGCGCCGTCGTGCACCAGCGCAGTCAGCGCGAACGTGCCGGACCCGTGCAAGAGGTCCACCAGCTTCCGCCCCGCCGCGAACGTCACCCCCTGCTCCTCGATGCAGCGATGGAGGAGCGCACCCACGACTTCCGTCGCGTTGACGGTATCGAACGTGTACGCATCCTCGAGCTCCGCCTGCAGTTCGGTGTCCTCCAGGATGCGCCCATTCATGGTGAGAACCATGCTGTAGCGCGAGTCCTTCTTCGGCTTCACTAGGATGGGCTCGGCGTTGCGCTTTTCCGGGATCTTGTTCTTGGTGTAGCCCACGTTGCCGATGGCGGCCACCGGTTCCAGGTCCTGGAAGATGCGCAGGGTCTCCTCCTCCACGACATCCGCGATGCCGCCGATCCCCTTGTGGAGATGAATGCCCTTTGGCCCGCCGATCGCCACGCCGGCGCTGGCCTTGCCCCGATGCTGTACCGCACCCGTGGCGAGGAAGACCTTCTGGACGAGGTCCTTGTCCCCAGGACTGTAGCAGCCTGTGATGCCGTCCATGCGGCTACTCCTTGCCGGTGCCGGCCGGCGTCACATGCGCTCCGGCGCCGTGACCCCCAGCAGGCCGAGGCCGTTCGCAACCACCTGACGTACCGCGGCGACCATCGCCAGCCGGGCCCGGCTGAGGTCGCGGTTCTCAGAGATCACGCGCTCCTCGCTGTCCTTGTAGCGTGTAAAGTAGCCGTGAAAGGAGGCAGCCAGCTCGTGCAGATACGCGGTCACGCGGTGCGGCTCGCACGTCAGCGCAGCGCTGCGAACCATCTCGGGATACCCGGCGAGGCGCTTCAGGAGCTGCAGCTCCTCCGGCAGCGCGAGCAGGGAGAGGTCGGCGTCCGCGAACGGTCCCGTCAGGCCGACCTCGTCGGCCTTCCGCGCCATGCTGCACCCGCGAGCGTGCGCGTACTGCACGTAGAAGACCGGGTTATCCATGCTCTGCTTCTTCGCAACCTCGATGTCGAAATCGAGCTGCGACTCGGCCCGCCGCGTGAGGAAGAGGAAGCGGGCCGCGTCCTTTCCGACCTCGCTGACGACCTCCCGGAGCTCCACGAACTGGCCGGAGCGCTTCGACATGGCGACCGGTTGGCCGCCGCGGAGGACCCGCACCATCTGCAGCAGGATCACCTGGAGGATCTCGGGATCGTGTCCGAGCGCGTGGATCGCCGCCTTCACGCGCGGAATATACCCTCCGTGATCCGCGCCCCAGATGTTGATGAGCCGGTCGAAGCCTCGCCCGATCTTGTTCGCGTGGTAGGCGATGTCCGACGTGAAGTACGTCGGCTCGCCCGTGCTCCGGATCAGGATGCGGTCCTTCTCATCGCCGAAATCGCTGGCGCGGAACCCCACGGCCTGCCCATCTTCGTAGAGATACCCGCCGGCGCGCAGTGTGGCGAGGACGGACTCGACCTCTCCGCTCTCGAAGAGCCGCATCTCGGAAAACCACGAGTCGAAGACCACGCCGAAGTCGCGGAGGTCGGTCTTGATCTCTTCGAGCAGCAACGCGGCACCCCGCACGGCACACGCGCGCACGCCCTCCTGGGCTCCGAGCGCGCCCAGTCCCGGATCGCCCGCCACCAGCTGCGACGCCACGTCGCGGACGTAGTCCCCGTGGTAGCCGCTCTCGGGAAACGTCGTCGCCCGACCCGCGGCTTCCTGCAGCCTTGCCCACACGGATTCTCCCAGGAGCCGGACCTGCGTCCCCGCGTCGTTGATGTAGAACTCCCGCTCCACGCGGTATCCGACGGCTTCCAGCAAACTGGCGATCGCGTCGCCCAGCGCCGCACCCCGCCCGTGCCCCACGTGCAGCGGACCCGTTGGGTTCGCGCTGACGAACTCCACCTGCACCCGGCGGCCGTTCCCCAGACCGGCACGGCCATACGCGGGTCCGGCTGCCAGGACCTCGGGAATGATCGCCTGCCAACGCGCTTTCGCGACGAAGATATTGAGGTACCCCGCGCCCGCGACCTCGATTCTGTCGACGAGGAGCGGGTCGGCCGTCATGGCCCGCTGCAGCGACAGCGCGATGTCCCGCGGTTTGCGTCGGAGCAGCTTGGCCAGCGAGAAGCTGACCGGTGTGGACAGATCGCCAAACGCCGAGTCGGGCGGATACTCCCACTGCACCTCGGGCATGGCGGTGGCGGGCCATCCCTCCGCTGCCGCCGCTCGCAGGAACGCGGCGCCGAGTTCGTCAGTCAGGTTCTGTTTCAGGTGTTCCACGTGTGTCCCTTCCAATCGCGCGGGAAGATCACCAGGGGCCGATGCCAGGGCTGACCGACGGCTCACCCATCGACCGCGGCGGAGGCAGCAGAAAGAGCCGATGCCGATTCGGGAAACTCAAACGCCTGGATCTCCATCTGCTCTGTGGCCGTCCGCACCAACGCGGCCACGGACAGCCGGGATTCCGCCTCTCGGACCTCGTCCAGGTTCGAGAACGTGGCCGGGTGTCTGGGCACAAAAAGGCTGCAGCAGTCCTGATCGGGCAGGATCGAGATCTCGTAGCTGCCCAGCGCGCGCGCTTGCTGGACAATCTCCTCTTTGTCGCTGCCGATGAGCGGCCGCAGGATCGGCAACTCCACGGCCTCTTCGATGACCGCGAGGTTTTCCAGGGTCTGGGATGCGACCTGTCCCAGGCTCTCCCCGGTCACCAGGGCCTTCGCCCCCTCCCGCCCTGCGATCTCCGCAGCGATCCGGGCCATGAACCGCCGGTACAGCACGACGCGCAGCGGGCCCGGCGCGCTCGAGACGATCTGGCGCTGCACCTCGCCGAAGGGCACGAGATAGAGCCGGGAGTGGAATTGATAGGGCGTGAGACATCGCACCAGGTCCGCTGCCTTGGATCGAGACGTGGCATCCTGGAACGGCTGACTGTGGAAGTGAACGAAGACCGCCCGGCAGCCCCGCTTCATGAGCCGATGCGCCGCCACCGGCGAATCGATGCCGCCCGACAAGAGCGCCACGACGTTCCCGCTCACCCCGACGGGCAGCCCGCCCGGGCCCGCTTCGCGACCGAAGGCAAAGTAGATGTCGCGCGGAAGGACTTCGACGTGAATGGTCACTTCGGGATGTTCCAGGCTCACCCGGGCGTGGGTCCGTTCCAGCACGTGTGCGCCGAGCTCCCGATTCAGCTCCTCCGAGTTCAAGGGAAACTGCTTGTAGGCGCGCCGCGTGGACACTCTGAACGACGCGAACTCCCTCCCCTCCAGGGCGCGATCCATGGCCGCCTTGAGAGCGGACAGGTCCAGCTCCGAACGGTCGGCAAGGGAGAAATTGGCGATACCGAAGACGCAGCGCAGTCGGTTGCGAATCGTCGGCCACTCGGCGTCCTGGGACACGGGGAGCACCATGCGACCCGAGCGCTCCTCCACTCGTCGGATGCCCGTCCCGGCCGTGGCGCGCAACAGGTTGGCCTCCAGCCGTCGAAGGAAAAGCGGCTGGTTCCTCCCCTTGAGGCCGATTTCATTGTAGTGAATCACGACGTGGCGCACGTGGTCTCCGGAGTTCGGGCGGGTAAATTACCACCATCGCTTTCCAAACCCAAGGGGAAAGTCCCCGCTCCACGCGCCTTCGCATCCGGCGCCATGGCTCCGGCGAGGGCGAAACGCCGTTCGGCGCCCGGCGCTCGGCGTCTGTGAATGGAGATTATGAGAGGAGAACCTCGTCGGAGCTTCGCCACAGGTACCAGCAGGCCGCACTGCAGTAGGGATGCCACTTCCGCGCCAGTTGCTCGATCTTGGCGGGCTTCGGAAGCGTGCGCAGCCTGTACGCCCGTCGGATGGCCGATCGGATCCCGAGGTCGCCGGCGGCCAGAACATCCGAACGGCGAAGTGCGAACATCAGAAACATCTGTGCCGTCCACACCCCCACACCCCTCACCACGGTGAGATGACGAATCGCCTCGTCGTCGGATAGCGTCGAAAGCCGGACGAAGTCGATGTCTCCTGCCCGCGTCTTCTCGGCCAGATCCCGGATATATTCTACCTTGCGGCGCGAGAGGCCTGCGCCGCGCAGTTCCGCCTCCGTTCGCGTCAAGACGCCGTGCGGCGTCATTCGGCCGTTGCCCGAGACCAGGGCTTTCAGGCGCCCAAAGATCGCTCGTGCGGATTGTCCGCTGAGCTGCTGAAAGACGATGCTCCGCGCGACCGTTTCAAAATCCGGCTCGGCGTAGCGGATCCGGTACGGACCCACCCGCGAGACGATGGCGCGGAGCACTGGGTCGGCTTTCTTCAAATGTATGATCGCTTTCCGCATGCGTGCCCCATGACGTACCGCTCGCATAATGTCGCAAGCCCGACGCACCGCTGCTTGTGCGAAAGGCCGCGACGACGTCGGGCCCTCGCAGGCCGGACAACGGCCATTACCGCTTCGCGCAAGAAAGGAGGCACTCGGACGGGGCCGACCGCCTCGATGTCTTTCCGCTACAGAGGGGGGCGCCGCCGCAGAGCCATCCGGCGGCGTCCGGGTTCGGCTCGCGAGACGCGGATCACTCGGCCCCGGGAGGACGACCCAAAAGCCAATCGATGATGGCCGTGGGATCGGGGGTTCCCCGTGCGGGCGCAGGCGTCTCTGGAGGCGGGCTGGCCTGGGGCCGAGCAGCTTGGACGGGAGGCGTCTGCCGTTCCGGCCGGAGCGGAGCCTCGGCCCGGGCGGGCGGGCGAGGGCTCTTCTGGGGTCCCGTGCTCGGCCCGGGCGGCCGCAGCGACCCCTCTCTCGGCGCCGGGGGCGTTCGAGGCGCGGACGTGTCTGGGCGTGCCGCAGGACTGGGTTTGGTCTCCGCGTCGCCGACCTCCTTTGGAGTCTCGGCCGCGGCGACGGCGGCCTCCGGCGGTCTCGGCGCTTCCTCTGCCACCACGGGCGACGGCGGCGTGACCTGAACGGGGATCGCTGACCGTTTCTTCTCTGCGACCGGGACGCTGGCAGGCGGCGGCGCGGCAGTAAGCACCGGGGTCCGCACAGGCCAGAACATCCACAGCGCCGCGGCGAACACCGACGCCAGCAACGCGGCAGCCACGCCGATCTTCCACCCGAGGATTGGACGTGCACCCTCGACGGGCGGCTTACGCAGGCCTCCGAGCCGCGACTGGACAGTCGCTGCAAGCGTCCCGATGACGCCGCCTCGCAGTCGCGCCTGCTCCGCTAACATCTCCTCCGCAGCCAGTTCGCACAGGTACTCGTTGACGACGTCGCCGACGTACCGCGGGCGCCTCTCTGGCTCTTTTTCCAAAGCTTGCTTGACGCGCAGCTCCAGCACCGACGGAATGCCGTGCCGGTACGTGCTCAGCGGAGCCGGAACCTCCTGAAGATGCTTCGCCAGCACGCCGTCGGGACTCGACGCGGAAAACGGCACGCGCCCGGTCAACATCTCGTAGAGCAACACGCCAAACGCGTAGATGTCCGTCCGCGCCGTCACCTGGTCGCCCTCGATCTCCTCCGGGGTCGCGTACTCCGGATTCGAGGGGATCGCGCCGGCACGGACCAGGTGGCCCACGAGCGGCGTCTCCCGCAACCCCGCCACTTCGAAGCCCTTCAGCTTGGCGGCCTCCTCCTCGCCCGCCGCCACGATGATCACGTTGTCGGCGCGGACGTCCTTGTGGACGAACCCCCTGTCGTGGATGGCGTCGAGTGCACCGGCGATCTGACACGCCAGCCGCAGGGCGCGCTGGACCTCCAGGGGTCCGCCGCGGCGGATGATATCCTTCAGTGTCCGCCCCTGGAGGTATTCGGTCGTCAGGTACGCGCCGCCGTCGAGCGTCCGACCGCAATCGGACACCGCGAGGATGGTCGGGCGGTTTTCCTGCAGGGACATCGCCAGTTTGACCTGGCGGCGAAGGCCCGCCATGAACTCTTCGTCCTTCGCGCAGTCCCGACGAAACACCTTCACCGCAACGCGCCTGCCCTCCGGAATCTCGTCGCAAAGGTACACCGTCGCCAAGCTTCCCGTCCCCAGCGTGTCCACCACCCGGTAGCGGCCGTCGATGACCTGCCGCACCAAGGGCTCCCTGGTCGCCGGTCCGGTGCGAGCGGCGTCCGCCGCCTCCGGCGTGCCAACGCGGTCCGCCTGCTTTTCCTCCGGCATAGACGCCGACGTCATCGCCACAGACCCCGGGCTGCTACAGGCACGTGGCGTGCGTCGCAACGGCTGCGACCCGCCGCCTCACGCCCCGCACCAACCAGCGCTCCACGGATACTGACCGCCACCATCCATCACTCGCCCAAAATATCTTTGATCGCGTCCATGACGGGATTGATGGACGCCTTCGGCTTCGCGGGAGCCGGCGCGGATTTACCGACATATTTCTTCACGCAGTCGTACTGCTCCCAACCCTTCAGCGGAAAATCCAAATCGACGGACTGCCACTTGGGGTGTCCGTTTTTCTTCAGCCACTCTAAGTTGGTGGAGACGATTTGCGCGAATCGCCCCACGTAATCGCAGTCAAGTCGCCGGAAATCGTAGGAAACGAGCACGGACTTCACGGCGACCGTGTCGACGGCCGCGGACTGCCACGCATACGTCTTGGCAGGAATCTGGACGACCGGATAGAACTCGGCGACGCTCTTGTTGAAGATGGGGATCAACGCCAACCCGTCCGCCTCCGTGACGCCCTCCGCCAACAGCTTGACCGGATAGCCTGCCACGTAGAACATGGCATCGATGCGACCGGCCTTCAACTCCGCCAGCGCCTCGTCCGTGTCGATGAGGACCATCTCTTTCGGTTGCACCTCGGAGACCTTGAAGAGAAGGCGCGCCGTCAGATACGTCCCGCTGCCCTCTCGGCCGATGGCGACCCGTCGATCCGCCAAGTCATCGAAATCCGTGATCCCTTGCCGACCGAGCACGTGGATCTCTTCGTTGTAGAGCGGGAAGACCATCTTGACCTTCTTCGCGATGCGCTTCAAGACCGGATCCGTCTGCACCCGCGCCACAAACGCGAGGACGTCGGATTGGACGATACCCAACTGGGTGCGGGGGCGCTGGTACACCGCGTAGACGTTCTCGACGGACCCCTTCGACGTGTAAACGCTGAGATCGATGTCCCGGGCTTTCACGAGTCTCTGCATGTTCAATCCGAACTGGTAATACGTCCCCTTGTCCGAGCCGGTAATGACTCCCATGTCGATGGCAAGGGATGTCCCCGCGAACACTGCCACGAGCACAAGGGCGAGACCCATGCCGACAGATCTGTTCCGCATGACTCGTTCTCCTCTTTCCGTGTGCAACGCCAAGGCCCCATCCGCGTTCACCGAGACCTCCGAGGCAGCGACCGATGCCGCACCCGCATACCGCCCGGCGCGCGCCACAGGGCGACGATCCGACGGTCTCTCGTCGCATGGCTTGGCACGACAGGAAACTGGCGTCCGGTACACGACTAGGTGCCTGCCGCGCATGCCCGCCACGCGACAAGTCACAGCGTTCGCGTCCTACCAACGCATCCAGGGAGGGAATCGTGTTTCGCAGTATTGACGGCTAATTACATTCCGATGTGGCGGTCTAGTCAAGGGGAAAATCCCGGAGGCCGCGATCCCGCGCGCGTCAGCGCATGGCCGGAGGCGTGGACGCACCGGGCGGGGACCCGCTCAACACCGCCCGCACCAGGCCTCGCGCCGACGTATCCACGCGGACGACCGGCCGCCCACATTGGACGCCGACATCGGCCAGTTGTCGATCGTCGAGGAACACATCCTCGTCGTCCTTGAGACAGATGGAGGGAATCAGAATCTCGTCGCCGAGGCTGTCCGCCTCGCGCTCGAGCGTCTGGAGGATATCCGTGCCCGTGAGCAGCCCCGCGCAGGTCACCGACCCGCCGAAGAACGCGTTCCTGACGGGCACCAGGCGGACGTCGAGGCCCTGGACTCCGTTCAACCGCTCGACCACCGGCGAGAGGACAGGAACCGCCAGCATGCCTGTCACGATGCTCACGCGCCGCCTCGGGTGTACCGTGCTCGGGCACCGCGCACCGCACCGTCGAAATTCCTCCAGGAACTTGCGGCTCCCGCCCACGCCATTGCCCAGTTGCGCGTACCCCTCGTAGCTTCGCGCGGACGGGAACGATCGTCCGGCCAAGAGGTAGAACTCATCGGATGGAAACGCGAAGCGCGTGCCGAGCGTCCGCAGGCAGCGCCGCCGATGGGGCTCGACCCACGCCAGGAGTTCCCGCGCGTACCCTCCGTCCGGGACGCGCAGCACCGGGAGTCGCTCGCGGTACTGCGTCAGTCCCACGGGCACCAGCGCCACCGTGGCCACGGAGGGAGAGAAGGGCTGGAGGTCGTCCAGCGTCTTGGCCAGGTGCGCCCCGTCGTTGACCCCCGGGCAGAGGACGACCTGGGTGTGCATCGCAATCCGCGCCGCCGCAAACCGGCCGATCTGCTCCAGGACGTTGGGTGCATTGGGATTCCCCAGGATCTGGTTCCGGAGGGCCCAGTCCGTGGTGTGCACCGAGATGTACAGCGGCGACAGGCGCTCCGCGATGATGCGCGCCACATCCGCCTCTGTCAGATTGGTCAGCGTGGCGAAATTGCCGTTGAGGAAGGAGAAGCGGTAGTCGTCATCCTTGAAGTAGAGCGCGCGGCGCATGCCGCGGGCGTTCTGGTGGGCGAAGCAGAAGGTGCACTTGTTGTTGCACGCGTGCATCTTGAGGGGTTCGACGTCCAGGCCGAGCGCCAGATCGTCGGGCTTCGCGATCGTCGCCCGCCGCTCGCGCCCCTCGCCGTCCCGCCAGACCAGTACGATCTTCTCAGCGGTCTCGGCGAAGCGAAGCCCCAGGGCGTCCGTGACGGCG
>Ga0316622_100002731_pt1 | contig 12342 bp, 14 predicted proteins | sample OWC_Aug_OW2_C1_D_FD_207646 | JGI IMG/M metagenome (GOLD analysis project Ga0316622, IMG submission 207646) | Wetland soil microbial communities from Old Woman Creek delta, Ohio, United States - OWC_Aug_OW2_C1_D5_C | ecosystem: Environmental > Terrestrial > Soil > Wetlands | place: USA: Ohio... | reverse complement strand
CCAAATGACGGCTTTTGTCGCGCCCTGGAGAACTCGCTTCGGGATTTTCGCGTCGTGGGTTATGGTTTCGCTAAGGTGCGTTACGAAGTAGAATTTGAGGAGAAGGAGTTTGACCTCGGTAATGGTATCAAGAAGCGGACCAAGGTAAAGAAACGTGAAAATGCCGTAACGGACTACGTTTATTGGGAAGACCAGTTGCACAGCCCGTGTCGCACATTTGACCAAATGTCGTGGTGGACATTTCGGACACCGATGACCCACGGACAAGTGGAGGCCCGTTGGGGCAAGAAGGTTGCAGACAAGATTCCGTACGACGCTACGGCCGGGGACGCCACGTCCAAGACCGCGGAGGACCCAGGTGGTAACAGCCCATGGCAGCGAGCATGGGTGTGGGAAATCTGGAGTAAGGACGACAAGGCAGTTTACTGGTACGTTGAGGGTTATCCGGAGACCCTGGAACGCAAGGCCGACCCGTACAGCCTTGAGGGGTTCTTCCCGTTCCCTGAGCCGATGCTCGCCAACCTGTCCACGTCAAAGTTCCGCGCTCGCCCGGACTACGCCATGGCGCAAGACCTTTACAACGAGGTCAACCGACTTCAGACACGTATCATGCTTTTGGAGCGGGCGCTGAAGGTCGCCGGTATCTACGACCAAGAGGCGGGCCCGATGCTGGAGCAACTTGTCGGGGACACCGCAGAAAACAAACTTATTCCGGTTACCGGCTGGGGCAAGTTTCAAGAAAAAGGTGGAATGAACGCGGTTATTCAGTTCCTACCGATTCGGGAAGTCGCAGAGACGCTGGTAAGTCTTCGTGCCCAGCAGCGTGAGACCCAGCAACTTCTTTACGAGGTGACGGGTCAATCTGACCTCCAGCGTGGGCAGGTCATGAAGGGCGGCGCCTCCGCTACCGAATCGGCGGCGAAGGTTCGGTATGGCAGCGTGCGAATTCAGGATATTTCAGACCGTTTTGCAAGATTTGCCACTGGACTCCAGCAACTTCGCGCAGAGCTCATTACGAAGTTGTTCGATGACAAGACCATTCTGCGCCGGGCCAACGTCCAGTACATTGACGAGGATGCCGGGGCGATTATGGAGGCTGTCCGAGTCCTGAAAGAAGAGTTTCCGAATTACCGTATTCTAATTCGGTCGGAAACGATGGCCGCGCAGGACTTCGCCGCGTTGAAGCAAGACCGCGTGGAACTCCTCCAGGCAGCGTCTGGCATCATGGCGGCTACAGCGCCACTCGTGCAGATTGCGGGTCCCATGGCTAGTGTGGTCGGGCTTACGCTGTTGAAGTGGTCTTTGGCGGGCATGCGTGGTACGGCCGAAATTGAGGGCGCCTTCGACAAGATGATTGACGCGGCGCAGAAATTGGCCGCGCAGCAGATGCAGAACCCGCAAGGCGCGAAGCCTGACCCCAAGGCTCAGGCTCAGCAAATCAAGGCCATGAGCGACCAACAGAAGGCACAGGCGGACCAGCAGAAACTGGCCATGCAGCACGAATTCAAGATGCAGGAAATGGAAGGCGAGGCCCTGTTGACGGAACGGCAACAGAATACTCAGCGGGTCCAGAACGTCCAAGAGACACGCGAGGTCGAGGCCATCAAGGCCGCGGCTGCCCGCGCCAAGCCGAAGGGAGACAGGTAAATGCGCCGTAGGTACAGGTATGACGAGGCCCTGCGGGCAGTCGTCGAAGTTGGCGTTGTGCGTGACACACCGGCACCGCGGGTCCACATTCAAACTGGGGCGCACTACGAGGGTCTTCGGGCGACGGACGGAACGCCGGTCGACACCGCAAAGCGGCATCGCCAGTACATGAAGGACCACAACGTTGCGCTGTTCTCCGACTACGAACAGACTTTTGCTCGTGCTCAGGACGAGCGCGAGCGCGACCGCATAGGAGTCGGCCCCCGAGACGAGTCCATCCGGGAAGACCTGAAGGAGGCTTACGAAAAGGTGCAGGCAGGGTACAAGCCGCCACCTCGACCCGAAGTGAACGAAGAGAGAGCAGCCGTCGTAAACAGCTACATTGTTGGAAAGGACGTGTAACATGAAGGAAGCCATTATTGGTCTGTTGTCGTCTCGCCGTGTACTCGCCAGCATCGGCGGGTTCCTGGCCTCGCTCCTTATTCCAGTGCTGAATAAGAAGTTGGGTCTCGGGCTCGACCCTGCGGAAATCACCACGACCGTGACAGGTCTACTGGTCATTGTCGTGACGTATGTTGTGTCCCGGACGGCTGGAAAGTTTGCTCCCGTGCCGCCCGCCTCCGCGACCCCGGAACTCCCGGCCGAAGTGAAGGCCGCGCTCGAAGTCCTCGCCAAGAAGTAATTGGAGGTTACCCATGCTGCGTCGTTCGTTTCCGTATGCTATCCCGCTGGCACTTGCTGCGGCCATCGCTTGCGTTACCCCGCGGCCAGTCGAGCAGGCATTCGACCCGTGCCAATACGTGTACGGCGCCTGCGTCCTGTATACGAATGACGCGCCCGTGCAGGCCCGTCTTCGCATCATGCAGACGTTCGAACGGGCGGCGCAGCACTGGGGCACCACCCCTGATGTTTTGACCGGCTGGACCGTTGTTATTCACGGGTATGGGCCGTACATTATCGGCCGCAGTGTGCTCTGGGGCGTCACGTCTCCGAGTACGCGGCGAGTCGATTCTTGGATTGAACGCCCAACATGTCCTGAAGTCATGACGGTACACGAATGGGGTCACGCGGCGTCACTGGCCGTTGGCGATATTGGCCGACCGCACCTCCCTGGAGTCGCCGATGACCCGGGATTTGACGAGGCCGCTATTTTGAATACCCTTCACGGCCTGGAAGGGTGCCCATAATGCTCGAAAAGCTCCTACTGAGCCTTCTCGGCGCCGCGCTACTGGCGCAGTCGGCCTGGGTCTACCACACCGGGTCCCGTGTCACGGCCGTTGAGGTACAGAACGTCAGCGTGCAGGAAAACCTACAGGTCATTCGAGAAGACGTGCGAGAAATTCGCAAGGCTCTCCTGGGACCAAAGGCGCCATAATGGACGCACTCTACAACGCCATGCCATATTTTGGTCGGGTAGTCATCCTGGCACTTATGGTGTGGCGTGAAGTGCGGCATGAAGATTACAAAGTGAAATTGGCCGTGGCATACGTCGCGGTAACTCGCGCAGAGAAGCCGGGCAAGGACTGGTGGGGCGACGGGCTCCTTGCTGTTATTGCCGCGCCTAAGCAGTTCTCCTCCATGACGCACCCGACGGACCCGCAGTTGACATGGTTTCCAAGTGAGGGGCCGAAGTGGAACGACTGCCTACGGGCCGCGTGCGCTGCGGCATTTAAGCTGGAACCTAATCCCGTGCCGGAAGCGGTCTACTATTTCAGCCCGCCGGTCTTGGCGCCACCGAAGGATTGGGGCGTTCGTGAGTACCTTGGCAAGCTGGGACCTATCTCGTTTTTCAAGTAGTACCAACCCTAGGAGCGAAACATGGCCGTTGAAAACGAAGTGAAGTCGGATATGGACGCGCTGCACAGCGCGGTCACGGAAGCGTATGACGAAGTGGTGTCCGCTGCGGGTGCTGAGCCCGAGACCAAGCCGGCGGCAGACCCGGAACCGACCGGAGAACCCGCGGTTTCGGCGCCCGCTGCCGATGAGCCCCAGGCGGGAGAGACGGTCCGGGACCCGGCAACGGGCAAGTTCATCCCTCGTAAGGGTGACGCTAAGCCGGTGGCGAAGCCGCAGGGCGCCGCGCCGGGTACGTCTCCTGCCGGAACGCCTGCTACAAAGCCTCAGACCCCCGTGGCAAAGCCAACGGCGGCTCCTGTGACTCCTGACCCTCTGGGTCGGGCCCCGCAGTCGTGGAAGCCTCAGGCGCGCGAGGCATACACTGCCCTAGCCCAGTTGGGTGAGGCAGGAAAGGCCATCCGGGAGGAGGTCCACCGCCGAGACCGGGAGGTCATGGCCACGCTCCAGAAGACCGCGGAACAGCGGACCTTCTTCGACGAGTTTCAACGGACCATGCAACCGTTTGCCCCGGTCATGGCCGTGACGGGCCACACCCCGCTTCAGACCGTGCAAACACTGATGCAGACCGCTGCCGCGCTCCAGATGGGGCCGCCGAACCAGAAGGCGGCTATTGCGGCCAACATCATTCGCAATTATGGTGTTGACGTGGATATGCTGGCACAGGCCCTGGAGGCGGGTGGTATTCCCCAGGCTCCAGCGGGGCAAGGATATGACCCGCGCCTGGACCAGTTCCTTGCGGACCAACAGCGCCGGGAAGCCGCAGCGCAACAGCAGCGGGTTCAGGCGGAACAGCACCAGCAGCAGGAACTTCAGGCACGCTACGAGCAATTCGCGCAGACGCACGAATTCTTCGAAGACGTGCGTGCGCTCATGGCCACCATCGTCACGGTAAAGGCCGAACAGGAGGGAGTTGACGTAGACGACGAAGAGGCGTATACTATGGCCATTGCTCTCCGACCGGACCTGACGAAGATTATTCAGCAACGGGAGGAGTTGGCGCAGGCGACGAAGCCCGATGGCTCCACGGCGCGTGCGGCAGCAGCGGCAGTTAGTCTACAACCCGGAAACAACATGGCAGTGCAGAAGGCAGCAGACCCCAATAACCTGCATTCCGTCTTGGCAGAAGCGTACGACGAGGTGATGGGCAAGAAGTAGGTGTGAGGAACCAGATGGTTTTGGTCCACTTCACAAGGTAATGCGAACGGAGTATCCGTCCACGCTCAGGCAGATAACCCTAACGCATTTGAAGGAACACACCTATGGCATTTGCAAACCCCTCGTGGTCGGACGTTCTGGCGACGAGTATCCAGAAGCGGTCCCCCACTTACGCGGATAACGTGTCCAAGAGCAACGCTCTGCACCGCAAGCTGTTTAGCAAGGGCAACGTTCGCACCGTTGACGGTGGCGAGTCCATCGTTGAAACCCTGATGTTCGCGGAGAACGGCAACGCGCAGTTCTTCTCCGGGTACGACCTCCTGAACGTGGCCGCGCAGGATGTGATTTCTGCGGCCCAGTACAACTGGTCGGAAGCGGCCGTGGCCATCGTGGTCAACGGAATGGAGCTTCGGCAGAACTCCGGCAAGGAGCGCGTGCTGAACCTCCTCGAAGGCCGCATGCGCGTCGGTGAAATTAGTCTGAAGAACCTGATTTCGCAGGCGCTGTATTCGGACGGTACGGCTTTCGGTGGAAAGCAGTTGACCGGGCTGAACGCCGCGGTTCCTACGGCTCCGACCGTTGGTACCTACGGTGGCATCAACCGGGCGGTGTTCACGTTTTGGCAGCCGCAGCTTACCGCCCCTGGTGCTGGCGTCATTACCGCGTCTAACATCAACCTCTACATGAACGATATCTGGACGAAGTGTACGCGAGGCCCGGAGCATCCTGACCTCATCGTGTCCGATAACGGCATGTGGAACCTGTACCTTGCCTTCCTCCAGAACCTCATTCGGTTTACGGACGTGAAGACGGGTGACCTTGGCTTCCCCACGGTGAAGTACCAGAGTGCGGACGTGGTGCTGGACGGCGGGCAGGGCGGATTCTGCCCCACGAACACCATGTTCTTCCTGAATACGGACTACATTTTCATGCGCCCGCATCAGGACCTGAACTACGCGCCTCTGAACCCGGGTCGCCGGTACGCGACGAATCAGGACGCTGAAGTCCAGCTTATCGGGCTCCAGGCTCAGATGACCGTCTCCAACTCGGCGCTTCAGGGCCGCCTCCACAACAACTAACGGCAAGGACTAAACATGGCATACCACATTACGGGAGCCCTCGGGTATCAGGACATTGCCGAGACCTCCACCACGCAGAAGCACCCGCTGGGCACGCTGGTCATGGCTACGGACCCCGTGTACGGTGACGGTGAGTTTATTTACCTGAAGGGCCTTGCCGCAACGGCTATCGGGGACCTTGTGTGCTACGATGCAAAGGACGGCATTACCGTCCGGGCCGTCGCGGCGACCAAGGGTCCGGCGGCCATCGCCATGTCGGCCAACGTGGCCAACCAGTATGGCTGGTACGCCCGGCATGCGGCCAATATCCCGGTGTCGTGTGCTGCGGCGGCTGCGGTCGACGTGGACCTCTACACCACGGCGACGGCGGGCGCGGTTGACGATGCAGTTGTGGCCAACTCCGGTATCAGCGGGCTGGTTCTCAACACCGCAGCGGGCGGCGCGGCGCTGGCTGATGCTCGGGTGAGCTACCCGACTGTTGGCGGCTTCTAGTAGTTCCCAGAGGGACCCGGGCAACCGGGTCCCTCTTTCCCTTTAGGAGCGAAACCCAATGTCTAGTTTTGATTACGCACTCGGTACGATGACGCCCGAAGAGGCGCGCTCGGCCGACGACCATCTGCTGGTCGAGTTTTTTCGGCGTGCAGTGAAGGATGAACTTCTGACGGACGGTGGACTTATTTCCGTCCGGCATCCGCGGCTTCAGGAACTTCAGGAAAAGAAGGTTCCGATGAAGCCATATACCAAGGTGTTCCCGACTGAGGACGACCATTTTGTCGTGTCTCCGGCGGGACGGCCGATGTTCCTCGAAATCGACTTCATCCGCATTATCACGCCGGGTGACCGCAACAAGATTATCGAGCGTCCCGTGGAACCCGACGACAAGAGACGTTTTGCGCGCCGGTACGAGGCATGGAAGAACGGACAGACGACCGCCGGTATGGTGGGTACGCCGATTGCAGAAGTCCCGTTCATCGACTCGGCCATCCGTGAAGAACTGGCGTTCTTTAACGTTCACACTGCGGAACAGCTTGTGGAACTCCCGGAACAGGTTGCCTCCAAGTTCATGGGTATTCACCAGCTTCAAATTCGCGTCCGCAAGTGGCTGGAAGGCGCCTCGGGCGCGGCTGCGGTCGAGCAGATTGCCGCAGAAAAACGCGCACAGGAGGCAGAGCTTCAGGCTACCCGTAATGCCCTGAAGGACCTCCAGGCGCAATTCGCGGAATTCAAGGCCGCGGCGAAGCCGGTCAAGTAAGGAGCCACAATGTCCCTCGGACGCTACAAGACCGCCAAGCAAATTCTGGACCAAGTTGGCACAGAGGTCGGGCTAGGCACGACCGCAGACCCGTTCTCCTCGACCAACAACGTCTGGAGGCGACTTGTAGCGCTCCTGACCTCGGCAGGACAGCGCTTGTCTGCCGAGTACGATTTTCCTGGCCTCATCGCAGAAGCGGTACTGACCAAGGCCGCGGGAGTGTGGACCCTCCCTACCGGCTGGTCAGATGCCGGTAGCGACGTGCTGGACCTCCCTGCGGACTTCGACCACATGATTCCGCAAACCCACTGGGACCGCACCAACTCCTTTACCGTTGGCGGCCCACTCAGCCCTCAAATGTGGCAACTTCGACAGGCCGGTACGGTAGGGACCATCTGGGCGGAATTCCGCATGGACAGCAACCAAGTCCGGTTCCTACCCGTTCCGCTCGCGGACCGTGTATTGTCCCTGGAGTACGCGAGTCGGGCCTGGGTTCGGTCTGCGGCCGTGGGCCTGGGTAACGGCAACACCCTTGGCGCCGCAGCCGGCGGCTGGGACACCCCAGAAGCCGTGGGCGACTGGGTTATTCTGCCGCCACTCGTCATTGAGGCAGCGCTGAAGCTGGAATGGAAGAAGAGTACGGGGCAGAATACAGCACAGGCACAGAAGGATTTTGACGACCTCGTGAGCGTTTATCAGGCCAAGACGCCTCGGGCCATTCTGTCCTTGGATGGTTGTGGCGTTCCGCGGCCCACGAACGTTCCTGATACTGGGTACGGGAGCTAAAGATGCTACGTCGGCGTCGACATTTTGCGCAAGAGGAGCTACTTCGGACGACGCATATCCCTGCGCCGACCGCGGGCATGAATCTTGTCGACCCAGCCTCGGCCCTGGGACCCAATCAAGCTATCTCCACGGTAAATCTCGTGAAGGGCGAGCGTGGTCTTCTTCCGCGTCCCGGATACGAGGAACAGGCTACACACGTTGGCGCTACGGACGGCGATGTACGGTCCCTACTCGCGTTTCACGGTACGACGGGCGCGCAGAACCGTTTCTTTGGCTGCGCTCCTGATGGTATTTACGACGTTAGCACCCCTACGTCTACGCCAACGCTGAAACATGCATTTGGTATCTCCGACACGAATTCCGGTCGCGGTGTCGGTTGTGACGTGGCTATTGCCGGCGGTCATTTCTATCTGTACGCCGATGAGGCGAACGGCTATCTCGTCTACGATGAGAGTACCGATACCTGGGCAGCGGGCAGCACGACGGTCATTGTGCCGGCGGATATCCGGTTCGTGACCTTCTACAAAAATCGCGTTTGGTTCGTACAGACCAATAGTCTAATTGCTGGGTACCTAGCTGCGGGGACTCTTGCCGGCGCCGTGACAACGTTTGACCTTGGCACCGTGTTCCAACATGGCGGCCAGTTGATTGGTATGTGGTCGTGGAGCCTCGACGCAGGCGACGGCCGTAACAGCAACCTCGTGTTTATCACGTCTACTGGCGAGGTCGCCATCTACACTGGCGACGACCCGGGCGCGGCCGGATGGAAACTGGCGGGCCTGTGGAACGTGGGCGGGGTGCCCGTTGGGCGCCGGCTTGCGTACGCCTATGGCAGCGACCTCCTGATGCTCACGACGCAAGGCGCGCTCCCTATCTCGAAGCTGGTGAACGCTGAGACGCCCCTGGGCGAATCGCTGTACGCCACCCGGCAAATGCAGCCCTATTTCGTGCAGGCCATGGCGGAACAGGGCAGCCGCATCGGATGGGAAATGAACCTGCACCCAAAGGCAGGCTTTCTCATTATCAACACCCCTGGCGTTCCAGGCTCCGTACAGGAGCAATTGGCCATGCCGTACTCCAGCAAGGGCTGGAGCCGCCTTCAGGGCCTTGATATTCTCTGTATGGAGGTGTGGGACGGGAACCTGTACTTTGGAACCCGGAACGGGCGTGTGTGCAAGAGTGCCGGGTACGTAGACGACGCACGACTCGGCGGCGACATGGCGCATATTCAGAGCGTCAACTGTTTTACCATCGGCGGCTTCAGCACCATGGGGAGCGCCCGGTACAAGAATGTCACCTTCGTGGTACCGCGATTCATTACGCACGGCGTTTCTCCAATTCAAGAGGCCCTGGCCCGGTATGACTTCGATATCGCGGATGCCGGCACGGCCTCCGGTACCGCGCTGGGCACCGGGTCCCTGTGGGATAGCGCCATCTGGGATACGTCCCTTTGGATGGGACTTACCGCCACCTCAGAAATCGTACAAGGCACCGTGGGCCGCGGAGTCAACGTGGCCGTAGGCGTGGCGTTCCAGTCACAGGACTACACCTTGCTGGCCGGCTTTGACGTAATGTGGCAGGAAGAAGGCATATTCTAATATGTACACGGTTAGAGCCGCCCCGCCTATGCACTTTAGTTGGCTGTCAGAGCGCGCCGGAACCAGTATTTCCCCGAGTATGAAGGCTATTGAGGCCCTTGGCACGGTGGAGACGTTTTGTTATAGGTGCGGACATACGCACGGCGAAATCAAGGGTATGGTCGGGTATACAAATTGGACATCAAACGCCGTGATAATGCATGTTGCCGTCGCAACGCCTGTTGCCGCGCGTGCGCTTCTGCGTCCGGCATTTGAGTACCCGGTCAAGACCGCAAATCGCAAGGTGTTGCTGGCCAACATCCTAAGTTCCAATACCGCCTCGCTTAATATCTGCCGGCGTCTAGGTTTTACCACCATCTGCACCGTGAAACAGGGTTGGGACCAGTCCACGGACCTTGTGCTACTTGAACTGCGCAGTGAAAACTGCCGTTGGCTAGAAGGAGTTAGGTAATGGGCGCTGGCACCACATTTGATGAAAAAGGTGGCCAATTTACAGATTGGGCATCCGGTGTACTTAAACAAATCCCAGTAATGGGGGGTCAAATGATTGGCAAGGGGCCCCAAGAGCAGCCGGCTGTGCCGGACTATAAGGGCGCTGCCGAAGCGGAGGCCGCGTCGAGCATGGCCAACCTGCAATATCAGACCATGGCCAACCGACCGAACGCCTACATGCCTGGAGGTGGCTCTGTAGAGTGGGTACCCCCGACCGAACCCGGCGGGCAGTGGACACAGCGCACGACGCTTGGGGCCGCCGACCAAGCGGCACTAGAGTCGCAACAGCGCCTTGGCGCTGCCCGGTCCAGCCTCGGGGAGACGATGTTTGGCCGCGCGCAGACGGAACTCGGGACCCCCGCAGACTGGTCCAGTCTTCCGGGTGCTCCGGACGCCAACGCGGCTCGGCAACAGGCCGTTGACGCCACCTATTCGCAGGCACAGTCCCGCCTGGACCCCCAGTGGAACCAGCGTGCAGAAGGACTTCGGACGCAACTGCTAAACGAAGGGCTTAGGCCCGGCATGCAGGGCTACGACCAGCGCATGCAGGAATTTGAACGTGGGCGTACGGACGCTTACGACACGGCAATGCGTACGTCTATTCTGGCCGGCGAACCTGTTGCAGCCGGTGAATTCAGCCGCGGACTTCAGGGGCGCCAGCAGGGTGTGGCTGAAATGCTCCAGAAGCGCGGAACGACGCTCAACGAAATCAATGCGCTACTCGGCGGGCAGCAAGTCGAGACGCCACAGATGCCCGGATTTTCGCAGTCCGGAGTGGCCGAGTCCCCCGACTACATGGGCGCCGCTACCAACCAATATGGTGGCACACTCGACCAATACAACGCGCAGCAGGCGCAGACGCAAAACCGCAACGCTAGCCTACTCGCGCTGCTTAAGTTGTTCGCCTAGGGAGTATACTAAATGCCACGATTTACTGACCTATACGGCGACATTGAGTACCCGGACCCAGGGTATCCTGCGGTTATAGACCCGCGTACCGCCGCTGCACGGCGACGCGCCGCGACCCTTCGACAGGCAACGCTGCCCTCAGCACCGCTTACCGTATCCCCGGACGACGAAGAGTTTCCTCCTTTGGACGAAGAGATTCCAGATGAGGAGACCGACTACGCAAATCAGCCGCCACCGGCCAAAAGCCCATCAATGGACCTCTCTGCCGTATACGGGGCCGGGTCCGAAGACCCGGTTAAGGCAGCGGCCATGGTTCGGGCAAAGATGCTGATGGAAGGAGAGGCGCCTCAAGGACGACAGGCAGGTCGCGTGTACGTGGCCCCCTCCATGTTGGAGACCCTGGCCTATGGCGCTCAATACCTTAAGGGCGCGCACCAACTGCGAAAGGCCACAGCCCCCGGCGCAGACCGGCATGTGGCCGGAGCACAGCAGGCCCAGGGACTTCCGGAAGACCAGCGGGCCAACGCGCTCCTCATGAGTAACGACCCGGCGCTACAGCGGGCCGGTGCCGCGTTGCTGGCCCAGCAACGTGCAGATGCCTCGCTTGCGTCGCGGACGGAGGCCGAACGCCTGCGCCGCATCAACGCGATTGACCTTGAGTCCGCGCGTCAGGGTGGGCGCGAATCCCTCGCCAAGTTGCGCGCCTCCCTGAAGGGCCCCACGGTTGGTCCACGGCCTAGCTATACGGTGGCCGTTGGCCCTCAGGGAGCGTACCGCGTGGAACGCACCACGGGGGCGGTCTCTCGGGTTGACCTTCCCGCTGGTCCTCCCCCCGGTGCGGCCCCCGGGTCGCCAGAGGTCAAGGCCGCAGAAAATCTCGTGCTGGATAAACTGCCTGCGGACGTGCGCACCAAGTACAGCGTGTACGATTGGCAGACGACCAACCTGCCAAACATCATGGAGCGCGTCCAGTCGGCACCGCCAAATACCTTTGGTCCTGGGTCGGACATGGCCTCCTTCGTGCCGGGACAGTCTTTCTCAGCAATCGTGCGGACGTGGCAGGACAAGGGCCGGACGCCAGAGCAGGTTGAAGCCCGGCGTGCCGTGTTCTCCGATGCCTACGCCAAAATCAAGGAAATGGCCGGTACGGCAATGACCGAAACCGAGTCTAACCGGCTTCGTGAATTCCTTCCGAACGGGAACGACACGCCCGAGAATATCGTGGCCAAGTTGCGCGGCGCTCAGGAAGAGGCTTTGCGGCAGAAGGCCCTTGTGCGTGACCGTTACCTTCCTGGGTTCCCAGATACCGCAGCGCCTGCACCCGGCGCGGCCGGTTCCGCACCGGCTCCCGTGGGTGCTGCGGGCCCGACGCAAATCAAGACGCGAGCGGACTACGACGCACTCCCTTCAGGCACGACGTATGTAGACCCTAACGGTGTGACCCGGACCAAGAGGTAATCATGGCTAATCCGTGGGACAACGACCCGATTGAAACTCCGTGGGCGGCCGACGAACCCGTTCAGCAGCCGGCCCCGGTTGGCCGTACGGAGGCCGCACTTCTGGGACT
>Ga0316622_100002730_pt1 | contig 12347 bp, 10 predicted proteins | sample OWC_Aug_OW2_C1_D_FD_207646 | JGI IMG/M metagenome (GOLD analysis project Ga0316622, IMG submission 207646) | Wetland soil microbial communities from Old Woman Creek delta, Ohio, United States - OWC_Aug_OW2_C1_D5_C | ecosystem: Environmental > Terrestrial > Soil > Wetlands | place: USA: Ohio... | reverse complement strand
ACTGGTTTGGATACATTTCAATAGAGGGCAGGATGCTCGATTCACCCCTGTGATTACGGCTGGGAAGCGCGAAAATATTGCATCCACCGCGTGAAAGGGCCGCGCCGGTAAGAAATTCCTGAAAATCGCTCGGGCCTACGACGATATTCCCCCGGCTTGCGTGGAGGGCAATACCGCCTGAGATATCTGCTTTGTATGCCGGCATGACGACGACTACATGGTCATTTTGCGCGATGCTTTTCGGATTCATAACGACGTCAATGCTTTGAAATTCGATGAGCTGGTTTCCATCCAGCCACTTCATCAGCTCGGGAGTCCCATGGGCGTATGCGACGAGGCTCTTGCCCGCGAATACTTTCTTGTTTTTATTCGTGACGGCTCCGCTGTCCACCAGATCCATAAGAGGATCGGTAAAGGGGAGCGAGTGAATTCCCAGATCGCGTTTGCAGGCAAGATATTTGACCAGAGCTTCGTATAAAGGTCCTAAGAAGAAAGCGAGACAGCTTCCGTCGTCTATGACGGAGGCTGTGTGCGCGGCCACCCGGTCAAATGTTTCGTCAACGGGCCATCGCGGGAGATACATCAGCGGTTCTGTCGCCTTTACGAGGTAATGGAAATCCTTCACGTGTATGAAGGTGTCCCCGAATGTATAGGGGGTCCGGTCATTGATCTCGCCGACGACCAGGTCCGCCCGTTCCATGGCGTACTTTGCGACGTCGGTGGATACCCCGATACTACACAAGCCTCTTCTGTCGGGTGGCGTGACTTGGACGAAGGCCACATCAATCTTTACGACATGTGTTTTAAAAAGAAGGGGAACTTGGGACAGCAGGCAAGGGACCCAGTCGATCCGGCCGGACGTGATGGCACTGTAGCCCTTTGTCATGGAGAAGAAGGTTCTCAGCCGGTATTTATCGGCGTATCGCTCATCGGGTGGTATCGCATCGCCGAGGCTGAAAAGCTGGATGATATCGAGATCCACGAGATTTTTCTGCTTCGATTCCATGAGGTGTTTGATCAGGGTACGGGGCTCGCCGACACCGGTACCCACGAAGATACTCATGCCCGGTTTGATTTTCGAGAGCACCACCTCGGGATCTACGATTTTTTTGGTCCATTCATCAGCCATCATTGTCACTGCTCTTTCATCCTCAAAGTTTGTCATGGGGACGAATACCTGTCATGCAGGCATTTGTCCGCGCAATTCGGTTGAATCTTATCTTTTTCAGGATGATCGGTCAAGTTGGGTCGTCGGTGTTGAGAAGAGAACCGAAGAAAGGCAACGGGACTTTCAGACAGCAACGAAAAGAAATTATTTCTCGGCCGCTGCTAATGGTCTCTGATATGAGAAGAAGTGTTTTCCTGGTCCCTTATCCTCGCATGCCCTCAATCAACGCCAGAACATTATGGCCCAGGACGTTGTGGTTGTACCCGCCCTCCAGGACGGCGAAATAGCCCGCCCTGTTTTTTTTGCTCGCCTCTCTCACCAGTCGTCCAATTTCTCTGTAATCTCCCGTGGAAAGAAGACCTCCCCAGTCCTCTTTGTGGTTGTCGAACCCCGCCGAAATCCCAACGATGTCTACAGCCTCATCCAGATAATCCATAATTTTCTTCAGATAAGTGTCCGGATCAGAAGCAACGGGATTGAAAACTGTTGCGTATCCCTTTGTGTTCAATATATTGACCGTCCCATCACCGAAATGGAGATCGATGTCCAGCACCGATGCCCGACGGATCCTCCCTTCCTTTTTCAGCTTCGATATGGCTATCGCCATGTTGTTGAAATAGCAGTAACCCCAGGAGCTGCCCGGGGATGCGTGGTGGCCCGGGGGCCTGACGAGGGCGAAACACGGCTCTTTGAGACCGATCATCGCAGCCTGGATAGCCGCGCCTACCGCGAGAGCTGATATATCATAGAGGCCCTCGTTTATCACCTCGTTGATGTGAGCCTCCGTGTGACAGGCGGCGATATCCTGGTAGTCCGCCGGCAAGGCCTCAACGAGTTCAACATGATTCTTGATGAGATCCAGGACGGCATCTATCCGGCCATCCTTGGCAGCAGGGTCGCTGCAATAGGAAGACTTGAAGGCCTCATGAAAAACGACTTTCATCTAAACGCTCTTTTTATAAAGATAGTCCGCGGATGTAATCGGGGGAGAAGCCTGACCCATGTTTCCGGCTTCTCCCCACCATTTAAATGTTTTGTTCTTACACTAAGCAGAAGATCTTCCGGCTATTTCCAGCCCGGCAAGGGGTCCGCCACAGGTTCCGTGAATGGTTCTATCCGATGCAGGATACCGTTGGCGTAATACATTGAAACGTCTTTCTCGGAGAAGCCGAGTATTTTTGTCATGATGTCCGTCGTGTCTTCCCCGATGGCAGGCGCCCCTCTGAAGACCTGTCCCGGTGTCATGGACATCTTGGGAATGACGCCCCCGACACGGATGGGAACACCCGACTGCCGGTCCACCACAGGCACGTGGGACTCCCTGAGGCGGAAGTGCTCCTCGTTGAGCATGTCCGAGGCATTCATGATTCTGCAGCATCCGATCTGGGCCGCGTTGAGCTCTCCTTCAACCTCCATGCGGGTCCGGCTCGCGCAGTATTCCCTCAACTTGCGGTCGAGTTCCAGCCCCTTGGGGGAACTGACGGCCGCCGCGTCCTTGGAACAGTTATCGTAACTGAATTCCTCGGGGTTCAATTTCAGGAATTTCGGCACCCTCGCGTAGATGATGGGTCCAAGGGCTCCAATCCAGACAAAACCATCCTTGCACTGGAAGGTGTCATAGGGCTGAAAGGTAGGAGCCTTGTTGCCCGAGTGGGCGCTCACCTTGCCCTCGCCGGTGACCCAGGGCATCTGGAATCCCATGGTAGCGTGGACGGCCTCGTACTGACTGGCATCAATGACCTGTCCTCTCCCTGTCTTCTGGGCTTCCCACAACCCCATCATGACGGAAGCCCAGCCGTGGAGGGCCGTGAGGTAATCGGCGGTGTAGACCTTCGCCCGCTGGGGGGGACCTGCGGGGTCACCCGTCACGGCGATCATCCCTCCGAATGCCTGCCCGAGGGCGTCGTATCCGGGCCTGCCCAGCATATCATCGGAGCCGTACTGGCCATAAGTGCTGACCCGCAGAATCACAATTTTAGGATTCACCGCCAGAGCCAGTTCAGGTGTGATGCCCGACCTTTCAAGGGTGCCGGGGGCGGAAGACTCCATCCAGACATCGGATATCTTCCAGAGGGCCATCAGGAGTTCCATGCCCTTGGGGTCCTTGAAGTTCAGCCCGAATGAAAGCCTGTTAACGGCCTCATTGGCCCAGTCGCAACCCTGATTCCTTTTCCCCCTGAGCAGGTGAGGCCCCGTGCGCCTGTGGATGTCCCCACCCGGCCGCTCGACATGGATCATCTCAGCGCCGAACATGGCCATCTTGGTCCCGGCAAAGGGTTGTGCGATGACGATGCCTGAACTGACGACCCTGATGCCCTGGAGGGGTCCGAACTTGGGGATTAACATCGGCGTCTCCGGCCTCTTCAGGTTCTTGATCCAGTCAGGGATCGTTCTCTTGAGTTCTTCAATCTGATCCTCATGCTTCACCAAACGCTTGTCGTGTGCCATAAATCACTACCTCCTTTTTTGTGATTAGGACTATAAAAAATGGCGATATTAAAAGCTTGCGAAATCGCTTTGTTGGGACAGAGCAATCGATCGCCCTTCCTGACCCGTCATCGGTTGCCTCGTGTACTAGAAGAGGTTGAAAGATTAATAAGTTGCTGACAAGGGATAGACTGTTTTTCGCTTTTCCTCTGGCTTGCGCCGGTGGGTCTTCTCTGCTGGCAAGGAACAGGAAAGAAAAAATTCCTGTTTACTAAGGCAGGGTAAATTTGAGTTGCACGCGCCCCCCTGAAACTCTATTTTTAACCTTCCGCCTTATAATGGGTGTGAGAGGAAAATATCAAGTGAATTTTTCGACCGTTATTCTCCCCTGGCGGTGGGTTCGACCTTTTACCATCATTTAGGTTTGTCTCGTCCATGTCCCGAAGATTGCTGTTATCACTTCTTACCTTTTTGCCTGTGGGTGAGGATATCCACCACGAAACGATTCATCTCCGACAGCACGACGGCGCGGGCCTCGTGATGGGGGACGTGCCCGCAGGCCGGGATGAGCAGTTTTCTGGCGGGGCCTGTGACCTTTCCCGTAATGGATTCCACCTGCGCCGGTGTGCCGTACTGATCGTCCACGCCCTGGATGGCAAGCACGGGGCAGGCCACCCCCGGCAGATACTCCTCCAAGTTCCAGCTCCGGAATTCCGGCGAGAGCCACGTCTCGGCCCATCCGCGAAACATCAGGTCCGTGTTCGCGCCATGATATTTCGAAAGGCGCCCCGGCAGATCGGTGGTTCCGTAAATTTGAACGGCCTCTTCAATTCCCTTCACCGTTACATCCTCCACGAAGACGTGAGCCGCTTCTGTAACGATGCCCAGAACGTGTTGTGGGTGGATTGAAGCGTACATGAGCGCCATGGAGCCCCCGTCGCTATGGCCTACGAGAATGGCTTCTCCCACACCGCACTTTTGAAGGACCTCCGGCAGGGTCGTAAGTGCCTCTTCGTGCAGGTACCGAACAGGCCTCGGAAGGGTCACGGGATCGGACTTTCCGTACCCCCACCGATCATAGACAAGCCCGGGCAGCCCGGTCATCAGGCACAGTGCCGCCGGGAAGTCACGCCACTGCCCGATGCTGCCCAGCCCCTCGTGCAGAAAGACGATCGTGGGTGACCTCCCGCTCAAAGCCTGCTTGCCCGGATGGATCCTTTCGGTAAAAAGGCGGTGCCCGGCGGCCCCCACATACAAGGACTGCCTCGAAAGGACGCCTGTTTGGCTTATTTCTCCCGAATGGCTCATGGGATTGAAGTACGCACCGATCTCCTGTATAAGCTGAAAAAGCTTTCGTGCGACTTTCGTCATGCACGAACAGGCCGACTCTTAACACAATATGCAGGTGCCTTCAGCAAAATTATAACGAACCCCACTGGCAGTGGGAGAATGCCTCCTGTTCAATACAGGAACGCGGTAAGGAGAAAAGACCCTGGGTTCTGTGATATCTCATACGCCGTCCGGGACGATTCACCGCTGGAAGGTTCTGTGGGCGGCCTTTATCACCTATCTTCTCGACAGCTACGACCTGATCGTCCTGGCCATCGCCATGCCGGTTTTGCTCAAGGTCCTCGACATCTCGTTGCCCGAGGGAGGGCTGATCGGATCGGCCACGATGGTGGGCGCCGTAGCTGGCGGGGTCGTCTTCGGACTGATCGCCGAAAATTACGGCCGGCGGCTCTCGCTCATTCTCGCGCTTCTCTGGCTCGGTATCTGTATGGGCTTTATTTATTTCATCCACACCTGGGGAATGTGGCTGGTCCTTCGGTTCATCACGGGCATCGCCGTCGGGGGCATCTGGGGTCCCTGTTCCGCACTGATTGCCGATCACTGGGCTCCGGAATACCGCGGCAGGGCGGCGTCACTCGTCCTCAGCAGTTTTGCCATCGGCGCGGTGCTTGCTTCTTTCGTCGGACGGCTTGTGCTCACGGTGGACTGGCGGTTCCTATTTCTGGCCGGGACGAGTTCCATTCTCTTTGCCGCCATGGTGGCGTGGATGGTTCCTCCCGATCCTGTCCGGATCGTCGGGGGGACGGAAGAAAAGGTACAGAAGATCGGCATCGGCGCGATCTTTGAGAAAGGGCTCGCCCGGACAACATTGCTCGCCACCCTCGTGAGTTTCATCAATCTTGCCGGCTACTGGGGCGCGGCTTACTGGATCCCGACTTTCCTGACGCTTGAGCGCGGGCTCAGTCTCACGACGATGGCAAATTTCTCCCTATTCATGTACATCGGCATGTTTTTCGGATTTCAGTTTTTCGGGGTTCTCTCCGACCGGATCGGGCGGCGTAATGCCATGATCGCCGCCTTTGTCATGGTAGCGTTATCGATCGCCGTCTACATCGTCGTCCCAAACCCGATCTTTCTCTTCTGGTGGGGGATCGTTGTGGGGTTCGGCCTTCCCGGCGTGGGCGGCATCCTCGGGGCCTACTACGCGGAGCTCTTCCCGGAGCGCATCCGCGCCTACGCGGGTGGTTTCTGCTGGAACACCGGGAGAATCGGCGCCATCCTTGCCCCTTACACGATCGGATACCTGGGTAAGCACTACGGGCTGCAGATAGGCCTCGCCGTCACCTGTGTTGTTTATATCCTGGGGGCGGCGCTCCTTTTACTACTGCCGGAAACACTTAAAAAAGAAGGCTTGAGATGTGAAGCGTGAGATCAACACGTCAGAGCTTCTCGGAAAACGGACCCTGATTCTGGGTGATATCAACACAGGCAAAACCACGCTTACACAGCGAATCCTCGAGGCCATGTGCGGACAGGGTCTGGGGACGAAAATCGCAATCATCGACATGGCGCCGGAGATCCCTACAGATGTTCTTGTCGCCAGGGGCTTGCAGGGGGTCGGCGGAAAGCTCCTTCCCTCGGGGGAAAATGATGTCCTTTATCTTGGCGCATCGCTTAAGCCGCCCAGGCTGCGTTCCGTGACAGAGGAAGAGGCTATGGGAATCGCACGGGAAAATGTGGCGAAAATAGAAGGACTTTTTCAAGACTTCGAGCGGGGTGGAAGGGACATCCTTTTCATGAACGACATCAGCCTTTATTTGCAGGCGGGAACCACAGAGGTTTTACTCAACTGGTTCCGGAGGGCTAAGACAGTTATTGCCAATGGCTACTATGGTGAGAGCCTGGGCTCGGGCGTTCTCTCCAGACGTGAAAAGGAGCAAATGGGTAGATTGAAACAATATTTCGACGAAGTGATCGAGTTGGTCATTCCGCTAGGTTCAGCGCGGGGGGCCGGATGATTTAAGAGAAACCTTTTATATCCATACAATTATAACACCAAATCTTTTCAAAATAATCACCCCTAATTCTGAACAACTTTGAAAAAGATTAGCAAAATATCTTGACAATTGAGCTTTTATAGATATAATCTCTACTAAAACAGTAGAAATAGTATATATTCATATTACGACCTATGAAATTATCAACGCGTGGACGCTACGGCGTAAGGTTAATGCTTGATCTTGCCCTCCATTACGGTGAAGGACCCGTCTTGCTCAAGGATATCGCGGGGCGGCAGGGAATTTCGGAGAAATATCTGTGGCAATTGATCAATCCCCTCAAGACGGTAGGGCTCATCGGTTCAACTCGCGGGGCGCACGGGGGATATGTCCTTGCAAGGCCGCCGGAAGAAATAAGTCTGAGAGAGATTGTAAGAGTCCTTGAAGGCTCGCTCTGTCTAGTGGATTGCGTGGAGAATCCGGCCGTTTGTGACAGGTCCCAGACTTGCACATCGCGCGACATTTGGTCCGAGGCCTCGAACCAGATATCGCAAATACTTGAGTCGATGACACTGGAAAAGATGGTCGTGAAGCAAAGAACCAAGAACCAAGAATCCATTGAGTACAGCATTTGATCTTTTTCAGAGGGCTTCTCATATTGGAGAGAAATGTCAAAATGAAAGGTATTATTTGGGCTATGGTCATGTGTTATTTTATGAGCATGCAATGTTCTCCGGTTGGGAGGGTTTCCTCATGTGAACCCTAATACGTGATTAAAGACGGGCGTGATAACCCGCTAACCGGCTGAAGGAAGACGGTCTGTGGGTTTTCTTTCCTTTGAGGACGCTTCAGGAAGGGAGAAATATCTTTGAAAGAGGATTGGACACGTTGGTTGTTCATGCGGGTCAGGAAAGTTCGGATCCGACGACGGAGGCAAGACCGGTCCTTATATATCGGAGCACGTCATACGTATCGACCATGCACTGAAAAAAAGGCCGCGGCATAAAATGAAAAAGGAGACCATTCCAGGAGGTCGAACATGAAGATATATGACGACATCACAAAAACGATAGGACACACCCCTCTCGTGAGACTGAATCGGCTCACCGAGGGATGCCGGGCCCAGGTGGTCGCGAAGGTGGAGTCTTTCAACCCCCTGTCGAGTGTCAAGGACCGCATCGGCGTTTCCATGATCGACGATGCTGAAAAACGAGGTGTTCTGAAGAAAGACTCAGTGATCATCGAACCTACAAGCGGAAACACGGGGATTTCCCTTGCGTTCGTGGCCGCCGCGAGAGGCTACAAGCTCATTCTCACCATGCCGGACACGATGAGCATGGAAAGAAGGCAGCTCCTGGAGATTCTCGGTGCCGAGCTCGTCCTCACTCCCGGGGCGGAGGGGATGAAGGGGGCCGTGAAGAAGGCCGAGGAACTGACGGCCTCAACACCCAATGCCTATATGCCTCAGCAGTTCAACAATCCCGCAAACCCGGAGATCCACAGGAAAACGACAGCCGAGGAAATCTGGGATGACACGGATGGCAAGATCGACATCTTAGTGGCCGGTGTCGGCACCGGGGGAACCATCACGGGGGTGGCCGAGGTCATCAAGAAGAGAAAGCCGTCGTTCAGAGCAATTGCCGTCGAACCGGAGGCTTCGCCAGTGCTCTCAGGGGGACCGCCCGGGCCGCACAAGATTCAGGGTATCGGAGCGGGCTTCATTCCCGAGGTTCTCAACAGGGGAATCATCGACGAGATCGTAAGAGTGTCCCATGAGGACGCGGGGAAAATAGCGAGGCGACTTGCCAGAGAAGAGGGCATACTCGCGGGCATCTCATGCGGTGCCGCACTTTGGGCAGCCCTTGAATTGGCAAAGCGGAAGGAGAACGAAGGGAAATTGATTGTCGTCATCCTCCCGGATACAGGGGAGAGGTATCTCTCGACATGGCTTTTCAAAGAAGGATAAGGGGGAAGGGCTGAAAGTTTAAGGTAAAGAAGAAGCAACTATTAAGCTGGTGAGGGAATCTCAATCAAAGTAAAATATAAGGGTTCCTTATGAAAGCGAAGGTTAGAGAAAATAAAAAGATGGTGACGGGGGTTCAGGGCAGCAGAAAAGGTCTGAACTCTCTTGTGGACATACTCTGCTCCAATGGAAACGGGATCGCTTGCGCGATGAGAAAGACACCGCATGACCAGCCGCTTCCGTCGCGCGATGTCGTCGTTGAGCTTGTGGAAGCCATGAGGTCCGTCCTCTTCCCGGGATACTTCGGCTTTCCCGACCTGCGGGCGGAAAGTGTTCCCTATCACGTGGGATCTACTCTCGATCGGATTCAGCACACGCTCGAGGAACAGGTCAAGCGGGGTCTCTGTTTTGCTTGTCTGGGGGATATGGATTGCCTGCCGGCCTGTGACAGGCGGGCGCGTGCCATCACGCGGAAATTTCTTTCTCGTCTGCCGGCCGTGCAAGAGCTTCTCGTCACGGATGTCCGGGCGGCCTTCGAGGGGGACCCCGCAGCATCGAGTCCCGACGAGGTGATCTTCTGCTACCCGGGGCTTCAAGCCATCACCAATTATCGGTTGGCCCACGAGCTCCATAAACTGGGTGTGCCTCTCATCCCGAGGATGATCACCGAGCATGCCCACAGCATCACCGGGATCGATATTCACCCGGGTGCCGTCATCGGGGAGAACTTCTTCATCGATCACGGGACGGGGGTCGTCATCGGGGAGACCTGCGTTATCGGTAAGAGGGTGAGTCTCTACCAGGGTGTGACCCTGGGGGCGAAAAGCTTCAAGCTGGACGCTGAGGGCAACCCCATCAAGGGCATTCCAAGGCATCCCATCGTTGAGGATGAAGTTATCATATATTCCGGGGCGACGATTCTCGGTCGCGTGACGATCGGGCGAGGTTCGATCATCGGCGGCAATGTCTGGCTCGTTCGAAGCGTGCCCCCACACAGCCGGATCACACAGGCACAGGCGAGCGAGGACGATTATGAGAGCGGCTCAGGGATATAGAGAAGATCATGTTGCACCATTGATTTGAAATGACGGCAAAGGAAAGGCGTCGTTCTATTTTGAACGACGGCAAACCAACAATAACGTCCATGAGTGAGAGGTAGAATATGTGGGAATACACGGACAAGGTGAAAGAGCTTTTCCTTAAACCGAAGAATGTCGGCGAAGTTGAGAACCCCGATGCCGTGGGGGAAGTGGGAAGCATCATCTGCGGCGACGCACTGAAGCTGACCCTGAAGGTCGACAAGAAGACGAACCGTATCCTCGATGCCAGATTCCAGACCTTCGGCTGCGCCTCGGCCATCGCCAGCTCCTCGGCTCTCACGGAACTCATCAAGGGGAAGACACTGGAGGAAGCCCTCCAGGTGAGCAACCAGGACATCGCGAAGTATCTTGGCGGTCTTCCCGATGAGAAGATGCACTGCTCCGTCATGGGGCAGGAAGCCCTCGAAGACGCAATCCGCAATTACAAGGGCGAGAAAAAGATCGAGGAGCCGGGGGAGAGAGTCGTCTGCAAGTGTTTCGATGTCACGGAAGATAAGATCAGGAAGGTGGCCATCGAAAATCACCTCACCACGGTGGACGAAGTGACCCACTTCACGAAGGCCGGCGGCGGCTGCGGGACCTGCATACCCGATATTGAAAAGATCCTCAAGGAGCTGTGGTCCATCAAGGAGTTGAAGGAGAAACCCACGGAGCGCAAGAAGCTGACCAACATCCAGAAGATGGCCCTCATACAGGATGTCCTGGAAAAGGAAATCCGCCCGCGTCTGCAGGCGGACGGTGGAGACCTCGATCTGATTGACATTGACGGAAACAGGGTCATCGTGGGGCTGAGGGGCATGTGCATTGATTGTCCCATGGGCAACATGACGATCAATGGCATCGAGAACAGGTTAAAGGAAGTAACCGCTGAAGAAATCAAGGTGGTGGCAGAATGAAAACGATATACCTCGATAACAACGCGACGACGCAAGTGGCTCCGGAGGTTCTGGAGGCCATGCTGCCCTACTTCAGGGATTTTTATGGAAACCCATCAAGCATGCATACCTTCGGGGGCCAGGTCCATCAAAAAATAGAGGAAGCCCGGGCACAGGTGGCGGAGATCATCGGTGCCGAACCGGAGGAGATCATATTCACGGGCTGCGGCACAGAGGGCGACAATACGGCCCTCATGAGCGCTGTTGAATCCAACCCTTTCAAGAAACACCTGATTACCACGAAGGTGGAGCACGCGGCGATCCTCAATTTCTGCAAGCACCTCGCGGGCAGCGGATACAGGACCACCTATCTGCCCGTGGATTCACTCGGCAGGCTAAATACAGATGATCTTCGCAAGAGCCTCGATGAGCAGACGGCTATTGTATCCGTCATGTACGCGAATAACGAAACGGGTGTTATCTTCCCAATCAAAGAGATCGGAAATGCCGTGAAGGGGAGGGGCGTTCTCTTCCATTCCGACGCCGTCCAGGCCCTGGGCAAGCTTCCGATCAACGTGAAGGACTTGCCCGTTGACATGCTTTCTTTCTCCGGCCACAAGCTCCACGCCCCCAAGGGCGTCGGAGCCCTCTATGTCCGGAAGGGAACCCGGTTCTACCCTTACCTAATCGGTGGGCATCAGGAAAGAGGTCGAAGGTCGGGCACGGAAAACGTGGCTTCCATCATCGGGTTTGGAAAGGCCTGCGAACTCGCGAAGGACGATGTATCCAGGAGGATGGTCCATGTGGCACGACTCCGGGATAAGCTTGAAAAGGCGCTCCTCGAACGCTGTCCCGATACGGTCGTCAACGGAGACAGGGAGCATCGTCTGCCTAACACGACGAGTATCAGTTTCGAATACGTGGAAGGGGAAGCCATCCTTCTGCGGCTCAATGAATATGGGATTTGTGCTTCCTCCGGCTCGGCCTGCACCTCGGGATCTCTTCAGCCGAGCCACGTCCTGAGGAGCATGGGTATTCCCTACACGGCCATCCATGGCTCGATCCGTTTTTCTCTCAGCAGCTACACGACGGAAACCGAGATCGACAAAGTCATAGAGGTCATGCCCGCCATCATCGGGGAGTTGCGATCCTATTCCCCCTTCGGACGGGACAAGCTCAACCAGTATCTCTGCACGATGAACGAGGCAAAAGCGGACTGACATCGGTCGGCTGAAAGTCGGTGGCGTGCCGGTGTTCGAATTCACGGTTGCATAAGCATGTCAGTACCGTGAAAGCAGCGCTTCATGAACGTGTTTCGGATAAATGATTATTTGATTGCGGCCCTGTGTGTGGAAGATGCTAAAGATCTCTATGATCGGAAAATAGGTTTACCGGTCCAGGCGATCCATTGCATGGAAATGACGGAAAGGTTTCGGAGATATATTGAAGAATATGAGTACTGGCGCAAGTGCGGACTACATGGCAGGTGTGCCGGGTTTCCGTTCTTTATCAATCTGGATTGATTCT
>Ga0316622_100002729_pt1 | contig 12349 bp, 9 predicted proteins | sample OWC_Aug_OW2_C1_D_FD_207646 | JGI IMG/M metagenome (GOLD analysis project Ga0316622, IMG submission 207646) | Wetland soil microbial communities from Old Woman Creek delta, Ohio, United States - OWC_Aug_OW2_C1_D5_C | ecosystem: Environmental > Terrestrial > Soil > Wetlands | place: USA: Ohio... | reverse complement strand
GCGGCCCCTGCGCGATGCCCGGGATGTGCGGTCCCTCGGCCTGCGGCTTCGGGGAGAACTGAGAGGGACTCCCGCCGCCTTCCCGCTCGCTCAGAAGCGGAAGGTCACTCCGCCCGTCAGCTCGGCGGTCGAGAAGAGATCCGTCGTGTAGGGCCGGCAGCCGACCGGCTCGGGATCGCAGTAGACCGAGCCGAGCCGCTCGTCGGCGACGCGCCAGCGGTAGCGGCCGTCCACGCGGAACGCGACGCCCTCCGTCACGAAGAAGAGGCCGCCGAGGACGACGTTCGCGGCGAAGCGGGCGGTCCCCCCCGACGAGTCGAGGGTCGGGACGGACGGGCTGATCACCTGGACGCCGCCTCCGAGTCCGACGTAGCCGCGCACCCTCCGGCCGCCGAACTCGAAGAGACCGTCCAGCTCCCAGCTGTCGACGGCGACGGGCGTCTCCGCCCCGTTCGCTTCGCCGGTCGCCGGGTCGGTCGGCCGGAGCTTCGTAGCCGCGTGAGACCAGCTTGCCTCCAGACCGAAGACGCGGGTCAGGCGGTAGCCGGCCCGGAGGCCGTAGAGGGGCGACGTCGTCATCAGGACGTTCCGGTCGACTCCCGTGTAAACGCGACTCCCCATGAAGTAGCCCGCGAAGGCGCTCAGGTCCCAGCGCGCCGTGACGTCCGTTCCGCCGGAGGGCGAGGGATTGGCGTTGCCCCGGTCCGGAATATCGCCGATCCGGGGGATCGCCCACCCGGCAAAGAAGCGCCACGTGGTGCCGGTGAGGTGGACCGTGGGGAGAGAGTCGTACGTGGTCAGCCGCTCGCTCCAAGACCAGCCGCCTCCGAGGAGAAGGCTGGACGTGAGCGGCACTCGCGCTTCGGCAGCCAGCGTCTGGAGTCGGCTCCCTCTCGACAGGCCGTTGGACGTGCTCAGGCCGACGACCGACCAGTCCAGGACGAGAAGGTCGACCTCGCGCCGCCTCACCCGGACGCTCGCCTGCGCTCCGAGTCCCGGCCCGTAGTCGTAGGGCCGGGAGTACGGGCTCCCGAGGCCTTCCTCGGGATAGTCGATGTTGCAGACCCCCATCGGGATCCCCGTCACCGACGCCTCCGTCCGGAGGTCGGTCTCCCGTCCGAGGGGCAGGCGCGCCAGATGGCGGGCGCCGAAGGCCTGGGCTCCGTAGTTCTGCGGATCGTTGCGGAAGTACTTCGAAGACATGAAGAGGGCGAGCCGATGGCCGGACGACGGGTCCTCGGAGAGGTTCCAGAGCGCGAGAAGCCCGTCGATGTCGATGCGGGTGAGGAGCGAGGACGCCGGCGCCCGGAAGCCCATCTGGAGGTCGAAGAACTCGAAGGGCTGCCGGAGGGCACCGTCGAACGGGTCGCCGTAGCGGAGGAGGAAAGAGAAGCTCCCCTGGTTCTGAGTCGTCCCCTCGGCCACCGATCCGCCGCTGTGAAGGTATCCGCCGTCCAGCTCCATGAAGAGCCGGCGCGGGAAACGGTCCGGCGGGTCCTGGAAGTCCTTCGTCATCTCGCCGCGGATGAGCCGGTTGAAGCCGCCCATGGGGTTCACGACGAACCCCGCCGCCTCGCGAAGGAACCTCCCGAAGCCGCTCGCCTTGTTGTCGACGATCATGTTCGCGACCCGGAACTGCGTCTCGCCCCAGGCCATGCCGCCGAGCGTCGTGTTGACGAGGTCGTTGATCGAGGCCGGCTGGCTCTCCAGGAACATCTCCCAGAGGAAGCTCGTGCCGAACGCGAAGGGGGCCGACTCCCAGAACGAGTAGCCGTTGGTCCGGGCGGCGTTGAAGTAGGCGCTTCCGTGGTACGCGTGCGACACCTGGTTCGTGACGAACATGTCGAAGTCGTATGTGAAGCCGGTCTGGAGGTTGTGCTTGATGGTCGACGCGGAGATCTGCGCGTAGTCCTCTTCCAGGAGGAAGCTGTCGATGGCCCAGGGTAGGAGGTTCAGGCCGACCGTCTCCAGCATCGCCGCCGCGAAGCGCTTCTCCGTCGGGTAAGGCGGGAGGGGCTCCGGCGCTTTCGGGAGCTTTCGCTCGGCGCGCGGGGCCGCGGGGCGTGCGGACGCGGCGGCAAGAGCTTCGAGGGGCGCGGCGGTCGGAAGGCCTTCCAGCCGGACGCGGAGCGCGGGGGGCGGAGAGGCTTCGGTCTCCGGGAAGAGGTGAAAGCGCTCCTCTGCCACGGCGGGGAACGCGACGAGGCCGGCAACGAGCAGAATCCCGAAGAAACCCCGGGCGAAGGCCGGGGGACGCGGTCCCGCCGGGAATCCTCCCGGCCGATCTGGCCGGTCGAGCGCTCCGTTCGGGATCAGCATGCGGAAGAGGAAGCCGTCGGCGGGACCGGCTACTTCTTCGGCGGCGGGAAGCCTGCGAAGAGCTGCGCCACGACGCGCCGGAGCGCCTGCTCGCGCTCCTCGTTGGTCCGGGAGGGGTCGGTGTTGAGCGTGTCGCTCGCCACGCCGCGCCAGACGATCTCCTTCTTCCGGGCGTCGACGAGGTCGATGACCAGGGTTCCGACCGGGATCTCCCGGACAGTCGTCGTCGTCATCGCCGGGCCCCAGCCATATCCCCAGCCGTAGCCCCATCCGGCGTTGTAGGACTCCACCCGCGTCTCCCGGGAGAGCCGCGGATGGGTGACCGCGAGGAGGTCGCCGTCGGGCGAGGGGGTCAGCCCTTTCTTCGCCAGCTCGTCCTCGATCACCCCCTCGATCCGCCTCTCCCAGATCGGGTCCTTCAGCTCGCCGGTCCGCTTCCAGGAGAAGGTCCGGTACTTCGTGAAATCGGCCGTCTTGTCCCAGTCGGCGCTCGTCTTCAGGGTCGACTCGCACGCGACGGACAGAAGGAGGGCCGCCGCGGCCCCCGTGAGGACGACGCCCCTTGGTCCGAAACCCGTTCTCCGCTTCACATCAGCCTCCACGTCAGGACGAGATCAGACTCCGACTGGCTCACGTGCACTTCCGAGTATGTCTTGTACGTCGCGTGGCCGTCGCGCCAAGAGTAACCGAACCGCTCGTCTGGACGGCCCCGGGGAGAATACGGCCCATGCCATACTCGCCGGCCCCGGATGAGGATCGAAGAATGAAGCTTTCGCCCGCGTCCCCATGCGTTCCCGTCCTCGCGGCCCTCCTCGTGGCCGCGATCTCCGCCCCCGCGCAGACGGGCGGACTCGACCCGTCCACGCAGGCGCGCTTCGACGCGGCGACCGAGACGATCCGGCGGGCGAACGCCGACCGGAAATCCGCGTTCCTGGCTTACGGCACCCCCACGGCCGACCGCTACATGGCGCTCCAGGAGTTCCGCGACCGGCGCCGCAAGGCCGTCCTCGCCGCGGCCGACGCCCTGCTCGAAGTCCGGGGCTCGTTCCCGAAGGACTCCTGGAAGGCCCTGGTCGAGCGGCTCGGCGCCGGCGGGCCGATGCCGCTCCTCGTCGATCAGGCGCTGAAGGAGCTTCCCTCGGTCATCCCGGACGCCGCCCGCCGGGCACCGGCGGAGAAGGCCTTCACGGACCTGGCGAACGCCATCAGGAAGGACGAGAAGGAGCGGGAGTCGGCGCGGAAGAAGTTCTTCTCGCTCCTCGAAAAGGCTACGTCCACCCGCGACGACTTCATCTCCCGCCTCGAGAGCTTCAACGACACCGAGGAGAAGCTCGACCAGAAGATCGCGGAAGGCGCGGGCGCCGCCCAGGCGGCGATGAGCCGTACCGATTGGGACGAGCTGGTCCGGCGGATCTCGCCGGCTCGCTGAAGACGGGGCGGCGCGGGGCTCGTCGCCGTCCGGGGAAGCAGATGCATCAGTTCGGGCGGACGGCCGGCCGGAATCGCACCCTCCTCCAATAGAATCCCGCCGCCCGCGCCCGCGGAGCTTGCGGAGGTCCCATGGACGACAGCTTCAAGACCAGGGCCCGCCTGAAGGTGGGATCCACGAGCTTCACGATCTACAGCCTTCCGGCCCTCGAGAAGAAGTTCCCGAAGGTGAAGAAGCTCCCCTACTCCCTCCGGATCCTCCTCGAGAATCTCCTCCGGTTCGAGGACGGGCGGAGCGTCCACAAGGAGGACATCGAGGCGCTCGCGACGCGCGACGTGAGGAAGCCGACGGACCGGGAGATCGCCTTCCGCCCGGCGCGCGTCCTCCTTCAGGATTTCACGGGCGTTCCGGCCGTCGTCGACCTCGCGACGATGCGCGAGGCGCTGGCCGGAATGGGCGGGAACCCCGAGAAGATCAACCCGCTCGCCCCGGCCGACCTCGTCATCGACCACTCCGTCATCATCGACCAGTTCGCCTCCTCGACCGCCTTCGGCGCGAACGCCCAGCTCGAGTTCGACCGGAACCGCGAGCGGTACGCCTTCCTCCGCTGGGGACAGAACGCCTTCCGGAACTTCCGCGTCGTCCCCCCCGACACCGGGATCTGCCACCAGGTGAACCTCGAGTACCTCGCGAGCGTCGTCTTCGAGGGCGGAGGGAAGACCGCCTACCCGGACACCCTCGTCGGGACCGACAGCCACACGACGATGATCAACGGCCTCGGCGTCCTCGGCTGGGGCGTCGGCGGCATCGAGGCGGAGGCCGCCCTCCTCGGCCAGCCGCAGTCGATGCTGATCCCCGACGTCGTCGGCTTCAAGCTGAAGGGGACGCTCCCGCCCGGCGCGACGGCCACGGACCTCGTCCTCACCGTGACGCAGATGCTCCGGAAGAAGGGGGTCGTCGGGAAGTTCGTCGAGTTCTACGGGCCGGGCGTCGCCGCCCTCGCCCTGACCGACCGCGCCACGATCGCGAACATGGCCCCCGAGTACGGAGCGACGATGGGCTTCTTCCCCGTCGACGCCGAGACGATCTCCTACCTGAAGTTCACCGGGCGCCCGGCGAAGACCGTCGCCCTGGCCGAGGCCTACTGCAGGAAGCAGGGGCTCTTCCGGACGAAGGACTCGCCGGACCCCGTCTACACGGACACGCTCGAGCTGGACCTCAAGTCGGTCGAGCCCTCCCTCGCCGGGCCGCGCCGCCCGCAGGACCGCGTTCGGCTTGCGGACTCGAAGAAGGTCTTCCGCGAATCGCTCAAGGTCTTCCTCGAAAAGCAGCCCCCCGGCTCCGAGTCGAAGACCGCTCCCGTCACCGAAGGGCGAATCACGTACGCGATCCCGCAGGGAGGGGTCGTCATCGCGTCGATCACCTCCTGCACGAACACCTCGAACCCGTCCGTCCTCCTCGGCGCCGGCCTCCTCGCGAAGAAGGCCGTCGAGCGGGGCCTCACCGCGAAGCCGTGGGTCAAGACGTCGCTCGCTCCCGGCTCAAAGGTCGTGACCGACTACCTCACCGATGCCGGCCTCATGCCCTACCTCGAGGCCCTCGGGTTCCACGTCGTCGGCTACGGCTGCACGACCTGCATCGGAAACTCGGGCCCGCTCCCCGACGCCGTCTCCGAGGCCGTGAAGAGCGCCGACCTCGTCGTGGCGGCCGTCCTCTCGGGGAACCGCAACTTCGAGGGACGGATCAGCCCGCAGGTGAAGATGAACTACCTCGCCTCGCCGCCCCTCGTCGTGGCGTATGCGCTCGCGGGCGAGATGGACAAGGACCTCGCGACCGAGCCGCTCGGCGTCGACCGGAACGGGACGTCCGTCTACCTCAAGGACATCTGGCCCTCGCAGGAGGAGGTTCAGGCGGCCGTCCGGGGGGCAGTGAAGCCGGCCCAGTTCAAGAAGGCCTACGGCGAGGTCTTCGACGGCGACAAGAACTGGCAGGAATTGAAGGTGCCGAAGGGGCGGACGTACCTGTGGGACGAGAAGTCGACCTACGTCCGGAAACCCCCCTTCTTCGAGGCGATCCCGAAGGAGCCGGCTCCGGTGAAGGAGATCACCGGCGCCCGCTGCCTCGTCATGCTGGGCGACTCCGTCACGACCGACCACATCTCCCCGGCCGGGAACATCGCGAAGAACTCGCCGGCCGCGAAGTACCTCGTCGGGCACGGCGTGGCTCCCGCGGACTTCAACTCCTACGGCGCCCGCCGCGGCAACCACGAAGTCATGATGCGCGGCACCTTCGCGAACATCCGGCTGAAGAACTTCCTCGTCCCCGGCAGCGAGGGGAACGTGACGATTCACTTCCCGTCGGGCGAGCAGATGTCGATCTACGACGCGTCGATGAAGTACCAGGACAAGAAGACCCCGCTCGTCGTCGTGGCCGGAGCGGAGTACGGGACCGGCAGTTCCCGCGACTGGGCGGCGAAGGGGACGTACCTCCTCGGCGTCAAGGCCGTCATCGCCAAGAGCTTCGAGCGGATCCACCGCTCGAACCTCGCCGGAATGGGGGTTCTCCCGCTCCAGTTCGAGGCGGGCCAGGACGCCGCCACTCTCGGCCTCAACGGGCAGGAGACGTTTGCGGTCGCGGGCATCGCGAAGGACCTCGCCCCGAAGAAGAAGCTGACCGTCACGGCGACGGACACGGAGGGCCGGAAGAAGACCTTCACCGTCACCTGCCGCCTCGACACCCCGAACGAGGTCGACTACTACAAGAACGGCGGCATCCTCCACTTCGTCCTCCGCCAGCTCGCGAAGGCGTGAGGACGGGAACGGACGGGATGCCCCCGACGCCCGCGCGCGCGGTCTGAGCGAAGCGAGTTTGCGCGCCCAGAAGGAGGGCACACCGGCCGGATGAGTCACACGGGGCCGCCTTCGGGCGGCCCCGGTCGTTTCTGCGACCCGCTCTCGTCTAAGATCCCGCCACCGTGAGCGCCCGTGCAGCCCAGTGCCCGAACTGCGGGGCGGAGGTCCTCTTCTCCGCCGGTTCCTCGCTCGTCACGGTCTGCCGGCAGTGCCGCGCGGCCGTCGCGCGGAAAGGCGTGAACGTCGAGGCGATCGGCATCGTCGCCGAGCTGGTCCCGACGTCGTCCCCGTTCAAGGTCGGGATGAGCGCCCGGCCGAAGCGCGGGACCAAGCCGTTCCGGATCGTCGGACGGCTGCAGCTCTCGACGGGCGAGGGGACCTGGGACGAGTGGCACGTCGCGTTCGAGAGCGGCGCCTACGCGTGGCTCGCCGAGGCGCAGGGGGCCTTCTGGATGATGCAGCCCCTCCCCGCGCCCCCCGTCCCGGAGTGGGAGCGGCTCGATCCGGGTCAACGGCTGAACCTCGGCGCGTACGGCCTCTTCACGGTGGCCGAGCGGCGGAGCGCGGCCTACATTTCGGCGGAAGGGGACCTTCCCTTCGTCGCGCCGCCGGGAGCCGTCTTCCACTACGCCGACATTTCGGGCGCCGACGGCAGCCTCGGAACGCTCGACTACGGCGATGACCCGGGCCTCGACGGCTTCTTCGTCGGGCGGAAGGTGGAGCTTTCCGACCTCGGCATCGAGGGAATCGAGGCGTGGACGGACCGGAAGGCGGGCGCGCGGGCGCAGGCGCTCAACTGCCCGAGCTGCGGCGGAGCGCTCTCTCTGAAGGACCCGTCGGCCACGGTCCGGATCGCCTGCGGCTACTGCGGGTCGCTGCTCGGCTCGAAGGAGAAGAGCGAGGGCCCCCCGTCGAAGTTCGAGCTTCTCGAGAGGCTCTCGGCCGTCCCGTTCCACCCGTCGATCCCGCTCGGGAGCGAGGGGACGGTGAACGGCCACCACTACGTCCTCCTCGGGGCCGTTCTCAAGAAGACGACCTCCGGCGGGACGGATTACTTCTGGACCGAGTACCTCCTCAAGGAGACGAAGAGCGAGGCCTACCACTGGCTCGCCGAGTCGAACGGCCACTGGACGCTCCTCGCCCCCGTGGCCGCAGGGGAGGTGGCGGACGGCCCCCGGTACGCCACCTACCGCGGGGAGCGCTACCGGGTCTTCAACCGGAACCCGGCCGTCGTCGACGCGGTCCTCGGAGAGTTCTACTGGGCGATCCGGAAAGGGGAGACGACGTCCGCCTCGGACTACGTCGCGCCCCCCCGGATGCTCTCGAAGGAGGAGGCGAAGGCCGAGGTCAACTGGACGGAGGGGGTCTACGTCCCGAAGGCGGACCTCGAGGCCGGCTTCTCCCTGAAGGAGATGCTCCCCTCCCCCACGGGCGTCGGCGCCTGCCAGCCCTGGCCGCACGCCGGGACCGCGGGCCGCTGGTGGCGGACGGCGGGGATCCTCGCGGCCGTCGCCGTCGCCGTCTTCGTCGTCGCCACGCTCGTCGCGCCGCGGAAGGTCGTCCTCGACCGGACGTTCGACCTCGTCGACCCGAAGGCGAAGGTCTGGACCGAGCGGGGCCTGGCCGCGTCGGGGACGTGGCAGGCGGGGAAGGCCGCCGCGGCCGCCGACCGCGTCCTCGTCTTCGAGCCGTTCGAGACGCCCCGGCGCGGCAATCTCAGGGTCGAGTTCTTCGCCCCGACGAGCAACAACTGGGTCGGCGCCGGGGCCGACCTCATCGAGGAGGCGACCGGCGAGGTCCGCTCCTTCTATCTCGTTTCCGACCGCTACTCCGGCGTGGACGGAGGCGAGAGCTGGAGCGAGGGGAGCCAGAGGCGGACGACGTGGCTGTCGCAGGTGCCGGCCGGCCGGTACGTCCTCCGGCTCGAGCCCGAGTCCGACTCGCCGAACCCCCCGGCCTCCTTCCGCGTGAAGGTGACGAGCGGCGTCCCCCGCTTCGCCCACCTCGTCGTGGTCCTGTTCCTCCTCGTTCTCGGGCCGATCGGCCTCCTCTTCTCGCGCGCGTCCTTCGAAGGGCGGCGCTGGTCCGAGAGCGACTTCTCGACGTCAGGCGCTCTCAAGGAATCTTCCGGAGACGACGACGGAGACGACTCATGAGAAAGCTGTACCAGGTCCTCGGGGCCGGGCTCCTGGCCTTCTTCACGTACGCCCAATTGACGGGCTGGGATGCGGCCATCGGAACGCAGAAAAACACGCTGCCGGCAGGCGCGCGGAACGCCGGCGGATGGCGGAGCTACCACTTCTGGAGCGGAGGAAAGTGATGAACTGGTGGAATCTCCACGGGCATCAGGTCGTCTCGACGATCATCTTCTCGGTCATCGGGATCTTCATCTTCGCGGTCTTCTTCGCGATCCTGCCGAAGGTCCTCCCCTTCTCCCTGAAGAAGGAGATGGAGGAGGACCAGAACGTCGCGCTCGCGATCGTTCTCGGCTCGATCATCGTCGCGCTCGCCATCATCATCGCGGCCAGCGTGGCGGGCGGCTGACCCGGCGGGACGCCCGGTGACCCCCGGCGAAGACGCTCCCGTCCGTCCGGGGCCCGTCTACCTGACGGTCCTCGTCATCGCTTCGTGCGGGCTCGTCTACGAGCTCGTCGCGGGGACGCTGGCGAGCTACCTCCTCGGCGACTCCGTCACGCAGTTCTCCCTCGTCATCGGCATCTACCTGACGGCGATGGGGCTCGGAGCGTGGCTGACGAAGTTCCTGGCCCGGAACGTCGCCCGCCGCTTCGTCGAGGCCGAGATCGCCGTCGCCCTGATCGGCGGTCTCTCGGCGCCCGCCCTCTTCTTCGCCTTCTCGTCGCCCCGCTGGTTCTCCCCCGTCTTCTTCGGGATCGTCACCCTCATCGGCGTCCTCGTGGGGCTCGAGATCCCCCTCATGATGCGGCTCCTGAAGGACGCCGTCGCCTTCAAGGACCTCGTCGCGCAGGTCCTCACGTTCGACTACCTCGGGTCGCTCGCCGCCTCGATTCTCTTTCCTCTCGTCCTGATTCCGCGCCTCGGTCTCGTGAGGACCTCGATCCTCTTCGGCCTCCTGAACGTCGCCGCCGCCTTCTGGTCGATCCACCTCTTCCGGCGGCAGCTGGGGCCGGCGGGGGGGCTTCTCGCGCGCGCCGGCCTCGTCACGGCCCTTCTCCTCCTCGCCTTCGCCTCGGCGAACCGCCTGACGACGCTGGCCGAGGAGACGCAGTACGCCGACGAGGTGATCGTCGCGGAGAACACCACCTACCAGCGGATCGTCGTGACACGGAACCGGGCGGGGTTCCAGCTTTTCCTGAACGGACACCTTCAGTTCTCTTCCGTGGACGAGTACCGGTACCACGAGGCGCTCGTCCACCCGGCCTTCGCCGTCCGCCCGGGCGCGAAGCGGGTCGCCGTCCTCGGGGGGGGCGACGGCCTCGCCGTCCGCGAGGCGCTGAAGCACCCGTCGGTCGAGTCCGTGACCCTCGTCGACCTCGACCCCGCCGTCACGAAGCTGGCGAAGACGCACCCGCTTTTCGCCGGCCTCAACCGGGCGGCGCTCTCCGACCCGCGCGTGACCGTCGTGAACGAGGACGCGATGGTCTGGCTGGAGGCCGGGACCGGCCTCTTCGACCTCCTCCTCCTCGATTTTCCCGACCCGAACGGCTACTCCGTCGGGAAGCTCTACACGACGCGCTTCTACGCCCTCGCGAAGCGCCGCCTCGACCCGGAGGGCGTCATGGCCGTCCAGAGCACCTCGCCCCTCTTCGCCCGGACGAGCTTCTGGATCGTGGCGAACACGATCGAGGCGGCCGGCTTCGCCGTCCGGCCCTACCAGATGACCGTCCCCTCCTTCGGCGTCTGGGGCTACGTCCTCGCCTCGCCCCGCCCCTTCGACGTCCCGAAGAGCGTCCTCCCGGGCCTCCGCTCCCTCTCGCCGGAGACGCTCGCCGGTCTTTTCGTCTTCGGCCCCGACATCGCCCGCGTCGACGCGCCGGCGAACCGGCTGAACGACCAGGTCCTCGTCCGGACGTACGAGAGCGAGTGGAAGAAGTTCGACTGACGCGGCGCGACGCCATCGTCGCGCTGATGGGGACCGGGGCCGCGGCTGCGCTCGCCTCGGCCCTCGCCTCGTGCGGGCGGAAGGACGACCGGGCGCTCCCGTTCGACGGCGGCCTCGTCGTCCCGGACGAGGCGCTCGGCCACCGCCTCCGGACAGACGACCTCTTTGCCCGCCCCGCCGTCCGGACCGAGAAGGTCGGAACGGCGATTCTCGGGGGAGGGATTTCCGGGCTTTCCGCGGCCTGGGCGCTCGCGCGGGCCGGCGACGCCGACTTCCGCCTCTACGAGCTGGAGAGCGCCCCGGGCGGAACCGCCCTCTCCGGGGCGAACGACGTCTCCCGCTTCCCGTGGGCGGCGCACTACGTTCCGGTCCCCGCCTACCCGAACCCCGCGATGGAGGCCCTCCTTTCGGAAATCGGCGCTCTGACCGGGCGCGACGAAGACGGCGACCCCGTCTTCGCGGAGGAGATGCTCTGCCGGGAGCCGGAGGAGCGGATCTTCCACGGCCTGACGTGGCAGGCGGGGCTCTACCCGCGCGCCGGCGCCTCCCCGGCCGACCTTAATCAGTTCGCCCGCTTCGAGGCCGCGATGGCTTCCTTCGCAGCCCTCCGGGACGGCCGGGGGCGCCGCGCCTTCTCCGTTCCGACGCGGCGCTCCTCGGACGACGCCGACCTCCTCGCCCTCGACCGGATGACGATGCGGGAGTGGATGGTGGAGAAAGGGTTCGATTCGAAGCGCCTCTTCTGGTTCGCCGAGTACGGCTGCCGGGACGACTTCGCCGGGAGCCTCGACGAGACGTCGGCCTGGGCGGGAATCCACTACTACGCCGCGCGGATGGCGGGCGAGGGACCGGATGAGGAGCCGGCTCCCTTCCTGACCTGGCCCGAGGGGAACGGCCGGCTCGTCGCCCACCTCGCGAAATCGGCCGCGGGGCGGCTCGTCCCGGGCGCTCTCGTCTTCGACGTCGTCCCGCGGACGTCACCGGGGGGCGCCGTCGCGATCCGGTATCTCGACGCCGGGACGAACGAGGTCGTGGCCGTCGAAGCGCGAGACGCCGTTCTCGCCCTCCCCAAGTACGTCGCCGGGCGGGTCCTGGCGCCGTGGCGCGAGAGGCCGCCCGGCTTTCTCCGCTCGATGGGGTACGCCCCGTGGATCGTCGCCAACCTCACCCTTTCGGGACGGCCGAGGGAACGCGGCTTTCCGATGGCGTGGGACAACGTCCTCTACGAGTCGAAGTCGCTCGGCTACGTCGTCGCGACGCACCAGACCGGGCCCCGATCGGGGCGGGACCACGGTCCGACCGTCCTCACCTGGTACCACGCCTTCGCCGGCGAGGAGCCGAAGGCCGCGCGCGAGAAGCTCTTCGGAATGACGTGGGAGGAGATCGCCTCGGCCATCCTCGCCGACCTGACGAAGGCCCATCCCGACCTGCCGCCGCTCGTCACCCGGATCGACGTGGCCCGCTGGGGACACGCGATGCTCCGGCCGGCTCCGGGTTTCCTGTCGAGCGAAGCGCGCCGTCTTCCCGACGAGCCCCTCGGCGGCGTCCGGTTCGCCCACGCCGACACGGGGCTTCCCCTCTTCGAGGACGCTCAGGACGCCGGCGTCCGGGCGGCCGAGTCGATCCTCCGGGAACGCGGAAGAAGCCCGGTCAGAAGCTGAAACCGAG
>Ga0316622_100002728_pt1 | contig 12349 bp, 15 predicted proteins | sample OWC_Aug_OW2_C1_D_FD_207646 | JGI IMG/M metagenome (GOLD analysis project Ga0316622, IMG submission 207646) | Wetland soil microbial communities from Old Woman Creek delta, Ohio, United States - OWC_Aug_OW2_C1_D5_C | ecosystem: Environmental > Terrestrial > Soil > Wetlands | place: USA: Ohio... | reverse complement strand
GTGGGTGATCTCCATGAGGGCGTCGTCCACGACCACCGCAAAGTTGTAGGTCGGATACCCGTCACTTCGCTCGATCACGAGGTCGTCAAGCTCCTCGTTTGAAAACTGCACCGTTCCTTTGATGAGGTCCCTGACAATGGTCGCCCCGGCGTGAGGACAGCGGAAACGGACGACGGAACCGGGCGATTTCGGGAGGTTCCGGTCCCGGCAGGTGCCGTCGTACTTGGGCTTCTGACCCGTGGCGAGAGCCTTTTTGCGCTTTGCCTCCAGCATCTCCTGCGGGCAGACGCAGTAATAGGCCTTTCCCTCCCCGATGAGCTTTTCCACGGCTTGCTTGTGGAGGTCCACTCGCTGCGCCTGAAAATAGGGGCCCTCATCCCAGGTGAGCCCGAGCCAGGTCATGGCATCCAGAATGGCCCGTGTCGACTCCTCGGTAGAGCGAAGCTGGTCCGTGTCTTCGACTCTCAGGATAAAGGCTCCCTGGTGGTGCCGGCTAAAGAGCCAGTTGAAGAGCGCCGTCCGAGCCCCCCCGACGTGGAGAAAACCCGTCGGCGAGGGGGCAAAACGCGTTCGGATCCCGCCTTTTCGAGAACTTTTCATGAAGAAAACCGCCGTTTTTTTGTTGCCTTTCATATATACACCCTCCGGCCTTTGTCAAGCCGCATTTCCCCTCCCCCGGGGGCCTTTGCCCCCTCACAGGGCGGGTATGTCCCGCGGGCTTCGGCAGCTCTACATTGCGGAAAATGAAATAATTTCCTTGACAGAAGGGCCAATTTATAATCTACAAATGCAATTTAACCCCATATAAAAGAAGTTGCTTCTTTCAGGGGATATGTTTATTTTACTCTTCACACATGACGACGATTAAAGTGTCCAATATCCCCGAAGAGGGGCTCAAGCTCAATTTCAATCTGGATGGGGAGAAGCTAAAGGATATCGTGAAGGTGGACCGGGGAATGGATTTCCGTCCCCACACGCTTGACGTGTCCTGCGACATAGTCAAGGTCCAGGAAACGGTCAGTCTCGATCTCCGCCTGATGACGGAAATCGACTTTGACTGCGGCCGTTGCCTCGAATTCTTCAGCCTGCCCGTGAAGGGCGATGCGCACTACACCCTGGTGCCCTTCAGGGAGGAAGAGAAGGGCGAAGGAGATTGGTCAGGCGAAGACGACGCTTTTGGATTTTACAGGGAGGACCTGATCGATCTGGAATCCCTGGTCTACGAGCAGGTTCTTCTCCAGATTCCCCTGAAGCCCCTTTGCAGGGAAAATTGCCGGGGACTTTGTCCCCGCTGCGGCGCGAATCTGAACATGTCCTCCTGCAGCTGCCGGGAGGAACAGGCCGACAGCCCCTTTGCAGCGCTGAAGAACCTGAAAGTCACAAAATAAGACCAAAGAAAGAAGGTTTAACGTTATGCCGAATCCAGTCAAACGACATTCGAAATCAAGAAGGAACAAGAGGCGCTCTCATGATTTTCTCAAATTCCCGGCGACCTCCGTCTGTCCACAGTGCAACGAAACCAAATTGCCGCATCACGCCTGCCCGAGCTGCGGGTCTTATAAAGGCAGGGAAGTGATCAACGTTGAAAAAGAGTCTTAACCCTCAGTGACCGGCCAGGGGGAGCACATGCACAAACTGGGCATTGTCTTTCCCGGACAGGGCGCACAGTACGTCGGGATGGGGCGGGACCTCTACGGCGGCTTCGAGGTTGTCCGGACCACCTTCTCGGAGGCCCGGGAGGTTCTGGGTTTCGATGCGGCTTCTCTCTGCTTCGAAGGCCCCCAGGAAAAACTGGACCTCACCATCAACACGCAGATGACGATCCTGACCCTGAGCGTGGCAGCCTACAGGGTCTTTGCACAATTGACATCGTTTCGCCCGCAGGTCATGGCGGGACACAGCCTGGGGGAATACAGCGCCCTCTGCGCCTCCGGCTCCATATCCTTCGGTGACGCTTTGAGGCTCGTCCAGGCCCGCAGCCGGTATCAGCAGGAGGCCGTCCCCGTGGGTGTGGGTTCCATGGCGGCCATCATCGGCCTTGAGAGGCTGGCCGTGGAGAATCTCTGCAACGAGGTCTCCCATAAAAACGGTGCGGTTACGGTGGCAAACTACAACGCGCCCGGTCAGACCGTCGTCTCCGGCCTGGTCGCCGCTGTCGAATCCGTCATGAGCCGGGCCAGGGAAAAGGGGGCCAAGCGCGCGATCCGGCTTTCCCTGAGTGTACCCTTTCACTGTGGTTTACTGGTCGAAGCCGCTGGGCGGTTTAAAAAGGACCTGGAGGGCATTGAGATCCGCCAGGGCGATACTCCCGTTCTTTCAAACGTCGATCCCGCGGTGGTTCACAGGCCGGACAATACAAAAGACCTGCTGGTCCATCACATCAGCGCCCCCGTGAGATGGCAGGAAACGATCGAGAAAATGGCCCTCATGGGTATAGACACAATCGTGGAAATGGGTCCCCGCAAAATATTATCGGCCCTGTCCAAGAGGATCGACAGTCGGATCCGGATGCTCAACGTGGAGGACCGGGATTCACTGAAGAAGACCCTGGAGTTTCTCAGCACATGAAAAATCACCCGTCGCTCCAGGACAGAGTGGCTCTCATCACGGGCGGCTCAAGAGGCATCGGCAGGGCGATCGCCGTGAAGCTCTCCAGCCTGGGGGCTTACGTCATCGTCAATTACGCGAAAAACCTCGCGGCGGCCGAAGAATCTCTCACCCTGGTCCGGACCCGGGGCGGCAACGGTGAGGTCCTCCAGTTTGACGTCGCTGACGCGGAAGGCACGCGAAAGGTGATCGCGGAGGTCATCTCCCGGAAAGGAAAAATCGATATCCTGGTCAACAATGCCGGCACCTCGGCCGACGGGCTCCTGATCCGGATGAAAGACCGGGACTGGGAATCAGTCATCCGGACGAACCTGACGGGGACCTACAACTGCTGCCGCGCCGTCGCCTACGCCATGATGAAGCGCCGATGGGGGCGGATCATCAACATCACTTCCGTCGTCGCGGCGTCCGGAAACGCCGGACAGGTCAACTACAGCGCCTCGAAGGCGGGCATCATCGGGTTGACCAAATCGCTGGCGAGGGAACTCGGTCCCCGAAATATCTGCGTCAACGCCGTGGCCCCGGGATTCATCGTGACGGACATGACCCAATCCCTGCCGGAAGAGATCCGGGAGCAGATAAAGGAACAGATCCCCCTCGCGAAGGCGGGCACGCCGGAAGATGTGGGCGCTGTCGTCGCCTTTCTGGCGACGGAGGAGGCCGCTTACATCACGGGCCAGGTCATCCACGTCAACGGGGGGCTCTACATGTAGGAGCGGACCAATCCCGGAACCCCCGGGACCGGCTGCCGAAGGGGAAGAGACCGCTAAATCGCGAAGGACATACTGATCGACAGAAGGAGGTTTGAGTTCATGTCAATCGAAGACAAGGTCGTGGAAATTATCATGGAGCAGCTGGATGTCACAAAGGAAGAGTGTGTCCCGGAGGCTTCATTCATCGATGATCTGGGCGCGGATTCGCTGGATATCGTCGAATTGATCATGGCCCTGGAGGAAAATTTCAGCATCGAGATCACCGACGATGAGTTGCGAAAGATACGGACGATTCAGGATTCGATCAACTTCATCAAGAAAAAGAAGGGGTTGCTGAGCTGAATAAGAACGGAGAAAGGGATTGAAGCGCAGAGTGGTCATAACGGGGCTCGGCACGGTGAACCCGCTGGGTAACAGTGTCCGTGACGCCTGGGGGGCCCTGTGCGCCGGTCGATCGGGCATCGGGCCCATCACCAGGTTTGATGCCGCCGACTTCCAGACCCGTATCGCGGGAGAGCTGAAGAATTTCGACCCCCTTCAGTTCGTCAACAAGAAAGAACACCGTCGCTACGACGATTTCATCATCTATGCCCTGGCCTGCGCCGAGATGGCCCTGTCCGACGCCGGGCTCTCCATCGGGAATGGAACGGCGGAACGTACAGGTGTTATCATCGGGTCGGGTATCGGAGGCCTCCGTACCGTGGAACGGGAGAAGGAGGCCATCCTGCGCGGGGGGCCGCGGAAGATATCGCCCTTTACCATCCCGGGTATTCTCGCCAACATGGCCGCAGGTCATGTCTCGATCCGTTTCGGGGCCAAGGGCCCGATCAACTGCACGGTGACGGCCTGTGCGGCGGGAACCAATGCCATCGGAGAAGCCTTCTGGATTATCCAGAGGGGACACGCCGATGCGATGATCGCCGGTGGTGTCGAGGCGGCGGTATCCCCCATGTGTGTGGCCGGCTTCAATGCCATGCGCGCCATCTCCGTGAGAAACGACCGGCCCGAAGCGGCCAGCCGGCCCTTCGACCGGGACCGCGACGGTTTTGTCATCGGGGAAGGCTGCGGGATCCTCATCCTGGAGGAACTGAGCCATGCCCTGAAGAGAGGCGCGCGGATTTACGCGGAGATAGCGGGTTTCGGCCTGACCAGCGACGCCTTTCACATGGCTGCACCGCCGCCGGGGCACGAAGGGGCCGTAAGGTCCATGCGGCTCGCCCTGCAGGACGCCGGGATGGCGCCCGAAGAGATCGACTACATCAACGCCCACGGGACATCGACGCCGCTCAACGATCTCTACGAAACGCAGGCCATCAAGGCGGTCTTCGGTCCTCACAGCCGCAGCTTGATGGTCAGTTCGACGAAATCGATGACGGGACATCTCCTGGGCGGGGCCGGCGGGCTGGAGGCTATCGTGTGCGCCAAGGCGATTGACGACGGCGTGGTGCCCCCGACGATCAACCTTGACCACCCGGACGCGGAGTGTGATCTCGATTACGTCCCTCATCAGTCGAGAAAACGGGACGTGCGGGCGGCTCTTTCCAACACCTTCGGATTTGGAGGCGTGAACGCCGTCCTTCTTTTCAGAAAATTCACGCAGTAGAGGCAGGGCCATGAAAATCGTGATAGGATCGGATCACGCGGGGCTTTCACTCAAGGAAGAACTCAAAGAATTCCTCGGAACCATGGGCCTGCGCGCCCATGACGTGGGGACTCACAGCGACCAGGCCTCGGATTACCCCGATTATGCCGCCAAGGTGGCCGAGGCGGTATCCATGGGGCAGTTCCAGAGAGGGATTCTCGTCTGTGGTTCCGGCGTCGGCATGGCCATCGCGGCCAACAAATTCCCCAATATCCGGGCTGTTGTCTGCCTTGATGAAGAAACGGCCCGTATCAGCCGGTGCCATAACGACACCAATATCATCGCTTTCGCAGAGCGAAGAACGGATACAGAGACCGCCCAGGGGATCTTGAGGACATGGCTGGAGACGGAATTCGAGGGGGGCCGCCACAAAGCCCGCCTGGACAAGATCCGGGACATCGAGAGGCGTCTCAGCGGGAAGTATTAGACGAAAGAGGAGGAATCATCACAATATGTCCATGTTAAAGAAAATCGACCCCGAAGTCGCAGAGGCCATCTGGCAGGAAACCAAAAGGCAGGCGGAGAAGCTGGAACTCATCCCCTCGGAGAATTTTGTGGATGAAGCCGTGCTCGAGGCCCAGGGTTGCATCATGACCAACAAGTACGCCGAGGGCTACCCGGGCAAGAGATACTACTACGGCTGCGAGTATGTCGATGTCGTCGAGGCGCTGGCCATCGAGCGGTGCAAGAAGCTCTTCGGCTGCGACCACGCGAATGTCCAGCCCCACTCCGGAACGCAGGCCAACATGGCTGTCTACTTCGCCACCCTGCAGCCGGGAGAAACCATCCTCGGCATGAACCTCGCCCACGGCGGCCATCTCTCGCACGGAAGCCCTGCGAATTTTTCGGGCAGGCTCTACAATGTCGTCCACTACGGGGTGGACCGTAAAACCGAGACTATCGACTTCAACGAGGTTGAATCCCAGGCCAAGAAATACCGCCCCAAGATCATCGTCGTGGGCGCAAGCGCCTACCCGCGGACGATCCCCTTCGAACCTTTCAGGGCGATTGCTGATCAGGTGGGAGCCATGGTCATGTCCGACATCGCACACATCGCGGGCATGGTGGCCGTGGGTATTCACCCCACCCCGGTCCCCGTCTGCGAGTTCGTGACGACGACAACGCACAAGACCCTCCGGGGGCCGAGAGGCGGGCTCATCATGTGCAGAAACGACCGGGCCAAGGTCCTGGACAGCCGTGTCTTCCCCGGAAGCCAGGGCGGCCCGCTGATGCACATCATCGCCGCGAAGGCCGTCGCCCTGAAGGAGGCGCTGACGGATGAGTTCAAGCAGTACCAGCACCAACTCGTCAAAAATGCCCGGACGCTGGCCGAAACGCTCATCGCCGAGGGCTTCCGCCTTGTCTCCGGAGGCACGGACAACCACCTCATGCTCATCGACCTGACCGACAAGGGGATTACGGGGATGGAAGGGGGTGCGGCCCTGGACAGCGCGGGCATCACCACCAACAAGAACATGATCCCCTTCGACACGAAAGGTCCGCAGGTCACCAGCGGCGTTCGAATCGGGACACCGGCTATCACCACGCGGGGGATGAAAGAGGGGGAAATGCAGACCATCGGCCGGCTCATCGCCCATGTTTTGAAGGACACCAAGGACGAAAACCGTCAGAGGGACGTGCGGGAGCAGGTCCGGACCCTCTGCGAGAAGTTTCCCCTGTACCGGGACCGGATCCTCCGCAGGTAGGAAAGATGGCTCAAAAAACGAATATCAAGTCTGCAAGGGCCGCCAAACTCCCGACGCCCAGGAGCCGCCCAAGCTGGGATGAGTATTTCATGGACATCGTGGCGCTGGTCGCCCGGCGTTCCACGTGCCTGAGACGCGAGGTCGGGGCTGTCATCGTCAAGGACAGGAGGCTCCTCACGACGGGTTATAACGGCGCGCCCAGCGGTCTTCGCCACTGCCTGGAGACGGGTTGCCTGAGGGAGCAACTGAATATTTCTTCGGGGGAGCGCCACGAACTCTGCCGGGGCCTCCACGCGGAGCAAAACGCGATCATCCAGGCGGCCGTCCACGGCGTGAGCATCAAGGGGGCGACGATCTACTGCACCAGCCACCCCTGCGCGATCTGCCTGAAGATGATCATCAACGCCGGAATCACAAACATCGTTTACCGGGAAGGATACAGCGACAAACTCGCCGGGCAGATGCTCGAGGAAACCGGCATCGAGGCAAAGAAATTATGAAATGCCCTTTCTGTGCCAATCCCGCGAACAAGGTGATCGACTCCCGTATCAGCAAGGAAGGAAACGCCATCCGGCGCCGGAGGGAGTGCCTCGGCTGCGGCAAACGCTTCACCACCTATGAATTCGTCGAGGAAGTCCTTCCCGTTGTCGTCAAGAAGGACGGCAGGCGCGAGTCCTTCGACCGGACCAAGATTCTGTCGGGGATCAAGAAGGCCTGTGAAAAGCGGCCGATCAGCATGGACGCTATCGAGGCCGCCGTTGATCGAATCGAACAGGCCTGCCAGGAATCCCAGGCAAAGGAAATACCTTCGTCCTTTATCGGCGAGCGGGTGATGGCGGAGCTTCACAACCTCGACAAGGTGGCCTACGTCCGCTTCGCCTCGGTTTACCGTCAGTTCCGGGACGCCACAGAGTTCCTCGAGGAACTGAAGGGCATCCTGAACCTCAAAGAGGATAAGGGCGAAAACAAGGCACGCGCCGAAAAACCTGCAGAGGAAAAGAATTCCCGCCGAAGCTCGGGTTAAAGCCATGTTTACCGGCATCATCCAGGGACTGGGTACGGTCAGGAGAATGACCCGCAAGGGTCAGGACGCCGTCATGGGCGTGGAAACGGCGATTCCTCTGAATGATCTGAAGCAGGGAGACAGTGTCGCCGTCAACGGCGTGTGCCTCACGATCACGTCGATTTCCGGCCAGACCTTCAGCGCCGATGTGTCGGCCGAGACGCTCGCAAGAACGAACCTGCAGTTTCTGAAAGCGGGGGAGCGGGTCAACCTGGAAAAGGCCCTCCGGCTGACGGATTTCCTCGGGGGACACATCGTCCTCGGTCACATCGATGGCCCCGGAAAGATCGCCGAGAAAACCCCGAAGTCGGGGTCCATTGTCCTGGGCGTGACCGTGGAGGAGGGTCTGGGCCGTTACATCGTGGAAAAAGGCTCCATCGCCGTTGACGGGATCAGCCTGACGGTCAACCGATATGCTAAAGACCGATTTTATGTTAATATCATCCCGCACACGATAGAGAACACCACCCTGTCGTTCAAGAAGGCAGGGGATCCCGTCAACATCGAGACGGACATCCTCGGGAAATACGTGGAGAAGCTCCTCCAGCACGGGGGGCGTATCGACATGGATTTTCTCCGGCAACACGGTTTTTTAAAGTAGAGGTGTAGAGGATCTCCAAAACGGCTATGACTTAAAGGCTGTTCAAAAATGGCCGGATGCAAGGCCCCCGAACGCCCGAGGAGGGAGGCGTACTATATGCGTACGTTGACCGACGAGGGCGGAGGGAAACACTGCAGACGGGCGTTTTTCAACAGCCCTTTGGAAGGATAAGATATGGCAACCAGCAAAATCGCAGATGCAATCGAAGACATCCGAAACGGCAAAATGATCATCCTGGTCGACGACGAAGACCGGGAGAATGAGGGGGATCTCTGCATGGCCTCGGAGTTTGTCACACCCGAGGCCATCAACTTCATGGCCCGGTACGGCCGCGGGCTGATTTGTCTCACCCTCAGCGACGAATTCATGGAGCGGCTGAAGATTCCCATGATGGTCTCGGACAACCAGTCCCGATTCAAGACGGCCTTCACCATTTCGATCGAAGCCAAGCGCGGCGTTACCACCGGTATTTCCGCCGCCGATCGCGCCACGACCATCCGTACGGCCATCGCCGACGAGGCGAAACCCGAGGATATCGTGAGTCCCGGCCACGTTTTCCCGATCCTGGCCAAGAAGGGCGGCGTGCTCGTCCGGACGGGGCAGACGGAGGGCTCCGTGGATCTTGCAAGGCTGGCGGGACTGAAATCCACAGGGGTCATCTGCGAGATCATGAACGATGACGGATCCATGGCCCGGATGCCCGACCTCGAAATCTTCGCAAAAAAACACGGTCTGAAGATCGCCACCATCGCCGACCTCATCACCTACCGGATGAAGAACGAATCCCTGGTGCGGAGGGCGGCCACGGCGACGCTGCCGACCGCTTACGGCGGTGAATTCAAGCTCATCGTCTACGAGAATGACGTCGACGAGATGAAGCACCTCGCCCTCGTCAAGGGAGACATCAAGCCGAACGATGAGGTACTCGTGAGGGTTCATTCCGAGTGCCTGACGGGGGATGTCTTCGGCTCCCTGAGATGCGACTGCGGGGAGCAGCTTCAGGCGGCCATGGAGATGGTTGCCCGGGAGGGCAAGGGCGTCATCGTTTACATGCACCAGGAAGGGCGGGGCATCGGTCTCGTCAACAAGGTTAAGGCCTACGAGCTGCAGGAACTCGGCAAAGACACGGTGGAGGCCAACCTCGAACTCGGCTTCAAGGAAGATTTGAGGGATTACGGGATCGGGGCCCAGATCCTCGTGGATCTGGGTGTGAGAAAGATGCGCCTTCTCACCAACAATCCCAAAAAGGTCGTCGGTCTCGAGGGCTACGGGATGACCATCGTAGCGCGGGTTCCCATCGAGATGCAGCCGAATAAGGTCAACGTCCGCTACCTGAAGACAAAAAAGGAAAAAATGGGGCACCTGTTAAAAATCTAAGGCAGGGAGAGAGGATTATGGGCAAAATCACAACAATAGAGGGGAAAATTATTGCCAAGGGCATGCGGTTCGGGATCGTGGCCAGCCGCTTCAACGATTTCATCTCGGGCAAACTGATCGAGGGAGCCCTGGACGCCCTGACAAGGGCCGGCGCGGATGAGAAGGACATTACGATCGCGAAGGTGCCGGGCGCTTTCGAGATCCCCCTGGCGGCAAAGCGGATGGCCCGGACGGGCAAGGTAGACGCCGTCATCTGCCTCGGGGCCGTGATACGGGGTGCAACGCCTCACTTCGAGTACATCAGCGCTGAAGTATCCAAGGGGATCGCCACCGTGGCCCTTGACATGGAAATTCCCGTTGTCTTCGGTGTCATCACGACCGACACCATCGAACAGGCGATTGAACGGGCCGGCACGAAGTCCGGGAACAAGGGTTTCGACGCGGCCCTGTCGGCCGTCGAGATGGTGGACCTCTTCAGGAAAATGAAATAGGAAGAAGGCTTACGACGGGACGCAGTCGTCCTGTCACGATCAATATCACCGATACCCGGAGAGGCCCCAGGGAGGACTCACGGGGCTCGAGCCGGATAATACGATGCGTCGTAGACGAAAGGCAAGGGAGATTGCCTTACAGGTTCTTTATCAGATCGATGTCCTGAACATTGACGCCGGGAAAGCTATGGACCTTTTCTGGAGTCATTTCAGCGGCGCCGAGGAGGCCAGGAAATACTCCACCGAACTTATCGAGGGGACCTGCAGCCACCGGGAGGAAATCGACCGGCTCATCTGCAGTTGCTCCGAAAACTGGTCTCTCGAGCGGATGGCCCGTGTCGACCGGAACATCCTTCGGCTGGCCGTTTACGAGCTTCTGTATTGCCCAAACGTTCCGCCGAAAGTGACCCTTAACGAAGCGATTGATCTCGGGAAGGATTACGGCTCGGAAAACTCGGGTTCCTTCATCAACGGCATTCTCGACGCACTCTACGCAAAGATACGCGGTCCGCATGCAGATCAAGATATCAACGGAGCCCCTGGACATCCTGAATCCTGAATGTCTGATGCTCGGTTTTTTCTCCGACGAGAGGCCCCCGAGAGGACCCTGCGGTTTCGCGGACTGGCGTCTCAACGGTCTCATTTCAAATCTCCTGGCTGCAGGCAGGATCAACGGCGCCCTCCATGAAAACGTCATGATCGAGACGGGGGGGAGAATCCCGCCGCCCAAGTTGCTCCTCCACGGCCTCGGACCGTTTCATGAACTCTCCTACGAGAGGCTGCATCAGGCGGGGCTCCATCTCGCCAGAACAACCTTCGGCATCCAGTGCAGGGAATTCACTTTCGATATCCCGGCGGCACCGCGGGCGGATCTGGACATCACCCAGATGACGGAGGCCCTCATCAAAGGATTCTTCGACACGGCACTTTCGGCGGCAACCGACGCCGAAAAAACGCTCTGCCCCTGTCTACTGACCGAGGAATCCTTCTTCCAGAAGGCTCTCCTGGGTCTCCACAGATACAAGCTGAGTGTGCGTGACAGAATCCCCGTGGACATCCTCATCAAACGAAACAACCATCCCTTGATCTGATAAACCGTCGCAGGCTTGCGCGGAGAGGTTCCTCCATGAAAATCATCATCGTTGGTGCCGGAGAGGTCGGGTACAATATCGCCGATGTCCTGTCCAAGGGGCAGGATGTCACTGTCATCGATCAAGATGAAACGAGGCTGCAGGAGATCGCGGAAAAACTCGACGTGCTCACCGTTCACGGGAAAGGCAGCAGCCCCCAGATTCTGAAGAAAGCGGGACTCGATTCAGCCGACATGATCATTGCCGTCACAAACAGTGACGACACGAACATGATGGCCTGTCTTCTGGCCTCCAGCCAGTCGAACGTCGCCTACAAGGTGGCCCGGATCCGCAACGCCGAACTGGATGGAACTTCCGTCATCTTCGACAAAGGTCACCTCAATATCGACCTCTGCATCAACCCGGAGCGCGAGGCGGTGAAAAATGCCCTGAATCTCATCGAGTTTCCCGGGGCCACGGAAATCATCGATTTCGTCGAAGGACGCATCAAGCTCATCGGTTTCACCGTGGGACCGGAAAGCCCGGTCATTGGAAAGACCTTGCGGGAACTGCGGATCCTTTATCCCCAGACCAAGGTCCTCATCACCTCCATCATCCGGAAGGAAAAGCTCCTGGTGCCGACGGGCGACACACAGATGCTGGCGGGCGACTACGTTTTTGCCGTTTCCGCGTCTTACGAACTGCGCGAGATGCTGCGAATCTACGGGAAGAGCAGCGTACCTCTGAAGCGGATCTTCATCATGGGCGGGGGAAACACGGGCTTTATGCTGGCAGAGGCGCTCCAGGCGCGTGGCCTCCCGACGAAGCTCATCGAAAAGCGTCACGCAAGATGCGAGGATCTCGCCTCTATGCTGGAGAAGGTGACAGTCCTGCATGGCGATGGGACAGACCAGGAGCTCCTGAAGGAGGAGAACATCCAGGAGGCGGACTGCTTCCTCGCCGTCACCGACGACGAGGAAGCCAATATTCTCGGGGCCCTCCTCGCCAAGCGGCTCGGGGCAAAGAAATCCATCGCTCTGATCAACCGCGTGGAGTACATGCCGCTCGTCTCCACCGTC
>Ga0316622_100002726_pt1 | contig 12355 bp, 8 predicted proteins | sample OWC_Aug_OW2_C1_D_FD_207646 | JGI IMG/M metagenome (GOLD analysis project Ga0316622, IMG submission 207646) | Wetland soil microbial communities from Old Woman Creek delta, Ohio, United States - OWC_Aug_OW2_C1_D5_C | ecosystem: Environmental > Terrestrial > Soil > Wetlands | place: USA: Ohio... | reverse complement strand
GCTTTCGGAGAGCAGTCGGTCGCGCATGCCCGGGTAGTTGCCCGCGACCAAGAGACCCGCCAGCAGGGCTCCCACCAGTGACAGCAAGACCAGGCGCCCCCGCGCCGGCCCGCCAGCGCCCAGGAGGGGTCGGTAGCGCACCCAGAGGGCCACCGGCAGGACCGCCACCATCCCTAGCCAGCCCCCACGCGACTGGGTCAGCAGCATAGCCTCGACCAAGACCAGGACCACGACGAGCCAGGCCGTGACGCGCAACCATCGTTGACGCCGTGGGGCGTGATCACGGCCCCAGCAGCGGGGGGCAAGCAGCAGGAGAACGAGCACGGCGGTCCCGCTGTAGAGGCTGAAGGCGATCGGCTTCTTCAGATGGAAGCCGGTACGGGTACCCTCAAGGGCTTGTCCCAGGGTGTCGGCGTCGAGATAGCCCGCGAGGCCGACGAGCAGCCCTGCAAGGGCGAGCAGCCAGACGGTGGTCAGGCGGCGGAGGCTGCCGGCGACGTGCCAGGCGATCGGTAGGAACATGAGCAGTAGGAGCCAGTCGCCAAGCCCTTCCCGGATCGCGTCCGCTGCGCTCGGGATGCGTACCGCCCCGAGCCAGGCCCGGCCCATGAGGTAGGCGGCGAGCACCAGTGTGATGCCCACCACCGCTCGGGCCGACAGGGCATGCCAGCGCCTCGCCTGCAGTAGGAACGCCAGGAGGGCGATCCCCATCCCGACGTTGTGGCCTGCGATGCGGAACCAGCCGAACATCGACAGCAGATACAACCCGGCAACGCCAAGCCGGTCCTCCCAGTTCGGTCCGGGGGGCGGCAAGCCAGTCACGGCACGTGCCACGCGGGGTCCCCTCAGGCGACGCTCAGCCCGAGGGCCCCCAGTATGCCCCTGGCCCGGGTCCGCCACGTGTGCTCGTTGGCGACCCGCCGGCCTCCCTGGGCCAGATGCAGGGCGAGCCCCGGATCGTGGCGCAGCCGCTCGACCGCTGCCACCCAGGCGCGGGGGTCGGCGGGAGGTACCAGCAGTCCGGTCTCGCCGTCCGTGACGAGCTCCCGCAGCGCAGGCAGGTCGCTCACGACCACGGGGCGGCCCGCCGCCATCGCCTCGAACAGCTTGATGGGGCTGATCGAGGGGGCGTGGGAGAGGCTCGGTTGATAGGGCATCAGGGCAATCTCGGCACGGGCGTACCAGTCGGGGACCTCCCGGTGCCTCACCGGCGGGTGTATCTCCAGGGCAACGCTAGGTGGGTCCTCGACCGGCCCGACCAAGGTCACGTCACAGACGCCGCCTGAGGCCAGGGCCTCGAACACGCCGAGCCCTCGGTCCCGGCTGATGCGTCCCAGGTAGATGACCCGTGGCCGGGCGAGACGCGCGGGATCGAGCGCCGGTACCCGGGCGAACGTGTCCACGTCGACCCCGGACGGCGCCACATGGATCCGGGCTCGGTCCAGCCCCCGCTCAAGCAAGCCCGCCGCGCCCGCCTGGCTGATGGGGACAAGGAGGCCGATACGCCCCGCCCGATGCAGGTCTGCCAGCGGGCCCAGGACCCCTTGGCGCTCCAGCCCCCGCACGTCGTGCACCTCGAGGTGGTGGCGTATGCCGGCCCGGGCGAGCGCCAGGCTCAGGCGGGGCACGCGGGTGTACACGGCGCGGCTCGTCCGAAGCGCGGCGTGCCTCAGAAGGACGAACGGCACGCCGCCCCAGCGCCGGTGCAAGAAAAAGGCCCCGCGCAGGTCAAGCGCCGGGCTCACGCCGAGGTCCCAGAGGGTGGCATCGACGTCAAGTCCCTTCGGCCAGGGTGGTAGGTACAGGCGCACCGCAATGCCCTCGGCCGCCATCGCCGCGACGGTGTGCAGCGTCTGTATAAGGTTCGCGCGTGGTCGCTGCAGTCGACCCCAGGCCAGGTAGATCAGGTCCGGTCTGGCGGTCCGCTGTAGTCGGCTCGACATGTCCCGCAGTCTAGTTGGATCCCGATACTGCCGTCCCTGTCTTCGCGGACTCGTCCAGGGCCACGGCTTGATCGCCGTGGCCCGTACCAGTGCTCACGGTCTCACCGTCAGTCGCAGCAGCTCCAGGTAGCGGGTGGCACAGCGCTCGACGGTGTACTCGCGCACGGCCTCCCGCAGGGCGTCCCGGTCCAGAGGCCGTTCCAGGACGCCGATGATGGCGTTGGCCATGGCCTCGGGGTCGCCGACCGGAACGAGTGGGCCATAGCGTCCGTCCCCAAGGATCTCCCGTGGTCCGCTCGGGCAGTCCGTGGCCACCACGGGGGTGCCGAGGGCCATGGCCTCCGTGAGCACGTTCGGCGATCCCTCCCACCTGGAGGAGAGAACGAAGACGCCTGCTCGCCACAGCCAGGGGTAGGGATTCTCGACGAAGCCGGGGAGCTCCATGTCCTGTGCCACCCCCAGCGCGTAGGACTGTGCCCGCAGACGCTCCGCCAGCCGGCCCTGCCCGAGGATCACGAGGTGGCAGGGGCGCCTGGCTCGAACCTCTGCGAACGCCTGCAGGAGCGTCGGGAAGTCCTTCTGGCGCCGCAGTCCCCCGACGCCCAGGATGACGGGTGGAGCGCCTGGCGCAAGCCACGGGTGCTCGAGCGGCATCTCACTGAGGCGCCGGAGATCAGGCGTTACGACCGGATTGCGCACCACCGGGATGCGCTGTGGGTCGATGCCCGTGACTCGGGCGACGTCCTCTGCCACCCCTCGGGAGTTCGCTACGATCAGGTCCGCTTTTCGGTAGCTGCGGCGCACCCCAGCGAGTGCTCGTAGCCGAGTGAGAGGACTACGCCCGGCCAGACGCGCGGACAGGGTCGTGCCAGGGCGGGCAACGACCCGGCACTGGACCCCGGCGAGGCGACGGACCCTCAGCGCCGTGCGCAGGGCGGAGTCCTTGGCGGTTAGCACCACATCCGGGCGCTCGCTGCGCAGGTAGCGCCAGAAGGTGAATGCCCGCCACAATCCGGAGCCTGACTCGGGCGACACTAGCCGGACCTGGCGGGGCAGGCGGCCGAGAAACGGCGCGGCCGTGCTCCCCACCCAGAAGTCCACCTGGAGCCCCTGATCGGCCAATCCCCCCGCAAGATTGACTAGCATGCGTTCGACCCCGCCGTCCCCGAAGGACGGCATGAAGATCACCATTCGCTCCCCAGTGCGAGGCACCGGGCATCCGGAATCCGGGGGGGTTGGGTTCTCGAGCGGCAAGGGGTACTCCGACGGGGCGTCATCGCCACGCTGAGCAGCAATGCCTTCTCTGGTGCCGCTGCGGCGGGGCATGCGGGACCGGGGCCGGGCGGATGATATCATCCCGACCCGCGTCCCCCCGGCGTCCCCCCGGCGTCCCCCCGGCGGCTCGGGTGGCGAGGGGCGTCAGTGCCGCTCGGTAATCGTCTGCAGGATGGGAGTGGTCAGTCCAGGCCCCGACCTCGCGGTGCTCCTCGCGACCTCGGGTCACAGCGGCGTCGACCGCGTCATGGGGAACCTGGTTCCCGGTCTCGCAGCCGCGGGCTTGACGGTCGACCTGCTTGGGATCGAGGGCCACGGACCGCACTGGGGCCCGCTCCCCCCGGGGATACGACGGTTGCCCCTGGGCTCGCGTCACGTGTACTCGGCGCTGCCCGCCCTGGTCCGGTACCTGCGACTGGAGCGGCCCCGGGCGCTGCTTGCCGACAAGGACCGGATCAACCGGGTGGCGCTCATCGGGCGCTGGCTAGCGGACGTCGACACCCGCGTCTACCTGCGCTCGGGGACGACGATCTCCGTGGACCTCGCCAGCAGACGTTGGCTCGACCGGGCCGCGCAGACGCTGTCGATGCGACGCCTGTACCGGTTCGCGGACGGTGTGCTGGTGCCTTCACTGGGGGCCGCTCGCGACCTTGTCGCGTACGCGCGGTTGCCGCCCGGGCAGGTGCGGGTGGTCCCGAGCCCGGTGGTGACCCCGGACCTCCCTGCCCGGGCTGGTGGGTCAGCGCCACACCGCTGGCTCGGCCCCGGCATGCCGCCGGTGATCCTGGGCGTCGGGGAGCTCTGTGGGCGCAAGGACTTCGCGACCCTGCTGAGGGCCCACGCGCGGCTGCGCCAGCGGGTGGACTGCCGGCTCCTGATCCTGGGAGAGGGTCGCCAACGTGAGGCGCTGGAGTCGCTCGCCGGGGAGCTGGGTAGCGCAGCCGAGGTGGACCTTCCCGGGTGGGTGTCGAACCCGTACCCTTACCTCGCGCGAGCCAGGGCCTTCGCCCTGACCTCCCGTTGGGAGGGCATGCCCGTAGTCCTGATCGAGGCGCTGGCCGTGGGTGTCCCGGTGGTGGCGACCGACTGCCCGTCGGGGCCGGCGGAGATCCTGGATCGCGGGCGGGTGGGCCCGCTCGTTCCGGTGGGCGACGACGCGGCGCTCGCCGATGCCCTCGAGACCCTGCTGCGGCAACCCCCGCGGCGCGAGGACCTGACCGCGGCGGCGTTGCCGTACACGGTCGTCCGCAGCGTGGAGGCCTATCTACGCGCGATGGACTTCGTGGACTCGGCACTGCAGTCCGCCGCCGCTGGCGGCGGAGAGACCCGCGGGTAGGGGTCGGCCACCAGGCGTGTGCGGGATAGCCGGCATCTTGGTGCGCAACGGGCCGGTCCCAGAGCAGGACCTGCGGCGGATGGCCGGGGCCCTGGGGCATCGGGGGCCGGACGACGTCGGGTTCTACGTCAACGGCCCGATCGGCCTGGCCCAGACGCGGCTCTCCATCATCGACCTCGTAACGGGCCACCAGCCACTGATCGACCCCTCGAGCGGGGCGGCCCTGGTCGCTAACGGGGAGGTCTACAACTACCTCGAGCTGAGGCCCGAGCTCGAGCGCGAGGGCTGCCGGTTCTCGACCGGCTCGGACTGCGAGAACATCCTCCACGCCTACCTGCGCGGCGGGGTCGGTGCGTTGCCGCGCCTGCACGGCATGTTTGCCTTTGGGCTCTACGACCCTGGGCGCGCCGAGCTCCTCCTGGCCCGGGACCGGCTCGGGATCAAGCCGCTCTACTATGCCCGCCTGCCCGACCGACTGCTGTTTGCCTCCGAGATCAAGTCGCTCCTGGCAGTCTGGCCGGTCGAGCCAGAGGTCGAGGCCCCCGCGCTCTTGCAGTACCTCCAGAACCAGTTCAACACCGGGGAGGGAACCATCGTGCGCGGCATCCAACGGCTGCCGCCCGGTGTGGCCCTGATCGTCGATCGTGGGCTCGGGGTCCGCCGCCACCGCTACTGGTCGGCCCTCGACGTGCGGCCGCGGCAGCTCTCGTACGAGGAGGCCCGGGAGGAGTTCGACCCGCTCTTCACCCGCGTCGTGGCGGAGCACCTGCGGGCCGACGTGCCGTATGGGTTGTTCCTCTCCGGGGGGGTGGACTCGGCCGTACTTTTGGCGACCGTGAGCCGGCTGCGGGATGCCCCGGTGCGCAGTTTCTCGGTGGGCTATCGGGACGCGTTGATGCGTGACGAGCTGGATGAGGCCGCGGGCGTGGCCCGGCTGTTCGGGGCCATGCACACGCCCGTGATCGTGGACCGCGACGCGGCCTTCCTGCGATTGCCCCACGTCGTCTGGGCGACGGACGACCTGCTGCGGGACTACGCCTGCCTGCCGACGTCGTTCCTCTCCCAGGCGGCCGCCGCCGAGCTCAAGGTGGTGCTGACTGGGGAGGGTGGCGACGAGGTGTTTGCCGGCTACGGGCGGTACCGCCCGGGCTGGCTCGAGCGCAGCGCGAAGGGGCTCATCGCACCCGGCACGGGGGGGTTTCGGACCCGAGGGCACTGGCGCCGGCCGTGGCCAAGGCGGGTCTTTGGCCCTGATCTCCAGGCTGTATCCGCCGCTCGCCGTGCCCCGTTCATCGCCGCGTGGAGCTCGACCCCGGCGGGCTGGAGCGACCTGCAGCGCCGGCAGTACACGGACCTCGTGACAAACCTTCAGGATGACCTCCTCGTCAAGGCCGACCGCATCCTCATGAGCTTCGGTCTCGAGGGGAGGGTGCCATTCCTCGACCACCGGGTCGTCGAGTTCGGCCTGTCCCTGCCGGACCCGCTCAAGGTCAGCAGTCGTGAGGGCAAGCTCTTCCTCAGGCAATGGGCCGAGCAGTGGCTCCCGAAGACGCACCTGCGCAGGCGCAAGCGCGGATTCCACGTGCCGGTGGGGGAGTGGCTGAGGGGGGAGATCCTGGAGCGCCTGGAGGGCGCCTTGCCGACCCAGCCGGTGATCCGGCACTGGTTCCGACCCCAGGGGGTGCGGGCGCTGATCCAGGCGCACCGGCGAGGCGGGCGCCTGAGCCGGGAGGTCTGGGGACTCCTGCAGCTCGCGATCTGGCATCGGGTGTTCGTCGACGGTAAGGGCGTCGCGCCAGGCGTCGACGAGGACCCGCTCGACTGGCTGGCGTAGCAAGCGAGTGACGACGGGTCCGCGGCTCGCGATCTTTGTGTCCTTCTCCGGCTCCGGCGGGGTCGAGCGCATGGTCGCCAACCTGGCCGGGGGGCTGGCGGCATTGGGCATCGCCGTAGATCTCCTCCTGGCGCGGGCCGAGGGGGGACACCTCGCCGCCATCGCACCCGAGGTCAGGGTCGTGCCACTGGGGGTCCGCCATACGCACGCGGCGCTCCCGGCGCTTTCCGCGTACCTAGCCCGAGAGCGACCGGCGGCGCTGCTCGCCGCCAAAGACCGGGCCATCCGCGTCGCCGTGCTCGCGCGTCGCCTTTCGCGAGCTCCCCTACGCTTGGTGGGACGACTGGGGACGACGGTCTCCGCGGCCCTTCAGGGTCGATCGGTCGTCACCCGAAGTCTCTGGTTCCTGTCGATGCGGGCCTTTTACCGTCACGTCGACGCCCTGGTCGCCGTCTCCCGCGGCGTGGCCGACGACGTGCGCGCCATCACGCGACTGCCCCCGGAGCGGGTGCTGGTGATCCGCAACCCCGTGGTCACTCCGGACCTTGCCCGACTCGCCGCCGCCCGCGTTCCCCACCCCTGGCTTGCCGAGCGCGGCATACCGCTCGTGCTCGGCATGGGGCGGCTCACCCGTCAGAAAGACTTCCCGACCCTGCTCCGTGCCTTCGCGCGGGTACGCGCCGAGCGGGCCTGTCGCCTGATCATCCTGGGGGAGGGACGGGACCGGGCGGCGCTGGCGGCGCTCGCCGCGGCCCTGGGGGTGGCCGCGGACGTCGACCTCGCCGGCTTCGCCTTGAACCCCTATCCGTACCTGGGGGCCTCGTCTCTGTTCGTCCTGTCCTCCCTCTGGGAAGGCTCACCGAATGCCTTGGCCGAGGCCATGGCGCTGGGCACGCCGGTGGTGGCGACGGACTGCCCGAGCGGCCCTCGGGAGTTGCTGGAGGGGGGGCGGGTTGCGCCCCTCGTGCCGACGGGTGACATCCCGGCGCTGGCACAGGCCATGTTGGATCAGCTCGCCCAGCCCACGCGGGCGGCTTCGCTGCGCGAGGCGGTGCGCGAGTACCATGTCGAGGTAAGCGCCCGAGCTTACGCCCGGGCGCTCGGCTTGATCTGACGCCACCCGAGGGCGCTGGTCGTGCTCCTGTCCCTGCGCCACAACTTCCTCTTCGTGCACATCGCCAAGACGGGTGGCACGAGCGTGCGCGCAGCGCTTGCCCCCCTGCGCTGGCGTGACCCCTACTACTGGGCGGCGTTCCTGTGCAGCCGGCTGAGCCATGTGACCGGGCACCGAATAGGGGTCAAGCTACCTCGCCACGCCAAGGCTGTCGCGGCCCGGGAGATGCTGCCCCACGACCTTTTCGAGCGGCTGTTCAAGTTCGCCTTCGTGCGCAACCCCTGGGACCTGCAGGTGAGCTCCTTCCATCACATCCGGCGAGAGCGCCCGCAACTCCTCGGCCCGCACCAGGACTTCGAGTCCTTCCTGCGCTACAAGCTTGACCCGGAGCGTCCCCACCAGTACCACATCGATACCTCGATCGAGTTGCAGTCGGACTACCTGATCGACCTCCACGGCCAGGTCATCGTGGACTTCGTGGGGCGGTACGAGCGGCTCGAGTCCGATTACGCCGAGGCGTGCCGGCGGATCGGGATCAAGGGACCGCCGCTCCCCCACCGGAGACGGGCGGCGGACCGGGACCGTGACTACCGGCGATACTACAGCGAGGCCACGAGTGAATTAGTGGCCATCCACTTTCGGCGAGACATCGAGCTGCTGGGATATACCTTCGAGCGAGATGGAGAGACGCCGCCGCCGGGCTTGTGAAGAAACCCCCGGCCGCGACCGCAGCCGGGACCCGCCGTAACGTAGGCGCAAGGATTTCTTCAGAGGCTCAGTCCGCGAGCACGTACTCGGCGCCGCAGTAGGGGCACCGCGCCCGCCCGGTCCCTTCGATCGGCAGGAACACGCGCGGGTGGGAGTTCCACAGGGACATACCTGGCAGGGGACAGCTCACCGGCAACTCCCTGCGGTGCACCGTGTAGCGGTTCTCGGCGTTTGGGGTCACGGTCTGCTCAGTGCGCTCGCTGCTCATGGTTCCCTCCGTCAGCTGACGGGGCTCAGCCAGGCGAGATGCCCCTCGTGCCGGCCGTGCACGCAATCGAAGTAGAGCGACTGGAGCCGCTGGGTGATCGGCCCACGGCCGCCGCCACCAATACGCCGGCCGTCAAGCTCCCGGATTGGCGTGACCTCGGCTGCCGTGCCGGTGAAGAAGGCCTCGTCCGCTACGTAGACTTCATCGCGGGTGATGCGCTTCTCCCGGACCGGGATCCCGAGCTCGGCCGCCAGGGTGAGCACAGTGTCCCGAGTGATCCCCTCGAGCGCCGAGGTCAGGTCTGGCGTATAGAGCACGCCCTTGCGCACGATGAAGACGTTCTCCCCGCTACCCTCGGCGACGTAGCCCTCGCGGTCGAGCAGGAGCGCCTCATCGTGGCCGCTCGCGAGCGCCTCCTGCAGGGCGAGCATCGAGTTCATGTAGTTGCCGGTCGCCTTCGCCTTGCACATCGTGATGTTGACGTGGTGGCGGGTGAAGGAGGAGGTCTTGATGCGGATCCCGCGCTCCATGTTCTCCGCCCCAAGGTAGGCGCCCCACTCCCAGGCGGCCACGGCGCAGTGGACCTTGAGGTTGTCGGCGCGCAGGCCCATGCCCTCGGAGCCGTAGTAGCAGAGTGGCCGAATGTAGGCGGTCGCGAGACCGTTCTCGCGCACTACCTGTCGTTGGGCCTCGTTCAGGGCCTCGCGACTGAATGGCATCGGCATCCCCAGGATGTGGGCCGAGCGGAAGAGACGGTCGGTGTGCTCCTGGAGGCGGAAGACCGCCGTTCCGACGCTCGTCCGATACGCGCGCACGCCCTCGAAGACACCCATGCCGTAGTGCAGCGTGTGGGTCAGCACGTGGGTCTTCGCGTCCCGCCAGGGGACGAGCGCCCCGTCCATCCAGATCACGCCGTCGCGGTCGTCCATCGTCATGGTCTGAGCCTCAGCCTCTCGGGGCGTATGAACCAGGCAGGCCGCCACCCTCAGGCCGCGAGCAGGTGGCCCCAAAGGTCAACCACGCGGCCGCGAAGGTCGCCAAAGGCCTCGCCCTCGACCACCGCGTCAACGCCCTGCAGGGCGAGGGCGTGTACCCGTGCCCGGTACGCGCGGTAGGCGTCGGCCAGCAGCTCGGCGTCGACAAGGGCTAGCCGGCCGGCTCCCGCGAGGCCTTCGATCAACCGGATGTTGTCGGTGTAACGCAGCACCTGCGGGTGCTCGTGGCCCCAGCGCAACGCCAGATATTGCACCATAAACTCGATATCGGCGATACCGCCCGGGTCTTGCTTGAGGTCGAAGCGCCGTGGGTCTCGCCCCCCCAGGTGCTCGCGCATCTTCTCGCGCATCTCCCGGACCTCACGCCGGAGTGCCTCCGCGTCGCGGGCCCGGGTGAGGGCCGCGAGGCGGGCCGCCTCGAACCTCCGGGTGATCTCCGGCGTCGTGACCACAGGCCGCGCCCGCACCAGGGCCTGATGCTCCCAGGTCCAAGCACGGGTGCGCTGGTACTCCTCGAAGGCCTCCATGCTGCTCACCATGAGTCCGGACGACCCGCTGGGGCGCAGGCGGGCGTCGACCGGATAGAGCACGCCGGTCGCCGTGTGGGCGGTGAGGAGGTGGATGATCCTGGAGGCGAGCCGGTTGAAGAACACGGCGTTCGCCACCGGGCGCTCGCCGTCGGTCGCCTGCTCCTCCCCGGTGCTGGTGTGCAGGAACACAAGGTCGAGGTCGGACCCATAACCGAGCTCGATCCCGCCGAGCTTGCCGTACGCGATGATGCCGAAGGTCGGCCGCACCCACTGGCCTCCCGTCCGGCACTGGGGGGTGCCGTGACGGCCGGTCAGGTCACGCCAGGCCAGCGCAAGCACCCGCGCGAGGACGACCTCGGCGATCCAGGTCAGGTGATCGCTCACCACCATCAGCGGCATCGACCGGGAGACGTCCGCGGCGGCCACGCGCAGCACGTTCGTCTGCTTGAACAGGCGCAGCGCCTCCATCTCCTGCTCGGCGTCACCGGCCGGTATCCTCTCGAGGGACCGCTCGAGCTCCTCGGCGAGGCCAGGCCGGTCGGGCGGGGCGTAGAGGGTGCGCGGGTCGAGGAGCTCGTCGAGCAGGATCGGGTAGCGGGCCAGGTGCTCGGCAATCCACGGGCTTGCGGCGCACAGGCGGACCAGCTGGGCGAGCGCCTCCGGGTGTTCCGCGAGCAGGGCGAGGTAGACGCTGCGTCGGGCTGTCGCCTCGAGCAGGGGGACCACCCGACGCAGGGTCTCCACCGGTGCCTGGTCTCGGGTCAGGGACTCGAGCAGGAGGGGCATCAGCCGATCGAGGCGCTGCCGACCGTGGGAGCTCATCAGGCGCACCGCCCGGCAGCCGCGCAGGTGCTCGAGCTGCCGGTGGGCCTCCTCGGCGGGCTCGAGCCCCCGCGCCGCGAGCTGCGCCAGCGGCGGCGTCCCGAGACCGCGCCAGAGCGCCGACCAGGCGTCCCCGCTCGCCCGCCCGCCTTCCTGCCGCGAGGCAGGGAACACCCGTTGAAAGTGGGTCTCGACCCGTCGCCGGTGGCCGTGCAGGGCCGCGGCAAAGGTGCTCCAGTCCGGGCAGCCCATCCCGCTGGCGAGGCGCGTCTGGCCCAGTGGATCTTTCGGCAGGGCCTGGGTTTGACGGTCGTCCTGCTCTTGCACCCGGTGCTCGGCGCGGCGCAGGAACCGGTAGGCCGCGGCGAGCTGCCCCGCTACCTCCTGCGGTAGGTGCCCGCCGGCACTTAACGCCTCGAGCGCGGGGAGAAGGCTGCGCCCGCGCAGGGCGGGCTCGCGTCCGCCCCGCACCAGCTGCAGGGCCTGAGCGATGAATTCGATCTCCCGGATCCCTCCCGGCCCGAGCTTGAGGTCGGAGTGCATCCCCTTGCGCGACACCTCCTGGGCCACCAGCGCCTTCATCTCCCGTAGCGACTCGTAGGCCCCGTAGTCCAGGTAGCGGCGGAATACGAACGGGCGCAGGGTCTCGAGCAGGCGCTCCCCGGCGGCCCGGTCGCCGGCCACGGGGCGGGCCTTGATCAGGGCGTATCGCTCCCAGTCCCGGCCGTGGGATTGGTAGTAGTGCTCCATCCCGTCGAAGGTCATCACCAGCGCCCCCGAGGCGCCGAAGGGGCGCAAGCGCATGTCGACGCGGAAGACGAAGCCCTCGGGAGTGCGATCGCTGAGGACGCCGATGAGGCGCTGGCCCAGGCGGATGAAGAACTCACTGCTCGTGAGCTCGCGCCGTCCGCCGGCCGTGCGGCCCTCCTCGGGCAGGGCGAAGATCAGGTCCACGTCGGAGGAGAAGTTCAGCTCGCCACCACCGAGCTTGCCCAGGGCGAGGATCACCAGCCGTTGCGGCTCGCCGCCGGGTCCTTCGGGGACGCCGATCTCGCGGGCGAGGGCGTCATGCAGCCAGGCCAGGGTTTCGTCCAGAACGGCATCGGCGAACCCGGAGAGCTCGGCGACCGTCTCCTCGAGGTCGGCGGCGCCGACCAGGTCCCGCCAGGCGATGCGGACCATCTCCCGGGCGCGCAGCCGCCTCAGGGCCAGCTTGAGCCCCGGCTCGTCGCGGGCCTGGGCGGTCGCCGAAGCCACCTGGCCCTGGTAGCTTGCGGAGGCCGCCGGCCTTAACAGTTGGCCTGACTGCACCAGGTCCTCCACGACCTGCGGTCGCTGCTCGCAGGTGCGGTGGAGGTAGTCGCTGAGGGCCCAGACCGTCTGCCAGCTGGCCCGCAGCTCAGGGGAGAGCTCCGGCGCGGCGAGTCCACGGGCCTGACAGGTCCGGAGGAAGGCTTGCCAGCGCGACTCGCCGAGGCGGGCAAGCTCGTCCGAGAGGGGTAACGGCTCGCGCAGAGGCGGGGTCGTCAT
>Ga0316622_100002725_pt1 | contig 12355 bp, 9 predicted proteins | sample OWC_Aug_OW2_C1_D_FD_207646 | JGI IMG/M metagenome (GOLD analysis project Ga0316622, IMG submission 207646) | Wetland soil microbial communities from Old Woman Creek delta, Ohio, United States - OWC_Aug_OW2_C1_D5_C | ecosystem: Environmental > Terrestrial > Soil > Wetlands | place: USA: Ohio... | reverse complement strand
GACCGCGCGGTTGAGGCTCGAGCGGCGCTTGTCGGCGAGCCGCGCCTGGTTGCGGTCGTCACGCTGGAGGAATTCGTGGCGAACCTGCCGTCGCCGAAGATCGTCTGGCTGATGCTGCCCGCCGGGGCGCCCACGGATGAAACGCTGGCCCGGTTGGTGTCGCTGCTGTCGCCCGGCGACATCGTCGTCGACGGCGCCAACGCGATGTACAAGGACAGCCAGCGTCACGCGTCGGACCTCGGCGCACACGGCATCCTGTTCGTCGATGCCGGCGTCTCGGGTGGCGTGTGGGGCCTCGAGAACGGTTACGGGCTGATGGTGGGTGGCGAAGGCGCGGCTGTCCGCGCGATCGAACCCGTGCTGCAGACGCTGGCGCCTGCACCGGATCGCGGCTGGGTGCACTGTGGTCCGGCGGGCGCGGGGCACTTCACCAAGATGGTCCACAATGGAATCGAGTACGGAATGATGCAGGCCTATGCGGAAGGGCTGGCATTGATGAGCGCCAAGAGCGAGTTTGCGCTCGACCTGCCTCAGATCACGGAAGCCTGGCGACACGGCACGGTGATCCGGTCCTGGCTGCTGGACCTGACGGCTGAGTTTCTGGCCACCGACGCCACGCTCGAATCGACGGCGCCGTTCGTCGCGGATTCGGGGGAAGGCCGCTGGACGGCCATGGAGTCCATTGAACTCGGTGTGCCCACGCCCGTCATGACGCTCTCGCTGATGGAGCGCTTCGCGAGCCAGGGCAAAGGCGATTTCACCAACCGATTGCTGGCACGGATGCGCCAGGCTTTCGGCGGGCACGCGGTGAAGACGAAGTGACCGTCAGCCGCAGGGTGTCGTAATTGAAACCGAGGGCGGGTCGTACCAGCCGCCAAAGCGTTCGACCATGCGCGCCGCGCCATCCGGTCCCCAGCTGCCCGACGCATACCGTTCTGCCTGGGGGCCGCTGGCCAGCAGTCGATCCACGATGTCCCAGGCCACCTCGACGGAATCCTGCCGCGCGAACAACGTCGCGTCGCCACGCATTGCATCACCCAGCAGTCGCTCGTACGGCGTCATTTCATCCGTCCGCGAATTGCACGCGTAGAGTTCGGTTTCTGCGCCCACCATCGCTTCGCCGGCATCCTTGGTGCGGACACCGAGAGCAATCGCAATGCGGTCCGGTCCGAGCCTGAACCGCAGGTAATTCGCGCGCGGCGGCAGGGCTTCATCGAAGAGTCGCTGTGGCGGGCGTCGAAACGTCGCCATCACCTCGGTCGCTGTCACGGGCATCCGTTTGCCGGTCCGGATGAAGAACGGCACGTCGGCCCAGCGCCACGAGTCGATCTCGAAACGCAGTGCCGCGTACGTTTCGGTATCCGAGTTCGGACCTACCCCGTCTTCGCTGCGATACCCCTCGTACTGGCCGCGCACGATGTCGCGGCGGTCTGGATGCCGGATGGCACGCAGCACCTTCATCTTTTCGTCGCGCATCGCTTCGGGACCGGTGCCGACGGGCGGCTCCATCGCCAGGATCGCCAGCACCTGCAGCAGGTGGTTCTGCACGACGTCCCTCACCGCGCCGAGTTCCTCGTACAGCCGGCCACGGCCCTCGACGCCGAATTTCTCGGCCATCGTGATCTGCACGTGCTCGATGTGCGTGCGGTTCCAGAGCGGTTCGATAATGGAGTTGGCGAACCGGAAGTACAGCAGGTTCTGCACGGCTTCCTTGCCGAGAAAGTGATCGATGCGATAAATCGATTTCTCGTCGACGACCTGCTGCAGCGCGCGGTTGATCGTCTGCGCGCTCGAGAGATCGCGCCCCAGGGGCTTCTCGACGACGACGCGGGCGTTGGCTGCGCAACCGGAGCTGCCCAGCTTCGCTGCTACCGCCGCGAACAGGCTCGGTGGAATGGCCAGGTAGTGGCAGGGCCGCCTGGCGCCGTTCAGCGCTGCGCGTAGCGCCACGAACGTGGTGTCGTCACGGTAGTCGCCATCGATCAGCCGCAATTTGGCTTCGAGGCGCCGGAGCGCTTCCGGGTCGGTGCCGTCGTCGTGCTGCGCCAGGCTGTCCCGCAGCCGGGCGATCAATGCCTGCCGCGTGACTCCACCTCGCGCGACGCCGACCACGATCTCCGGCAGCCGGCTGCGTCTTTCGAGGTTCTCGAGCGCAGGCAGAATCTTCTTGAAAGCAAGGTCGCCCGTGATGCCGAACACGACCAATGCATCGGAGTACTCGCCGTGCATTTCGTCGGTCACCCGGATCTCGGCGTCACGAACACGCTATGGCCGCTCCGGCAATTGCAGATGCTTCAGCACTCGATTGAGGTTCCTGCGAATCTCGGTGAGCTGGCCCAATGCGGCGAGGGTCCGAATGAAGTCCTTCATCGGCTGCAGCGGATAGCCGCCATAGTGTCCCGGTTCGGGCACGTCGCCGGTAACCGTCGAACGCCCGGCCAGCACGACGTCGTCCGCCAGCTTGAGGTGTGCCGAGACCACGCTGTTGCCGCCGGTCATGAAACGTCTTCCGATCGTCGTCGACCCCGCCATCATGAAGCCGGCGGTGTAAAACCCGTCCTCGCCCAGGTCGCAGTTGTGCGCGATGTGGCAGAGGTTGTCGAGTTTCGTGCCCGAACGGATATGGGTAGACGACAGTGTCGCGCGATCGATCGCGCAATTGCTGCCGATCTCGACCTCGTCGCCGATGCATACATTGCCCAGGTGCGACAGCTTCTGCGGTCGCCGGCTCGCGCCAACCGCATAGCCAAAGCCGTCGCTGCCGATGCTGGTGTGCGGATGCACTTCGCAGTCCCGCCCGAGTTGGCAACCGGCGCCGACGAAGACGTGCGGATGCAGCAAGGTGTTGGGGCCGAGGCGCGCGTCGTTCTCGACGACGACGTGCGACCCGATGCAGCAGCCGTCGCCGATGACGGCGTTGGCGCCGATCACGCAGTACGGTCCAAGGAGCACGCCCGCGCCAATCCTGGCAGACTCGTGAACGATGGCCGTCGGGTGACGCTCGCCCCACTGGGTGAAACGCTCGCGTTTGCGGTCGAAGTGCTTGAGCAGTACCGCCATTCCCATCGACACGGTCTTGACCGAGAAGCAGCAGCCAAAGGCGGCTTCCGTTGCGACAAGTTGATTGGCGATGTCGCGCTGTACGACGAGAATGGCCGCCCCGCGTTCGCGTGCGGTGGTGAGTTGCGCCTGATCGCTGACGAAGACCAGGCTGTCCGGACCGGCATCGCACGGCATTTGGCAGTGGGTTGCGGCTGCATGCAGGTCGCCGTGCAGGTACGTGAAGACGTCCCCATGGCTGCCCTGGACCGTGTGTGCATTGAGCATGGGGAATCCCTTCTTGTAATGACGGCCGGTGCTCTGTGGCCCGGCCGCAGGCGGCCTCAGGCGGCCGCGTTCACCAGCGTCACGCGCGCGGTCACGTTGCCGTCGAAGTCCAGCCACTGGTGATTGGCGAAATCGTACAACTTGCAGCGCTGCACGACGTCCATGTACGTGCGCCGCGTGATGCGGTAGTCGCAAAGATCCGGGAACTTGTCGCGCAGCACTTGCTGGGCTGCACGCAGCGTGAACATCGGTATTCCCGGGTTCAGGTGATGCGCGTTGTGTTCCATGATGTTGTGCATCAGGCGGTCCATGCCCCACGGGAAGCGCACGCAGGCAGTGGACGTGAGGTAAGCACGGTTGCGCTGCCATTCCTGGCGGTTCTGGAACCAGGCGATGCCCGGGTTCGTGTGATGCAGGTACACCACGAAGCCGATCACGCCGTTCCACAGCAGGAACGGCACGATGACGGCCAGCGTGACGAGCAGCGCGACCGATTGCCCCGTTGCGGCTGCGGCGTACACGACGCCGCCGATCCATGCGGCGGCGAACGCCGCTGCGAGCAGGCTGTCGAGCTTGTATTTGCGGCGGCTCGAGCCGACTTCCTTCTTGCTGGCGAAGAACAACTTCTTCCACCACATCTCATACAGGTAATACGCGCCCCAGCCGAGGCCTGACCGATACAGCCGTTCGAGTGCCCGGCGGTAACCCGGCAGCGCATCGAACTCGGCTTTGGAGTAGGGCGCCCAGACCTGGTCGCGGCCCTTGAGGTTATTGAAGCCGTGGTGAGCCGTGTTGTGTCCCATCTCCCACAGGCTGAACGCTGTCATCGACGGCAGGAATGCGATTCGTCCGCAAATGGCATTGAGCCGTGCGCTCGAGAAGAAGCTGCCATGGCAGGCGTCGTGGCCGACGAGGAAAAGCCGAACGATTGCAAGCGTCACGACCAGCGTGCCCAGCAGTTTCAGCAGCAGGCTGTCGGCCAGCAGGACGATAGCGGTTCCTGCGCTGAAGACTGCGATGTCGAGCAGCAGCACCAGGGCTGGCAGCAGGATCTGGGTCTTGGAAGTCTCGAAGGAACACAGCAGGGCTTTGCGGTTCCAGGTGTTCGCTTGCGTGCTGGCTTGCATGTCGTGGGGCGCCTCATCGGTCCGTAGGGAGACAGTGCGGACGCGACAGCAAAAGGCAGCGCGCGGTCGCGGATTATACCCCAGGTGCGTCGGCATGACTTGACGCGGTGCAATGCGCAGTTATCTCCGACAGGAACTCCAGGGTAAGCGCCTGTTCCAGCAGGTTCAGCGCTTCGAGGCAGCCCGCAGCAAATTCCTAACGGCTCATGGATTGCGTGGTGTCTTCTTGTCCGTGACGAGGCGGTCATGGCGCCGCAGCATCTCCTGCAGTCGCGCGTGATCGATCGCCACGAGACGATTGCCGTCGATACCCGTCATGGTTCGCGCCGCGACCAGGGCGTTGACGATGGCCTCCTCCGTGGCCAGCACGGTGGCTTCAAACAGGCCGTCCAGCCGGTCGTTCGGAACGAAGGCGGCTTGCTGCAGGCTTTCTGTCGCGGTGGCTGCAGCCGAATTCGCCGTGGAGAACGCTAGGAAGATGTCACCCGAACCGTTGCCCGCCGTGCCACCGGTACGCGCGATACCCATCGCGGCGCGCCGCGCGATGCGCTTGAGTTGTGTCGGCAGCAGCGGCGCGTCGGTCGCGACGACGACGATGATCGAACCGAGTTCGTTGACGGGGCCGCTCTCCTTGGTGAACGGCGCGTCTTCGGGCCAGTCGCGGCCGACGGGGATGCCACCCACCTGCAACTGCGAACGACGGCCGAAGTTCGACTGCACCAGAACTCCGACCGTGTAGTCGGCAATGCCATGCACCCGGACGCGACGTGACGACGTGCCCGTGCCGCCTTTGAATTCAAACGTGTGCATGCCTGTGCCGCCGCCGACATTGCCCTCGGCGATGGCGCCTCCCCGCGCACCGTCGAGTGCGGCAAAGACGTGCTCGCGCTGCACGTGGAAGCCATTGAGGTCGTTGAGGTAGCCGTCCCAGGTTTCCGCCACCACGGGCAGGCCCCACAACTGCTCCGTGCCGCCGTGCTGCAGCATCCATGCGATCACCGAATCGCGCACGACGCCCACGCTGTGTGTATTCGTGATCAGGATCGGAGTGCCGACGATGCCGGACTCTTCGATCCAGATCGTGCCCGTCATCTCGCCGTTGCCATTGCCGACGTCGTAGGCGCCGAAGACTCCGCTCAGGTCCTTGCGGCCGCGTGGCAGCACGGCGGTCACGCCAGTACGCACTGGTCCTTTGCCGACCACGAGCTTGCCGTCACCTGCGATCAGCGTCGTGTAGCCGACTTCGACGCCCGCGACGTCGGTGATCGCATTGAGTGGGCCGGGCGTCCCCGGAAACGGGATGCCGAGGTCGCGGGCTCGCGGTTCGGCAGCGGAGGCGGTGCCCATGCTGAGTATTGCTCCGAGGAAGGCGACGCGGACGAGGGCGCGCTTGCAGAGTCGAGTTTCGTGTCCAGACATACGCGTCACCGTTGGCAGTTGCGCCGGGGTCGGTCCGTGCGCAGTAGGAATGATCGATGCTGCCTTGCAGCAAGCGAGGCCTGTCGAAAATACGGCTTTGGCTTGGCTAGTCAAGGCGAGCAGTCAGGGCGTGGCCCCGAGGGATGCTTGGCATTCGCATTCTGGCAGGGGGAACTTTTGAATCCAACCAATCGTGCCCATTCGAGGCAGACAGTGCTTGCGCCCAGTCGCTTCGCGTTTCTGGCCGCCGTGCTCGTCGGCCTGACCCGCGTCGTCGCGGCTGGGGCGGCCGACGTGCCGCCGGTATTCGCAAGCGCCACCGACACCGATCCGGTCACGCTCGGCTGAATGGCGGGATACCCGCCGCCGCCCGACAAGCAGATCCGGTTCGACGACGGCAGCCACTACCGGTTTCCGCAGTGGCGCTGGAGCTTCTCGCGCTGGCGCGAAGTGATGCCATCGGCAGAAGTGTCGCGGGGAACGGGGCCCGTGACGCCGCTGGTCCGTGCTGAACGCGACGACCTCGACGCCGTCACCTTCATGCCTCTCGGCGGATCCACGCCGCTCACCTGGGCAGATTCACTGGCTGCCAATTACACCGATGGCATCGTCGTGCTGCATCGTGGGCGCATCGTCTACGAGCGGTACTTTGGCGCGCCCACGGCTGAACGGCCGCACATCGCCTTCTCGGTCACGCAGTCCCTCATCGGCACGCTGGCCGCAATGCTGGTGGCCGAAGGCAAGCTCGACGCAGCGGCGCGGGTGTCGCGCTACCTGCCCGAGCTCGCGACCCTGGGTCGTGCTGCAGGAACGCATCTGGAGCCGGCTTGGTGCGGAATCCGATGCGTTCATCGCGCTCGACCCATCCGGAGCCGCCCTCGCGTCCGGAGGCTGCAACTGCCGGCTGTGCGACCTCGCACGGTTCGGCGAAATGATTCGCCTGCAGAGCAAGTACAACGGGCAGCAGGTCGTGCCCGCTGCCGTCATCGAAGACATTCGCAACGGCGGCAGCCGCGAGGCATTCGTACCCGCCGGCTACAAGACCTTGCCGGGCTGGAGCTACAGGAAGCAGCGGTGGATCTCGCACGACGACCACGGCGTATTCATGGCGCGCGGCGTACACGGGCAGGCGATCTGCATCGACCCGAAGGCGGAAATGATCGATGCGAGGTTCGCGTCACATCCGCTGGCCGGCAACATCAACCTCGACCCAACGTCGCTCCCGGCGTACCGGGCGATCGCCGATCAGCTGCTGCGCAAGCCACGCTGAACGCTGCGCTTCCTCGGTATAGTACCGCCTTGTCGGGGCCGGTCACTGGGAGAGTGCGGGATGACGATGCGGAAAGTCGGGAAGGTGCTGGCATGGATCGGCGGCCTGCTCGTTGCCGGCCTGGCCGTGGCATCGATGTGGTTCTGGTTCATGCCCGTCGGGCTGAACAACTACGTCAACAAGATCACCCTGCAACTGACCGCCGACTCGCCGCAGATCCTCACCCAGCTCGGCTTCATCGACAATACGCCATTCGACTTCCACAGCGGCAAGCTCGATGACCAGACCAAGGCGCACGAAGACAGAGCCCTGGCCCGGCTGCGGAAAGCGCGCGCCGGTCTCGACAAGTACGGTCCTGACGGCCTTTCAGGCCAGGAACTCATCACCTGGAAAACCACGGCGTGGTTCCTCGACGACCTGATCCGCCAGGGCGAATTCGAGCACAACGGCTACCGCGTCAACCAGATTTCCGGCGTCACGGTCAGCACTCCGCAATTCCTGACCGACACCCACGTCATCAAGAACGCGCGCAGCGTCGAGCGGTACTTGTCGCGCCTCGCCGAATTTGGACGCGTCCTGCGCGAGACGAAGGTGCGGGTCGAGGACGACCGTGCGGCCGGCGTGATCCCGCCGGATTTCGTGATCGACCAGTCCCTGGCCGGCATGCGCGCGTTCATCGCCGACGGAGCCGCGAAGAATCCGCTGGTCACGACGTTGCCGGCGAAGCTCGCGAAGATCGAGTCGCTCACGGCCGACCAGCGCCAGGCCTATATCAAGCGTGCCGAGGAACTCGTCGCCAGCGAAGTGATCCCGGGCTACCAGGCGATGATCACGCTGTTCGACGACATGCGTCCGCAGTCGAGTCACGACGCCGGCATCTGGCGCATCCCCGACGGCGACCGCATCTACGCGGCCGGACTCCAGTCGAGCACTACCACCAACATGTCGGCCGACGAGATCCACGCGCTCGGCCTGTCGGAGGTGGAGCGTATCGAGCGCGAGATGGTGGCGATCCTCGATGCCCAGGGCATCCAGGGCACCACGCTTGCCGAGCGGATCGAGCAGTTGAATACCGCTCCAGCGCAGAGCTTCCCGAATACGGACGCGGGCCGTGCGGAAATGATCGCGTACCTGCACCAGATCAACGACCGTGTGATGGCGGCAGCGCCGAGGTTCTTCCTGACCATCCCGCCGCAGCCGCTCGAGATCGTGCGCGTGCCGGAGTATTCCCAGGATTCTTCACCGGGCGGCTACTACAACCCGCCTGCGCTCGATGGCTCGCGGCCGGGCCGCTTCTACATCAACCAGAAAGACACGGCCGACAACCCGAAATGGACGCTGCCCACCCTGATGATTCACGAAGGCGCGCCGGGTCATCATTTCCAGCTCTCCGCGCAGCAGCTGATCAAGGGAGTGCCGATGTTGCGCAAGGTGCTGCCGTTCGGCGCCTATGCCGAAGGCTGGGCGCTATATGCCGAGCGTGTCGCCAAGGTCGACATGGGTTTCTACGACGAGGATCCACTCGGCGACCTCGGCCGGCTGCAGGCCGAAATGTTCCGTGCGGTTCGTCTCGTCGTCGACACGGGCATGCACGCCAAGCACTGGTCACGCGAGCAGTCCATCGAGTACATGGTTGCGAAGACCGGCAAGGCCGAAGCCGAAGTCACGCGCGAGATCGAGCGCTACGTCGTGTGGCCGGGCCAAGCCACGTCGTACAAGGTCGGGCAGCTGGCGATGCTGCGCATGCGCGACGAAGCCCAGAAGGCCCTCGGGCCCCGCTTCGACCTGCGCGGGTTCCACGAAGTGGTACTGATGAACGGCTCGATGCCACTCGCCGTGCTGGAGGAAGTGGTGCGGGAGTGGATCAAGGCGCAACAGACCCAGCCGTCCACCTGACTGTCTAACCGTGGCCTGGGCGCGTATTTCACCGATTACCCACCGCCCTGTCGAAGTGCTAACTTTTCGGTCATGAACACCATCGAATCAGCCGCCGCCACTGACACCAAGGCGTACGGCCCGCTGACCGACCAGAGCGTCGCCAAACAGTTGCTGTTCGGCAACGTCCTGGAAGAAAACCTGTTCCCGTACCCCGCGATCAACGACCGCGATCGCGAGGTGCTCGGCATGATCGTCGAGTCCATCGACCGGTTTCTCGAAGGGAAGCAGGCCGATTTCGCGCGCTGGGATCGCGCAGCCCGCCAGCCCGACGAGTTCGTCCAGTCGCTGCGCGAGTTGGGCCTGTTCGGCTTGATCATCCCCGAGGAGTTCGGTGGTCTCGGCCTGTCGAACGCGGCCTATGCGAGAGTGCTGGCCCAGACCAGCAGTTACGACAGCTCGGTGTCGCTCACGATCGGTGCGCACAGTTCCATCGGCATGAAGGGTCTGCTGCTGTTCGGCACGGCCGATCAGAAGGCTCGCTACCTGCCGAAGCTCGCCACGGGCGAGATGATCGCGGCCTTCTGCCTGACCGAATCCGGCGCCGGCTCCGACGCTGCTGCCATTCGCACCGCCGCCAAGCGCAATGCGGACGGCAGCTACACGCTGAACGGCGAGAAACTCTGGATCACCAACGGCGGCATCGCGGATTTTTACACGGTGTTCGCGCGCACCGACGGACCTGAAGGCAAGGTCACGGCCTTCATCGTCGAGGCTGCCTGGCCCGGCGTCAGTCACGGCGCGCACGAAGACAAGATGGGTATCCGCGCCTCCTGCACGACCACGGTTGCCTTCAATGACGTGCGCGTGCCGGCAGAGAACGTACTCGGCGAGGTTGGCAAGGGCTTCAAGGTCGCGATGGGAATCCTGAACAACGGCCGCACGGGTCTGGGCGGCGGTGCCGTCGGTGGCATGAAGGCGCTCATCCGCAGGTCCGTGGCGCAGGCGCAGGAGCGCAAGCAGTTCGATCGATCCATCGCGGAATACGGACTCGTGCGCGAAAAGATCGCGCAGATGACGGTCGAGTGCTTCGCCGCGGAGAGCGCGGTCTGGATGGTGGCGCACTACATAGACAGTGGCTGCGAGGATTACTCCGTCGAGGCAGCAATCACCAAGGTGTTCGCCAGCGAGGCCATGCAGCGCACGGCCTATGAGAGCCTGCAGATCGCGGGCGGCAACGGCTACATGCGCGAATTGCCCTACGAGCAGTACGTGCGCGATGCCCGCATCCTGCCGATCTTCGAAGGCACCAATGAAATTCTCCGGCTCTACATCGCGCTGTCGTCGCTGAAGGACGTGGGCGCTTCGCTGAAGGAACTGCAGTCGGCGGTCAGTTCGATCTTCAACGATCCGATCAAGGGTTTCGGCGTGCTCTCCGGCTATGCCGAGCGGCGCTTCGCCCGCGCCACGGGCCTGGGTGCCGCAGTCAAGATCAGCACGCCGGTCGCACCGGGATTGCGGCCGCTGGTGGATATCTACGAGAACTACGCCCGCGCGACCGCACGCGTGGCCGAGCGCGTGCTGCGGAAATACGGCAGGGGCATTTCCGAGCAGCAGTATTCGCAACGGCGCATCGCGGACCTGCTGATCGACCTGTTCGTCGGACTGTGCGTGGTTTCACGCGCAGACTCGATCATCAAGAGCGACCCGGCTGCGGCGGCCCAGGTGACGGACATCGCCAAGGTATTCACTCACCAGGCGCGTCGTCGCATGGTCCGCAACGTGCGCGGGTTGAGCCACAACGAGGACCAGTCGATCGAGGCGCTGGCGGGTGCGATCCTGGAGAAGGGTCGTTATCCGTGGGACGTGCTCTAGGCAGCGAGGTCTTCGGCCTGCGTGAACAGGTAGAGGACGATTGCGGTGAGCATCACTGTGGCTGCGAATTCCATGGCGGATCTCCTTGGCGCGCCGACATAGCGCTGTGTGACTGATGACCATGAGATGCCGCAGCCGCGCGCAGGGTTGCACACAGACGATGGATCGCGACGAAGCGTGCGCTTGGTACGATGAGCTGAGCGCAGGCGGGCAGAGCGTGCGGTTCTAGCGCGTGAGGTCGAGCATCAGCTTGCCGATGTGAACGCTTGATTCCATTACACGATGGGCCTCGGCCGCCTGTTCGAGCGGAAAGACCTGATGAATGACGGGACCGGCACGGCCGGCATCCAGCGCGGGCCAGACGCGCTCGCGCAGATCCCTGGCAATCGCCGCTTTCTGGGCCGTGGTCCGTGGGCGCATCGTCGACCCGGTGATGGTCAGGCGACGCCGCATGATGTCGAACAGGTCGAGGCCTTCGACGCGCGTGCCCCCCTGGGTTGCAACTTCGACCAGTCGGCCGTCCATCGCCAGGCACTTGAGGTTGCGCTCGAAATAAGGTGCCCCGACGATGTCGATGACGACGTCGACGCCGTGACCGCCGGTCAGTTCTGCAATGCGCTCGGCGAAGTCCGTCGTCCGGTAATTGATCGCAGCGTCTGCGCCCAGTCGCACGCATGCGGCGCACTTCTCGTCGTTGCCGGCGGTGGTGTAGGCGCGCGCCCCGAACTCGCGCGCGAGTTGAATGGCCGTGACGCCGATGCCGCTGCTGCCGCCGTGCACAAGCACCGTTTCGCCGCGGGCAAGTCGCCCGTGGACGAACAGGTTTGCCCAGACGGTGAAGTACGTTTCAGGCAGGGCTGCGGCGCGGACGGCGTCGTAGCCCATTGGCCAGGGCAGGCACTGCGTGACCGGCGCAGCGCAGTACTCCGCGTATCCGCCGCCATTCGCAAGCGCGCACACACGTTCGCCGATCGCGAAGCCCTGCGCTTTACTCCCAAGCGCGACGACTTCGCCCGCCACCTCGAGACCGATGATCGGGCTCGCCCCGGGAGGCGCCGGGTACAGACCCTTGCGCTGCGCGACGTCGGGACGGTTCACGCCTGCGGCCTGCACCCGGATCAGGACTTCGTCGGGTTTGGGTTGCGGCACGGTCGTCGTGCCGATCGTCAGGACTTCGGGTCCGCCGGCGGCAGTCGCGGCAACGTAGCGCATGGTCTCAGGAATCATGGGGTGTCCGTCAGTCAAGTGTTCGAACGACAGGCGCGAGGCATCGCCGGGAAACCGCGTGTCGTCAACGCAGCCATTTTTCCAGTTGCGAATACACCTCGGGACGGCCAAGCAGCTCGAGGTGTCCCATCTCGTAACCGATCCACTGCCGCTCCGTCGGGAGTTCCAGGGTTCGCGTGCTGTCGTTGTGTCTGCCGAGGGCGCTGTTGAGCGGAACGAGACCGTCACCGACCAG
>Ga0316622_100002724_pt1 | contig 12356 bp, 4 predicted proteins | sample OWC_Aug_OW2_C1_D_FD_207646 | JGI IMG/M metagenome (GOLD analysis project Ga0316622, IMG submission 207646) | Wetland soil microbial communities from Old Woman Creek delta, Ohio, United States - OWC_Aug_OW2_C1_D5_C | ecosystem: Environmental > Terrestrial > Soil > Wetlands | place: USA: Ohio... | reverse complement strand
CGGCGTTGCCCCGTGGCACCGCCGAGGAGGAGCGAGCACATGGCGCCCAAGCGCAAGGACCTGCTGTCCAAGGAGAGCGTCGTCAACCAGCTGCTGATGGACCCCGGCATGACGGTCGCCGAGCTGGTGGACGGGATGAGCACCATGTCGTTCCAGGCGCGCAACGTCGGACGCGCGGCCAAGATCTACGAGCGCATGCTCACCGACCCCGACCGCCCCACCATCTACCTCTCGCTCACGGGCGCGCTCATCGCCGCGGGGCTGCGGCGCGTGGTGCGCGACATGGTCCGCACGGGCATCGTGGACGTCATCGTCTCCACGGGCGCGATACTCTACCACGACTACTACGAGTCCAGGGGGGGCCGGCACCACCGGTCGAGCCCGGACATGGACGACGTCGTGCTCCAGAAGCTGCACATCGACCGCGTCTACGACACGCTCGTCGACGAGGACAAGTTCTACGGCACCGACCTGGCGGTGGGGCGGTTCGCCTCCACTCTCGAGCCCCGTGGCTACAGCTCCCGCGAGTTCATGGCGCTGCTCGCCAGGACCGTCAAGGACCCGGACTCCATCCTTCACGCGGCCGCGGAGGCCGGCGTGCCCCTGTTCGTGCCCGCCATCAACGACAGCTCCCTGGGCATCGGCATAACCAACCACTACCTCGAGGCCGGGGACCGCCCGCACATGCACCTCGACTCCATCATGGACAACGTCGAGCTCATCAAGACCGTCACGCAGTCGAGAGCGACCGCCTCCATCTACCTCGGGGGCGGTGTGCCCAAGAACTACGTCAACGACGGTGTCATCATGGCCCAGTACGCCGTCAAGGACGAGGCCGGCTGCGACTACGCGCACCGCTACGCCATCCAGCTCACGATGACCGGCCCGCAGGACGGGGGCCTGTCGGGCTCGACGCTCTCGGAGGCCAAAAGCTGGGGCAAGATAAAGCACGAGGCCACCACCGCCATGGCCTACGTCGAGCTCTCCATCGGGCTGCCGCTCCTTTGCGGCTACGTGTGGGGCAAGGGCCTGCACAAGGGCCGGGAGCGCCGCAGCTTCGTGTTCTGAGGGGCGGGCGGGTGCGGGGGCAGGTGCGGGGGCGGGCGGGTGCGGGGGCGGGTGCGGGGCCGACGGCCCCGGCCGCCGTGCCGGTGGTCCTGTAGCCGTTCGGGGCGCTCTACCCGTCCTCGGCGGACTCCTTGATGAGGCGGTCTATCTCGTCCTCCACCTCTTCGCCATCGCCGGGCTTGCCGCCCTCTGCGGCGTCCCCGGCGTTCCCCTTGGCCGGTCCCGAGGGCTCCCTCACCACGGGGATGCCGTCTTCGTCCTTGGCGTCCTGCGCGCCCTCCTGCCCGGGGGCCCCCTCCTCATCCGCCTCGGGGGCCTTCCCCTCCTCCGCCTCGGGGGGCTTGTGGCCGTATCGCTGCTCGCGCCTCTTGAGGACGTAGTAGAAGACCACGACCAGGACAACGAACGTGATTACGAACGCCATGATGATGGCGAACAGGTTGGTGCGGTAGAACGGTATGGGGTACTCGTCCTTCGTGAGCTTGATCTCGAGGACCTGGGACTTGCTCAAGTCGACCTGCTCGGTCCGCCGCACGTCGATGGGCGTCAGGTAGTAGGTCGTCTTGTAGGTCATGTTGACCGTGTACTGGCCGTACGGCAACCTGAAGACGACCAGCCCGCCCGGGTCGGTCGAGGCGGCCGTGACGGCGACCATGTCGCGCTCGACGATGACCTTGGCACCCCGCAGCGCCGCGCCGTCCGAGCCGCGCATGTGGACGGTCAGGTACCATACCTTGCAGACGGTGCGCACCTCCATGTTCGCCTCGAACGCCATGCCGGATGTGGAGTTGACCTCCACGGACATCCACTTCGCCGTGAACGAGAGAGAGCCGTGGGGGAGCCGGAACACGAGGACACCGGTGGTCGGGGTCGTGCCCGTGGCCAGGACGGTGCCCGAGGTGGCGTTCGTGACCACCAGGATGGCATCGGGCAGGTCGAGCCCGTCGCCGTCGACCAGGTGGAAGGTCACGTAGTAGACCGCGACGTGGAGCAGGACCTCGTCGTTGGACGTGATGTAGAGGACCTCCCGGAACACGCCCGTGTCCATCCAGGTGACGCTGGTCAGGTACCTGCCTATCGGCAGCCTGAGCGTGGTCGAGCCTGTGTTGTTGGTCAGGTGCGTGCCCATGGGCCGGTCCGTGGTGGCGTTGGAGACCTCGAGCATCGCGCCCACAAGGTCGACGCCGTGGCCGTCGACCGCGTGGAACCGCACGTGGTAGACGAGCGCGACAATCTTGGTGTCGATGTTGCGGTCGAGCACCGTCGTGCTCCGGTGGACGGGGCTGTCGGACCAGGTGATGAGCATGCCGTACGTGCCGACCGGCAGCCTGTAGCCCAGGTACCCCTGGACGTTCGTCAGGTGCGTGCCCATCCACCGGCCGCTCGATGCGTTCCAGAGCTCCACGAGCGCCTCGCTCAGTGGCATGTCAATCGTGTCGACGATGTGCAGGTCGTAGTAGTACACGGCGCACCTGGTGGTCACCAGCAGGCTGTCGCCCAGCTGCTGGATGCCGCGGAAGACCTCGCCCATCTCCCAGGTCACGAGCACCGAGTAGGCCCCAGCGGGCAGCCTGAAGGTCACCATGCCGGAGCCCGGGGTGAAGTCGCGCGCCATGTAGCGGCCGGTCGTCGAGTTCCAGAGCTCCACGGTGGCGTTGCCGAGCGGCACGTCCTTGGAGTCGAGCATGCGCATGTCGAGGTAGTAGACCGCGACGCTCAGCACGAGGGGCCCGGACGCGTCGATGACGTGCGCGTCGCCGTAGACGGGCGACTGCTCCCACACGACGTCCACCGCGTACAGCCCCACGGGGAGGCGGGCCTCCGCGGCGCCCGCCGCGTTGGCGATCTCGGTGCCGAAGCCCTGGCCAGAGGAGTGCGTGAACGTCACGAGGGCGCCCGCCACCGGCGCGCCGTGGTCGTCGAGGACGGAAACGTCGACCCAGAAGACGGCGGCGACGACCTGCAGCTCGACGTCGCCCGCGACCGTGTGGCCGAGCGTCAGGTTGACCAGGATGTCGCGCCAGTAGACCGCGAGGTCGAACCCGCCGCCGGGCGTGCGCGCCCCGAAGTCGCCGTTCAGGTCGGTGTAGCCCGAGTCCAGCACGTACTGGCTCGTGACGGCCGTCATGATGATGAACGCGCCGTCCAGCGTCGTGCCCAACGAGTCCACGACGTTGATGCTGATGGTGTACACGCGCGCGTTCAGCACGAGCGTGTCCGAGGAGTCGAGCAGGTACCCGACGAGGCCGTCGAAGACGAGCTCGTTGCGCCAGTATACGACGATGTCGTAGGCGCCCACGGGCAGCCGCGAGGTGGCGTTGCCGTCTAGGTCCGTGAGCCGGGAGTCGGCCACGAGGCCCGTCGAGGAGTTCGCGACCACGACCTGGGCGAGCTCGAGGGGCGAGCCGAGGTTGTCCACGACCTCGAACCGGAGGGTGTACACCTGCGCGCCCACTACGAAGGGCCCCGCGGCGTGCACGGACACGGCCCCGTTGAACACATCCACGCCGCGCCACAGCACGCGCAGCTGGTAGTCGCCGCCCGCCATGCGCGCGAGGGAGAACGCGCCCTGGGCGTCGGTGCGCCAGAAGCCCGGCAGCTGCGTGCCGTTCGGGTGGACCACGAACACGACCGCGTCCGCGACGGGCGCGAGCTGGTCGTCCACGACCGTGAAGGTGGGCGACCATACGTCCGCGGTGACGTTGACCGTGGCGGGGCCGTTCACGAGCAGGGAGGTCGTGTTGACGGCCACGTCCTGCCACCACACCGTGAGCAGGTGCGTGCCGTTGGGCACGAACATGGTCACGTTGCCGGTCGCGTCGGTGGGGAGGTCCCACCTGTAGAGGCTGACGAGCGCGCCCTCGAGCGGGACGCCCGCGCCGTCCACGACCGAGACCGTGACCGGCACGGGCAGCTCGCCTATCCAGAAGGTGATGGACATCGAGGAGAGGTGGCCCCCGAACGTCTCGTCCTCGGGGTGGGCGGGGTAGCGGTAGTACCAGCCGGTGTTGTCGACGGCGTCGACCGTCAGGTTGTAGGGCCCCGACTGGAAGCCGTCGTAGTTCCACGGGAGGGAGTACTCGTTGCGGTAGGTGTTGAAGAAGCCCGCGGTCTTCACCATCGGGACATGGTCCATGACGACAGTCCCGTCGGGGTCGGTGAGCGTGCACCATACCGCGCGCACGTCGTAGCCGCCGAACGGGTCGATGACGGTCGCGTGGAAGGTCACGCCCTTGTCGTCCGCGTCGGACTCGAAGGACGACTGGGCGACGCCCGCGTAGTCGAGGGCCTCGAGGGCCCCGACCTCCATGTAGTCGCGGCTCGTCACGTCCACGCGCGAGCGGTACACGTCGTCGCCCCATGCAATATGGTAGAAATTGGCGGAGTTGCCGTTGAGCTCGAAGACCGCGCGCAAGGTGTGCCCCGCCAGGACGGTGTAGACGGGGAAGGCGTCGGTCGGGACCGCGTACTCCCTCCAGTCATTGAACATGTTGCCCTCGTTCAGGGTGCCGGAGGCGATGGTCGCGACAAGCGTGCCCGTTGCATCGTAGTCCTGGAGTGTGAAGGTCATCGTCACGCCCTTGCTATCGCCTGTGTCGGCCTCGCGCAGCCCCCACATGTGTATGGTGGCGATGCCGGAGATCGTCGTATCGTTCGCGAGCGTGGGGTAGAGGTAGAAATCGTCCGTGACCGAGTTCTTGGACCGGACGGTCATGTTCAGCTCGTCGGTGCCCATGGTCGTGTCCATGATGCGCAGGGTCGCAATGCTGCCCACCTGGCGCGACTGGGTGACGTTGTGCAGATAAAACGTTATTGTCAGGTCCGGGCCCTGCGCGTCCGCGCCCTCCGGCACGAGCGCGAGCGGCACCGCGATGAGCGCCGCGAGCGTCACGACGAGCGCGGTCCTTGCCCATGCATCCCTGCTGCTCTCCGACCTGCGGTTCTCCGTCATTTGTCCATCACCTTTGAGGTTCCTCGGGCATGGCCGCGACGCGGCGACCACCCATCCGCTTGGGGTCGGGAGGTGACAATCGCTCTGGTAGCGGCCAGGCATATCCATGAAGGGGTAGGATTTAATGGTTGGTGGACGATTCTCGCGAATTGTACTGCTCGTCCCTCCCGGGATGCTGGCAATCGCTCTCAACGATCGAGAGGAACGGGGCGGTGACGGCCGGGCCGCGCCGCCTGGCCCTGCCCGCGCACGACCCATATCCCACCTGGGCCGACGGCCCCGCGGGGCGCCCCCCTGGCAGGGCGGGACGCGCGCCGGCCGCGGGGCCGCCAGGGGGGTGGTTCTGTCGCAAAGGTTGAATAGGGACCTTTCTTATACGCTCCCGACCGGACTGGCACCTGGCAGGCCCCCCACATGGCATCGTGGTCGGGACGGCCCGTGGCCGGCCGGCCTGGCTCTGGCGGGTAGGACCATGGACATCGATGGCGTTGGCGCGGCGGGTGCTGGCATTGCTCGATTGGAAGGGACATCGACCATTCGGCATGGACGGGTGCGAGGGAAGGGGCCGCTCGGCGCGGTCATCCTCGCCATCCTCCTCTCGCTGCCCATCCTGCCAGTCGGCCCTGTCGAGCCTGCCGGCGCTGCGGGCGAGACGATCACGGTCAACTCCCCCGACGGCGGCGAGGTGCTCAAGGGAGGCTCCTACTACAACATCTCGTGGACGACGAGCAGCATCGAGGGCGCCATACACCTCACGTTCTCCACGGACGGCGGCTACACGTTCCCCAACGAGATCGTCGTCGTCACCAACAGCCGACGCCAGGCCTACACGTGGCTCGTGCCGAACAACATCGATTCGACCTCGGTGCGCATGCGCGCGGACTGGGTCAGCAGCGAGGGCTCGACGGGCACGCCCCTGGCAACGGACTACTCCGACGCCGACCTCACAATCGAGACGACGACCATCGTCAGGTTCACAAATGCTCCCCCGGCCGTGACCGCGGGGCGGTTCTATCTGCTCAAGTGGCAGCTCTACGACGGTCGCCAGACCGTCAAGGGCCTGGACATGCTCATGCGCGTGAAGACCGAGGGCGACTGGGGCGAGTGGAAGGCGCTCGGCGGGGACTTCGACTACATCCAGCCCGACGACGGCGGCGTGTGGTGGACCCCCCCGCTCCTGGAGGACGCCATGGTCCAGCTCCGTGTGCGCGCCATCACCGACATGGGCCAGCGGCTCGTCGCGAGCGAGAACGACACCGTCCCCATCACGCTGCGCTCGCCCATCGTCATGCTCACCAGCCCCAACGGGGGCGAGACCCTCCTCACCAGCCACAGGTACGACGTCACGTGGAAGACCGTGACCGACCCGCACGCGCCCATCGTGAACATGAGCATCCACTACTCCCTGGACGGGGGGCTGGGCTGGACCGCCATCACGACCGCGACCGCCAACGACGGCACCGAGCCGTGGGTCGTGCCTGCGGTCGCGGACTCCGACCTGGTCAGGGTGCGCGTCAGCGCACTCTGGGGCTCCAACCAGTATCTCGATTCGGACGAGAGCGACACCGACATCCGCATCATCAACGACGCCAACGCGGTCTCCGTCTTCCTCATCGATCCCAACCCGTGGATCGGCGGGGGGCTCGTCCTTCGCGGGGGGGAGCAGCACCTGCTCAAGTGGTCCGTGACCGGGCTCGTCTCGTCCCTCACCAGTTTCAAGGTCTACTTCTCGCCTGACAACGGAACGACCTACGAGCCGGTCATCGACGCCGCGCCCCAGATGACGCAGATCATCTGGTCGCTCACGGCGGTCGACACGTTCCAGGCCAAGATACGCATCGACGCTCAGCCGTTCAGCTCCCCGATGCGCAGGTCAGAGAGCATCAACCCGTTTTACATCTTCACGGACAGCATATTCAACCGGCCGCCCATCGCGATGACCGGCTCGGGCCAGGACGTCGTCGAGGGCGCGCCCGTCCAGCTCTCGGGCGCCCAGAGCTACGACCCCGACGGCGACACACTCATCTACTCCTGGAAGCAGGTCGCCCCTCGCGCGTTCACGGCGCAGCTCGACGACACTCGCGCCGTGTCGCCCACGTTCCGCCCGCGCATCGGGGACTCCCCGGTCGACTTCGTCTTCGAGCTGCAGGTCACCGACGGGTACGCCCACGAGCCCCCGGGCACCGACAACGTGTCGCTCACGTCCGTCCATGTCACCCCCCTGCCGCCCACGCTCGTCTCGTTCACGCCAAGGCGCGTGTGGGTGGGCATGGAGGTCACCATCACGGGCACTAATCTGATGAACGCGCAGATCCTCATCGGCGACGTGCTCACGGGCACCGTGCCAACGTGGCTGCCGGAGGGCGACCCCGACACGAGCTACACCTTCATCATCGGCGCGGACGTGCCGCACGCGCCCAACCCCATCGTCGTGCGCACCCTGGCGGGCCAGGCCTCCACGGCCGATCCAATCGAGGTCTACCCGATACCGCAGTGGCCGCTCGACTGGGGCATGCCGTTCCCCAACCCGTCCAAGGACCCCCTCACCTATCCGGCCGGCTTCTGGGAGAACGGCGCTTTCAAGGACGCCTTCGGCTCGGACGACGTCTACGCCAACTACTGGGTCGCGAATGGCACGCCCACGGCGGGCGCGGGCGGCGGTCTTGTGTACGACGGCTACCGGACGACACAGATCATCGGGCCAGACCCGTTCGCGACGAGCATCTACGGCTCGGCGTTCTGGTTCATCGGCCAGGGTGGCGAGTGCTACGGCATGGGCGCGCTGTCCCTGCAGCTCTACCACGAAGACGTCCTCCCGTCCGAGCTCCAGTCCGGCGCGAACAGCGTGGACGACCTCCTGCGCAAGGGCACGGTCGAGCGGCGCGTCGACTGGTTGCACGGCTCGCAGCTGAGCGCGGAGGCGCTCGGCGTGCTCATGGCCGCGAGGCCGTTCGACCTCGTGCCCTCGTCCGAGGCCGACCCCCCGACGGGGATGGGCGCGACGCTGTCGCAGGTCCGCGCCGCCCTCGACGACGGGCAGCTCGGCATCCTCGCCGTGATGGCCGGCGTGGAGGGCCACTCGATGGTCCCCTACCTGGTCGAGGACGTGGACGCCACGCGCACCCGCATATACGTCTACGACCCCGACAGGGTGTGGTGGTCGAGCGAGGACCCCGCGAAGGCCAAGATAGCCGACGAAGAGGACGCGGCCAACAACTTCCCGCCTTTCGTGGAGGTCGTCAAGGACGGCGAGTACTGGGAGTGGCGCTTCCTGCGCTCGGACGGCACCGAGTGGGGCGGCGAGACGGGCCTCATGTTCGTGCCCTACCCCGTCGTGAGCGGCGCGCACAGCCTGCCCAGCGCGGCAGGCGGCGTGCTGAGCCTCGTGGCGGGCCAGGCCGTCTCGTCCGTCACGGACGGCCAGGGTGGGCGCATCCAAGTGACCCCCGAGGGCGTGGTCACGAGCACCATCGCGGGCGCCTCCCCGCTCCCGGTGCTCATGGGCGCCAACGCCGACCACCGGGGGTACGTGCTGCCGCAGGGGGACTACACAACCGACATCGAAGGCACATCGCCAGGCCTCTACAACTGGACCGCCACGAGCGGGGGCAAGGCCTCCTACTCCATCGATGGCGCGCCCGCCGACGTCGGCACCAGCGACACCATCGCCATCTCCTTCTCGGGCGGCGATCCGTACCTGGGCACCGTCACGTTCAAGACATCCGACGCTGGCAAGTCCATCAACATGACGCAGGTCAAGTTGTTCGGGGGGGCCGAGCGCGTCTACCGCGTGCGCAACATCACATCCTCGGGCGGCTCCGGCCTGGTGTTCAACGCCACACGGGACCTCGGCGCGCTCACCGTCCGCAACGGCGGCACGCAATCCGCCACGTTCGACGTCGAGTTCCTGTCCAACGCCGTGGTCGAGTCCGTGTGGAACTCGACCAACAAGCCGAAGTCCATGCCCGCGACGGGCAGGCGAGGGATACCGGTGGGGGCGGGCGAGAGCGTCACGGTGCGGCCGACGGACTGGCTCGACCTCACCCACGCCCAGGTCCTCATCGAGGGCGAGGTCATCCAGGTCCCGCCTGGCGTCCCGCGCGACCTCACGGCCACGCCCGGCTACGGGCAGGTCGCCCTGGCCTGGCTCCCGCCAGAGTCCGATGGTGGCACGGCCATCATCAACTACGTGCTCATGCGCGGTCCCACCACGACCACCCTGGTGGAGCACAAGGTCCTGGGCGTCGTCACCAGCTACCTGGACACCGAGGTCGAGGCGAACATGACCTACCACTATGCCCTCATCGCGGTCAACGCCAAGGGCCGGGGCCCGGAGACCGAGACCGTCATGGCCACGGTGCCGTACCAATCCACCGACGGGGACGGCGACGGGGACGGCGGAGGCCTGGGCGGGACCACCATAGCGCTCATCGCCATCGTCATCGTGGTCGTCATCGTGGTGGCCCTCGTGATGATGCGGAGGAGGAGGGCCGCGCCGGCGGACGTGGAGGGGCCGGACGAGGAGGAGGAGGGTGAGGATGAGGCCCCGGGGCCGGACGAGGGGCCCGGGGAGATGGAGGAGGTCGAGGAACCGGTGACGGGGCAACCGCCGAAGCCGGCCCCGCCCCTATCCCCGGCCCCGCCCCCATCCCCGGCCCCGCCCCCATCCCCGGCCCCGACGGCCGCGCCCCCCCCGCCGAGGGCGGCCACGAGGCCTGCCACAGCAGCACCGCCGCCGCCGGCGCCCAGGAAGGGCCCCTAGCCTCGACTGCGTGGTGATTAGGAATGGCCCCGAGGACCGTGATTGTCATCGGTGCGGGGCTCGGGGGCCTCTCGGCAGGCGTTCACGCGCAGCTCGCGGGCCTCGAGGCGCACCTCTTCGAGCACCATACTGCCCCGGGCGGCGTGGCAGCCTGCTGGCGAAGGGGACAGTACCTCGTCGACGGCGGCATCCACTTCATGATGGGCCACCGACCGGGGGGGCCCATCCACGACCTCATGGGCGATCTCGGCATCGTCGGCTCCACGAATTTCCTGGACCTCGACACCTACGGCAGGTTCGTGAGCGAGCGGACAGGGCGCACGCTCACCATCACCAAGGACCTCGACGCGCTCGAGCGCGACATCGTCCGCCTGTTCCCGGACGACGCGCGCATCGCGTCCGAGCTCCACAGGGCCGCGCGGGCGATGCAGGGCATGACCGACATGGGGTTCGGAGACCCGCCCGAGCTCGCGGGCGCGCTCGACGGCATCAAGATGATGTGGGGGATGCGCGCTCAGCTCAAGTACTTCACCGGCAGGAACGCGCGGGAGGTCCGCGAGTGGGCCTCGACCGCGGCCGACGAGGAGCTCCGGTGGCTGCTCGAGAACCTGTTCCTGCCCGAGATGCCGGTGTGGTTCATCTTCATGCTGCTGGGCATGCTGGCGGACGGTCAGATGTCGCTCCTCGAGGGTGGCTCGGTGAGCCTCGTCGAGCCCATCGAGCGCAGGCTCAAGAAGCTGGGGGGCGATGTGACCTATGGCGTCACGGTCGAGAAGGTGCTCGTCGAGGGCGACCGCGCCGTCGGCATCAGGCTGCAGGACGGCACCGAGCACCGCGCGGACGCGGTCATCTCGGCCGCGGACGGCCGAAGCACCATCTACGGCATGCTGGGAGGGCGCTACACCGACCCTACCATCGACCGCAGGTACGCAGCGTGGCCTCTGGTTCGCCCGCTCGTGATGGCGACATTCGGCGTCGCGCGCGAGTTCAGGGGGGAGCCGTGGCTCACCATCTACAGGCAAAGGACGCCCCTGGACGTGGGGGGGCGGTCGGTGGACGCGGTGCCCGAGCGCCTGTTCAACTACAGCGGCGCGTTCGCGCCCCCGGGGAGGACGGTCGTCCAGTGCATGGCCGACACGACCTGGGACCACTGGGCCACGCGCGTCAAGGACAGGCCCGCCTACGCCGCGGAGAAGGCGAGGGTCGCCGCCGCGCTGCTGGGGAGGCTCGAGGCGCACCGCGCGGGCATCTCGGCCGACGTCGAGATGACGGACGTGGCGACGCCGCACACGACGTGGCGCTACACGCTCAACCACCAGGGCGCTTGGGGGGGCTTCCTGCCGCCCGCCAAGGACATGCTCCGGCCCCTGCCGAGGCGGCTTCCGGGCCTCAAGGCCTTCTACATGGCCGGCCAGTGGTCGACCCCGGGCGGGAGCGCGCTCGGCAGCATGTGGTCGGGGCGGCAGGCCGTGCAGGTGCTGTGCAGGGACATCGCTTGACCGCCGAACGGTGGCGACGGCGTAATGCCGACGACGGCCGTGGGCATCCGGCGTATGGGGCGCCTTCCTGCCGCGGACGCCCTCCAAAGGGGGCCCTCCGCCCCGTGCCGGCGACGCAAACGATTTATATGACCAGGGAACATAGTCAGCATGGGAAGATGAGGGGCCGTCCATCAGGTCTGTCGGTCGTCCTCTGCTGCATCATCATGCTGCTTCCCGCCACGGATCGCGTCGGGGGTTCGGCATGGCAGGAATGGGAGTACGACGCGTCCCGCGGTACGTACGAGCGCACGGAGCCGCTCTCCGACGTGCTGTGTCTCTCCCTGAACGAGTCGTCCGACCCCGATTGGCGCCTCGTCCACGAGGGGTCGCCGGTCGCGCGCTTCGGTCACGCCGCGGCATATGACCGCAGGAACCGAGCCATCGTGGTCTTCGGGGGTGAGGACCGGCTTGGGACCGCAAGCTACCTGGACGACACTTGGCTCTACCATCTGTGCAACGACACGTGGGAGCGCGTCAGGTCGCATGACCATCCCGAGGCGCGGACCGGCCATGTGTTGGTCCCTGGCAGCGTCAACGGGACCGTCGTGCTCTTCGGCGGACTGTCCTCTCAGCAGCGCCTGCTCAACGACACGTGGATTTTCAATTTCACGCAGAGGGCCTGGGCGAACGTGAGCCCGACCACATCGCCCCCCGTGGGAGCCGGTCACGCAGCCTCGTACGACGCGAGGAACGATGCCATCGTGCTGTTCGGGGGGTCGCACGGGAACGAGACGTGGGCCTACTGGTTCGGCAACAACACATGGACGGACATGGGGCCCAAGCACCCACCGACGCAGCTTGGCATCATGGCGTGCGACCCATATCGAGGGACCCATCTGTTCTTCGGGGGCTACTGGGGCCTTGACTGGGGGGAGATTCTGAACGAGACATGGACCTACGACCTCGCCTCGAACGCCTGGACCAGGCTCGAGCCGACCACCTCACCGCCCGCGAGGAAGGGCAGCGCGATGGCATACGACGGCGAGGCTGACGGGTTCGTGCTCTTCGGGGGGCATTCCAATGCTATCATCGA
>Ga0316622_100002723_pt1 | contig 12358 bp, 12 predicted proteins | sample OWC_Aug_OW2_C1_D_FD_207646 | JGI IMG/M metagenome (GOLD analysis project Ga0316622, IMG submission 207646) | Wetland soil microbial communities from Old Woman Creek delta, Ohio, United States - OWC_Aug_OW2_C1_D5_C | ecosystem: Environmental > Terrestrial > Soil > Wetlands | place: USA: Ohio... | reverse complement strand
CCTGGACCTGCCCGACCTCACCCTGGGACAGGGCGCGGCTATAAAAGAGAATTTCGCTGATCTCGCCGTAGAAGTGCCTGTCCTGGAAAGGGAACCAGCCCACCGTGTTGATTTCCATCGTGCCCGTTACCGGGAGGCCAGACAAAATGACGCTGCCATTCTCGAGCATGGAAACTTCATCGCCGGAGCGCATCTCCATCACGATCGTGTCGGTCGTGGGCGAAGACGCGGGCACAAAACCGAATAGGGCGTCACCGGTGGCGACGAAGTAGCGATCGTTGTCGTTGAAAAAAGCCCCCGGTACGCCATGGGCGCCAAGATCATTTGAGTTGCCAAGCCACGGGCCCTCATTGTCCCCGTTGGTAAACATCCGGGTCACGATGAAGATGGTCTCCTCACTCGAGGAGATGGTCGAAGCCAACTCGAAGAAGGAGCTACCCGAAAACGTGATCGTCGGGCTGCCGCTCATGGCAGAAGTGTCATAGGTGGGCTGGGTAGTACCCGCGGACGTGGCATCGCGCCCTGCAGCACTCTTGTCGGACCAGAGTGAAACGTTTCCACTGAATCCGGCATCCCCGGGGTTCAAGCCCGCGCCATCAAGAATTGTCGTGGCATCGGTCGCGTCAAGCCAAAGCTCCAGACCCGAGGTGATCGGGGTGGCCAGAGCGACCGGGGCAGCCAATGAGATCACCAGGCCGACGCACAGGTTCTTGATGTTTTTCATGCTCTCCTCCTCCGGATGAACTGGCTTTAGTGTCACACGGCTACTTTCTGTCGTGCAATCCCGATTTGTTGCCGGTGGCACGACAGCTACAATTCACGGACGATGAACCGCAAAGAATCCACGCCCAAGGTTGAGCACCCTGACCCTTTTAAAGACGAGTTCCACCGGTTGCTGGGTCGCCTCGTTCACACACAGGCGATGTTCGACTTCAACGTGGGACTACAGCTGAATTGGATGGGGCCGTACTGCCAGCAAGATGTGGCCGATCTGCTTAACCCAGTTAAGGCGCAACTTGGTACCCGTATCAAGAGCTTGAAGAAGCTGGTTCTCGACGTATATGAGCCGGCGGGCGAGACGGCCATAGCCGAGTTCAACGCCTGGTTCAAGAAGGCTGACGAGGCGAGGGGCCTGCGTAACGACTATGTCCACGGCCGATGGGGCGTACCTGGTGGCTACAACTTCAAACCGCCAGGACGAATTGTCGATGCCGAGCCTTTGCTGGCGTTCGTCCGTCTGCATTGGGACATGTCGCCCGAACGTCCCGACGACTCGATCAAGATGACGTTGGCAGAGTTCGCTGCGCAGGTTGCGGCAGTAGAAACGCTTTACGCCGAGTACTGGGGGCTGACAGAGAAATATCGCCAGTACGCGAAATCCAAAAAGTCCCTTGAAACGAGCGGTTAACGGGGAAAGTACGCAGAGGTTGTGCGGTGCCGACAAGACAATAGATAAAAGCCGCGAGCGGTGTCGGAATTCTTTACTCCGAACGTTAGAGCCGGCCGCCCAGGCACGGTGCGAATAAGCGAATCATACTTTGGAAACAGGGGCTTGCGGCCATCTGCGCGGCTTGCGGTGTGGTTCTTGCTTAACCTGTCCCGCCTGTCTCGGGAAAGTCGGTCAGCAGACAGACACCCGCGACGCAAGAAAAAACAAGAGGGAAGTTCATGATGCACCTGTTCGCCAGCCTTCTGGTCGTCTCAAGCTTGTTCGGTTCCGCCGTGTCCCAGGCCACCCTGCTGGGACGGGACCTTGATGGCAACGCCTCCACCTTCGAGGCGTATTTTGATACCGACCTAAACGTGACGTGGCTGGCCGACGCGAATTACGCGCAGACCAGCGGCTACGACCCCACCGGCGAGATGGCCTGGAGTCAAGCTACCCTATGGGCGGCCAACTTGAGCTTCACGGACGGTGTCAATGTTTATGATGACTGGCGTCTCCCGGCCACCTTGGAGCCGGATCCCACGTGTAACGGCCCCGGCACATCCAGCGGCTACTATTGCACTGGCAGCGAGTTGGGACATCTGTTTTACGTCGAACTCGGTGGTCAAGCCGCTCAAGACATCAACGCGGTACATAACGCGAATTACGACCTGTTCCTCAACATCCAAAGCACGTCTTACTGGTCGGCTACGGAGCAGCTACCTAACGTGTTTGTGCCGGGCACCGCTCCGGCGTATCTCTTCCGACACGATGGCCTCCAGATGGCCCTCCCAAAGGAGAACTACGCGTTCTACGCTTGGGCGGTGAGCCCCGGAGATGTGGCTAACGTTCCGGAACCGGCCACTTGGCTCATGGTTTTGAGTGGACTCGCACTGCTTTACAGCGCGGGGAAACGGAAACGTCTCGGGTCTTGATTCAGGCCCGCGATCGCGACTCCGTCGATTTCTGTTGGTAACCATTTCTCTCGGTTGGCTGATCAACCACACGCTGCACCGTGCTCACGCCAATGCCGAGGGTCCGGGCGATCTTGATCTTGCCCATCCCCTCCCCGCGCAGTTCGGCGATCCGTGCCTCAACGTCAGCTGACACAGTCGGCCGACCGAGTTGTTTGCCCTGCGCCCTGGCACGTTCCAAACCGGCCTTCACGCGCTCCTGAATCATCGCCCGCTCGAACTCGGCGAAGACCCCCATCATCTGAAACAGCGCCTTGCCCGCGGGCGTCGTCGTGTCCATCCCCTGCTGATGCAGGTACAGGTCGACCTTCTTGGCATGTATCTCGGACAGGAAGCCGACCAGATCCTGCAGACTGCGGCCCAGCCTGTCCACTGACCAACTGGCGATCAGGTCGAACTTCTTCCGCGCCGCATCCTTCAGCAGGCGATCGAACTCGGGACGTTGATCCCGGCCCCTGGCACCGGAGATTCCTTGATCCACGAACTCGCCGACGATGACCCAGCCATGGCGCTCGGCGACGGCGCGCAGTTCCATCAACTGGTTCTCGGTCGTCTGCCTGTCGGTGGAGACGCGGGAGTAAAGGGCGACTTTCTTGGCGGCCATGGGCATCAGGCGGTAGTGGAAACGCCGTCAGCATAGGCTAAACATATACGGTAATCAACCGTAAACCGTATGTGCCGAACGCCTACTTTGCCCCCATGGTTTCATGCGGGTTTCGCGATGGCTTAGAGATGGGGTTTTCCGTATATGTGGTCACGACGGGAGCCCATCGGGAAGGGCTCACCCGTAACACCCGTTCAGCGACTGCTTGCCAAGTCTTCCTTGATACAACTTTCAAAAGGGTCCCCCAGCTACAACTAAAGTTGTATATGAATCTTCAAACCTCTGTCCTAAGGTAAATTTTTAGCTGCCCGGCGGGAGACACTCGATGTCACCGAAGGAAGGTGCGCGTGCAGTGCACTGCCGGCACGGCTGGGGCTTTTCCGGGAGAACGTCGTTATGGAGATCCGTCTCGCTTCCTTGAACTTTCCGCGCATGCGAGGTAGCGGGCCTCGCACCGCCGAACAGACCGTCATATTTCCACGCGCGGTCGACAACGCGGTCGCCGCACTCACCGGCTATTCCGCTGGATTCCGTGGCGACGACCATCACCTCGGCCGTATGCAGATCAAGGTAGACACCGAGATCAATGCAAACGTCGTGATCGTGCGTGCCACTTTCGGGCTCCGCGATTGGTCTGGCGATTGGGACGATGACTATGCCGGCACAATCCAGGCGAGTGTCCTAGCCGAACTTGTCGATCCGAGCCTACCGCCACCTCGCGGCGACCTGCAGATCACCGGCGTGGAGGTCAATCAGGCGACACAGTCCTTCCGCAGTGCTGAACACCTCGACGCGGACAATGTTCTACCGGACAACGCTGTGATGCTCGTCGGCGGCAAGACTACCGGATTACGCGTCTACGTCGACTACGGGGCGGAACCGTCTCTGCCAGCGATTGCGAGGCTATCCGGCGAACTCGAGGTGTTGACGGGATCGAACACCCTGGTCCTCGTGCCGATCTCGACGATCGTGCCGAGACGGGACAGTGAGATCAACCGCGGCGAAGTCGGGCATACGCTGAATTTCTCCATTCCCGGCGCATGGTGCCGTGGCAGCGTCGAAGTACGTTGCCGCGTGTTCGACAGCACGAACCGCAATCAGTCGAGCGCAACGCTGCGGCGAACCCTGCGTTTCATCGACGTGAATCCAATGCGGGTGTTCGGCGTCGGCATTCACTACACAGGGCAGGGTGTGGACCTTGCGGCACCCGATGCAGCCACTGTGCTGGGCACGTTCGACTATGCGCGTCGCACATTCCCTGTGGGCGACGTACTGCTTGCCGGTTATACCGATCTCGACTTCAACGAGGACATGGTCACCACCGATACTACCGGTTGCGGCGACGGTTTCGAGGATTTGAACAGCGAGCTCAAGGACTTACGCGGCGATTCCGACGACTTGTTCTACGGCTTGCTACCAAACGGCGTCACATTCGGGACCTTTATCGGGTGCGGCGGCGATGGAGTAGGTTCGGGTACGGTAGGCGATATGGTCACCGCGGCTCACGAGGCAGGCCACGCCTACGGCCGTAAGCACGCGCCCTGCGACGACAGCACCCGCTGCAGCAATCCGTCCAACCAAGACGATGATTTCCCCGACTATGCACTGTTCGATTCTGACAGCATCGGCGAGTTCGGCTTCGATCCAGAGAGTGGTCGCGTATTCGACCCCGCATCAGCGCACGATTTCATGGGCTATTCGGGGACACAATGGGTGAGCCCGTATACCTATTCCAAGCTCATGTCGCGGACCGACCCGGTTGGTGGCGCATCTGCTCTCCAATACCATCTCGCCATGTACCGCAAGCCTTCTCGCAGTGCGCGGGCCGAATGGTCGCAGCACGCAGAAAAGTTGCTACAGCTCGATCTGTATATCGACGAAACACGCTCTGTCGCGATACGGCATGCTTTCACCTTCGCTGCGCACAGGCGGCTACGGGGCATGCGGACGACCCCGTTCCGCGCTGAAATCCACGATAGTGATGGAAAAGTGCGCGCCTGCGCCCCGCTCGAGGAAAGCTGTTTCCATTGTGGGATCGCATGCTGGCCGCGGCATCTCGTAGCCGAAATGCCGATCGACCCGAAGCGTGCGCGGAAGCTTGTCATATTCGAGAACGAACACGAGATCGCATCGTTCGAGATTCCGCCACCACCGCAGCTCACACTGGACGAGGTGCACTATAGCGAAGACGGCATGGCGATCGTGCGCTGGACGGCGAAGGATGAAAAGGACCTCGTCTACCTCGTTCACTGGCAGGATGAGATGGGCGTCTGGCGAGGCGCTGCACCGCGCCAAAAGGAGACAGAGATTGTGATCTCCAAGCGCTTGCGGCTTGGCAAGCGTAAGCTGCCGATCCGAGTGCTGGCCAGCAATGGCTTGGCCACCACCCTAGTCAAGACCACGGTGGAGCCGTTACAGGGCCGGCGCGACCCAGACAAGGATCCACTGGTTACCATCATGGTTTCCTCCGGCGATGCCCCTATAGTGCGAGCCTTGGCGATTGACCATCTCGGTCGATCAGTGCCTGGTGCCGATCTTCTCTGGTTTGACGAGAAAGGCGGCGAAGTCGGCCGCGGTCCCACTCTTGACACTCGCCAGATCGGCGGTGGCAAACATACAGTTCGCGTTGTGGCTGTTAATGCCGGTGCCGGCAAAGCTGAGCGTGACGTCGATATCATTGGCCGCAAGGAGCGTCCAACGCGCAAGCCCAAGCCCATCGTCTGCAGCGACAAACTTCAAAACTCTGAGGGAAGCACCGGGGGAGAGCGGTCATGATCATTCGTAATTCGAGCGTCACCTTCAACCGTTTCGAGGGCTCCGGACCCCGGCAGACCACCACCGATGTCGACTTCGGCGTCGGGCTAAGCACCGCCTCGGCGATCCTTACCGGATTCAACGTCAGCTTTTCGTCGAACGATGGTGACCACCACCTCGGAAACCTCGACGTCCGGCTTGATGCCGACATCATCGGCAACTCTGTGAGAGTTACGGCCACCTTCGGATTGCGCGACTGGAGCGGAGACTGGGACGACAAATACGAAGGACAGATCTTCTTCGCTGTAATCGGTGAGTAGAGGGTCAGAGCCCGCCACGATCGCGCTTCTCGGCCTCGGGCTTGCTAGTCTCACAGCTTCGCGTCGGCGCAAGCAGTAATCGAAAAGCCTGGTCTACGCCCGGTCCTGGCAGTGGTTATCGTTGCATGTTTGCGAGCTCAACTACCCGTCCTCCTTCCTGCAAGCCGATACTTCTCCCACCGCCGCAGCAGCCCAGCGTGCAGCGCCTCCAGCGCGCGGCGTTTCCCCTCCTCGGTCTTCGGGCCCGTGCTTGCCCCGCCGTGCATCCTGCAGCGGCGTGCCAGGCTGCCGTCAGGCCGCTTGAACACCGGCGCCCTACACGCGTGACCATCCCTGCACTTCGCGCCGCAGCGTTCACGCTGGTGCTTCGGCGGCACAGGCTTAGGGCGCGGTTCTCTCGTCATCATCATCAGAATCCGCAGCAACAGCCTGTCGTCCTCGTCACGCGGACGCGGCAAGGCCATCACCATCTGCCGCTGGGCCTCGCGCTTCGCTCGCTGCCGCCGTGATACGCAGCCCATATCGTGTGCGCGCGTAGCCTTATTGTTCCTGTCCGCACTCATGGCCACCCCAGCCCCATCGCCAATTGCGTCGACACGGAATAGACCCACTGCGCCTGCCGCCCCTTGCCACGCCGGTCATCCGGCCGCCGGGCAGCGAGCCCCAACTCGACCAGCCGGTTCAGGATCGCGTGGGCATCCTCCACGCCGCGCACGTTGCGCACGATGTCCCGCGGGGTCGCCCTGCCGCATCGCTCCAGCGCCCGCAGGACCACCGACTCGATCAGCGTGAGGTTTTCCAGCCGGGTGCGGAGGATGACCACCTCGGGGAGCGCGCGCCGGCGGCGGTGGATCGGTGGGCGAGGCGCTGCAGGGGGCTGGGCTGGCACCTGGGCAGGCTGTGCGGCTGCCGACCGCGTGGCCAGGATTTGGCGACGGCGCGCGCCGTTCGGTGGAAAGGATGGATTCGTGGCTCCCGAAGTCGGAAGCGCAGCCGATTGCCGCGATATCGCCAGACCGTGCCTTCTCGCCATGGTTTTCTCCTTCTGCAAAGCCCTCTTCGGCGCCCGTTTGTTGCTGCCCTTGGCAAATTTTCGACTGCGCGACACCCAATTTCACATACTTCACACTTCACATGAGGGCTAAAGAGCATTGAAAAGAAAGGGTCCAAAAAGGCGTACTTGTAGTACATGCAGGGGTGTGTGTGTGATGTGTGAAATACATCCCTTACCTCCCTTCTTTCCCTTTAAACTCAACGCATTGGGCCTTCACACCGTTCTTCACACATCGGCACAGCTTCACATAACCGTCGCCCTTCGCCACCTGAAAAACTTTGTGTGAAGATAGATCAGCCACCAATCCACACCAGCGTGGGGCTCTTCTTGTTGGTGGTGTTGTCCTCCCTGACCAATTCGCCCTTCACCAGGACCTCGATGGCTTTGTCCACAAGCCATGGTTCCTTGCTGTGTAACATGTGGTAGATGAACGCCTTCGGCACCGCCCCAGGGCTGCACTTATTCTTCCACCTTGCGATCCCGGACTTCCCCTCCTTGATCAAACGGATCACCTTCTTCGTGATTTCATCGTGGGCGCTCTCGAAGCTGCGCTCATTCACGGCCTCGGCCGTCTGGCTGATCGACCACTCGATGAAGCGCCACGCAGCCTCCATATCCGACGCTTCGATCTTCCGACCATCGGCCAGCGCGATCAGCCCTGCGGCCCTGAGCATGCTTTCGGCAGACCGCGACCACAGCGGTCCGCGACCCTTCTGCTCCTTCCGCTTCTGCTTCCAGAAATCCCGCGCCGCGTCCGTGATCGGCAGCAACCATAACTGCACCTCGCCAACGTGAGTAGTGGGTAGTTCCTCAAACATGCCGATGCCCGTCAGCCTCGCCTTCAGGCCCGCGGGCAGGGTGAGATCACGATCGTCGTAGTTGTCATCGGGCTCCACTGCCGGGATCACCAGCACGCGGTTCAGCAGTCCCTCTTCGACGTGGGCCTTCTTCATCACGTCCCACATCTTGGCCGGGGTTGTGGCGCCGATGATGTTAAAAAATGGGGCTGCAATCGGCGGTACATCCTTCGCGCTATCGGCGTAACTGGCACCGTGGTGCATCTTCGCCCCATGGCCATAAAGCTGCATTACCTCCGATTCCAACCCCTGGCCATGCGGGTTGTTGGCATTGCGCGCCGAGCCTAACAGGTGACCGATCTCGTCCTGCGCCAGCAGCAGCGACCGGTTCTTGGACAGCCGCTGAATAATCCCCGGTCCGCTCACCGCCCGGGACGTGACACTGCAACGGTTCGACCCGCCCGCGACCTGACTCAGGACCTCTGCAGCGATGCTCAGATAGTGGTCCTTGCCGGTACCGGTTTCGGCAAGCAGGAAAAGATACAGGTTGAGCGGAGTTCGGGTCCCATGGACGATGTACTCGCCCCCTGACAAGGCGGCGATTGTGATAAGGGCAGCGGCCACTGCGAACTGCGGGATGCGCTGCGGTGCCTCGTGTTCGATCTACCGGGCCAGTTCACCCACCACCCCGGGCATCTCAATACCTGGCCATTCGCTCGACCCGGGCCCGGGCGGCTCGACCCCCTCGTCGTCGAACGCCTTGTCCACATCAACAGGCTCAATCTCGGGCTCGGGTATCTTCCACCCGTGCTTCATCGCCTCCGCGAAGATACTGCCCTCCGTGGCCGGGTTTGGGTGGTCGTCGTCGCACCCGTCCCTCGCATCATCGAAGTCGCTATCGCTCTGGCGGTTGTGACGGTCGCTGCGCGACGACAGCTCCCATGCGATGTCATACCCCTCATCGCTCCCCCCGGTTGCGTAGTGGATCGCGGCCACCATCTTGAACCAGTCGTCCCAGCTCAATTCGTCGTCGTCCGAGTTTGGGATAGCGTCCACCGCCGAGCGCAGCACGGCAAGTTCGACAGTCTCCTTGCCAGCGGGACGTGTCCGCTCGGGCTTCTCCAGTTTCACCAGCGGCTTCGACTTCACCCACTTGATGGACCCGGGTTCTTTCGGCAGATCGACCAACGTCACCGGGTCGAGTGGCATCGACTGCCCACCCAGCGGCAGAAATACCTGATTACCCCGGTTGGTCCGCGTCTTTCCTTTCGTGGTGGTTACCGTCTTCGGGCGCATGAAATCGCGCTTGGGGAAGATTTCGATCTCGTGGTGTTGCACCCCTCGGGTGCCCACCGTGAAGCCGATGCGGTTCAGGATGAGCGCCATCGTCACCCGCACAGTGTAGGCATCTTGCGGATCGCCCCAGATGCAGTAGATGTGTATTCCCCTGCCACCCAGCGAACGGAAGGGGATGGGGATCAACTCGAAAGATCGCATCACCTCCATCAGCCTGAAGGCCACGGCAAGCATCTCATCCCACGTCATGTCCTTGTCGTGGTCGTCTAGGTCGTACAGGCCCACCAGCGTGACATCAGAGTCGTATTGCATCAGAGCCGCGCCGCGCACCGGTCCGCCGTTGAAGTGCTTCAGCATCGCCATGGTCGGGGTGCCGTCGGCCGCGAGCAGCGGGACCGCAGTCCACCTCGCGCCTTTTCTGCCGTCAGACCGGGTTATCTTCATCGCGCTGTCACTGGTCCGCATCCGCTCCAGCAGGGGGCGAAGTTCCTCTGCCAGCACAGTGCTGAAGGCATCTTTGTTGGCCCAAGTCACGGTGCCGCCACTCGCGCCCGGGTGCTCAGGTTTTGCTGTTTCATCCGCCCACCCCGTTGATCAAGGCGCGGATGTCTTCGACCCGCCAAGCAGTCGTGCGTGGGCCCAACTTCACGGGTTTCGGGAAGCGCCCCGACTTGACGCCCTCCCACCAAACCGATTTGCCGATGGGGATCAGGGCGGGGATCGGCGGTTTCGCTTCGGGATCACCAATGATTTGTGGCAGGCGAAGAAAGCCGGTTTCAGGAAGATGATTCATTCGGGATGCTCCATAAATGGCCGTTGCAGGCCGGTAGAGGCATCCTAGGTTTTGACAATCGCTACCGTAATTTGCAATCTTTGAAAATTCCACCCGATGATTGCAGAGGCTATCGGTTTAGCAGGTTGTGAATATCACTTTCTTGGTAGGTTGTTCCAAAGATCGCGTTGGCCGCTGTCGCTGTCACCGCATTTAACGGTTTGCCATACCACCGCTTATTCCTGGCCGCGATAATGCGAATAAAGCGAATGGCATGCGCATTGGGACCAGCCTTTCCTGGGATCGGTTCATCAGCGATTTTTTTCTGTGCGCGTTCCGCGATTCTCTCCACCAACACCGACACCTCTAATTTACTGGTGCCGCCGGTATCAATGCTCGCCCGATTAGAATCACCGAAGTCCTCGTAAAAGAAAAAACCGCTGAACAGCTTCCCTTCATTTTGTACGAGGTGCGCGTCAAGCCCATTGACCCTAAGCGCCCTTGCAAGACGGCATGCCAAATCGGTTATTTCGTTAGACAGGTCACGTCTGTCCGCCGCCGACTTGTAGTGGTATGGCGGCAGGTTGCACGCATCCGCTGCCTGTCGCAGAAAGGCCCATACCCAATCTTGGTCATCGGGATGCCTTCGGGACTCAAGAGCTTGCCACATGGCCATCAGTTCAGGCGTGTCTGCGACAAGCTTCTCCGCTATTTGCGTTAGTTCATGCGATGGATCTAGTGACAAGACATGTTTTGCACGTTTTACATCTTCAGGCAATTCCGCCATGACGACCTTTCACTCTCCTCCCTTTGATTGGGTGTTCGCGAGCTGAGCAGAGCGGCCCGGCTTTCGTCCACCGGCTCCGCTGGTATGTCGTTATGCGCTCTGGCCCACGGGTATCACACCAGCCCCCCCTCCAACTTGTCCAGATAATCCCCCCACACCTGCATCATCTGGCGGCGCTCAGCCAGATATTCGGAACGATGGTAAGCAGCACGTACCTTGTTTCTTTCGGCGTGCGCCAGCTGGCGCTCTATGACATCTGGCTTGAATCCCATCTCGTTCAACGCCGTGCTGGCGACCGCCCTGAAACCGTGACCCGTCATCCTGGAGTGGTAACCCATGCGGTAAAGGGCAAAAAGTGCTGTGTTCTTGCTCATGGGCTTTTCGGGATTTCGACCAGGGAATACGTAGCGATAGCCGCCGTTGATCGCCTGCAGCTGACGGAGAACTTCAACCGCCTGCAGTGAGAGGGGAACAAAGTGCGGCTCCTTCATCTTCATCCGGTCAGCGGGAATCCGCCATTCCGCATGATCGAGATCGAATTCACCCCACTCTGCTTCCCGCAACTCCCCCGTACGAACAAAAGTGAGCGCAAGCAGTTTGAGCGCAAGTTTGGTCTGTGAGTCGCCGCCTCCCTGTTCATCATAGGCTTCAATCTTCCGCAGCAACTCGGGCAATTCCGCGGTAGTAAGGGCAGCCCTGTGTTCAACCTTGCCCTTGGGCTTGAGCGCCCCGCGGAGATCGGCAGCGGGATTACTCTTGCACCGCGATGTGGCGATCGCGTATCTGAACACCTGGCTGCAAGCCCGGTGCACCTTGCGCGCTGTCTCCCCTGCTCCCTTCTTCTCGATTTTCCGCAACACCGCGAGCAAGGCTGGCGCATCCACTTCGGCGATTGGTCGGGCGCCGAGCTCGGGAAATATGTAGGTCTCGAACCTCTTCAGGGTGTCGGCGTAGTGCCGCGGCGTCCACTTATCGCGAATGTTTTCCAGCCACTCGCGGGCGACGGCCTCGAAGGAGTTCTTGGCGCTGAGCTTCCTCTCGCGCGCCTCGGCCTTGCGGTGTTCGCCAGGATCGATTCCCTCCGCAAGGAGTTTGCGGGCTTCGTCGCGGCGCGCCCTTGCATCCTTCAAGCCAACGTCCGGATACACGCCGAGCGCGAGCAGCTTCTCCTTGTCTCCAAAGCGGTACTTCAGCCGCCACCACTTGCCCCCCTTGGGGGTAACGAGAATGAACAATCCCCTTTCACCCGCGAGTTTGCGCGGTTTCTCGCCCGGCTTGGCATTGCGGATCGCGGTATCGGTGAGAGGCATTGGGGGTAACTCACGAGGGGCTAACTTACTTACCCCCAAAACTACCCCCATTTACCCCCGGATGTCAACGGACTTTACCGTAGCAACCCGGCCAATCATCGAAGTTAATTTGTTGTTTTTATTTGTTTAACGAACATTTCCGGCTGCCACCGGACATGAAATGGCGGAAGGGAGTGGGAGTCGAACCCACCCGGGAGCGACTGACACCCCCAACCGGATTTGAAGTCCGGCCGCACCACCAGGAACGCTTCCCTTCCGTTTCAA
>Ga0316622_100002721_pt1 | contig 12362 bp, 4 predicted proteins | sample OWC_Aug_OW2_C1_D_FD_207646 | JGI IMG/M metagenome (GOLD analysis project Ga0316622, IMG submission 207646) | Wetland soil microbial communities from Old Woman Creek delta, Ohio, United States - OWC_Aug_OW2_C1_D5_C | ecosystem: Environmental > Terrestrial > Soil > Wetlands | place: USA: Ohio... | reverse complement strand
GGTGACCGAATGACCAAAGCCGAACGGTTTCGCTCCGTTATTTTGCGCGGAAAAGTTTGCCGTCAACGCCTTGTTGCCGTTCATGGTGAGGGTCAGCGGGTTGGTGTTTCCCGTGGCGCCGCCGCTCCAACCGGAAAAGACCGAGCCGATCGCCGGCGTGGCCGTGATCGAGACCGAACTGCCGGCACGGTAGCTGTGGCTGCCCGCCGAAAGGCTGGTGCTGCCGTTGCCGTTGATGGCGATGTCCAGGGTGTAGTTGACGGCTTGAGACAGCACCGTGATGGTGCTGGTCGCGGTGCGCCCGCCGTCGGCCGTGGTGGCCGTGATGGTGGCGTTGCCCGCCGAGACGCCGGTGACGACGCCGCTGGCGTTGACCGTTGCCACGCCGGTATTGCTCGAACTCCAGTTCATGTTCTTGTTGCTGGCGTTGTTCGGAGTCACGTTGGCGCTGAGGCTAGTGGTCGAACCGACCGACAGCGCGGCGCTCGCCGGTGTCACACTCACGCCGGTCACGGCGATGGGCTGGCTGCCGCCGTTGCTGCCGTTGATCTCGAAGTGAGCCCAGGATAGTTTGGCCACGTAGCGGATGTAGTAGTTGCCGTTGATCCTCGCCGGCATCTGGTTGGACCATTGGCTGTTGTAGGAAACGCCGTTGATCTCGACCACTTCCGCGCCCCAGGAGTTGACGTTGTCTATGCTGCCCGAGGTGACGACGCAGGTGTCGGCGGCGCCGGTGAATACCTTCGGCAAGGTCAGGGCCGCCGCATTGGCGCAGGTCGCGCCGCTATTCGGGGGCGGGGTAGGTTGAGAACCGGCGGCCGTCGCATTGGCGGCATTCGAATTGCCGGTGGCTCGGTTAGCATCGGTGTACTTGATCCAGTACCAGTACTGGCGCCCATTCGCGACCGTGTTGTCGGTGTAGCTGCGCGCACCGCCGCCCAGGGTCGCGACGCGTTGCCGACCCGAGGGATTGGAATCGGTGTCGCGCATCACCTGGGCGCCCCGGAGATTACCGTTCGTCGTCCAGGACAGGTCTATCCTGCCGTCACCGCCCGCCGCGTTCAGCTTCACATCGGCGGCGCGAACGCCGCCGATGCCGAAGGCGAAAACGAACGTCGCCAGCGCGACGTGTCGCCACGAGCACCATCCTCTTTTTTCACTACACATAGTCAAATTTTCCTCATCTTTCAAAAAAATAGCCGCAAGGCCGACATGTCTCGGCATTCGATTCTGGTCGACACCGGTGTTAAGGGATCAACGCCATCGCGCTGGCCTCGGCCGCCGGTGTCGCAACCCCACCTTTTACTTGCCTGCCAGCGCGTCCTTAAAGCCTTGCAGCGCCGGTTTGGGCTGGAAGTTGGCGTCAAATAGCAGGGGCCAGTCGGGTTTGCCTGGTTGGTTGATCCAGCTGTCGGTATCCCAGACACCCCAGACGGTGATGCCTGCGCGTTGCGCCGGCGGCACTGCCCGCATGTAGGCGGCGACGATGTCGTGATAGCGCTGTTTCTGCTTGGCAGCGGCATCGGCGGTAAAGCTCGAGTAGGCCTTCTTCATGCCTACGTCCAGCTCGGATATTTTCACCTTCAGACCGCGATCGGCGATGGACTTCATGGCCGATTCAATGTTGCCAATGCTCGGCCAATCGAATGAGACGTGCATCTGGAAGCCGACGCCGGTGATGGGCACGCCGCGCGATCTCATGCCATCGACCAGCGCCAGCAGGTTTCTGGTCTTTTGACCACCCGCCTCGGTGTTGTAGTCGTTGTAGAACAGATCGACGTTAGCATCGGCGGAGCGGGCGTTGATGAAGGCCTGATCGATGAAGTTCAGCCCCATCTTCTGGCTGAATACGGTGCTGCGTAGTCCGTTCCCCACGGTCCCCTCGCCATCGTCTGCCAGCGCCTCATTGACGACATCCCAACTCACCACCTTGCCTTTGAAGTGCGTGACGATGCTCTGCACGTGATTCTTCAGCATGGCCGCAAAGTCACCGCTGTAGTTCTTCATGAATCCGGGCACTTGATAATCGGCGTGCCAGATCAAGGTATGCGCGTGGATATCGAGACCGTGATTACGCGCCAGGGAGATCAGTTCATCGGCCTGGTTGTAGGTGAAGCTGTTTTCCGATGGATGCAGGTAGCTCATCTTCATGATGTTGCCCGCCGTCATCTGATCGAAATTCGGAAAAACCACAGCCTGCTGTTGCGCGCTGGTGCTGCTGTTGACGATGCTGTTTTTTTCATTGCCCGCATTGACCGCAACGCCTATGGGGAAGGGGGCCAGGTCCTTCAGGCCCGTTCCGCCAGGAACGGGGGTTGGCGTTGGCGCGGGCGTGGGGGCGGGAGCCGACAAGACCTTGATGGCGCTCGATGCGGTGCGTCCGCCATCGGCCGTCGTGGCCGTGACGGTGGCGTTGCCCGCCGAAACGCCGGTGACAAGGCCGCTCGCATTCACCGTCGCCACGCCGGTATTGCTCGAACTCCAGTTCACGTTCTTGTTGCTGGCGTTGTTCGGAGTCACGTTGGCGCCGAGGCTAGTGGTCGAACCGACCGACAGCGCGGCACTCGCCGGCGTTACAGTCACGCCGGTCACGGCGATGGGCTGGCTGCCGCCGTTGCTGCCGTTGATCTCGAAGTGCGACCAGGATAGTTTGGCCACGTAGCGGATGTAGTAGTTGCCGTTGATCCTCGCCGGCATCTGGTTGGACCATTGGCTGTTGTAGGAAACGCCGTTGATCTCGACCACGTCGGCACCCCAGGAGTTGACGTTGTCTATGCTGCCCGAGGTGACGACGCAGGTGTCGGCGGCGCCGGTGAATACCTTCGGCAAGGTCAGGGCCGCCGCATTGGCGCAGGTCGCGCCGGTGTTGCCGTTATCGGGGGGCGGGGTTGGCTGAGGGGGAGGCTGAGAACCGCCGGCCGTCGCATTGGCGGCATTTGAATTGCCGGTGACTCCACTGGTATCGGTGTACTTGATCCAATACCAGTATTGGCTTCCATTTACGGCCGTGCTATCGGTGTAATTGCGCGCGCCGCCGCCCAGGGTCGCCAGGCGTTGCCGGCCCGAGGGGTTGGAATCGGTATCGCGCATCACCTGGGCGCCCCGGAGATTACCATTCGTCGTCCAGGATAGATCAACCTTGCCATTACCGCCCGCCGCGTTCAACGTCACATCGGCGGCGCGAACGCTGCTGATTCCGAAGGCGAAAACGAACATCACCAGGGTGACGTGTCGCCACGAGCACCGGATTTTTTCTACTCTACTCATACTTATCTCCCATTGAAATAACAAGTAACCATTCAAACGAAATCGGGCACCGATACGGTGTCGGTTCTATCCCTCTTGCGCCGCCCAAAGCTCGGAAGGGCAAAACTTTCCCCCCCGTGGTGTCATAAAAATTTGAGTGGACGGACCGTTAGGGCTAATGCGGCAGCGTGGCGGTCAGGGTTCCATAGCCGAGCTGATCGTAGCCGCCGCTGTTGGGGCCATAGTCGCCGCCCCCGCCTTCGGGTCGCACCTTCTCTGCGAACTTCTGGACGTAGGGCGCCTTCAGTCCCTTCTTGATCACATAGTGGTTGTAAAGCAGTTCCCAGCCTGGACGGATGCTGCCGCGACCGGCTTCCGAGATGGCGGGTGTGTTGAAACTGCTGTTGGAGTAAGGTGTGTAGGGTACGTTCTCGCCCAAGTTGTATTTGGCTATGTACTCCATGCCTGACAGCACACGGTTGTTATCGTAGCCGAACAGGTCGTCGTCCTGGTTCCAGGCCATCTGGCAGAAGGCGCCCAGCAGGGAGGCCAGCAGCGTGTTATGTCCCTGGTCGCGTCCGCTTTCCTGTGTCTGGCCCAGTCCTTCCTCTTGGTAGATTTTCCATATCACGTGCTCGATGGCGCCGTTGCCGGCCCCCTGCTTGAAATAGTCCACCGCCTCGTCGTAAATGTCGCGCCGGTCGGTGAGTACGCCAATGGCGATCATCGAGGCCATGTTGGCCAGATCCCAGTTGGCCCAGTAATGATCGGCACTGGCGTCGTTGTGGAACACCAGGAAATCGTGGTTCATCGGGTAGAACACCCTCAGCATCATGTCCTGAAAGCGTTTCAGGTTGGCGGCCGGCCATTTCTTGTAGTCGCGCATGATCTCGGCTGCGTTAGCGAACTGGTAGCCGTAGAGGCCGGCGGACAGAAATCGGTCCGAATTGCCACCAAGTTCCGTCAGCTTTTCCGACCAGGCATCCAGTATCGCCACGGCGCGGTCGGCATAGGCTTCATCCCCGCTCACCTTCCAGCGCAGTGCCAGCGCGTAGGCGGCGGCGATGTCGTTGTAGAGGACCCCATAATTCTCCGTGTGCTTGCCATCCGAGCCGCGATAGACCGCCGTCAGCGGATTGGGCTTCCAGCTGAGCGCGCTATGGCTGTTCTTGATCAGCCTTTCCCAGCCTTCCTTCCACGGCGAGGTGCCCGATTCCACCTGCGTGCGCATGCGATCAAAATCGGCTTGGCTGTGCATCAGACCGAGGTGCTTGAAAGCCAGCGCATGATCGGCCGTGAAGTTGGCGGTCAGCGACTTGTTGGCGTTCATGGTAATGGTTACGGAATTGCCATCGCCGATCACCGCACCATTCCAACCTGAAAACACGAACCCAGTCTCCGGCGTGGCGGTGATAGTGACCGATGTTCCGGCGGCATAGCTATGGTCTCCCGAGCTCACGCTGGTAGAGCCGTTGCCGTTGACGGCGACCTTGAGGGTGTAGTTGATGCTTGCTGGGGTGGAATCATTGATTGCCAAGCTCAGGACGGGGTCGATCCCGGCGCTGAAATCGAAGCTTAGTCTGAGGGTGCCGGCCGCTTGCCTGGCGAGGTAGTTCTTCAGGAGGGTGACGTTGTTGCCCGATAGGCTGTAATCGGTTCCGGCAACTAGTGTCTTGGATCCATCGCGGATCGCGCTCAAGATGTTGCCATTGAGCGTGGTGTTTAAGACGATGTCCGATTGTTTGGCGAGGTTCTTGTCGAAGCCCACGGTGACAGGGCTGATAGTCGAGTTGGCGGCTGGCGTCGCACTGTCACTATCCGAATTCCAGACCTTTCTTTTGGCGTCGGTGTACTTGATCCAATACCAATATTGGCGCCCTTTCATCACCGAGTCGTCGGTATAACTGCGAGATTTGCCGGAAAGCGACGCCAGGCGCTGCCGGCCCTTGGGATTGGCATCGGTATCGCGCATCACCTGTATGCTTCTGATATCGCCGCTCGCCGTCCACGACAGGCTTATCTTGCCATCGCCTCCGGCCGCGCTTAGCATTACCGCACTGGACTGCGAGGCGCCGGCATCTTTCGCGGCAATCACCTCAACGGCCAAAAGCAACATCATCGTGACGAGGCTAGATTTTGTTTTCATACGGTTACCTATCCAGGCGGTGAAAGAAAGTCATTTTTCAGTTAGGCCGGAACCGATACGGCTCCGGCCCTATGCCTACTACAAACAGCCGTTCAATTTGCCGACGCCGGCATTTTTCAACACATGCGCCTTGACCTTGGCCACCGGCAGCAGCCGGTAATCGTAGGGCGGCTGATAGGAGACGGTCGATTTCACCTGAGGACCGGCAATGACGCCAGAGGCGGGGTCTTCCTTCCAGGTGACATTTTCGAAGAGGTTGCCCACCGCGTCCCAATACCCCACCTTGTCGCTGTAGAAGGAGACGATAGGGTTGGTGACGGTGTCGAAGTGGTTGGCCTCGACGCGGATCCGGGCCCCCATCCGCGCGTTGACGCCCGTTTCCAGGACAGTGTGATAGTAGTTGTTGACCACATGCGCCTGTCCGAAACGGAACAGCGGCAGGCGGGAGTTCACTTTTTCCCAATGATTGCCCAGAAAGGTGACGCGACGATCGTACTCGTTGGAGTCACTGGAACCCCACAGCGAGGTTTTCCAGCTGTCGTGCAGGTAGTTGTAGGAGAGGGTGATGTTGTCGATCTCATCCTTGCCGCTCACCAATTCGTCGTAATAGTCCTTGCCCACGTCCAGACTGTTGTAAACCTCGTTGTGGTCTATCCAGACGTTGTGCGAACTGCCCTGGATGCTGATGCCATCCTTCTGGCCGATGCGGTTGTAACGAACGGTGAGGTTGCGGACGATGATGTTGTTGGCACGGACGATATTGATGCCGATGCCATCGAGCAAGGCCTTGTTGCCCACGCCGATGATGGAGACATTTTCCATGTCCTTGACGTCGAATTGGGAGGCTCCGCCGCTGTTTGCCGGGGTGATCGTGCCATCGACATAGATGGTGATGGGTTTGGGATTGTTCTTTTTGCTCGCCAACGCCGCAACCAGTTGCGCGCCGGTCTTGACGGTGACGCTGCCGCCGCCCAGCCCACCGGTGGTTCCGCCTTCGATGCCGGCAAAGCCTTGAACGGTATTCGCCGCATCGCAGGACAATAGTTCACCATCGCCTCCGTCGACAACGGGCGGGTCCGAAGGCGTATTCGAACCCACCGGCGTGGCACTGCCGGCGTTGGAATTGCCAGTGGTCTTGTCGGCCTTGGTGTAGCTGATCCAATACCAGTAAGGGGTACCGTTCGTCACTGAGCTGTCGGTGTAGCTGCGCGCGGTGCCGGAAAGCGTCACCAGGCGTTGCCGGCCCTGGGGATTGGCGTCGGTGTCGCGCATCACCTGCACGGCGGTGATGTTGCCGGTCACGCTCCAGGTCAGGTCGACCTTGCCGTCGCCGCCCGCGGCCCTCAGGCTCACGCTCGCAGGTTGGGACGGGTCTGGATTGGTGGTCTTGCTGACGGAACACTCCTTTGTGCTCTTGGCTGGATTCGGATCCTTGCCAAAGGTGCCGGCATTGCAGACGAAGGAACCGCTCAACACCTTGTAAGCAAACTTGCCGGCGGCGCCGAAGGCCACCTTGGTGTTTGGCGCAACGGTGCAATTTTGGTTGATCTTGCAGAGGGTCTTGAATCCGTCCGGACGATTGGCCGCGGCATGCACGTCGGCGGCCAGAAGCAACATTGCCAGGCCTATATTTTCTTTTCTTAACATAACAAACCCCAATTAAAGTGAAAAATAAAATCTCATTCGGCCGGAACCGATACGATGTCGGTTCCGGCCCTTCATGCCTACCCTCAGCGCCAGACGTATGGCGGCGGAGGACTCACATCCCTGATGTCGTTCGCGGGCCCTGTACCCGAATCGACGAAACCGAAATAGGTGCCGCTAGACTTGTCTAGGCCATCGCCTCGATACTCGACGTCGCCGAGCACCTGGGCGCTGCCCGATACGGACTGGTTCGACTCGAAGAAGCCCATCGGGTAGAAGGTCGTCGCCACGGTGCCGCCATTGACGCGGAAGCCTCTGTCCAGAATCGTCAGGCCGGCCACGGTGCCGCCGGAGACGGTGCCGTTCAGGATCGTGGCGTGGTCATCGATCGTTGCGTTGCCGCTGATGCTGCCGCCGAGCACTTGCGCATACGGCCCGACGTATACCGACGCGGGAACGCCGGATTTCACGCAGCCGCCGCCATTGCTATGGCGAGTGAGCCCCGATGCACAGTTCGCCTGCGTGCCGCCCTGCCAGCCCTCCGGCCAAGCACCGTCGATCTGCACCATCCAGGGGTAGCGATGCACGGTGTTGTACATCTGATCCCAGACGATGGTCTCGTGGACCGTCGGCGCGCCCGTCACCACCAACCACAGGCTCTCGCCCGAATTGACGCGGAAGGTGAGTGCACCGTCGCTACCTGGTTGCACCGGGCTATAACGTGCAGACGTCAACGCGCCGTCGGTGGCCACCAGCCCCCAGCGCCAGCCGTTGTTGCCGCCGGTGACGCCACGGAACATGACGGTTACGCTGCTGGCTCCTTGCTCCGGATAGAGGCGCACCACGTTGTAGCCCCAGCGCTGCGGCGCCCAATCAGCCGGCGTGGCGAAACGCCGGTTTTTCAGGTCGACGGGATCCAGCTTGGTCAGGCGCAGCCTGCGCTCGGCACGCGAGGTGTCGGTGATGGCCCCATAGTTGGAGCGGAACATCGCACCGGCGTTGTTACCGCTGGTGGGCGGCGGGTTTTTATAGTCCCAGATGATGTTGTGCATCGCCCATTCTCCGAAGAAGTCGTTCAACTGCGCCTGGCTCCAACCCATGTTGGCCTTCAAGACCATGAAGGGATCTTGAGTATTTTGGGCTTGTGTCCAGATGTCATTCACCGCCTGGTAGCAGTGCTTGTCCTTCAAGTACTCCATCCATTGCCAGTTGCAGTAGCGGTCCCGTGTCGAGCCCAGGTAGAGGTGAGGGGCGTTGACCAGCATCTCCGAACAGTGAATGTTGTTCTGGAACTCCGGCAGCTGGTGCGGCATGAAGTTGGCATGGCTCTCGAACAGCCAGCCGCAGGTATTGGGATTACAGCCGCCCAAATTGCCCGCCACGGATTGCACGCCATGCATGAACTCATGAGCCAGCCCCCAGTGGTCTGCCGTCGCGCCAGGACCTACCCACATACCCATGTAGTTGTTTCCCCAACTACCGCCGGTGAGGGCATAGTCGCTGTGGATGTGGACGCTGGCCTTCCATTTGGTGGCCGAATTGCAGTACGGTTCGGGGAAGAACACCGGTTTGCCGAAATAGCCCGGCCAGACGGTGTTCTCGAGATGATCGAGCGCCGCCTGGCACTGCGATGCCGTGATGGTGCCGTTGGGCGAATGCACGACGAAGTGAGCGGTTTGGCACTGGGCCGGGTCGCCGGTCGTCGAGCCAGGATCCTGCCAGGTGCCGGGTACGCAGGCTGAAACCGGTGCGGTCGGACAGTTGGCGGCCCAGGCGGTCTCGGTGCTGCCGTTGATGACGTCTCCAGTGTTGCCGTCGTTCTTAGCCATGAAGTTGGCAGTCAGCGACTTGTTGGTGTCCATGGTGACGGTCACCGGATTGGCATTGCCGATCACGGCACCGCTCCAGCCGGAGAACACAGACCCGATGGCGGGCGTGGCCGTGACGTTGACGGTCGTGCCGGAAGCGTAGCTGTGAGGTCCCGCCGCGACACTGGTGGAACCGTTGCCGCTGACTGCGATGGAGAGGGTGTAGTTGGTGACAACCGAATCGGCCGAGACCTTGACGGTGCTGGTTGCCGTGCGTCCGCCGTCCACCGTGGTGGCAGTGATGGTGGCGGTACCTGCCGAGACGCCGGTGACGACGCCGGTCGGGCTGACCGTGGCGATGCCGGTGTTGCTCGACTGCCAGCTCACGTCCTTGTTGGTGGCGTTGTTAGGCGCTACGGTCGCGGTCAAGATGGTCGTCGAACCCGATTTCACGGCTGTATTGGTCGGCGCGACCTCAACGCCGGTCACGGCGACGGGTTGGGTGGTGCCGCCGCCACTGCCGTTGATCTCGAAATGAGCCCAGGATAGTTTGGCCACGTAGCGGATGTAGTAATTGCCATTGATCCGCGCCGGCATCTGGTTGGACCATTGCCCCCTGTACGAAACGCCATTGATCTCCACGACTTCGGCGTTCCAGGAGTTGACGTTGTCGATATTGCCCGAAGTGACGAGGCAAGTGTCAGCGGCGCCCTCGAATACTTTTGGCAGGGTCAGGGCCACCGCGTTGGCGCAGGTTGCGCCCTTATCCGGTAGAGGGGTCGGCTTGGGCGTTGGGGCCGGAGTGGGCCTGGGAGGCAGCGTCGGGACAGCCGTGGGCCTAGGCGTCGGTGTAGGCGCCGGGCCCGTTGCCATCGGCGTCGCGCTGCCAGCATTCGAATTGCCGGTGTTCCTACTGGTGTCGGTGTATTTGATCCAGTACCAGTACGTCGTCCCGTTCGCCGCCGCATTGTCGATGTAGCTGCGTGCGTTGCCGGGCAGGATGCCGATGCGTTGCCGTCCCGATGGATTGGCATCGGTGTCCCGATACACCTGAATGGCCGAGAGCGCACCGCTCGTCGTCCAATTAAGATCAACCCGACCATTGCCACCAGCCGCATTCAGACTTACGCCGACCTCCTGGCCGGGTGCTGGGGTCGGCGTGAGCGTGGGCGCGGGCGTAGGCTTGGGTGTGGGCGTGGAGTGACTTCCAGTGGTCAATGTGAGGACGTAGGCGTCCGACTCGTTCGACCAGGAGATGGGGATGCTCAACTGAGTATTGTTCAGCGTAAGGTCCTCATTCCGCACCACGATCGGTGCGCTCACCGGGGCGCCATTCGTCTCCGGCATCCGTTCCAGCAAAACATGCGTTTGTCCATTTGAAACCAAGTAGGAGGGGATGTTGCCGACATTCACCGTTACTTGACCACGGTTGTTGCGGCTGCCCAAAAGGATGATGGCCTTCTTCGTCGCGGGATCGGCGGCAGCCACCCCGTCAACCGAAGATGCACCCGTGACCCCGATGTGCTTGCCTGTCATCTCCCCATAACGCTTGTAGACCCACCAGGCGCCAAGGGGCTTGTACCCACCGGCGTTGACGACCAGTTCGCCCATGGTGTCGTACAAACCTCCATACATTCCCCAGTTGGCGCGAGCACCATCGATTCCGGCCCGTTCGAGCCGCGCGATGTACCAGGCCGAGTCACCCGTGGTCTGCTCGCTGGGCGATCCATATTCATTCACTTGGTAACCGCGCACAGACATGCCGCGTGCCGACAACATCGAGGTGACGTTATTCCTGGAGTTGACCGGATCGCTGGCGGTGTTCAATTCGTGCCAGCTGATGTAATCGGGCACGACGTTGTTCGCCTTGACGTAGTCGAGATAGGTGTTGAACCAGTCCCAGCCGGGCGACGGCTGCCCCGATGAGCTGGGACCGATGATGACCGCATTCGGAAGGGCGGCGCGAATCCTCTGGTAGGCGCGCTTCCACATCTCCAGGTACTGCTCCTGACTCCTGTGCCCATCCCAGAAGCCGCAGCAATCCGGTTCATTCCAGATATCCCAGTGGACATCCCGTCCCGTCATACCGCTGGCCACTACATCTTTGATGAGCTGATCGATGAAGTTGTTGAAATTGGTCCAATCGCCGTTGTCGCCTGGCCAGACAGGTACGTTGCACACCAGGTCCGCTCCCCACAGGTCGTGGGGTAGCAGGACGAAGGTTGCGCCGACCGCCTTGGCGCGCTGGTAATAGGCTTTTACCGAGTTCCAGCGTCGGCTGTAACCGCTATAACCGCCATTCGACCAGCCGCTGTCGGGGCAGCCAAGCTGTGCCCCACCGGCGCGGAAAAACTGCGCATTGATATCGCTCTGGAAGGATTGAGAGGGTTGAGTGCCGTCTTCGGAAAGGCCATAGATCCACCCGGTTGCGCGGTGTGTGGGCGTTCCCGACTGAGTCTGGAAATCGACTACAACGGAGACGTCTTCGGCATAACAGGAAGGTATCCCGACTGCTACAAGATTCAGAATGGCCAATACGCCGAGGAACAGCGAGTGCCAGTGTATGCTTGGATGACCTAAGTTTTTGCGTATCTTGGTAGCCATTTATAATCCCCCTTCCGGAAAAATCTCTCTCTTAACGCTAGCGACCGTTGGCTTTCGCCCCTCGGACCCGCCAGATTGGTGACGGCCAAAGCCGTGAATAGCATTGAAAAAAACGGGTAAGCTAAATCCCCAGCCAACATCTCGAACCACGCACATGGTCAAGCTCCTGTTTTTAGATGCCCGTCTCGTCGGGCTAAATATTCGTTTCGACGGACTCAATAGCCGTCGAGATGGGTTTAGGTTGCATTTCAGTTCTTGCCGACGCCGGCCCTAAGCAGGATCGCCTTTTCACACTGCCCATAGCCGCGGCGATGTCGCCCTAAGCAGCGCTCGTTGTCCCGGACCACCTCCGTTTCATGGCCTCGGGCTTACCCCACCAGCCCCGGTAGCGAGCCGCCACTGGGATCCTGGTCGCCGAACTTGTTAATGTTCTGGCCCATGAACTGGGCGATCGAGACCAGCAGCTTGTTATGGTGAACATCCTTGAACTCCAGAACGCGCCCGCCCTTGATACCCCCCGCCGATCCGCCGGCGACGATAAAGGGCATGTTGTCATTGTTGTGCCAGTCGCCACGGCCCATACAGCTGCCGTGGAAAATCAGCGTGTTGTCCAGCAGTGTGCCGCCATTGGCATCCGGCGTGGACTGGAGTCTCTGAATCAGCTTGGCCAGATACGTCATGTACCAGGCCTTGATCTTGACCCAATCCGGCCCAGGGTTATGCGAGGCACTGTGGCAAGTCACATTGACGCCGGCCTCGTACATCACACAGTCGTTGACCGTCTGGTTCCACTTGATGGTCACAACCCGCGTCAGGTCGCAGGCCAGCGCATGTACCGCCAGGTCGGTGTGCAGATCGGCGACCGTGCCCATCTGTTTGGAATCCTTGTATTCCGGGTTATCCCAAAATCCGGT
>Ga0316622_100002720_pt1 | contig 12362 bp, 10 predicted proteins | sample OWC_Aug_OW2_C1_D_FD_207646 | JGI IMG/M metagenome (GOLD analysis project Ga0316622, IMG submission 207646) | Wetland soil microbial communities from Old Woman Creek delta, Ohio, United States - OWC_Aug_OW2_C1_D5_C | ecosystem: Environmental > Terrestrial > Soil > Wetlands | place: USA: Ohio... | reverse complement strand
CCACCCGGAGAGGTTCCGGCTCGAAAAGTGAGGTTCGGTCGTTTCTTCTTTGTCAATCCGGCGTTTTTTCAGAAATTCTTCATACAATATACGGAGAAGGTCTGTTCTTGTTATGGCCCCGATGATTCTGTCTCCCGAAAGAACCGGCATGAACTTCTGATTCTGCTCGATCATCATGGTCTCAATGTCCCTGATCGGGGTATCCGCTGTCACCGTGAGTTTTTCTGTGGAACAGAAGTCAATGACATGGTTCTCCCCGAATCCGTGAAAGAGGGACTTCTCAACGGTCTCCCTTGATATCAAGCCTTCGTAGGCACTGTTCCTGATGACCGGAAGCACATTGACCCCGTATTTTGTCATCATGCTTCCAGCCTCAGAAATCGGCTTGTCCGATGATATGGTGATGACCGGCTGCGTCATGATATCTGCGGCAATCTTCCCGGGCCGCACATGTTCAGAAAGCATGCGTGCGATACGGTCAGCGATAAGATCGGGAGAATCTTCTTTTATCGTTGCCGCAGCTGCGGCATGATGGCCTCCTCCTCCAAATTCGCGGAGGAGGGATGACACATCAAGTTCCTGAACCCTGCTCCTGGCGACCAGAACGGTTTTGCCTTCCATGCTGAGGATAAGAATCACGGCATCTATGTCTTCAATGTCCATGATCTTATGTGCAAGGATGGCTGCATCCCCGATATAAGAATCACGGGAGGCCTTGGCAAGAATAACCCGTATGCCTTTGACCGTCAATTCCCGCGATGAGCCCAGCAGTTCGCTCAGGAGTTCGAGTTCCTCTTTTCGGAGGTCTATCTTTACATATTCGGAGACAATATTGAGGTTTGCACCTCTTCTGAGCAGGTAGGAAACGGCAAGCAGGTCCCGTTCTGTTGTAGAAGGGAACAGGAGGCATCCGGTCTCCTCATAGATGCCGAGTGCAAGGATAGTTGCTTCCATCGGGGTGGGATGGAGCTTCTTTTCCCTGAGCACCTCGGTAAGGATCGTTGCCGTTGCCCCGACCATATCGGCCTTTTCGTAATTGCCGCGGATATCACCCTCCTCAAAGGGATGATGATCATAGATATGGACTTCGATATCCCTGTCTTTGAGAAGTTCGGCAAGGGTGCCTATCCTGTCCGGCTGTTTTGTGTCAACGATGATGAGCTTTTTTACCTGAGCACGGTCAATGTCCTTGATCCGTGACATTTCAAGAGGGTTGAACACCTCGATAAAATCGCGGACCTTTCGTTCCTGGGAGCCGGAGAAGATGATCGATGCGTCAGGATACAGCTTCTTCGCTGCTATCATGGATGCGAGGGAGTCAAAATCGGCGTTCAGATGAGAGGTTATGATATCCACGTACTATGCCACAATACACACGGGGATACGAGACCTGCGGAGTTATGTGAAGATGACGACACGGTCACGTCCACTTTTTTTTGCCTCGTAAAGGGAATCGTCTGCGGCAGAAATCAGCTCGTCATAGGTCTTGATCCTTGCATCCGGGAAGGCCGCAATGCCTATGCTAATGGTCAGGCACGCCCTGCCTTTCAGCCACTTAAACTTGTGGGACGTAACGGCCATCCGGATCCGTTCGGCTTCCGCAATAGCTCCCTGTATTGTGGTCTGGGGAAGCATGATAATAAATTCCTCTCCGCCGTAGCGTGCCAGTACATCGCTCTTGCGTGTAAGCTGCTTGAGCTGCTGAGCGAATTCTTTGAGTACAAGGTCGCCGGTCTTATGTCCATGCGTGTCGTTGATCTTCTTGAAGTGATCGATATCGATCATAAGACAGCTGATCGGCATCCTGTGTCGTTCGGCCCTGGTGAACTCCTCGATGATCCTGTGCTGAAAGTAACGGATGTTATAGATGCCGGTGAGATGGTCGGTGATGGCAAGCTTTTCGAGGCGCGTCTTTTCATCCTCGACCTGTGCGAAACGAAAAGCATTAAAGAGTGTGTTTGCAGAAACGTCGGCAATCCCCTTCAGAAGTCTGATCTCGTCCCTTCTGAATGTGTGCCGCTTTCGCGATGTCCGCAGAAACAGCGTGCCGATGACTTTTTTCTCAAAGATGATTGGCATGACTAAGATGGAGCGGATGCCGAGTGGAGAGATGATATCCCGGACGGACTTCATGATAGGGCTCGTGTTAATATCACTGACCATGACCGGTTTTTTTCTGAGAAGCGCCTCAACGATCTCAGGGTATTTTTTCAGGCTCAACTTGATCATGCTTACGTTCGGCGTTTCGAAGCTCGCGACGACATAGGCGAATTTGTGGAGCCAGTCAACCTGAATGATGGAACACCGTGTTACCGGCATGAGGTCTGATATTCTTTTTACGATCATGAAGAGAATCTGCGTGGGGTCGAGTGTCGACGAGATGAGCTGCGCAAACTCATGAAGCGTCCGAAGGTCCCGTATCTCTCTTTTCTGGATATGCATCATCTCATGATGCCGTATTGCCGCATTGAGCTTAAAATCCAGGTCTTCCCTTACGAACGGTCTCGTAATATATCCATTGACGGTATATGCAGCGGCTGTTTCAACACCCTTTTTCTTTTCGCCTCCTATCATGGCGATGCAGGGAATACCTTGGTCAAGCAGGGATATGGATGGCAGAAGAGATGCTTCGGCAATCACAGCGCTTGCGTCTCTTTCATTAGCAAGCGGCATACAAGGTGAAGGAGGGGCGTTGCAGAATACGGGGCGATAGGTATCGCAAGTCCTGAAAAAAGTTTTCAGAAAAGTTGCAGCAGCCTTACTTTTCACAAAAATCAAGATTGTCTTCTTTTTCATAACGGTCGAGCACTATGCCTTTTTGGAATGTATTATCTCAGGTTTTTGCTTCTCTGTCAAAGGATGAGGGATGTTCATTATGCTGAAAATGCCGGATGGTAAGATGATGCGGACTACAAAAGGAAGAGAACGACTTTGCAAACGGCCCAGGCAAGGACAGTACATGCCGGGAGCGTAATGACCCATGCAAGGGCAATATTGCCTCCAACGCCCCATCGGACTGCAGATAGCCGCTTAGATGCTCCTTCACCCATGATGGTCGATGAAATGATATGTGTGATGGACCGTGGAAGCCCAATGCATGACGCCACCTCAATGACGGTGGCGTCTGACGTTTCAGCAGCGAATCCGCGGATGGGCCGCAAATTGATGAGTCGTGCCCCCACTGTCTTGATGATCCGCCAGCCGCCAAATGCTGTTCCCACTCCCATTGCGCCTGCACAGAGGAATATGACCCAGAAGAAGACATGGAAGTCAGGAAGCTGATAATAGCTCACCAGTGCCATCGTGATGATGCCCGTGGTCTTCTTTGCGTCGTTATTGCCGCGGCTGAACGCCATACAGGCAGCTGATACCACCTGCGACCTGTTGAAGATCTTCGTGACAAGTGCAGGGGAGAAGCGCCTGAATATCCAAGCAAGAAGATGCATGAGAAGATAACCGAGAAGAAGCCCTATGACCGGAGATATGAAAAGACCCGTCAGGATCTTGATAACTCACTTGCTGATGATGACATCGGTTCCTGCTGTCGCTATTGCAGCACCTATCAGACTCGAGAGAATTGGCATGGCTTGAAGATGTCGGCAGTCCGAAATGCCAGGTAATAAGTTCCCATATAATGACAGTAAGGAGCGCTGAGATGAACGTTACCTGGGTGACCGATGCTGCTCCAACCATACCGAAACCACCATCTTAGCCACAACAGTCCCCGCGAATGCCCCGGCAACATTGCGTATTGCTGCAATGGTCACGGCGGTCGTGGGCGAGAGGACCCTTGTTGAGACCGATGTCGCTATGGCAGTTGCTGTGTGACGGAAGCCGTTGATGAAGTCGAAGATGAGGGCTAAGGATGACGACGCAGACAAGAACGGTAAACGTATCATGCATATTTCAGGACAATCGCTTCTATGACGTTCGCTACGTCTTCACACTTGTCAGAGGCATCCTCGAGGTGTTCATAGATTTCTTTCCACTTGATGATCAGGATCGGGTCTTTAATCTCATCAAACAATTTGCCAAGTGCATCCCTGAAGTCACGGTCAATCCTGTTTTCGAGCCGGTTTATCTCGATACAGTATTCCTGCACATGGGAGTAGTTCTTTTCCTTGAGCTTGTGGATGGCTTTATGTATCGTCTCGGCTGTTAACTTGAGGTCCTTGGCCATCGATACCGCCTCAGGCGTCGATTCTCTGATCTTGAAGACCACGATCCGGTCCGCTGCCCCCCAGATAAGGTCAAGGACATCATCAAGGCTTGCAGCAAGTGCGTGCAGGTCTTCACGATCAATGGGGGTAATGAAGGTTTTGTTCAGTTTCTTCATGATCTCGTGGGTGAGAATATCGCCTTCCTGTTCCACCTCGTAGATCTCTTTTGCACGTTCTTCAAGATTATCAAAATGCTCCATGAGAGAAACCATGAGTTCTGCTGCCTTCGTGATATTCAGGGAGGCCCTGTCGAATATCTCAAAAAAATCTATTTCTCTTGGGAAAAGTTTCATGGAGTTATACTGTACATAGAATAATCAAAGTGGTTTGGTATGTCAATTTAAAGTCAGAAATGTGATCGTCTAGGCTCGTAATCATGCTTCCATTGCCTGCTCAACTGCCTTTCGTATGGCAGATTCCGGCACCGAGCTGTGTAAGGTGACGCTCCCTATCCGGTCCGGGAGGATAAAGCGGATCGTACCGAAAACGGCTTTCTTGTCAAGCTTCATGGATGCAAAGAAGAGCTCCGGATCCATGTTGCGGGGTATTGCTGAGGGCAGCCCGTAGGCACTGATGAGGCGACGGATCCTGAGGACCTCTTCATGATGTATCAGGCCCATCAGACGTGCAATCTCGGCTTCGATACACATCCCTATGGCTACTGCCTCACCGTGAAGGAAGGCGGTGTAGCCGGTCGCGGTCTCAAGTGCATGGCCGATGGTATGACCGAAATTCAAAATTGCCCTGATCCCTCCCTCCCGTTCGTCACGGCGGACAACATCAGCCTTGATCTCACATGACCTGCGGATAATATGCCTGAGCGGGTCCCTGTCAAGTTCCAGCACGTTGGGAGCGATTTTTTCAAGAAAACCAAAAAAGTCTCGGTCCCAAATGATGCCGTACTTGATAATTTCTGCTGCGCCGGCAACAAAGTCCCTGCGGGAAAGGCTGAGAAGGGTATCAATGTCTATCCATACCAGCCGGGGCTGCCAGAAAGTGCCTATCATGTTCTTGCCCCGTGGATGGTTTACTCCAGTCTTTCCCCCAACGGAACTGTCAACCTGAGCAAGCAGGGTGGTAGGAATCTGTATGAAATCGACGCCCCGCATGTATACGGAGGCGGCAAAACCGGCGAGGTCCCCGATAACGCCACCGCCGAGGGCGACAATCGCTGATTTGCGATCAAGCCTTGCCTGAAGCAAAGAATCAAGAATTCTTTCGGCATATGCCAACGTCTTGTATTCCTCTCCGTCAGGCAGGATGATCTCTGTGCAGGAGAGACCCGAAGCGGCTAGCGACCGGGACACCGCAGCACCATACAGGGAGAAAACGGTAGTATTGCTCACAAGGGCGATCGGGCTGCTGAAATTGAACTGCCTGAGCGAACTGCCGACTTTCTGCAGGATATCGCTACCGATGGTTATCGGATAGCTGCGGTTTCCCAGCTCAACCTGTACCGTATTCATCGCTGCGCGATCCCGACGATCTCTTCCGCAATCTGCAGAGGCGTCTTGTTTTCCGTGTCTATCATGATGCCGGCCTGATCATACAGCGGACCTCTGCTACTGAGAAGATTTCGTATTTTTTCCATTCGTTCGTCCCCCTGCAAGAGCGGTCTGCCGTCGTTTCTGCTGGTGCGGTCAAGGATTGTTTCAGGACGGGCAGTGAGACAGAAGATCGCGCCATTTTTTCTTAATGCAGCAAGATTTTCTTCCCGCAGGACCGCCCCCCCTCCGGTGGCGATAATGAGTTTTTTTTCTTCTGCGTACTTCCGTATGATTTCAGCTTCAATTTCCCGGAAGTATGATTCGCCTTTTTCCAAAAAAATATCCTTTATAGACATTGCCTCTGCCTGCTCTATCTCATAGTCGACATCTATCAGCCGCATGCTCAGGAGACGTGACAGTTCCTTTCCTACTTCGGTCTTTCCCGTACCCATAAAACCTGTGAGAACTATGTTTCTCATGTCGCCTCTTTGTGTTCTTCCTCTTTTGTGGCGCGCTGTCCAGATTTATATTTTAGATGGTGAGAGGAGAAATTGCAAAACAGCCCGTGAGGTACTGCATGAAGAAACACAAAAGGAAATGCGGGTCAGAACGATCTCAGATATGAGAGATAGCCCTGGACATTTCGCTTTATTTCTTTTTTGCTGTCCCCTCCGAATTTTTCAAGAAAGGCATCAGCAAGTACAAGCGCCGTCATGGCTTCAGCCACAACTGCTGCCGCAGGCACTGCACAGGTATCAGACCGCTCGTAGGCTGCTGAAAATGACTGTTTGGTAAGTATGTCAACGGACAGGAGAGGTTTCCTGAGCGTCGGGATCGGTTTCATGACCGCAGAGATCAGTATCGGCATCCCGTTGGACATGCCGCCTTCAATGCCGCCCGCATGATTCGTTTTCCGGTAGAATGTCTTTTTCCCTGTTTTTGACGAAGCAGAAAAGTAGATCTCATCCATGGCTGCTGACCCGGGAAGCGATGCCATCGCAAAACCGCCTCCGATTGCGGCGCCCTTAACTGCCTGGATGCTCATGATCGCCTGTGCAAGCCTGCCATCCAGTTTCCGGTCCCACTGGCTATGGCTTCCAAGTCCCACGGGGACGCCGGTGGCAAACACCGTAAACGTACCTCCCAGAGATGTTTTTTCTTTGATGGCACGGTCAATATGACGCACCATGTTGCGGGACGCTTTTCCGTCCGGACAACGCACCGGGGACTTTTCGGCGGCCAAAAACAGATCTTGAAGGTCAGTGTCAGTCAGAGGGTTGGCTGCAGGACAGCGGACCTTTCCGATCTGTGTTACATAGCTTCCGAGCGCAATCCCGAAGTCAGCAAGAACTTTCTTCGCTATGGCACCGAGTGCTACCCTCATCGCTGTCTCCCGGGCACTCGAACGCTCCAGGATGTCCCTGATGTCTTTCGTGTCGTATTTGAGCGCTCCTGCAAGGTCGGCGTGTCCTGGCCGCGGACGAGTAACAGGAGGAATAGCCCCCCGGTCTTTCTCCAAAACTGACATTCCCGCGAGCCAGTTCTTCCAGTCCTTGTTTTCAATGCTGATGGCGATAGGTGAACCAAGGGTCTTTCCCCAACGCACACCCGACATGATTTCTGCCCGGTCCGTTTCGATATTCATCCTGCCGCCCCTGCCATGACCTCCCTGACGTCGTATCAGGTCACGGTCGATGTCATCTGGGGAAAGAGAAAATCCCGACGGAATACCCTCAATGATCCCGATAAGGGCCTTGCCGTGCGATTCCCCTGATGTAAAAAATCTTATGGTTTGCATAGTGGAATGTAATGAAGTATGCAAAAAAAAAGAGGGGATGTCAATAATGACATCCCCTCTTTTTTAAAGTCCTATTTCAAGGCACTGAAATTTATGATCGTTGGCGTGATGAAGACCATGAGTTCACTGGTCTCTTGTCTGTCGGTATCTCTCTTGAAGAGAAGCCCCAGAAGGGGCAGTCTGTTGAGTCCCGGCACGCCGTCCTCGGTGGCATTGATGGTATTCTTGAAAATTCCTCCGATGACTACTGTATCAGAGTTATTAACGAGGACGGAGGTTTTTACGGTATTTTTCAGGACGTCAACGCCTCCGGCTGTGGGTAAACCGGGTTCGTCCTTCGTTATATCAAGATCCATGAAGATCGCACCTCCCGGTGCTATACGCGGTTTTACCGTCAGGGAGAGCAGCGCATCGATAGCCTTGTAATCGGTCTTGTCGGATGTTGCCACAGGCAGATAGATCGTTCGGCCCTGGGTAATCTTTGCTTCCTGATTGTTCATGGTCATAACCTTCGGGTTCGAAAGAACCTTACCGTTTCTGGTTACCTCCAGAGCCGAAATCTGGAGATCAAGAGTAAAGTTGGCTGCCCTGCTGATATAGCCAAAACCAATCTGACCTCCGGTACCTACTCCCGTAGCAGCAGGAAGGTTGACAAGGAAATTATTTGGTGATCCGGTGGAGGTTCTGCCAATGGACCAGCTGTTCTGGCCAGGGGTCTTGTAGAATGCCCCCCACTGGATACCTAGTTCCTTGGTGAAGTTGGTGTTCACTTCGACGATCTTTGCCTCTATCATGACCTGGCGGGCCTGCATGACTTCCTGGTCGATTTCTTTGATGAGATCAGCAATCCGATCCAGATTGCTGTCGAGATCATTGATGATAATGCTGCTTCCCCGCTCATCCAAAGATATACTTCCCCTTGAACTGAGAAGTTTTGCCTTATCGATCGAGTCTTTAAGCTTGGCCAATTCAGCAAAATTTACCGCAAAGATTCTTGTCCTTAAATCTCCGGCTTCCGCAGCAGCCTTTTTCGCTTTTGCCACGTCGTCCAGTTCTTTCGCGACAACACTATTCGGAACAATCCTGATGATATTGCCGTCAACAATCTTGGCAAGCGAGAAGGTCCGCAAAATGATATCCAATGCCTGGTCCCAGGGGACGTTGACGAGTTTCAGCGTGACCTTGCCCTTGACATCGGGGTTGACCACCATGTTATAGCCGCTGATATCGCCGAGAAGTCTGAAGATCGGCACGATATCGGCATCCTGAAAATCAAGTGAAATCTTTTTGCCTGTGTAGCTGCCTTCGGCTATCGGTTCCGGTGCTGGTGATGCACTCTGAGCAAGAGCTTCGGAAGCGACGGGAGCAGAGGGCACCGTATCGTTCCCCGCAACGTATGCTACCCGCTGGGCAGAAACAGTTTCCCTGTTCGTAAGGGTGATCTCAATGCTGTTTCCGATTGCGGTGACATCAAAATTTGTCTTTTCCTTAAGATCAAGTACCAGGCGAATCTTGTCCTGGTGCTTCCCGGCACGGATGCCTTTTAATGGAGACATGGCTTTGGACGGGATTGGAGCGTGCAACGCAACGTCAGGGATATCAACAACGATCCGCTCGTTTACAGGGAACACATTAGGGATCATTGTGCCATTGCCGGTAATAAGGATTTTTACGGAATCCGCAATTTTCTTTACCTCTATGTTCCTTATCTCTGTAGCTTTTGACCTGGCAGGGACCGTCTCCTGCTCAACCGGTACTTTTTCTATTGCTCTTTCTTCCACGGCAAGACGCGCTTCAGGCTTCTGGGCAGGTTCAGCCCCAAGCCCGCTTGCAAGGACAAGAGGTTCATTTTTTGCTACAGATATGGAGAGAGTATTGTCCTTGTATGAAGGGGTAAGGGAGGACGGGTTCTCCAGCACAATGTCGATTCTTGTCATAACTTTGGGAGAGTCGATCTGCTGGGGGATGATTTCCGTAATGCCTGCCCGATCTGTAGATATCTTGGAGCCAAATTGACCGGTTGTCATGTCCGGAATTTCTATGGTCGCCCTGTAAGGATCATTTGCCTTGTATATTGCATACGTGAAATGCTGGTTGCCTTTTATGACAAGCATGTTATCTTCGACCTGGATGGATGTCAGTGCAGGGGATACGGCAGTGTCCAACGCCTGTCTGCTTTCCTGAGTCGAAGCACAGCCAAGAATAAGCATGAGCATGGTCATGCATATAAACAGTTTTAGACGAGGTGCTTTTTTCATTCTTCCTCCTCCTTGCGGAGTTTCAGTATGGTATCTTTTGTCTTCAGTTGGCCTTTGTAATCCTTTATCTGCTCTGTGATGATAACTGAGTCCTTGGTGATTTCGTGAACCCTGCCGCTATAGAGGCCCAACGTCATTCCTTTCCTGATGGTATATGACTTCTTGTCAGGAAGGGTAACCATGGCATAGTATTGCTGACTGTCCCAGGCGATAGCGATCACTTTAATTTCTTCAACATCAACATTTTCAATGGGCTTGGAACCTTTTTTCTTGGGGGTCTTTTCCTTGACGATTTCAGTCAGGGGGACAAACGGATCTCTTCTCCCCTTGGGTTCATAGGCATATATTTCCTTTTCAGCCTTGACCTCATTCTGCGGCGCCGCAGGCTGAGCGGATGCCGCTGTCTGGGGTGCTGCTGCCTGGGGCTGAGCTTTTTTCTCGGCAGGCTTCTTGTCGCCGCATGCTGCAAGCGCAAAAGCGATTACGCATGCAAAAACCGCAAGCAGCAACGTGTTTTTCTTCATTTCTTCACCACCGGCTTTGCTGTTGCTGTTTCCGACTCCGGAATCGCTGAAAACGTAGAGGCCTTGAAAGACACCTGAAGCCTGCTCTCGTTGCGCTCTCGTTTGGGACTCCCGAGTTTCATGTCCGTAATATTCACTATCCTGTTCAGCCGTGTAAGGCTGCTGAGAAAATATCCCAGGTTGTGATATGTACCTTCAACATTGACCGCCACCGGGATTTCATAGACAATGCCGCTTGGGTGGGTTACTTTTGGCGACGGTTTCCACGACTTGATTTCAAGACCGGCAGAAATTCCCATGTCAGACACATGCTTAAGGAGGCTTGAGATCTCTTTTTCTTCAGGCAGCTGCTCTTTTAGTTCGTTGATCCTTGCAACAAGCCGTTCATTCTCCATCTTCAGCATCTCAAGTTTGGCAGCCTTTGCCTGGCTTGCAGCAATTTCATTGTTCTGCTTGTCTATCTTTGCTTCAAGAACCTTTATCTGCTTCAACTTAGGGTTTATTGCAAGGAAAAGCACAAGCGCTACAATGATGATTGAAGGCAGAACTGCAATTATTGCCTTTGCATAGATCGGCAAGGTCTTTATATCAAGTTTTAACGCCATATCAGGATTTCACCTTGAAGGTTAGTCTGAATGTATATACGGAAGTTTCTTTTGTCTTTGCCTGAATAGATTCCTGCAAATATACCTCAGTAAACAGTTTGGAATTCTTCAGATTATTGACATAATTCACGACATCCGTATTCGAGAACGCCGTGCAGCTCAGATTAATGTCAGAACCCTTTACGTCCATGGCCGTCAGCCACACGCCGACCGGCAGCTGAGTACTGATCTCATCAAGGATCTTTACCGGCCGTGATTTATTCCTTCCGAGCTCTTCAATGATATCCTTACGCTGCTGGAACGTCTTGTTCAGGCGTTCAAAATCCTCAACAGCCTTGATTTTTTCCTTGAGTTCAGCAATCTTGAGATCATTTTCCCTAATTTTTGCCTCTCGGTCGGAAAGGCGAGAACTGTAGAAATAAGCAAGATACGCAACTACCAGTCCGGTAACAATGGTCAGAAGGATAGTATAAATAAGGAAAGTCGGTACCGGTTTCTGCTTCTTTTTCTTTCTTGTCGGTAATAAATTGACTTTTATCATCTGTCGCCCTGTTTCCTTAGTGCCAGACCAACGGCAACGGCCATCATGGGAGCTATTTCTTCAATATAGGTGACATCAAATCGCTTCGGAATCTTGATATTTCTGAAAGGTTCGGCGATCTTGGTCTCTATTCCCGACCGTTCAGCGATCATGGATGCAAAATTCTTTATAAGCGCACAGCCACCGCTCAGGATAACCTCTGAAATATCCTCATGAACTGTGGTGCTCCGATAATAATCAAAAGACCGGCTGATTTCGCTGAGGATTTCTTCAGAGGCAGACTCGATGATGGCATTGGCATCTTCCGGGGTCACGTTCTCTACCGGCTCTCCGCGCTTCAGTTTTTCTGCCAAATCATAGGTAATATTGAATTCTCTCTGTAATGCTTCAGTATGAAGGTTGCTGCCAAGAGAACTATCCCTGGTAAATACTGATATGCCACCTTTCAGGATGCTCAGATTTATCGTGCTCGCACCGATATTGAGCAGGGCAACGTTTTTTCCTTGCTCTATCTCATAATTTATGCCGTACATATTTTCGAGTGCAAAGGAGTCAATATCAACAATAATCGGGTTAAGACCGGCCTCCTTGACTACCTGGATATATTCGTTAATGATGTCCTTCTTGACGGCTACAAGAACGACATCCATCTGGCCCGGCTCGTCCCTTGGACCTATGATCTGGAAGTCGAGGTTGACGTCATCAATGTCGAACGGTACATACTGCTCGGCTTCAAACTTTATCGATTCGGACAGCTCCTCTTCCGACATCTCGGGAAGGGAGATCCTTTTTATGATGACCGAGGAGTGGCCAGAGATCGAGATCGCTGCGTCTTTTGTCTTCATGCCGGCGGTCTTGATCATTTCCTTCAAAGAATCAGCCAGTCTCAGTGAATCGATGATCGAGCCGTCTACTATGAGTTCAGGAGG
>Ga0316622_100002719_pt1 | contig 12362 bp, 13 predicted proteins | sample OWC_Aug_OW2_C1_D_FD_207646 | JGI IMG/M metagenome (GOLD analysis project Ga0316622, IMG submission 207646) | Wetland soil microbial communities from Old Woman Creek delta, Ohio, United States - OWC_Aug_OW2_C1_D5_C | ecosystem: Environmental > Terrestrial > Soil > Wetlands | place: USA: Ohio... | reverse complement strand
ACGCGATACAGATCCAAAGCAAAGGCAACCGCCCCAGGAGAAACGACATGACCGCCAATCTGCTCGGCCGAACATCGTCTTCGTTCTCACGGACAACCTCGGCTACGGCGAGGTCGGCGCCTACGAAGGCGGTGCCACCCGTGGCGCGCCCACACCGCGGATCGACTCGCTGGCCAGGGAAGGCATGCGCTTCCTGAACTGCAACATGGAGACGCAGTGCACGCCCAGCCGGTCGAGGCTGATGACCGGCCGTTGGGCGGTTCGCTCGGGCACCCACTCGGTTCCGTTTGGAGGGGTGGCGGACGGCCTGACGCGCTAGGAAGTGACTATCGGCGAGGCCCTGTCCGACGCAGGTTACGCAACCGGCTACGGCGGCAAGTGGCACCTCGGCAGCCACGATGGCCGCCTGCCCAACGACCAGGGCTTCGATGAGTGGTTCGGCATTCCGCGCACAACCGATGAGGCGCTATGGCCGTCTTCGCCAGGCTGGTCCGCAGACATCATGCCGGCGGAGCAGATGATGGAAGGCCGAAAGGGCGAAAAGAGCCGCCCGTTGGGGGTCTACGACGTCACGCAGCGCCGCCTCATCGACGCGGAGATCACCCGGCGCGCGGTCTCGTTCATCGGCCGGCAGGCCCAGGCCGGCAAGCCCTTGTTCGCCTACGTGTCCCTCACGCAGGTTCACCTGCCCACCGAACCGAACCCGGCCTTCAAGGGACGCACCGGCAACGGTGACTGGGCAGACATGCTTCAGCGCACCGAACTCGCGCACTGGAGCACGAGGTTTGCGGTACAAGAACACGAGAGCATCGCCATCGTGGCAACGGCACGAACATGCACCTAAAAGTGTGACCTCCAGATTCCCGCCAATTGACGCAATGCGCCCAAGCCGCGCCCGGTCATTGCAGCATGGCACGACGCGGACGATACCGCGGTCGCTCGGACGGCTGGCACATCCCCTGGACCGTCTGCACAGCCCTCAGGCGAAACGGGCGATTCATGCCTTGCTGTTGCTCTTGGGGCTGGCGGCCGTCCTGCTGGGGGGTGTCGTACGTGCGGCACCCTCTTCCGCACCGCACATTCTCGTCTTGGAAGACGAATCAGCCGAGCGGCTGGCCTACGTCGGCTTCATGCAAGGCCTCCGCGAAGGCCTGGCGCCGCTGAGCTCGGCCGTCGTCTACACCGAAAATCTCGACCTGGCGCGCTTTACGCAGCCTCAGCACCTGCAGCGCCAGTCGGAGTGGTTGAAGACGAAGTACCGCGACGTGGGCATCGACATCGTGGTCGCCGGTGGGCCTCGTGCTCTGGCCTATGCACTGCGGGAACGCCCCACGCTGTTCCCCGTCGCGCCCATTTTGTTTATCGGCGACGATCGTGCGCGACCCGAAGGCGACAACCTCACCGGCATGGTTGTCGGGCTGAATACGCGCGAGGCCTTGCGCGAGGCCCTCGCACTGATGCCCGGCACGCGCCGGGTGGCGCTGGTCGGTGACGCCGTGGCCGACCTGAACTACTGGCAGGGCCTGCACGACGACCTGAAGGCGTTGCCTCGAGATGTGGAGCTGATCGCGCTGGAGAGTCTGCCGCAGGACGAGTTGAAGCGGCGCATTGCCGCGCTGCCGCCGGACAGCCTGGTGTTCTATACGCGCCAATTGCGCGACCGCGAGGGCCGAAACTACGGTCAGACCGAGCTGCTGGACGTAGTGGTGGCCGCGGCGAATGTGCCGGTGTTCGGGCAGGTACGCTGGCAGCTCGGCCGCGGCATCGTGGGCGGCAGGCTTGTCGACCCGGCCCAATTGGGCCGAAACATCGCAACGCTGGTGAAGCGGCTGGCCGCCGGCGAGAGCGCGTCGTCGATCCCCGTCGACTACGCAGTGCGCTATCCGGCACTCTACGACGCCCGGGTGTTGGCGCGCTGGAAGATCGACCGCTCGCGCCTTCCGGCGGACGGCCAGTTGCTGTTCGAGCCCTATTCGCTCTGGAAGGAGCGCCCCGGCCTGGTAATCGGCATCGCGGCCGCGCTGCTGCTGCAGACGGCCCTAATCGGCGCGCTGCTGTGGGAGCACTGGCGGCGCCAGCGTGCCGAAGTCGAGCTGCGCCAGCGCACGCAGCAGATCGCGGCGCTCAACCGCTCGGCCGCGCTCGGCGAAGTGTCGGCCGCGATTGCGCACGAGGTGAACCAGCCGCTGGGCTCGATCCTGCTCAACGCGGAGACCGCCGACCGGCTGCTGCGGGCCGAACCGGCCGACGTCGGCGAGGCGCGCGAGATCCTGGCCGACATCCGCCGCGATGGACGGCGCGCCGGCGCCGTGGTCGAGAAGGTGCGCCAGCTGTTCCGCCGGGCCGACATCACGACCGGTCCGGTGGCGCTGAACCGCATCGTCGCCGATGTGGTCGAGATTGCCGCCAGCGACCAGCGCTTCCGCGGCCTGGCTTTCGAGCTGGACTTGGCCGCTGACCTGCCCGCAGTCTCGGGCGACCGGGTGCAGCTGCAGCAGGTCGTGCTCAACCTGGTGACCAACGCCGCCGAGGCAGTGCTGTCGTCGGCAAGTGCGGCCCGTCAGGTGGTCATTCGAACCCGGGCAGGTCCGACACCGGCGCAGGCCGAGCTCGCCGTGCTCGATACGGGGCCAGGCGTCCCAGTCGCAGACCTGGCACGGGTGTTCGAGCCATTCTTCTCGCGCAAGGCCGAGGGCATGGGCATTGGCCTGTCGATCAGCCGCGGCGTTGCCGAGGCCCATGGCGGCAGTCTGGTCGTCGAGAATCGCGCCGAAGGCGGTGCCTGCTTCCGCCTGGTCCTGCCTACATTCCGGTCATGACGACAGATGCCGGTTCCACGATTCACGTCGTCGACGACGACGCATCGTTCCGCGTCGCGCTGGGCCGGCTGTTGCGCTCAGAAGGCTTCACGGTGGCCCTTCATGCCAGCGCCGCTGAGTTTCTGGCGGCAGCACCCTATGGCCCGGGATGTCTGCTGCTCGATGTCGACATGCCCGACTGCAACGGCCCCGAATTGCAGGCGCAGCTGGCGCTGCGTATCGACGTGCCACCGATCGTCTTCCTCACCGGCAAGGGCGACATCGCCAGTAGCGTCAAGGCCATCAAGGCCGGGGCGGAGGACTACCTCACCAAGCCGGTCGAGGTGGCGGATCTGCTGGACGCGCTGTCGCGTGCGCTCGAGCGCGACGCCTCGGCGCGCTGCGCACGCACGGCCGCGGACGGGTTGCACGAGCGCTGGAGCAGACTGACGCCGCGCGAACGACAGGTCTTCGAGCGTGTCGTGCGCGGGCTGCTGAACAAGCAGATCGCCTACGAGCTGGGCGCGGCGGAACGCACGATAAAGGCGCACCGCCAGCAGGTGATGATCAAGCTGGGCGCCCGCTCGGTGCCGGACCTGGTCCTGGTCGCCGAGGCGCTGCGCCGCGCGGCCTGAATTGCACCAATGTGCAATGGCGCGCGGCGGGCCCGGCCGCTACTCTACGCCATGCAAGCGCGGAGCACGCTCGTGGCCGTGGTCGACGACGACCCGTCGATGCGCCGTGCGATCGAGCGACTGCTGCGGGCTTCCGGCATGGCCTGCATCGGGTACGAGTCGGCCGAGGCCTTCCTTTCCAGGCATGCGGATGCGTTGCCGGACTGTGCGGTCGTCGACGTCAACCTCGACGGCGCCGACGGCCTGCAGTTGCAGGCCCGGCTGAAGGCTGCGGCACCCTCGCTGCCGGTCATCATCATTACCGGGCGTCACAGCGTTGCCGTGCGCGCTGCGGCGCGTGCGCAGGGATGCGTGGCCTACATGGTCAAGCCCTTCTCGGGGGCCGAACTGATCGAAGCCATCCGCCGCGCGCAGACAGCGAATTGACGGACTGGCACGGACCAGCACCAAAGTGCAATTGGCAAGTGGCGCCTGGCTGCCTACGCTGTCGCAACCCCACTTCCACACCGGAGGCATGCATGCAACGCAGATCGTGGTTGCTCGGCGCGGTAGCCCTTGCCATCGCCACGCCGGGCCTGCAGGCCCAGACGACCGGCAATCCGGTCGACCCGGCTGCCGTGCAGGCCTTGCGCGACATGGGCGCGCACCTGCAGTCGCTGAAGCGCTTCTCGGTCTTCACGGTTCTGACCGGCGAGCGCGTGCTGGTCGATGGCCAGAAGCTGCAGCACACGGCGACGGCCCAACTGGATGTGTCGCGACCGAACAAGCTGCGCGCCGCGATGCGCAGCGCACGCTCCGACCGCGACCTGTACTTTGACGGCAAGACAGTCACGCTGTGGACGCCTGCGCAGAAGTACTACGGCAGCGTGCCCTTCACCGACACCCTGAGCGAACTGGTCGAGCGGCTGAACGAGCGCTACGGCATCGAGGTGCCCTTGTCCGATCTGTTCGTGTGGGGCACGCCCGCGGCGCCGCTGGCCAAGATCGAATCGGCAATGAACGCGGGGCAGGACTTCATCGGCAAGGACCTGTGCGACCACTATGCCTTTCGCCAGGGACAGGTGGACTGGCAGATCTGGATCACCACGGGGGCCAAGCCGCTGCCGCGCAAGCTGGTCATCGGCAACCGGGCAGACGACGCGCGCCCTCAGTCGGTCAGCCTGATCGAGTGGAACCTGAAGCCGGCGTTCAGCGATGCGGTCTTCGCGTTCGCCCCACCCAAGGGCGCTACCGCCATCGAAATCATGCCGCGCAAGGCCAGGTAGTCGCAAAGGAGCATCGACATGAAGATCAACTCGCGCATGGCGCTGTGGCTGTCGTCGACGGCCGTCGTGCTGGCCGGCCTCGTCGTCGCGCCCGGGGTCGAGGCGGCTCGCGGCGGCGGCCACGGCGGTGGCGGTCATGGCGGTGGCAGCCGGCCGCATGCCGACGACAGCCGTGCCGACAAGCGCACCACCAACGTACGCAACACCAGCGTCAACAACGTTAACGTCAATCGCAACGTCAACGTCAGTGTCGACAACAACCGCGGCTGCTGCAACAACGGCTGGGACGACGACTTCCACCCTGTGGCCACGGCCGCCGCGGTCACCGCCACGGTGGCCGTGACCTCGGCCATCGTCGGTTCAATCGTTCGCACCGTGCCGCCCGGCTGCGTCCCGGTCAGCTATGGCGGCATGGTCTACCAGCAGTGCGCAGGCACCTGGTACCAGCCGCAGGGCACGCAGTACATCGTCGTCAACCCGCCTTACTGAGGGCGAGCGTGCAGGCAGTTGCAACAAGGGGCCATCGCCGGCCCTACCCATCGAGGAGAGCACATGGACATGCATTCGGGTCTTAGGCACACGCTGCGCGCAGCCGCAGCCCTTGTATTTGCGCTAGCCGCCACCTGCGCGGCCGCACAGGCGGCAAAGAAGCCGAACATCCTGGTGCTGTGGGGCGACGACATCGGCACCTGGAACATCAGCCACAACAGCCGCGGCATGATGGGCTACACCACGCCCAACATCGACCGCCTGGCCAAGGAAGGCGTTGGCTTCACCGACTACTACGCGCAGCAGAGCTGCACTGCCGGCCGCGCCGCATTCATCAGCGGCTCGGTGCCGGTGCGCAGCGGCATGACCAAGGTCGGCCTGCCTGGCGCCAAGCAAGGCTGGCAGAAGACCGACGTAACCATGGCCACGGTGCTGAAGGGCCAAGGCTATGCCACCGGCCAGTTCGGCAAGAACCACCAGGGTGACCTGGACGAACATCTGCCGACGATGCACGGCTTCGACGAGTTCCTGGGCACGCTCTATCACCTGAATGCCGAGGAGGAGCCGGAGCACTTCGACTACCCGAAGAGCCCTGAATTTCGCAAGAAGTTCGGTCCGCGCGGCGTGCTGCGGACGAAGGCCGACGGCCGGGGCGGGCAGACGATCGAGAACACCGGCCCGCTGACCCGTAAGCGCATGGAGACCATCGACGAGGAGACGGTGGCCGCGGCCAAGGAGTTCATGCAGCGGCAAGCCAAGGCCGACAAGCCCTTCTTCATCTGGTGGAATGCGTCGCGCATGCACTTCCGCACCCACGTCAAGGCGGAGAACCGCGGCAAGTCGGGGCAGGACGAATACAGCGACGGCATGGTCGAGCACGATGGGCACGTCGGCGAACTGCTGAGGGTGCTTGACGAACTGGGTTTGGCGAACGACACGATCGTCATGTACTCCACCGACAACGGGCCGCACTACAACACCTGGCCCGATGCCGGCACCACGCCCTTCCGAAGCGAGAAGAACAGCAACTGGGAAGGCGCCTACCGCGTGCCGGCCTTCGTGCGCTGGCCCGGCAAGTTCCCCGCCGGGGCCACGCTAAACGGCATCGTCTCGCACGAGGACTGGTTGCCGACCTTTGCCGCGGCCGCCGGTGATGTCGACGTGAAGGAGCGGCTCTTGAAGGGCACCACGATCAACGGCCGCAGCTACCGTAACCACCTCGACGGCTACAACCAGCTCGACTACCTGAGCGGCAAGACCAAGGAATCCCCGCGCAAGGAGTTCTGGTACGTCAACGACGACGGCCAAGTGGTGGCGGCGCGCTACGAGGACTGGAAGGTCGTGTTCCTGGAGAACCGCGGGCAGGCCTTCGGCGTCTGGCGCGAACCCTTCATCGAACTGCGCGCGCCGCTGCTGTTCAACCTGCGCCGTGATCCCTTGGAGAAGGCGCAGCACAACTCGAACACCTACAACGACTGGTGGCTCGACCGGGCTTTCGTGCTGGTGCCGATCCAGGGGCTGGCGAGCCAGTTCCTGCTGACGATGAAGGACTATCCGCCCAGCCAGACGCCCGGCGCCTTCAACCTGAGCCGGATCGAGGAACAGCTGCGCAACTCGGCTGGCTCGAAATAGCCGCGGTCGCCGCTGGACCCGCCACGACAGTCTCGGAACCACAGTCAGAGGCAATGGCCGAGCCCTAGGGCAAGGCCATGCGCTAGGCTTCACGAGTTCCTGAGACGCGATACAGATCCAAAGCAAAGGCAACCGCCCCAGGAGAAACGACATGACCGCCAATCTGCTCGGCCGAACATCGTCTTCGTTCTCACGGACAACCTCGGCTACGGCGAGGTCGGCGCCTACGAAGGCGGTGCCACCCGTGGCGCGCCCACACCGCGGATCGACTCGCTGGCCAGGGAAGGCATGCGCTTCCTGAACTGCAACATGGAGACGCAGTGCACGCCCAGCCGGTCGAGGCTGATGACCGGCCGTTGGGCGGTTCGCTCGGGCACCCACTCGGTTCCGTTTGGAGGGGTGGCGGACGGCCTGACGCGCTAGGAAGTGACTATCGGCGAGGCCCTGTCCGACGCAGGTTACGCAACCGGCTACGGCGGCAAGTGGCACCTCGGCAGCCACGATGGCCGCCTGCCCAACGACCAGGGCTTCGATGAGTGGTTCGGCATTCCGCGCACAACCGATGGCCGAGCTGAACTTCGTCGACGAAAAGGCGGGCAAGCCGGTGGGCATCCAGCAGCACATCGGGCGCCGATCGATCGCCGCCTTCGGCAACTCCGACGGCGACTTCGAAGTGCTGGCCTGGCCCACCAGCGCGCCGGGCCCGCGGCTCGGCGTGATCGTTCACCACGACGCCGCCGAGCGCGAGTTCGCCTACGACCGCAAGTCGCACATCGGCCAGCTCGCACGCGGGCTCGACGAAGCCGGCGCGCGAGGCTGGACGGTGGGCAGCATGAAGGGCGACTGGAAGCTGGTGTTCGCGCCAGCACGCTGAGTGCCGGTGCTGAAGGCAGGCGCCGACGTGGCAACATCACCGGCACATTCCGAGCGCCGATTGACCGAACCCCAGCCCGCCCCCTAAATTGCGCAAGAAGAAACCCCCTCCTGATCGACCGGCCCCGCTCGCCGGCACGGCACGCGCCGGCTCCGCGTCCGCACCGGGTGCAACCGATGGCGGCCCACCGCCAGCTGTTGCCCGCCGCACCGGGCGCTGGCTGGCAGCAGGGCTCATGCTGCTGGCGGTGGTTCTGGGCGGCTGGTGGCTTGCCGCAGACCGTTCGCCGATCGCCCGGGTGGCCACCACGCCTGCGGCCCCGCCAGCCGCCGCGCTGGCGCCCGCCGCCTTCGTCGACAACCAGCAATGCCTGGCCTGCCACGCCGAGCAGGCTGGGCAGTGGCAGGGCTCGCACCACGCCAAGGCCATGGCGCCAGCGAACGCGCAGAGCGTGCTGGGCCGCTTCGACGGCACGGAGTTCAAGCACCAGGGCGTCACGTCGCGCTTCTTCCAGCGCGATGGCAAGTTCCTGGTGCGCACCGACGGCGCCGACGGCCGGCTGGCCGACTTCGAGGTGGCCTACACCTTCGGCGTGGCGCCGCTGCAGCAGTACCTCATCGCGTTGCCCGGCGGCCGGCTGCAGCCGCTGCAGATCGCCTGGGACAGCCAGCGCCAGCGCTGGTTCCACCTGTTGCCCAAAGAGAAGGCGCCGCCTGGCGACGTGCTGCACTGGACCGGCCGTTACCAGACCGCCAACACCATGTGCATCTCGTGCCACACCACGGGCTTCGAGAAGCGCTTTGATGCCGCCACCGACACCTTTGCGTCGACCTGGAAGGAGCCCAACGTCTCCTGCCAGTCGTGCCACGGGCCGGGCGAGCGCCACGTGCAGTGGGCGCAACTCAAGAAGGACGGCCAGCCCGCACCAGAGACCGCCGGCGAGCCCTTCGGGCTGAGCGTCCGGCTGAAGACGGCCAGCGGCCCGCAGCAGGTGGAAGCCTGCGCCGCCTGCCATTCACGCCGCGTTGAACTCACCGGCCATACGCCGCCGGGCCAGCCGCGGCTCGACCACCACCTGCCGTCGCTGCTGATGCCCGGCCTGTACCACGCCGACGGCCAGCAGCTCGACGAGGTGTTCGTCGACGGCTCCTACCGGCAGAGCAAGATGTACCAGAAGGGCGTCGGCTGCATGGACTGCCACAGCGCGCACACCGGCAAGCTCAAGCTGGCGGGCAACGCGGTGTGCCTGCAATGCCATGGCGGCCAGCCGAACCCGGACCAGCCCGCCTTCGCCAAGGCGGCGGGTGCCTATGACACGCCCGCGCACCATTTCCACCCCGCGGGTTCGGCCGGTGCGCAGTGCGTGGCCTGCCACATGCCGGCCAAGACCTACATGCAAATCCAGCCGCGCCCCGACCACAGCCTGCGCGTGCCGCGGCCCGACCTGTCGGTGAAGCTGGGCACGCCGAACGCCTGCAATGCCTGCCATGCCGACAAGAGCGCGCAGTGGGCCGCCGACCAGGTGGCCAGCTGGTACGGCCACAAGCGGCGCCAGGAGCCGCATTACGGCGAGGCCTTCGCGGCGGCGCGCGCAGGCCAGCCCGGTGCCAGCGAGGCACTGGCCAGGCTGGCGGCCGACCTGCAGCAACCGGCCATCGTGCGCGCCACCGCGCTGGCCTCGCTGCGTGCCGACGCCAGCACCGGCATGGCCGAGCGCATCAGTGCCACCCGCGATGCCGATGCCGAGGTGCGCGCCGCCGCCGCCGACAGTTTCGACGCCGCGCCCGCCACGCAGCGCCTGTACGCGCTGAGCCCATTGCTGAGCGACCCGGTGCGCGGCGTGCGCATCGCCGCGGCGCGTGGCCTGTCGTCGCTGCCGGCAGGGCAGATCGACGCGGCGCTGCGCCCGACCCTCGACGCCGCGCTGACCGAGTACATCGCGGCCCAGCGCGTCTCGCTCGACATGCCCGGAGCGCGGCTCAACCTGGCCGTGGTGCATCAGAATACCGGCCGGCTCGACCTGGCCGAGGCGCATTACCTGGCCGCGCTGAAGATCGACCCCGACTTCACGCCGGCACGCGCCAATCTCGCGCATCTCTACAACCAGACCGGCCGCAACGCCGACGCCGAGCGCGTGCTCACCGACGGCCTGAAGCGCCAGCCCGCCCTCGGCGAGCTGCAGTATTCGCTAGGCCTGCTGCTGGCCGAAGAGCAGCGCCTGCCCGAAGCCGCCAAGGCGCTGGGCCAGGCGGCGCAGCTGCTGCCCGAGCGGGCCAGGGTGCACTACAACCTGGGGCTGGCCCTGCAGCAGATGGGTCGGCGCCAGCCGGCCGAGCAGGCGCTGCTGCGCGCCCAGCAACTGGCGCCGCAGGACGCCGCCACGGTCTACGCGCTGGCGGTGTTCTACGCCCAGGGTGGCGAGCGCGCGCTGGCGCTGCAGTGGGCCGAGAGGCTGCGGACGCTGAGCCCTGACGACCCCCAGGTGCGGCAGTTCATCGAGCGCCTGCGCCAGACGGGCTGAACGGGCGGGCTGTGCCGCAGGATGAAGTTCTTCACGGACGGCATCTTTCCCTCGAAGGGCAGGGCGGCCTTCTTGATGCCCTGCGTTCGAGCGGCCACAAACGGCCAGGCCAGAGATGCGGGTGATGAACTGCGCCGCATCGCGGGCCATGCCGCTGGAGGCTCGCCAGAGCCTGGGTCAGGCATCGCTGCGTGCCGCCCCTCGGACCGCCCAAGCGCGTGCACGCAGCGCGATCGTTCCACCGCTGGCCGACGGTAGCGCCAAGTGCAATCGCGCCCGCAGCGCCGATCGATGTTCATCCGGCAGCGACATGGCATAAGCTGGTGCAGGCCCCTGCCCGCCGAGGAATGGACGCCAGTAGTCCTCGAAGTCGACAAACTCGGCCATCACCTCCAGTGGCGTGGTGTCGACGTTGGTGAGGCCGGCATCCCGGAAGGCAGCTCTCAGGGCGGCCGGCTTGCACACAGCAAAGCGTGCTCCTTCATGGAGTTGTGCCGCCGCTGGATCGATGGAGGTCGCTGCGTCCCAGAAATACCTGATGATCTCCATGCCCTCAGCGTAGTCCCAGACGTACGCGGCAATCGTCCCGCCGGGGGCGGTGACCCGCACCATCTCCGAGAGCGCGGCGGGCAGGCTCGGCAGGAAGTTCAGCACAAGCCCGGAGACGACCACGTCGCAAGCGGCACCGTCAAGCGGAAGTGCTGCGGCGGTTCCGGTGAGGAAGCGGGCTCGAGCCCCGAGGTTCTCAACCGCCAGGCCGAGAAACCCGTCCGAAGGTTCAATGCCGACCAGAGTACTCGGCGAACAGTGATCGAGGATCGCTGCGGAGAGTGCACCGGTGCCGCAGCCGACATCCAGCCAGCGACCACCTGCAGGCAGGTTCAACCATGACAGGAAGAGCGGAGCGAGCCTGCGGCTCCAGCGGCCGATGTACTGCTCGTATGGGTTTCCTCGTTCCCAGGAATCGGACACCGATGTTGTGTTCATCTCTCGCCACCTCCGGGCCTGATATGCGATGCCGAACGTCCGAGGCGAGGCGCCTGCAGCATGGGCCGCGGAGACGACCATGCCCACCGTCGTCGACTCAGCTTCGATGCCGCCAGCCTGGGGTCGGTCAGGCAGCAGTTCCCTGTCCGGCCGGGCCCCTTCGGCCGCCCCGCATTGGGCTTCCCGGCCTGGTCCACCCTGCGTCGTGTCAATGAGTCTGTACGCGTGGGGTCGCGTCGGTGCACGGCCGCCCGCTCATTCATCGTCCCACAGGCGCATCGGCGTATGCCCTCGCGCGACCGCCTGCACATGAGCGATGGCCGCCATGTAGGTGTCCCAGTCGAGGACTCGGCCGGGGCACCTTGAGTGAGATGTACCCGCGTCTGCTTCCGAGTGCCCAAGGATATAGCGTCGATCCATCGGAATGCTCAACTGCTGGCCAAGCCACACAACCAGTCCTGCCGACTTCAGATACTGTGCATTCGTGAGCTTGGTATCGATGCCGGCCCGCGTGTTGTGCTCGATACCTATCGTCCGCGCGTTGGCCGTGCCCGCGTGGTGGGCGATGTGCTTGTGGCGAACGCACTGCACGACGGTGCCGTCGCGGCCGACGATGTAGTGCGCCGCCTGGTTCTTCCACACGCCGTTCTGCAGGTACTTCTTGCCGCCGAAGGCATTGCGCGCGGTCACCTGGGCATCGGCCGTGCCGCCCTCGGTGATGTGCAGGACGATCTTCTCGATCACCCGGGACGCTTTGACCGTATAGCGGTCGGCGTGCGCCGGAATCCACAACGCACCGGGAAAGCTATCGCCGCTCATGTGTCACCTCCGCGGATCCCGCCACACGGCCCTCGCAATTCAGGGGCCACGACAAAGACTGTCCCGCAGGCACAGGACACTGGGGAGTCCGCGCCCTTGGCGACGTTCTGCATGTGCGCTGGCCAACGTTGCCAGGATCGATGGTCGTCGAAGTGGACACCCGTTTCGCCGCACGTGCCAGCGAAAATTTAGGGGGTGGCGCGACGGCGTAATGAGGCGCCGGTCAGGACTGCGGCATTCCGGATCACGTCGTCGGTGCCGCGCCGGTACGGCAGATCTCGGGGTTGCGTGAGAGCGGATGTCTCTGTGGCCCGGGACCGTCACCGCCGTGCCATGGTCCGG
>Ga0316622_100002718_pt1 | contig 12364 bp, 11 predicted proteins | sample OWC_Aug_OW2_C1_D_FD_207646 | JGI IMG/M metagenome (GOLD analysis project Ga0316622, IMG submission 207646) | Wetland soil microbial communities from Old Woman Creek delta, Ohio, United States - OWC_Aug_OW2_C1_D5_C | ecosystem: Environmental > Terrestrial > Soil > Wetlands | place: USA: Ohio... | reverse complement strand
CGCGGGCGTTCGCGACACCTGACGCTGCGCATGTTGTTGCAGGAGCAGTTTGCGATCGACCGCGGCGCCCCCTTTGTGTACCCGGAGCGCTTCCTGCCGCCCTATCACCACGCGCCCATCGGGGTCGGCTTGAACCCCTTCCTGCCGCGCGGGTTGCCGCACGGCGCGCCGCGCCACACCCGCGTCGTGGTTCGTTGAGAGGGGTCGGCGAGCATGTCGCACCCGCGGACGCTGGACCGGGCACAGAGCGTCGTGGTCGTGATCGACGTCCAGGAGGCCTACCGCGGCCGCACGGTGGAGCACGAGCGCACGGTGCGCGGCGTGCGGCGATTGATCGAGGCGGCCAAGGTGGTCGGGGTGCCGCTGCTGGCGACCGAACAATATCCAAAAGGCCTCGGACACCTGGTACCGGAAGTGGCCGAGGGGTTGCCCGCCGGGTCGACGGTGATCGAGAAGCTGTCGATGAGCTGCTGCGGCGCACCGGCCTTCGTCGAGGCGTTGCGGGCGCTGCAGCGCACCCAGGTGGTGGTCTGCGGTATCGAGGCGCACGCGTGCGTCAACCAGACCGTCCACGACTTGCTCGAGGCCGGGTATCGCATCCACCTGCCGTACGACGCGATTTCGGCGCGCTTCGAGCACGACTACCGCACGGCGTGGGACAAGATGCTGGGATCGGGGGCGGTGCCGAGCACCGTCGAGATGGTCTGCCTCGAATGGGTGCGGACCGCTGCGGCACCTGAGTTCAAGGCCATCCAGAAGTTGCTCAAGTAGCCCGCGGGCAGTCCTGATTGCCGGGGACGCAACGGTTTTGAGCGGAGTTGCGACTTTGTGCTATTGAGTCGCAAACATGGGAGGCGTTTCATCATGATGCGAAGCAAGCCCCGAGGGGCGCGGACGATGTGGGGACAGGGCGAGGCTGGCGGCTGGCGGTGGTTGCGGACCGGCGCGACCTGCGTGGCGGTTCTGCTGGGCGTCTCGGGCGTCGCCTACGGGGCGGCGATCGAGCGCATCAGCGTCGGGGCGCAAGGGCAGCAAGCGGACAACCGCAGCGAGGTGCCCGCCGTCAACGCCGACGGCTCGGTCGTCGCCTTCAAGTCCCAGGCGACGAACCTCATACCCGGGACGCCGAACACACACATCTCCGTGTTCGTTCGCGACCGGATCGACGGGTCGATCAGCCAGGTGAGCATCGGCTGGAACGGGCAGCCCGACGCCAACAGCTACCCGCCGGCGCTGGATCACGCCGGCGGCGTCGTCGCCTTCGGCTCGGATGCCTCGAACATCCTCATCGGTGATTTCAACCAGGTTCCCGACATGTTCGTGCGCGAGCGCGCCAGCGGCACCGTGCAGAGTCCGACCCTGATCAATGACGGTTACGGCGGTGGCCGCGTCCCCGATTTGCGCGGTGCGCTCTCGGCCGACGCGTCGCTGGTGGCCTTCACCTCGTCGGCTGACGCTCTGGTGCCGGATATCGATCGGAACGAGGCGAACGACGTCTTCGTGGCGATGCGGGCGACCGGGGCGCGCGAACTCATCAGTGTCGCCACGGTCGGCGGCCAGCCGGGCCGCTCTGCGAACGCCGCGAGCGCCGGGCCGGCGCTGAGCGAGAACGGCTGTATCGTGGCGTTCTACTCCGACGCGTCGAATCTGGTCAGCGGTGACACCAACGGCGTGCGCGACGTGTTTGTGCGCAACCGGTGCGCCGATCCCGCGACGACGGACCGCGTCAGCGTGGCGACGGGCGGGGCGCAGGCCAACGGCCCGAGTCAACCGAGCGGCCAGCCGCCGGCGATCAGCGGCGACGGTCGCTATGTCGTCTTCGCGTCCGACGCCAGCAATCTCGTGGCCGACGACACAAACGGGGTGCGCGACGTCTTCATTCGGGATCGTGTCGACGGTACGACGACGCGCGTGACGCCGCCGGAAGGCTGCACGGACGGCGGCGGGGCGGCGCTCGAGGCGAGCGGGGCCAGCGACCAACCCAGCGTCAGCGGCGACGGCCGCTACGTCGCCTTCGTGTCGCTGGCCGACAACCTGGTGAGCGACGACACCAACCGCGCGGCCGACGTGTTCGTGTTGGACCGCGAGAGCCGCTTGGTTGCGCGGGTGCTCGGCACCGGCAACGTGCAGCCGAACGCCTCCAGTAGTTTTCCACAACTCACCTTCGACGGGCAGAAGGTCGCGCTGCAGTCGGACGCTACGAACCTGGTGCCGGACGACACCAACGGCAAGGCGGACGTCTTTCTGTCGGAGAACCCGTTCGTGGCCGATGAGCCACCGCCGGGCGTAACTCCGTTGCCGACGTGTACGCCGATCGGCGGGCCGCCGACGGCGACCCCGACCCCGCGGGCGACAAGTTCCGCAACAGCCGTGCCGACCGTGACCGCGACACGGCCGCCGACCGCCACGCTCACCGCCACGCTCACCGCCACCGCTGTGGTGCCAACCGCCACGCCGACCGTGGTGCTGCCGACGGCGACCATCACGCGGGCGCCCACCCCGACGAACACCGCGGCGGCCACGCCGACGGCGACCGTGAAGAAGGGCGGCGGCGGTGGTGACGGGTGTAGTTGCCGTATCGACGGGGACGAAGCGGTGCCACCACCGTGGCATCTGCTTGCCGTCATGCTGCCACCAGCGGTCCTCCTGGTGCGGCGCCGCGCCCAGCGCGCGCGACCACGGTAGGCTGGACGGTGCCCCGGGTCCGCCGATTCCGACACCGCGGACTGCGGGTGCTGACCCAGCACGTCCCCGGTCCGTTGACCGCGATTGCCTTGAGTGTGCGCGCCGGGGCGCGCTTCGACGGGCGCCATCCGGGCATGGCCCACATGGCCGAACACATGCTGTTCCAGGGCACGGCCTCGCTCGATCAGGTGGCGCTGAACCGGCGGGCGGCGGAACTGGGGGGCGAGCACAACGCGGACACCGGCTACGAAACCATCTCGTTGACCTTCGAGGTCTTCAACGAAGACGTCGAGGATGCGCTCGGCCTGATGGCCGAGCAATTCTACCGCAGCGAGGTGAGTGACGCGCGCTTCCGCAAGGAGCGCCGGGTTGTGCTCGACGAGATTCGCGGCCGCATGGACGACCCGGCGGAACGGCTGCACGTGCGGGCGTGGGGCCGGTTCTTCCGCGGCGCGCTCGCACATCCGGTGTGCGGCACGGTGCAGACCATCCGGGCGATGGACGCGCCGCAGGTGGGGACGTTTATCCGGCGCCACTTCACGCATGCGCAGTCGGTGTTGGCGGTCGTCGGCGGGATCGGCGAGGCGGCGACGCGAGCGGCGGTACGGCGCCACTTCGGCGCCGGCGAGCCGGGACAGGCGCTGGTTCCCCCGCGCGCCACGGCAGGGGCGGCGGGCCACCTGCGCATGCGCGGCAGTGGCGGACAGGCGTACGTGGCCAGGCTGATCGCCGTGCCGCCGGACCCGCGCCATCTCATCGCCGTCGGCCTGGCGCTCGACGTCGTCGGCGCCGACCCGGACAGCCGGCTGTTCCAGGAGGTGCGCGAACGGCTGGGCCTGGGATACGAGGTGTCGGCGACGCTCGATTGGGGGGCGGACTGGGCGGTGGCGGTAGTGTCGGCGAGCGCCGCACGTGCGGCGGCGCAGCGGGTGGTGCGTGCGGTGAACGACACCTGCCAGCGGGCCGCGGAGGAGGGGTTCACCCCGGAGGAACTCGTGCGGGCCCGCAAGAAGCTGCGCTACCGCTACGCCTCACTGGCTGACAGCCGGTTCGACCGGGCGCTCGCGCTGGCCGAGGGAACATTGCTCGGTTTTCCGTTACCGGAAGAGGCGGAACGCATCGTCAGTCGCATGCCGCCGGCGGAAATCGAGGCGGCCTGGCGGTCGGTCCTGCGCGGCCGTAGTCTGACCGCCGTGCTGGCGGACTGAGACCCACGTGCGCGACCCCGGCGGTGTCTTCGTTACCGCCGCCGTCCTGCTGCAGGCTGAGAGCTGATCCCTGGCGGCTGACGGCTGCCGCACGGCCTCAGCGGCCGTACGAGCCGCCGACGTGGTCGTACGGGTCGATGCCCTCAGCCAACTCGCGCTTGTACTTGAGCTGGTCGATGTAGTGCTCCAGCCCTTCGACCAGGTAGTCGAGAAAATCGCGCGTCGACAGGATACCGACCGGGTGCGTACCGCGCACCACCGGCAGGTGGCGGAACTTGTTCTCGCGGAAGATCTGCAAGACATCCTTCACGGGTGCACTGGCATCGATGGTCACCACCTCGCGGGTTGCCACGTCCGCCACCTTCGTCTGCTCCGGGTTGCGGTTTGCCTGGACCACGCGGGTGAGCAGGTCGCGCTCGGAGAATAGCCCGCGTAGCGTGTTGCCTTCGACCAACAGGACCGCGCCGACGCGGTTGCTGCTCATGCGTTTGGCCACCTCGGCAACTGTTTCGTGGGGGGCGGCGGTTACCATGTCGGTCACCATCAACGTCTCAATCCCAGCCATCGAACCCTCCTTCAACTAACTCACACCCGTCCACTGGATATACGAAGTTGCCGCCGAGCGAAAGCGGCGGAAGGGTAGGTGGCACAGAGACCTCTCCCCTAACCCCTCTCCGACACGGAGAGGGAAACTGCCCGCAGCGCGGCAAGCGTTTGCCCCCCTTCCCTCGCAGGGAAGGGGGCCAGGGGGTTAGGTCTCGCGCTGACTAACGCCTGGTCCCCGACACGACTCACGGCGCGCCGTCCGTCGGCGGGGCGCTGACCACGAGCACGGGCAGGTCCACCGATTCGATGACCCGGCGCGTGATGCTGCCGACCAGGATGCGGCGCGTGCCGCGCCGCCCGATCTTGCCCATCACCACCAGGTCGACGCCCAGCTGCGCTGCCGTGTCGCTAATCACCGCGCAGGGGTCGCCTGCGGCCACCTGCTCGCGATGTGCCAGGCCGCACTGCTCGGCGAGTTGGGCAACGTCGCGCAGGTAGACGGCCCCCTGCGCGGCCAGACGCTCGCGGGCGCGCTCCGGCCCGTCGGCCTCGAGGTCCGCCAGCTGGCTGACCAGCTGGTCGTCGACCACGTGCAGGAACACCACCAGGGCGCCGTACGCCTGGCCGATGCGGACCGCGTGCTGCGCCGCGTAGCGTGAGTACTCCGAGCCGTCCACGGGGACGAGAATGCGGGCGATGCGGATGGCCGGCGTCATCGGTGTTCTCCTGCGTCGTGGTGTGTCGCGCCGCGGCGCGCTTTGAGGCGCTTCAGGTGAAACAGCGCCTCGCGTTCCTTTTCCTCGAGGGACGCTTCGATGAAGCGAATGGTGTCGTGGTACTGCGGGATGAAGATGTTCTCGAGCGCGTTGACCTTGCGCTGCGTGCGCTGCAACTCGAGCGCGAGACGGTGGCAGGACACCTCGACCTCGGCGAGGTGCACGAGCTCCGCCAACAGCGCGTGCAGGCGCGTGCGGACGTGCGCCGGGTGCGGACTGAGCCAGCCCGGTGCTGTCGTGGGCCCCGTGGGGGCGTCGTGGACGAGCTCGAGGAGCGGGACGACGACGCCCATGACGCTGCGTTCGCGCCGCCGTACCCGTGGCGCGGTGGCCGGATGGGCGCTGCCCAGCGCCTCCGCGTCGAGGGCGGCACGCCCATCGGCCACCAAGGCGTTGCGCAGCGCCCCGTACAGCGCGGACAGGGCGGCATCGAGACGCCGGCGCAGGGCGGCGGCGTCTCGCTGCAATACCAGCAGCTCCTCGAGCAGAACCTCACGCTTCTGGTTGAGCAGCGCGTGCCCGGCCTTGACGAATCCCAACCGCTCCTTCAGGCGGAGCAGGTTGCTCTTGGTCGTCGCGATGTCGGTGAGGCGCATCACGCGGCCTCGGTAGGCGCCTCGGCCGGACGCGGACGATAGCGGTCGATGAGGTCGCGACTGAGCCGCGTCAGCTCGTCATCCGGTAAGGGCCCCAGCACTTCCCAGCCCACGGCGAGCGTCCGCTCCAGGTCGCGGTTCTCGGAGAACGCCTGGGCGACGAACGCCCGTTCGAAGCGCTCGCCGAATTCGAGGTAGCGGCGGCTGATCTCCGACAGCTCCTCCGTGCCGATGATGCTGACCAGGCGCTCCACCTCTTTGACGTGGGCATACGCCGCATAGAGCTGGCTGGCCAGCCGCGAGTGATCCTCGCGCGTGCGCCCGGCGCCGACGCCGTCCTCCATCAGTCGCGACAGCGACGGCAGCACGTCGACCGGCGGATAGATGCCTTTGGCGTGCAGCTCGCGCGACAGCACCAGTTGCCCCTCCGTGATGTATCCCGTGAGGTCGGGGATCGGATGCGTGATGTCGTCGTTCGGCATCGTCAGGATTGGAATCTGCGTGATCGAGCCGGGACGGTCCTTGAGCCGTCCGGCGCGTTCGTAGAGCGCGGCGAGGTCGCTGTAGAGATAGCCCGGGTAGCCCTTGCGGCTCGGCACCTCACCCTTGGCCGTCGCCACCTCGCGCAAGGCCTCGCAGTAGTTGGTCAGGTCCGTGAGGATGACCAGGACATGCAGGCCGACGTCGAAGGCGAGAAACTCGGCGAGCGTCAGCGCGGCGCGCGGCGTCACCAGGCGCGCGATGCTTGGGTCGTCGGCGAGGTTCAAGAACAGCGTGGCGCGTGCGAAGGTGCCGCTCTGCTGGAAGCTCGTCTGGAAGAAGTCGGCGACGTCGTGATTGACGCCGATGGCCGCGAAGACCACGGCGAACTGCGCAGTGCGGCCCGGCAACGTCGCCTGGCGGACCAGTTGCGCGGCCAGCTGATTGTGCGGCAGGCCGCTGCCCGAGAAGATCGGCAGCTTTTGTCCGCGCACCAGCGTGTTCATGCCGTCGATGGCCGACACGCCGGTTTGGATGCAGTCGCGCGGGTAGTCGCGGCGCATCGGGTTGATCGCACTGCCGTTGATGGCGCGCGTTTCCACGGCGAGCGCCGGCGGGCCGCCGTCCAGCGGCCGGCCGAGGCCGTCGAAGACACGGCCGAGCATCTCCTCGGAGACCGGAATCTCCAGCGGGCGGCCGAGGAACCGCACCGCCGTCCGCTGCACCGACAACGCCGCCGTGCCTTCCAGCACTTCGACCACGGCGAGGTCCTCCTGCACTTCGAGGACGCGGCCGTGCAGCTCCGCCCCGTCAGGCGCCAACACGTCGACCACTTCATCGTAGCCGACCCCCTGCACCCCGCGCACGAAGATCAGCGGGCCGCTGATGCGGTGCAGACCGTGGTATTCGAGGCCGCTGCGATCGACGTCGGCGGACATGACGCATCACTCCTGCAAGAGGTCGTCCATCTGCGTGTCGATGCGGTCCATCAGCGCGTCGAACTGCGCCGCCGCGTCGTTGGGGAGTTCGAAGCGCATGCGCAGCAACTCGCTGCGCACCGGCACGTCTTTGACGCGATATACGGGCAGCCGGCGCGCCACGACGGCCAGGCCGCGGTCGAGGTAATGGAACACCGCACGCAGCATGCGCAGCTGTTTGTCGGGGGTGCTGTAGCGGTCGATCGCGTCGAACGCGTGTTGCTGCAGGAAGGCGTTGCGAAGCACCCAGGCGCCGTCGAGCAGCATGCGCTCGCGATCGGGCAGGGCCTCTTCCCCAACCAACCGCACAATCTGCTGCAGCTTCACTTCCTCGGTCAGCAGACCGACCCCGCGGGCCCGCAGGTCAGACCAATCCGGGAATCCCTGACCGCGCCACCAGGCGGCCAGCGCCTCGGCGTAGTCGCTGTACGAATCGCGGAAATTGATGGCCGGGAAGAAGCGGGCGCTGGCCAACTCCTTGTCGAGCCCCCAGAAACAGCGCACGAAGCGTTTGGTGTGCTGGGTGACCGGCTCGGTGAAGTCGCCGCCCGGCGGCGACACGGCGCCAATGGCGCTCACCGAGCCTTCGCGCCCACAGAGCGTCGTGACCAGGCCGGCGCGCTCGTAGAATTCCGCGAGCCGGGTAGCCAGGTACGCCGGGAACCCTTCCTCGGCCGGCATCTCCTCGAGACGCCCGGCAATTTCCCGCAGCGCCTCGGCCCACCGCGAGGTCGAGTCGGCCATGAGCGCGACGTCGTACCCCATATCGCGGTAATACTCGGCGAGGGTGATGCCCGTGTAAATCGACGCCTCGCGCGCCGCCACCGGCATGTTCGACGTGTTGGCGATGAGCACGGTGCGCTCCATCAGCGGCCGCCCGGTGCGCGGGTCCTCCAGATGCGGCAGGTCAGTGAGCACGCCGGTCATCTCGTTGCCGCGTTCGCCGCAGCCGATGTAGACGATGATGTGGGCGTCGGCCCACTTGGCGAGGTTGTGCTGCGTGACCGTCTTGCCAGTGCCGAACCCACCGGGGATGGCCGCCGTCCCGCCCCGGGCGATGGGGAAGAAGGCGTCGATGATGCGCTGACCGGTCAGCAACGGCGTCACCGGGGGCCGACGCGCACTGTACGGTCTGGCCGTGCGCACCGGCCAGCGGTGAAACATCCGCAACTCGACGGTCACCCCCTGCTGGTCGACCCGCGCGATGACGTCGTCGAGGGTGTAGGTGTCGGCGTCGGCAATCCACACCAGTTGCCCGGCTATGCCCGGCGGTACGAGGACGCGGTGTTCGGTGGCGGCAGTCTCCGGCACGGCGCCGAGAATGGTGCCGCCGGTGACCGCGTCACCTGCCTGAACCAGCGGGGTGAAGGCCCACCGGCGCGTGCGATCGAGCGGCGGTACGTGGACGCCTCGTCCGACGAAGTCGCCGGTGTGGGTGGCCAGCGCGTCGAGCGGCCGCTGAATGCCGTCGAAGATGGTGCCGAGCAGCCCCGGGCCGAGCTCGACATACAAGGGCAGGCCGGTTGCGTAGATCGGTGCCCCCGGCTTGAGGCCGACGGTGTCTTCGTAGACCTGGACGGTGGCCTGGTCCTCGACGAGGCCGATGACCTCGCCGACGAGGCGCTCGGTGCCCACCCAGAGCAGTTCCGACATCCCGACCGCACGCACGGTGCGCGTCTGTACCACCGGGCCGTTGACGCCGATCACCGTGCCGGCGGGGGTGTCTGTGTCGAAGCCGCTCATGGCGTCTCGGGGACGTCGGGGTGAAGGGGACCGGCCCCTTGGCATTCGCGCATGGTAGGGGGTCTGTTCCCTCGCCCCGGGGCGTCGTCGCCGAACAGGGTGTCGGCTGCCAGACGCCGGAGCCGGGCGCGTCGGCGTCGGACGCGGGCATTGAACGAGTTGTCGAAGCGCAGGCGCCGGTCCGCGGTTTCGAGGATCACGCCGCCGCCGGGAATGTCCTCGGTGACCACCTCGAGACTCCAGCGGTTGGCCTCGATGTCGCGGCGCAGCGCCGCTGACAGCAGGGCCGCCCAACACGCGGGCAAGCGGACACGCACGGAACCAGCGGGGAGTGCCGCCAGTCCCTCGCGGATCAAGGCGACGGCGAGCGCCGCGCCGCCGGGTTCAGCGCCGACAGCAGCCAGCCGCTGCCGCGCCAGGTCGATGGCGGCGTCGAGCTGGGCTTCGCGGGCACGCAGGACCTCCATGCGACCCTGGGCGTCGGCGTCGGACAGCAGGGCGGCGGCGCGGACACGACCGCGCTCCTCACCCTCGCGGCGTGCGGTGGCGCGGATGTCCTGTGCCTGGTCCTCGGCCGTGGCGCGGATCCGCTGCGCCCGCTCCCGGGCATCGGCGAGCATCTGAGTGATGTCCGCCGTTGCGGCCGCGCCGATCAGCCGCTCGAGCTTCGCCGTGTCGCCACGCGCGCGCTCCGCGCCGTCGGGGCTCATCGACCCGCCCCCAGCATGCGGCCGACGAGCCGCGCACTGGTGCTCGCCTGCGGCGACTCGGCAAAGCCGCGGATTTCCACGACGAGCGGTGCGGCGGCCTGTCGCCGCAGTTGTGCGAGTTCGTCACGCAAGTGCGCCACCACGGCGTGGGTCATCAGCACCAGGCCCGGTGGATCGGACGTCGACTCCTCGCCGAGCAGGCTGCGCCACGCTGCCTGCGCCTGTTCGACGCTCTGGGCGACGTGCCCGCGAATCCCGCCGAGGGCGAAGGCGAGCACCGTGTCGGCGTCGCCGAGGACGGCGAGCCGGTTCATCCCAGGCGCCCCAGGATCATGATCGCGATGATCAAGCCGTAGATCGCGATTCCTTCGGCGAGGCCGAGAAAGATCAGGGCGCGGCCTGCGATCTCGGGGCGCTCGCCCATCGTGCCGAGCGCTGCGGCGCCGACGTGGCTGACCGCGTATGCCGCCCCCAGGGCCGTGATGCCTGTGGAGAGGGCGGCGGCGACGAACCCCCACATCTTGACCGGGTCGGACACCGCCGCCTTCGCGGCTTCGCCCGCTTCGGCGGCCATGGCCGCGGATGCCAGCAACACGACGGTCACTGCTGCGGCGAGGGGTGCCGCCGCAGTCGCCATTCGGCGCACGGCCGCTGCGCCACGGGCCCGCCAGTCCTCGCGCCGCGTCGGTCCTGCCCGGGTGTGCGTAATCTCCATGACTTCCTCCTTAGCGCGGCTCACGGCCGCACCGGCGCCGCGGTGTGAAACCGCAGCGGCCGGTACTCCAAGCCGTCGCCGGTGTAGAACTTGCTGAAGAACTCGTAGTACTCCAGGCGCACACTCTGGATGGCGACGATGAGGCCCTCCAGGGCGATGATGACGAGGTTGCCGACCACGAGGACGCACAGCGCCCCGAGCGTCCCGGCCATACCGCCGCTGGCCGCAACGGCGTCGGCCACGCTGAAGGTGGCGAGGAACAAGCCGGCGTGGCTGAGGGCAAACGCCGCCAGCCGAATGAAGGTCGCCGTGTTCGACAGTGTGCTGACCACGGTGTCGAGCACTTCGACGAGGGATTCGACCGCCAGCGCGAACACGTCGCTGGCGGTGAGCCGGCGGCCGTCGCGGCGGGCGGCACGGACGGCGCGCACCGGCTCCTTGAGCAGGATGAGCCCAAGCGGCGGTGCGAGCCAGAGCAAGGCCGTGCCCAGGGTCACGGCGGTCGGCCCACCGACGTAGGCGCGCACGGCGAGCCCGACGGCCGCCCAGTACGCCCATGCCGCGAGCAGCCCGTTGCGCTCCCACAACGCGCCCCACGTTCCCTGGCGCACGGCGTTGAGCACGTTCAGCAACAAGCCGAGCGTGAGAAAACCGATGCCGAAGGCGACGGCGCTGATCATCAGCCGTTCGGTGTGCTCGAGCGGCCGCAGCCACAGTGCTGGCAGCCACGCCTCTGACCCGAAGAGGCTGCCGTACAGGAAACCGAATCCCGTGGCGAAGGCGCCGCACTCCATGAGCAGAACGGCGTAGTCGCGCTGGGCCACCGCCCGGCGGTAGAGCAGCGCGCCAAGGCCAGCGAGCACGAGCCCCTGTCCGACATCGCCGAACATGAACCCGAACATCGTGAGGAACCCGAGCGCCACCACCAGTGTCGGCTCGATCTCGCCGTAGCGCGGCAGCCCGTAGTTGCGCAGCAGGGCTTCGAACGGACGCAGCAGCGGTGGATTGCGGAGCAGGACGGGGACGGTGATGTGGCCGCGGCGTACGCCCTCGACGTTGCGCGGTTCGTCCCAGCGAACCAGGCACTGATCGGCCGTGCTGCGGCGCAAGGCATCCTCGAGCGCGCCGGTGCGGCGAGCCGGAACCCAGCCGTTCACCACCGCCAGGCGCTCGGAGTGTCCGAAACGGCCGCGTGCTTCGACCAGCACCCGCTGCCAGCCGACCGTGGCGCGCAACGCGGCGATCTCGGCGCCGCGTTCGCCGCCACAGCGCACGCGCTCTGCCTCGAGCGCCGCGACGGCCTCCCGGTTCGCCGCAAGCTCGTGCTCCAGGTCGGCCGTGGCTGCCTCGGGGGTGCCCTGCAGATGCGTCGGCATGGGCAGGGTCTCGAACTGGGCGCTGCGCAGGGCGCGCTCGAGGACGGGTGCGTCGCGGCGCAAACACAGGGCGGTGGCGAGGATCCGGCCGTCGTCCGCGGGCCGTCCCCCGGTGAGCACGACGTGCGGTGTCTGTGCGAGGCTGTCACGCAGCCGCGGCAGGTTGCGCAGCGGCAGGAATCCGGAGGTAAGAGTGGCGTAGCGCAGCGTGTGGAGGTCATCCAGCGGCACCCCGAGCGGTTCGAGCGCCCGCACCGTGCGCAGGATGCCCTGCAGCTGCGCCGCGCGCTCGGCCAGTGCCGCCGCACGCTCTCGGAACCCGTCGGCCAGCGCGCTGAGCTGGCGTGCCCGTGTCTCGGCGGCGTCGAGGTCGAACGGTGCGCCATCCGCGGATGGCACGTGCGTGTCGGACGCTTGAGCGTCGAGGGCCTGGGCGACCACTGTGAGCGTTCTGAGGACGGCGTCCAGGCGGGCCACCGTGTCGGTGACGTCGTAGGGTTGCACCGGGCTGTCCGGCGCGGCGACGTGGTGGACTTCGAGCGGGTGGACGTC
>Ga0316622_100002717_pt1 | contig 12366 bp, 13 predicted proteins | sample OWC_Aug_OW2_C1_D_FD_207646 | JGI IMG/M metagenome (GOLD analysis project Ga0316622, IMG submission 207646) | Wetland soil microbial communities from Old Woman Creek delta, Ohio, United States - OWC_Aug_OW2_C1_D5_C | ecosystem: Environmental > Terrestrial > Soil > Wetlands | place: USA: Ohio... | reverse complement strand
CGTCCCGGAAGAACTGACCCATCTCCATGGTGTTGATGCTGCGCAGCGCATCCTTGGCGAGAAAGGTACCCAGACCGGGTTTCGATTCCAGAATGCCGGCGTGGCCGAGCGCCTTCAGAGCCTCCCGGATGCTGTTGCGGCTCACCTCGAACTTCTTCGCGAGCTCGATCTCGCCGGGAATCCGCTCCCCCGGTTTCCATTCCGCCGCCTTGATCATTTCCACGATCTGATTGATGACCTCCTTGTAAAGGGTCGTGCGCGTGGCCGGTCGTATCATGCGTCGTCCTCTCTCGTCCGACATCAGCGTACCGAGCCCTTTGCACCTGATCCCAGACGAAGATGGTACCTTCCAACAGCCGGTAGGCGAATGTTTTCGCTAATCGGCAGCATCCATCAATTCCGGCGCGCTTGTCAAGCGGAAGCACCTGACGCCGACGGATACGCTCGTCACTCAGGCAGCGGGCCCGGGAGGTCGAAACGTTGGCGGGTCGTGCAGTACTGGTCGCCGTAGAGGCGGCCGATCGGGCGATATGCCTCGCTCACCCGCCAGGTCGCGGGGTCGACGAGGCCGTCGCGGATATGGAGGTGAACGACTTCACCGAAGATGATCTCCCGGCCGCCGCCGAATTCGATGCGCTGGCGGAGCCGGCATTCCAGGCTGGCGGGAGCCTCCAAGATGCGGGGCGGGGCGACCACGACGCTCGCGCCGGGCGTAAACCGCCCCGCGGAAAACTCGCTCTCCGTCTCGGGCAATTCCTCGCCGGCGGCCACCATGCCGTTGGCGATGCTCTCATCCACCAGGTTGACGACGAACTCCCCCGTCCGGCCGATGTTCTTCACCGTATCCTTCATCGTCCCGTCGCTCCGGCGGTTGAAGCTGAGCATGACCAGGGGCGGGTCATCCGCCACCACGTTGAAGAACGAGAAGGGCGCGGCGTTCAGGACCCCGTTGGCGTTGATCGTTGAGACGAGGGCGATGGGTCGCGGGTAGACGAGGCCGATGAGCAGCTTATAGCGAGTTTTCCGTTCCATGTCGGCGAGTCGCACGTCCATGATGCCCGCCTCGGTCACACGCGGCTGTTGACCGCGTAGAACGGCGAATCGACCATGCCCTCGTGCCAGGCTCGGTACCACACCTGGGCGTAGGGCTTGATGCGCGCCAGCATCTCCGCGCGAGCCGTGTGCTCCGGGGACAGCGGTCGCCCGCAGAACTCGCGGATCTCCCGATACAGCGCGTCTACGTCGATCGTCATCACGCGGCGGTCCTCCATGACAACTCGGCCGCCGATGATTGCGGTGCGCACGTCCTCACCCAGCGCACGCTGGACGAATCCCTCGATCGGGTCCAGCCGCGGATCGATCCACGGATCGCGCTCCACACGCGCTAGATCCACCAGGATGGCGTCAGCTTTCATGCCGGGCAAGAGGGCGCCGGCCTCCCCTTCGAATCCACAGACCCGGGCGCCGTTGATGGTAGCCATCTCTAGCGCCTCGTAGGCGCAGAGCGCCGGCGTCGTCAGATCGAACGAGTGCAGGCGATGCAGCTTGTGCAGCATGCGCACTTCCATCACCGCGTCCTCGTCGTCGTTGACGGTCTTATCGTCCATCCCCATGGCAACCGTGACCCCCGCCGCCCGCATGGCCACCACCGGCGTGATTCCATTGCGCATGTGGAGATTGCAGCTCGGGTGAGTCGTCACGCACGCTCCCCGCCGCCCCATCAGCTCGATGTCCCGTTCCGTGACGTGAATCGCATGGCCGTAGGCGACCCGCCGGTCCACCATACCCAAGCCGTCGAGCCACTCCAGCGTGGAGATGCCCCGCCGGCGCAGGCCGTAGGCTTTTTGCACCGGTGTCTGGAGCAGGTGCGTGTGGATGGGCACGCCGCCGAGCGCGTCGGAGCGCTCGCGCACGCGCCATAGGAAGGCATCCGTCGCGCCGTGCGCCCACGACGGCGCCAAAAGTACGCGCGTATCTTCCCCGTTATGGCGCGCGTAGAGATGGTCGAAGAGCGCAAAATACTCGTCCGCGGCCTTCCGCTTGTCGAAACCCACCAGTGGCGCCGCCCAGGCCTGCAGATCGGGCGGCAACGTGGCAAAGAAGCCCTCCTCGTCCAAGGCCAGGCGGCTCTCGTCGCGGATCGCCGGCGAGAAGGCCAGACGAATCCCCGTGGACAGGTAGGCCCGGATCGCCGCTTCGGCGCGGCTCGGCGCAGACGGGCCGTCGTCGTCGAAGCCATTGTGGTGGAGCAACGTACAGCCGCTGCGGATGTGCCGAAGGGCGCACATGGCCGCAGTCAGCTCCGGCGGCAACACCGGCATCGTGGCCCAATCGAACAGGGCATTCTCGAGAAAATCGGTGGGCACGCCCTTCTGGATCGGCGAGAGGCCGCGGCCGTGGCAATGGGAGTCGACGAGCCCCGGCATGACGAGCTGACTGCCGTCGCCCCGCACCGGGGTGCCCGGATGCTGCGACGCCAGTGCGGCAAACGGGCCAATGGCGGCGATGCGGTCCCCATCGATCAGCACGCCGCCGTCCCGGATGAGGCCTCGCGATTTCAATCGAGCATCGGTGAGAACGAATTTTCCATGCAGCAGCAGCCGGCCCATCGTGGCACGCTCCGGTCTCACGAGCACACCCCCAGCATTTCCGCCATGATTCGCGGCAGAATTCCTTGCGGGCACAGAACCGGCCGGCCGCAGAGGGCGCGCATCCGGCGGGCCTCCTCGGGCGGAAAGCCCATGCAGTCCAACACGATCATCTCCAGGTTCGGATCGGCGAGCGCCTTCGCCGCCCGGGGAAGCGCCTCGGGCTCTTTGGGCGAGGCCACGGCCGGCGACGCATCGAAGCCTTTTTCCCGCCAGTGCTCTACCGCGATCCCGACCTGGCCGGCGTTGGGGAGCACGATCCCGATCTTGCTCCCTCGACACACGCCCCGGACGACGGCCGCGAGCACGCGACTCGGATACAGCACGGGGATCGGGCTCGCAAGGTCGGGAAAGTTCCCGGCGCACATGAGGGCGGCCACCGAGGCCCCGTCCGCGGCCACCGCCTTGGCACGCTCGTCTAGGAGGGGTTTGAGCCTATACAGCGAGATCTCGCAGGTCGTGCCGTCTCGGAGAATCGTGAACAGGGGGTACTCCCCTCCGGCTTTGGCCATCTCCTCGATCGCTTCTTTCGACACGCCGTCCAGCGCGCCTCGGACGACCAACTCCACGCCGGGCAGATGACGGCGAAAGACCGCTTCCAGGTCCGGCCGGGGCGTCTGCCCGATCGTCAGAATGCCGACCTTCTCCATGGATTCCTCGAATTCACGCCGCGACTTCGGCTATCCGGCTCAGTCACCCAATCGCCCCGGCGACTTCTCGACTATCCGCCTTCCCTAATCGACCAATCGCCGAATTGACCCCTTGCCAAGCTGCCCAGTTGCCAAGTTGCCTCATCGCCAAATTGCCAAGTCGCCTGATCGCCCGCCTCACGAGTGGCGTGGCAGCTCCAGCAACGTCCGGAGCAACACCTGGCAGCCCTGCGTCGCCTGCGCCGGCTCGATCCACTCCTCGGGGCTGTGGCTTACCCCCCGCCGGCACGGGACGAAGATCATCCCTACGGGAACGCCGGCGGCGGCCAGGCTCTGGGCGTCGTGCCCGGCACCGCTGGGCATCCGCACGCAGGAGAGTCCCTCGGCCGCAGCGGCATTGGTCACGGCCTGAACGAGAGGCGCCGCGCACGGCGTGCCGCTCTTCTCCAAAATGGTATCCACCTGCCAGCCCGATCGGGCGGCCGCGTAGGCCCGAAGGACCTCGCGAAGATGGACCATGTCGGCCGTTTGCTGTGACCGGACCTCCACAACGAACCGGCAGCGGCCGGGCACGACGTTGGTCGCACCCGGGAAGAGTTCGATCTGCCCGATGGTTCCCACCATCTCGGGGTCGCGCGCCTTCACCCATTCCGGAAGCAGCGTGAATAACGGCGCCGCGCTCACCAGGGCATCCTTCCGCAGCGGCATGGGCGTGGTTCCCGCATGTGCCGCCTCGCCCTCCACGGTCACCAGGTAGCGGTAGATCCCGACGATGGCCGTCACCGCGCCGATCTGGATCCCTTGGTGTTCCAGCCGCGCCCCCTGCTCGATGTGAAGCTCCAGATAGCAGGAGAACTCCGCCGGGTCGCGGCGCGCGTCGCCGATGCGCGCCGGGTCCTTGCCGGCCCTGCGGAGGGCCTCCGCGAACGACGGCCTCCCTTGCTTCACGCTTTTCTCCAGCTCCCCGTCGCTGAGATCGCCCATCATGGCCCGGCTGCCCACGGTGCCCGCGTTGTGTGCGCCTTCTTCGTCAGTGAAGTTGATCACCTCCAGATCCCAGGGGAGTCGGATTCCCTGCTCCCGGATCGTGCGGACGCATTCGAGCGCGGCCAGGACGCCCAGCATGCCGTCGAACTTCCCGCCCTGGGGCACCGTGTCGAGGTGGGAGCCCATGGCGACCAGCTTTGCCCCCGGCTTCCCCGATGCGAGACGGCCGATGACGTTGTACGCCGCGTCGGTGCGCACCTCCAGCCCGGCCTCCCGGAACCTTTCCACGAGCCATTCCTTGCCCGCGAGGTCCGCCTGGGAGAGGGCCGTGCGCGTCACCCCGCGCCCGGGCGCGAAGCCGATCTCTCCGAGCGCCATCAGATCCGCCCACAGACGCTCGCCGTTTATCCGAGGAGCGCTCTCGCCTGTCATCGGCCCGCCCCGGGCCCCGGCAGGAACTGACCGTAGCCGGCCGGGCCCACGACCGCCGTGCCGTCGAAGATCGTCTTGCCCCGCAGGATGGTTCGAACGATCGTCCCCTGCACCGTCCAGCCGTCGTAGGGCGACCACTTGGCCGAGGAATAGCTCTTCTTCGCCTCGACCGTAAACTTCTGCCGCGGATCGAGAATGGCGAAGTCTGCGTCCGCTCCCAGAGCGATCCGCCCCTTTCGCGCGCCCAGGCCGAAGCGTTTTGCCGGATTGCCGCACAAGAGCCGCGCCACGACGGAGGGGTCCTGGCCGCGCTTGACGACCAGGGCGTCGTGCATGAGGGGAAGGCTGGTTTCCAGTCCCGGCGCACCCGACGCGTTCTCGAAGATGTTCTCCTTGTTCTTTCGCTCCGGCAGCCAAGGCGCGTGGTCGCTGGAGATGATATCCACCCGCCCCGCCAAGAGGTGCTCCCACAGACCATCGCGCTCCGGCTGCTTTAGAATGCTGGGGTTGATCTTGGCGAACCCCTTGACACGAGGGAGGTCCTTCTCCGCGTCCAGGAGAAGATAGTGAGGACACGTCTCGACCGAGACGTCCACGCCTTGCGCCTTGAACCACTGGGCCATCTCCACCGAGCGGGGCTGGGAGGTGTGAAATACGTGTAGCTTGACCTTGGTCCAGTAGGCCAGCTCCAGCAGCTTGAGGATTGCCAGCGTCTCGCTGACCGGGGGGCGGGTCTCGTAATGCGCCAAAGGATAGGTCTTGCCCGCGCGCTTGGCCCGCGCGATCAGATCCTCGATGATAAGGTCAATCTCCCCGTGGAATCCCACGGGCACGCCGCTCTTGGCGATCGCCGGCAGGACCTGCCACAGGACGTGATCGTCGATCCGCGGGAACCGGTTGGGATCCGTCTCGTACACGCTCATCTTGAAACCGCAGGCTCCCTCGCGCACCAGCGGGGCGACCTCGTCTGCCTCGGCTTGCTTGCGGAGCGTCGCCAGCATGGCCACATCCACCCGGGCGACGCGCCGGATCTCCGCCACCTTGGCCCGGAAAGTCTCGACCGTGTTCACCGGCGCGCCGATATCGTACGGCATGTCCAGGATGGTGGTGACGCCGCCCGCCGCCGCCGCCTGCGTCGCCAACTCGATCGTCTCGGCCTGGTTGCTGTGACAGTGGACGTGGGCGTCCACCATGCCGGGATAGATGAGGCAACCGGACGCGTCCACGGTCTCCGCGGCCGTCGGCGCGGCGCTCTGGGAGGCGTAGATCCCCGCCACCTTCCCATCGAGGACGCCCACGGCTCCGTTTCGCGCGACCCCGTGCCCCAGGACCACGTCACCGTTCACCAACAGGTCCAACATCGAGCACCCTCCTTGCGCCCCGCACCCTCGGTTCGGTCTCCTCAGTTCCCCAACAGCAACTCGGGCAGCCAGGTCGAGAGAGACGGGAACATGACCAGAACGAACAATATGACGATCTCGCATGCGCAGAACGGCCAGATGCCGCGGAAGATGTCCTCCAGGGAGATATTGTCCTCCTTGGGGATCACCCCCTTCATGGCGTACACGTTGAGCCCCACCGGCGGCGTGATGGCCCCGATTTCCGTCATCTTCAGGGCGATGACGCCGAACCAGATGGGGTCGTACCCCAGGCTCACGAGGATGGGGAAGACGATGGGCAACGTGAGGGCATAGATCCCGATGGGGACCATGATCATCCCAAGCAGGAACATCAGGACGATCACACCCAGCAGGATGACGAAGGGCGGGACGTCCAGCCGGTCCAGGAGCATGGATAGCTCCGTCGGCACCCGCGTGATCGCCAGCACCCGGCTGTAGAACAGCGCCCCGACGTTGATCAGAAAAAGCATGGCGGTCGTGTTGGCCGACTCCTTCATAGCCGCGACGACGGTCTCCAGCCGACGCAGGGTGCCCTGCGCCCATCCGAAGAGCAACGTGATGACCGCCCCGGCAGCCGCCGCTTCGGTCGGCGTGAAGAAGCCGGCGTAAAGGCCCCCCATGACGGTGAAGGCAATCACGATCACCGGCCACATCCCCCAGACGTGCCGCCAGCGCTCCGTGCGATCGTGGACCCCCGCAGCCCGCGGCCGGTCCGGCGCCAGCGCCGGGTTTCGGCGGACGCGATAGACGATCAAGAACGCGTACGCCACCGCGGTGAGGATGCCGGGGACCACCCCGGCTGCGAAGAGCTTGCCCACCGACTGCTGGGTGAAGAGGGCGTAGATGACCATCATGAAGCTCGGCGGGATCATGGAGGCGAAGGTGCCGGCGGAGGCGATGCATCCCGTGGAGAAGGACTTGTCGTAGCCCAGGCGGTTCATCTCCGGCAGCGCCATTTTGCCGAAGATCGCGGTCGTGGCGATGGAGGAGCCGGAGATGGCACCGAAGACCGCGCAGCCGAAGGACGTGGCGATGGCCAGAGAGCCCTTCAGGCCGGACGCCAGGGCATAAACACCGTTGTAAGCGCGCGCGGCGTACCCGCCCCTGGCGGCGAAGGAGCCCATGAGGATGAAGAGCGGGATGCACGCCCAGGTCGGGGACGCCACCGAAAAATAGGCGGACTGCCCCAGCAGGGACAGCACGCCCTTGGGCCCCAGGAGCAGCATGCTGGTGACGAACCCACTCAGGATGAAGGCCAGCCCGATGTTGAGACTGGTGCCCATCAGCACGAGGAGCAACAAGATGCACAGAATGCCGGCGGTCGTCAGATCCATCGAAACGCTCCCCCAAGACGGCGTCGCGCCACGCCCCGACCGCGGGTCTTACCAGCCGGCCCCGGTATCCTCTCGCGCCCCCGTCTTCCCCTCGCGCACGAGGTCGCGGATGTTCGTGAGCGTCTGCAGGACGTAGAAAACGAGGCCCACCACCATGATGAACTTCACCGGCCAGGTGAACAGTTCGACGGTCCCCTCCATCGACTCGTTGGTCACGTACGAGGCCCAGGCGTTCGCGGCAACCGCGTAGAGCAGGATAGCCGATGTCAGCAGAGCCAGGCCAGCCGCCAGGATTTCCGTCGCTCGCCGCGGACGGGGCGGCAGGAGGTTCTTTGCGAACTCGAGATTCACGTGCTCCCCGTGCTCTTCGCAGCGCGCCAAACCCAGGTAGATCACGACCATCATGACGAACACCGACAGCTCCGACATGCCCTGGACCGGCCGGCCGATGGTGCGACCTACGATGTCCGCCGTCAGCAGCAGCATCATGGCCAGCAAGAGCCAGCCGCAGAATCCGGACAACCACTGGTTGATTCGGTGTAGGATGATCCGCATGGGAGGTCTCTCTACCCTCGCCCACCCCTTGCCCGGCCGGGCAAGGGGTGGGCGCGCGATGTTGACCGTTTACTTCTCCATGTCCATGGCTTGTTTGTGCAGGACCTTGAGTTTCTCCATCACGCCGGCGGCTCCCTGCATGCCGGCGGACTTGGCCTCCTGCACCCACTGCTCCTGCATCTTGGCCAACTCCGCCGCATTCTCCCACTTCGCGATGTCTTGTTTGGACATGACCACGACCTTGTAATTGCGAGCCTTCTGGGTGGCCACGATCTTGTCGAAGGCCTCGTCGTACACCTGCGCGAATTTCTCCTCGGCGATCTGGCTGGCCTTCAGAATACCGTCCCGGACGTCCTTGGGAAGGTCGTTCCAGACCTTCAGGTTCACGTTGTGGATGAACGGCATCTGGTACCAGAGCTCTTTGGAGATCAGGATGTTCTGACCCACCTCGTCGAACTTCATCATGTGCAGGCCGTCGTAGTTTGTGAAGCAGCCGTCGATGGTCCGCGTCTGCATGGCCATGTACACGTCGCCCCAGGGCACCGAGACCGGGACGGCGCCGGCGTTTTGGAGAAACCGCAGGCCCCACTTGTCGCCAGCCCGCCACTTGTTTCCCTTCAGATCATCGATGGAGCGGAGCGGCTTGCTGCTCGTGAAGGCCCCGGGCAAGCCTGCCGTGTACATCAGGGTCATCTGGTTGGCCCGCTTCATGTCGGCCTGAAACTCGGGGATCTCCTCGGCGACCTTGCGATAGAGCCAGATCATGCTCTTGAACTTGGCCGGACCTCGCGGAAAGAGCTTGTAGATCGTGAAGGATGGAAGCTCGCCCGGGAAGTGGCCGGGATACATGAACCCCATGTCGGTCACGTTGTCGCCCACGCCCTTCAGGGCTTCCTTGGAGCTCAAGAGCGATCCCCCGATGAAATCCTGCACCTTCACCTTTCCGCCCGTCTGCTTCTCGATCTCGGCCAGCCAGACCTTCTTGACGAAATCGGTCCGCATGCCTCCCGGCGGATCGTGGTCCGCGTACTTCAACGTGATGGTGCCCGCATTGGCCGGTGATGCGAGACACAGTGCCACCAGCAGCGCAACTCCCGCGACAACCCCCAGGACACCCTTTACCGTTCGCATGAACCCTCCTTTCGGCAACACCCTTGCCGCATGCTCGGGCGGCTCCACAGCCACGCCGACTGCTCCACGACCGCGGCCCGACGAATGTCAGGCACCGTCGGCCCGACCTGAGTCACTCCGGCCCACGAGGCCGGCCCCGCTCATCGGGGGCGGGGATGGGCAGGAAGCCGGTCCTGCCACGTGAAGATATCGAAGTGCCGGAACAACGCCTCTTGGATCTCGTACCGCTTCCGCACCGTCTCCGGAGCGCGCCGCACGTATTCGGCCAGGAACGCATTGATGAGGGAAACGCACCCCGCGTAGGAATCGAAGGAGGATGCGCCGCCCGTGGCGCTGATGAACCGCAGGTCGGCGTCCCGCGCCGGCGGGGCCAGCGGCGAATCCGTGAACAGCACCATCTCGGCGCCGACCTGCTTGGCGTAGGCGGCCACCTTGCTCCCGATGCGCGGGTAGCGGCGGAAATCGAAAAGCCAGAGCACGTCTCCCGCCCGCATGCGCGCCAGAAGGTCGGCCACGTAGAAGTTTCCGGTCGGCGCCAGAAAGACGTTGTCGCGCACCCCGTTCAGTTGAATGAAGGCATAATAACAGAGCGAGAAGTGCTTCCGCGCGCCGAAGATATACACCGAGCGCTTCCCGTCGAGCAGGAACCCAAGAAACCGGCGCACGTCGCGAAAGGAGAGGTCGGCGAAAGTATCCTGGATGTTCTTGAGGTCGAGCCGCTGCACTTCCTCGAAGAGAGCCGTGTCCCCCGTGACCGCCCGGTTTCGTCCCCGGACGCGCGCCAACGGAGGGGCCATGAGAAAATCCAATGTTTCCCTGACGTCACGGTTCGCCGCTCTGATGTTGGCATAGCCGATTTTGGGGAAAAAGCGGGTCACCGTGGAGACGTGCAGGCCGAGTGCCCGCGCGATCGCGGAGGCGCTTTCGAGCAAGCCGGTCGGGTACGTCCGGAGCAGGTGATCGGCGATCGTGCGATCACCCTCCGTGAAGCGAGCGTAGGCTTTGTTGACTCTCTCGCGAAACTGCAGTGTTGGATTGTTCATGCAAAAATCTTTGCGCAATTATCGAGTGCGCAATGACGTTAGCTCACCCGGCCTGTCGCTGTCCACCTAGGCCGTTGCGGCATCGTGGAGATTGTGTAGGGAGATAGACAATCATGTCCGAAGCCGATGGGTCAGCGGGCTCCGGCGGCGCCCGCACCGCCAATATTCCGGATAGCACGGCCGTCGTCAGCGCCAGCCGGAGCGACCGCTCCCCAAGGCGTGCTCGGCATCGAAGCGCATCCCTGTCCGGCGGCCAGCGTGTCCCTCCGTGGCCTACATCCCCAGGATCGGCCGGAGCGCCTCGGCCTCGCGGACGTCCTTGACCACCGGCAGCAGGTAGAGGCCGCGGGCGTCCGGCGAATCCATGAGCCACCCGGCGTCGTCCGGCGTGAGCGCACCTCAAATCGACAAGGATCGCCGCGCCTCCGGCACCACGATGTCTGGGGTCAGGCAGTCGTTGACGGGCCAGGCGCGCGTGGCGGCATACTCGTCCAAGGGAAACCATCCGCGCATCGTGAAGCCCACCAAGGGGCGGGAGACATCCGCCCGTCTCCAGAGGGCCTTGTAGCGCTCGATCTCGGCGGAATCGTTTCCCATAGGCCCGGTGAACATCGATATCGCCCCCGTCCGAGTCGTCCGCAATACCGCGCGCTACGCGCCCTTGTCCGCCTGCGGGATCTCCCGCAGACCTTCCGACACGCCGCCGACGAGCACCCAGAAGGGGATGCCCTGTTCGCGCCAGTAGTCGGCCGTCGCGGCGAACACCTCCAGCAGTGTCTCGACGTCCGCGCGCGCCCTTTTCGCGAGCACGTGGCAGTGGTCCAGCACGAGGACGTATCCCGGCGTTGGTCGCCACGACAGATCGCCGAGGCAGTCCGCGAGGGCATCCCAATTTCCGCCGAACCAATCGGGAAAGTCGAGCGCGCGCGCCAGCGCGGTCAGCAGCCCCGATTTGTCGCGGACCTTGGCCAGATCGATTCGCCAGAAGGCGAAACCGTTGGCCTCTGCGGCCCGGGCAACCCAGGCCGCTTTCTCTGGCGACGTATAGACGCCCGAACGTGCGGGATCCCGGAGGAGATCTGCGTGCGTCATTCGTGTATCCGTCGAAAGGTGTTGTAGTGATCGTCCGTGTAGTAATACTCGCCTTGCGTCCCGGCAACGATGCGGCGCGCGCCGCGGTCGCGCGCACCGGGAGTCGGCACGGTGTACTCGCGGTAGTACCCGCGCGGCCGGGACGGTAGCCTCCGCTCGCGGTTGCCGAACACGACGCCGTCCCTCTTGTAGGGAAACGGCCCGCCCTGCTTGATCAGGACGAGCGTGTCCCTCGCCTCGCGCGGAAGGTCGTCAACCTGAATGACCGGAAGGGCTTGCCCTGCGCAAGGGCGCGCGTCAGCCAGTTCCTCCCCGGCCAGGGCGACGGCGCACACGAGCGCGAGCAGGAAAGCCCCACAATACACGGCGCAGCGGTTCGGCCGAGGGGTCACTGACTCTCCGCGTGCAACAGCAGGATCCGACGGACCTCTTCGATGGCCTCGGGTGCCCACTGCACGGAATGGTCCGAGCGGACTACCAGTTCCGACTCGACACCGTCGAGGTGGGCGCTCGCGTACTTCACCACGCCGTCGTGTCCGTCCTCCACCGGCCCGTCACCCTTGACGGCGATGATGGAGTGCGAATGGACGCCGGACGCTATGGGGATGGATGCCAGCGCCTGAAGGAATCTGCTCCGGGGGTTCATGTGGTCCAGGCTGGTGACCGTCCGGATGTCCGGATCGACCAGCGCATCGCGGTTGCGCGTCAAGAGGTCCGTCGTGGCGCCTACCACCCTAAACGGCAGCTTGATGAGCCCTGCGATCCACGCGCTGATGCGACTCAGCGTGAGATAGCTCCCCCGGTGGGGCGTGGCGAGGAAGATTACCCGTTCCACGAAAGGAACCGGTTCCACGAACCGCGCCCGGCGCAGCAGCTCGCGCGTGTTCTCCGACACGTCGAGCTCGTCCAGGGGCCGCTTGAACGACGCATCGTACAGGCGGCTGCCGCTGTGGATGACGAGGAGCTTCGTGAGCAGACCGCCCTGGCTGTGACCGATGACGACCATGCGCTGGAGTTCGGGATCCTGCCCGTCGGGGTCCAGCCGCTGGACGGCCTTTTCCAAGGCATCCCGGAGCAGCAGGGCGGAGTACCCG
>Ga0316622_100002716_pt1 | contig 12367 bp, 15 predicted proteins | sample OWC_Aug_OW2_C1_D_FD_207646 | JGI IMG/M metagenome (GOLD analysis project Ga0316622, IMG submission 207646) | Wetland soil microbial communities from Old Woman Creek delta, Ohio, United States - OWC_Aug_OW2_C1_D5_C | ecosystem: Environmental > Terrestrial > Soil > Wetlands | place: USA: Ohio... | reverse complement strand
AGGCACAAAACTTCCTTCGCACCGTGATTGCCAACAATCGCCTGGCTTTTTTGCCTGAAATTGCCACTCAGTTTCGCGCCTTGGTCAACGCCAAAAGCGGATCAAGTGATGCCGTGGTGTACAGCGCTTTCCCAATTGATGCGGCTGCTTTGGCTGACACCGCTCAATTGCTGGAGAAGCGTTTCGCACGCAAGCTCAACGTGTCTGTTCAATTGCAGCCTGAGCTCATTGGCGGCATCAGGGTGGTCGTAGGTGACGAAGTTCTTGACACATCCGTCAAGGCCCGTTTGGAACAAATGAAAATGGCATTGACGGCTTGAGGCTTGGCCTTGAGTTCGTCGCCTATTTAACGAAAGAAGGAAAGAGTCATGCAACTCAATCCCGCAGAAATTTCTGAACTGATCAAGAGTCGTATTGAAGGCTTGTCTGCTGCGTCAGACATTCGCAATCAGGGCACGGTGGTTTCCGTGACCGACGGTATTTGCCGCATCCATGGGCTGTCTGACGTGATGCAGGGCGAAATGCTTGAATTCCCAGCTGATGCCGATGGGCAGGCCACTTACGGTTTGGCATTGAACCTGGAACGTGACTCGGTGGGGGCCGTGATCTTGGGTGCTTACGAGCACATTTCCGAGGGCAATACCGTCAAGTGCACAGGGCGTATTCTGGAAGTGCCAGTAGGCCCCGAGCTCAAAGGCCGTGTGGTGAATGCCTTGGGTCAGCCAATTGACGGCAAGGGCCCGGTCAACGCCAAGATGACCGACGTGATTGAAAAAGTGGCACCTGGTGTGATCGCACGTCAATCCGTTGATCAACCCATGCAAACCGGTCTGAAGTCAATTGACTCCATGGTGCCCGTCGGCCGTGGTCAGCGCGAGTTGATCATTGGTGACCGCCAAACCGGTAAGACGGCTGTCGCGATTGATGCCATCATCAATCAAAAGGGTCAGAACATGACCTGTATCTACGTGGCCATCGGTCAAAAAGCCTCCAGCGTGAAAAACGTGGTGCGCGCGCTTGAACAAGCCGGTGCCATGGAATACACCATCGTGGTGGCTTCTACCGCCTCGGAATCTGCCGCCATGCAATATGTGGCCGCCTACTCTGGCTGCACCATGGGTGAGTACTTCCGCGACCGTGGTGAAGATGCCCTGATCGTGTATGACGACTTGTCCAAACAAGCCGTGGCTTACCGCCAAGTGTCCTTGCTGCTGCGCCGTCCCCCGGGCCGTGAAGCTTACCCAGGCGACGTGTTCTACCTCCACAGCCGTTTGCTGGAACGCGCAGCACGCGTGAATGCGGACTACGTGGAAGCGTTCACCAAGGGTGAAGTGAAGGGTAAGACCGGTTCCTTGACCGCTTTGCCGATCATTGAAACCCAGGCCGGTGACGTGTCGGCGTTCGTGCCGACCAATGTGATTTCCATTACCGACGGTCAGATCTTCCTGGAAACCAACTTGTTCAATGCAGGTATCCGTCCTGCGATCAACGCTGGTATTTCCGTGTCTCGCGTCGGTGGTGCCGCTCAAACCAAGTTGATCAAGAGCCTGTCTGGTGGTATTCGTACCGACTTGGCCCAGTACCGTGAACTGGCTGCGTTTGCCCAGTTTGCTTCCGACCTGGACGAAGCGACCCGTAAGCAGCTCGATCGTGGTGCCCGTGTGACCGAGTTGCTCAAGCAAGCTCAGTACAGCCCATTGCCGATCTCTTTGATGGGCTCCACGTTGTTCGCTGTCAACAAGGGTTACCTTGATGACATCGCGGTCAACAAGGTTCTGGCGTTCGAGCACGGTCTGCATGCTTATCTGAAGGACAAGCACGCCGCCCTGTTGGCCAAGATGGAAGCTGCACGTGCCATGGACAAAGATGCCGAGGCAGAGTTGAACACCGCCGTAGCCGCCTTTAAAAAGTCGTTTGCTTAAGGTCACCTCGCAACTGATAGGAGACTGATATGGCAACTGGCAAGGAAATACGCGGCAAGATCAAAAACTTCGAGAGCACGAAGAAGATCACCAAGGCCATGGAGATGATTTCTGTCTCCAAGATGCGTAAAGCTCAGGATCGCATGCGTGCCGCCAGGCCGTATGCGGACAAGGTGCGCAACATTGCCGCCCACTTGGGACAGGCCAACCCTGAGTACGTGCATGCATTCATGAAACCCAACGATGCCAAAGTTGTGGGCATGATTGTGGTTACCACGGACAAAGGGCTGTGCGGCGGTCTCAATACCAACGTGTTGCGCAGTGTGACCAACAAGCTGCGTGACGTGCAGGCGGCTGGCATGACCACGCAAGCGGTTGCCATTGGCAACAAGGGCCTGGGCTTCCTGAACCGCATCGGCGCAAAGGTGGTGGCCCATGTCACCCAGTTGGGTGACCGTCCGCACTTGGAGCGTTTGATTGGCCCCGTCAAGGTATTGCTGGATGCCTATGCCAAGGGCGAAGTCAACGCGGTCTACCTGTCCTACACGCGCTTCATCAACACGATGAAACAAGAAGTGGTGACGGAGCAGCTGCTGCCGTTGTCGGCGGTGCAAATGCAGGAGCAAGCTCGCATCAGCGAAGCTGCTTCCGGCACCAAGCACGGCTGGGACTACATCTATGAACCCGATGCCCAGACCGTGATTGACGATTTGCTGGTGCGCTATGTCGAGGCACTGGTGTTCCAGGCCGTGGCAGAAAACATGGCTTCCGAGCACGCTGCCCGTATGGTTGCCATGAAGGCTGCGACCGACAACGCCGGCAACGTGATTGGTGAGCTCAAACTGGTCTACAACAAGACCCGTCAGGCAGCCATCACCAAAGAGCTGTCAGAAATCGTCTCCGGTGCAGCCGCCATCAGCGCCTAAGCCACAGCAAATCGCTAGCAAGATTCAAATTTATTGGAGCAAAACCAAATGGCTCAAGATAACCAAACGAACGCAGCCGTTCAAGGCAAGATTGTTCAGTGCATTGGCGCTGTGGTTGACGTGGAGTTTCCGCGTGACCACATGCCGCACATTTACGACGCGCTCAAGCTCGAAGGCTCATCCCTGACACTTGAAGTTCAACAGCAGCTCGGCGACGGCATCGTCCGTACCATTGCCTTGGGCTCCAGCGACGGCTTGCGCCGTGGCCTGATGGTGTCCAACACCGGCAGCCCGATTTCTGTGCCCGTCGGTACGGCCACTCTGGGTCGCATCATGGACGTGCTGGGTAACCCCATCGATGAGCGTGGTCCGGTTGCTGCCAAGCAGCATGCCTCCATTCACCGCACAGCGCCTACTTACGACGAACTCAGCCCCTCACAAGAATTGCTGGAAACCGGCATCAAGGTGATTGACCTGGTTTGCCCGTTCGCCAAGGGCGGTAAGGTCGGTCTGTTCGGTGGTGCCGGTGTGGGCAAGACCGTGAATATGATGGAACTCATCAACAACATCGCCAAGGCACACAGCGGTCTGTCCGTGTTTGCTGGTGTGGGTGAGCGTACCCGTGAAGGGAACGACTTCTACCACGAGATGGCCGACTCCGGCGTGGTGAACCTTGAGAAGCTTGAGGAATCCAAGGTGTCCATGGTCTACGGTCAGATGAACGAGCCCCCGGGCAACCGTCTGCGCGTGGCCTTGACGGGGCTGACCATTGCTGAATCTTTCCGTGACGAAGGCAAGGATGTGCTGTTCTTTGTGGACAACATCTACCGTTACACCCTGGCCGGTACCGAAGTGTCCGCGCTGTTGGGTCGTATGCCTTCCGCCGTGGGCTATCAGCCGACGCTGGCCGAAGAAATGGGCCGTCTGCAAGAGCGGATCACCTCTACCAAAGTGGGTTCCATCACTTCCATCCAGGCTGTTTACGTGCCAGCCGATGACTTGACCGACCCGTCTCCTGCGACCACCTTTGCCCACTTGGATTCCACTGTGGTGCTGTCCCGTGACATCGCATCCCTGGGTATCTACCCTGCCGTGGATCCGCTGGACTCCACCAGCCGCCAGCTCGATCCGAACGTGGTGGGCTTGGATCACTACGAAACCGCCCGTGCTGTGCAAGGTACGCTGCAGCGCTACAAGGAATTGCGCGACATCATCGCCATTCTGGGTATGGACGAATTGGCTCCCGAAGACAAGCTCACCGTGGCTCGCGCTCGCAAGATCCAGCGTTTCCTGTCGCAACCGTTCCACGTGGCCGAAGTGTTCACTGGTTCACCAGGCAAATACGTCAGCTTGGCCGAAACCATTCGCGGCTTCAAGATGATTGTGGCTGGCGAGTGCGATCACCTGCCAGAGCAAGCCTTCTACATGGTCGGCACGATCGACGAAGCCTTCGAAAAAGCCAAAAAGGTTTAAGCCATGAACACCATCCACGTTGATGTGGTGAGTGCCGAAGAGTCCATCTTCTCGGGTGAGGCTCGTTTTGTGGCCCTGCCCGGCGAAGCTGGTGAACTGGGCATTTACCCGCGCCACACGCCACTGATCACCCGTATCAAGGCTGGCTCTGTTCGCATTGAGATGGCTGACGGCAACGAAGAGTTCATTTTTGTCGCCGGCGGCATTCTGGAAGTCCAGCCCAACTGCGTCACCGTGTTGTCCGACACTGCCATTCGCGGCAAAGACCTCGATGATGAGAAGGCCAACGAGGCCAAGCTGGCTGCCGAAGAAGCGGTCAAGAACGCCAAGTCTGACATTGACCTCGCCAAGGCATCTTCCGAGCTGGCCATCATGGCGGCACAGATCAGCGCCTTGCGAAAGTACCGCAGCAAGAAATAAGAAACGTCTTGCGCTCACACAAAAAACCCGCGCCAATGGCCGCGGGTTTTTTTATGTCCAAGTGTCTGCAACGCAATGCATTCATTGTGGAGGCGAAGTATGCGCGCTCCGGAAATGCGGTCAAAATCAAGACCTTTCACCCAAACATGCCCCATGTCCAAAGCCAAAACCATCGCAGCCACTGTTGGCGGCTCTGCCGACGACATAGAAGCCAGTTTTTACGAAGCCTTGCAAACCTCCGACCTGGATCGCCTGATGGCTTGCTGGGCCGATGACGAAGAGGTGATCTGCATTCACCCCGGTGGGCCGCGGCTGATTGGACTGGAGGCGATTCGCGCCGCGTTTGAAGCCATGTTCGCCGGGGGCAGCATTCGGATTGCAGCGCAAAACCTGCGCAAAATCGATGCGCTGGCCAGTGCCGTACACAATGTGCATGAACGCATTGAGGTGCTCACCCACGAAGGCCCGATCGAAGCCTATGTGATCGCCACCAACGTCTACCACAAGACCGCGCAAGGCTGGCGGCTGGTGCTGCACCATGCCAGCCCTGGCAACCCGCACGAGGCGCATGACATCACCGGAACCCCGCCGGTATTGCATTGAATTCGCCGCTTGCCGTCGTCAATATTGCGCAAGAAGCTATGAATTGCATAGCGCCATGGTGGCTGCCCGGAGGCCACCTCCAAACCATCTGGCCAGCGCTGCACACACGCCATGCCGCCGCAGACGATCTGGTCAGCATCCGCTACCGGCGTGAGCGCTGGACAACACCCGATGGCGACTTCATCGATGTCGACTTTCAGGACTTGCCACCCCGTGCTGGCGAAGCCGAGTCGCCCCAGGGCACATCGGATGCACCGTTGCTGGTGCTGCTGCATGGGCTGGAAGGCTCCTCACGCAGCCATTACGCGCAGGCCTTCGCCCGCTATGCCAAGCACCACGGAATGGCCTATGCCGTACCCCACTTTCGCGGGTGTAGTGGTGAACTCAACCACGCTCCACGTGCCTACCACTCAGGTGACCATGAAGAGGTGGATTGGATCTTGCAACGCTTGCGCCAGCGCAGCCGTCGCCCGCTGCTGGTCGTCGGCGTTTCGCTGGGTGGCAACGCCTTGTTGCGCTGGGCACAAGAGGCCGGAGCCAGTGCCACGCAATTCGCCAGTGCGGTAGCCAGCATCTCGGCACCGCTCGATTTGACGGCTTGCGGCCATGCCATGGGGCGTGGTTTCAACCGACAGGTCTACACCCGCCTATTTTTGTCAACCATGAAGCCAAAGGCCCTGCAAAAGCTGGCCCAGCACCCGGGCCTCTTCAGCGCCAGGGCATTGCAGGCGGTGCGCACGCTCTACGAGTTTGACAACCTGTTCACCGCGCCGCTGCACGGCTTCAAAAATACCGAAGACTACTGGCAACGCGCCTCTGCCAAGCCACATCTGGCACGCATCAAGCTGCCCACGCTGCTGGTCAACGCGCAAAACGACCCGTTTGTGCCCGCCTCCTGCCTGCCGCAAGCTTCATCGGCTGGCCGCTGGGTGACGCTGTGGCAGCCGCGCCAGGGCGGGCATGTGGGCTTCAGTCATGGTGGTGATCACACCGAAGCACTGCCGGATGCGGTGGGCGGCTGGCTGGCGCAAGCCGCTGGCCTGCAAGACAAGGACTTTTCACATGGATGACATCGTCAAACAGGCCATGGTCAAGTGGCCCAACGTGCCTGACTGCTATGGCTGGCTGGGGCTGGATGCCCGCGGCAACTGGTTCATGCGCGACGACCAGGCCCAAGCCCTGGGGCCGTTTGATGGCAGCACGCCAGGTTGCAAAGGCAGTCAGTTGCGCCACGACAAGCTGATCGACTTCATCGGGCGCAACTACGCGGCGGATGCGCACGGCTGTTGGTACTTCCAGAACGGCCCGCAGCGCGTGTTTGTGGAGCTGGAAGCCACGCCCTTGATCTGGCGTTTGCAACCCGATGGCAGCGTGCAAGACCACATCGGACGCAGTGCCCAAGTGTCGGCCGCTTGGATCGATGAACAGGGGCACCTGTACCTGGAGTCAAGCATCGGCCTGGGTCGCGTGCACACCCAGGACATGCACCAGGCTGCCGAGGCCATCGAGCAAGGGCTTTGGCTCTTGCAAGACCTGCTGCAGGCGCAATTGCCAGCCCGCTTTGGCTATGTGAAAAGCCCTGAAAGCTATCAAAAAAATAGCTGATAGCCCTTGTTTTAAAAGGGCTTCAGCCTAAAAAAGCAAGGGTAAAAGAAATTACTTGGCCGCTGAGGCTGGCTCGGCAGCGGCAGTGGCTGCGGCGGCAGGCGCTGCGGCACCTTCAGGGGCCTTGGGCTCGGCAAACTTGGCACCACCGGCATTGGTCATGTAGACCACGGCACGGGCCACTTCATAGTCGGAGAACGCACCGCCGCCTTGTGCTGTCATGTTGTTTTTGCCCTTCAACGCAGAATTGAGCAGCGCCTCAAAGCCGGTGGCAATGCGCGGGGCCCAGGCGGCGGCATCGCCAAACTTGGGCGCGCCCACCAGCCCAGCGGTGTGGCAGGTGGTGCACTGGGCCTTGAAGACATCTTCGCCGGTCTTGGTTTCACGCTTGGCCTCGCCCAACTGCAACACGCCCACTTTCTGGATGCGCGCCATCACCGCCTCTTCCGACATGCTGGCAGCCGGGGCGTTGTCCTTGGACTTGTAAAAGCCGATCAACGCGCCCACCACGACCACTGGCACGGCCAGCAGAACGACCAGCGTCACTATCTTTTTAAGAGCGCTGTGGGTGGGTGCGGCGTGGGCATCGTGCCCGCTGGTGTGGTGTGCTTGGCTCATCGTGACCTCTTGGGGATGGGGAGTGAAAAATAGGCAAAATTATAGGGGTCGGCCTTTGCCGGGCCGCTTGCCAAGCGGCAATGTGCATGGCCGTTCACAGGCCTTTTCAACTCTGATGGATTTCACATGAACAAACGCGAATTTGTAACCCGCACCGCGGCCCTGACCCTGACGGCTTTGGCCGCCAATGCCATGGCGCAGCAAGACCCCCACGCCCACCACCACGGCACCAGCGGCCCCAACGCCGCCTTGCTGGCCGCCACCTCGGACTGCCTGGTGTAAGGGCAAGTGTGAGTCAGCCACTGCCTGGAGCTGCTGGGCAATGGCGACAGGGAAATGGCCGGTTGCGCCAAAGCCGTCAGCCAGATGCTGGCCCTGTGCGGCGCGCTGCAAAGCCTGGCGGCCCAGCAATCAGGCTATGTGCCCACCCTGGCCAAAACAGTGATGGAAGCCTGCCTGGCCTGCGAAAAAGAATGCCGCAAGCATGAGAGCAAGCACAGCCAGTGCAAAGACTGCGCACTGGCCTGCGCCGAATGCGCCACGCAGTGCAAGGCCGTGGCCGCCTGAGTGGCTGACCAGGCCTGCGGGCGCATCCCGCCACTCAGGCCTTTTCCTGCCGCCGGTAAAACCATTGTTTGCACCCTTCCACCATCGCCAGATAGGCCAGCACCAAACCTGTCAACAAGCCAAAAAACGCCAGCGGTAGCGGGGTGAACCCCAGGTAGGGGGCCAGCGGGGTAAAGGGCAGCAGCATGGCGGTGAGCACCACCCCCACCGAGGTCAGCACCAGCCACCGATGGGGCCGACTGCGCAGCGGGTTGCGCCGGGTGCGAATCACAAAAATCACCAGCACCTGGGTCGCCATCGACTCGACAAACCACCCTGTGCGAAACAGCGACTCCTGCGCGTGAAACCAGGTCAGCAGGATAAAAAAAGTCAAAAAATCAAACAGCGAGCTGATCGGCCCGATGGTCAGCATGAAGTTGCGGATAAAGCCCATGTCCCAGCGCTTCGGGCGCGCCAGGTCTTCGGCATCCACGTTGTCCAGCGGCAGCGTGATTTCGGACACGTCATAGAGCAGGTTGTTGAGCAAAATCTGCAAGGGCAGCATCGGCAGAAATGGCAAGAACACGGTGGACGCGGCCATGCTGAACATGTTGCCAAAGTTGGAGCTGGTGGCCATCATGATGTACTTCATCACATTGCCAAACGTGCGCCGCCCCTCCAGCACCCCCAGGTGCAGCACCATCAGGTCGCGCTCCAGCAAAATCATGTCGGCGGCCTGCTTGGCCACATCCACCGCCTCGTCCACCGAAATGCCCACATCGGCCGTGTGCAAGGACGGCGCATCGTTGATGCCGTCGCCCAGGTAACCCACCACATGGCCACGCGCTTTCAGGGCCAGGATGATGCGGTTCTTCTGCGCCGGGTTGACGCGGCAAAACAGATTGACACTTTCTGCCCGGGCGCGCAGCGCATCGTCGTTCATTGCCGCCACCTCGGTGCCGGTGAGCACGCCGTCAATGGTCACGCCGAGCTGGCTGCAGACATGGCGCGTCACCCGTTCGTTGTCACCGGTGACGATCTTGACCGCCACACCACAGTCCGCCATGGCGGCAATGGCCCGTGCGGCACTGATTTTTGGCGGATCCAGAAACGCCGCAAACCCGGCAAAGATCAGGGCACTCTCGTCGGACACCACCGCGTGCGGGTGATCCAGCGCCACGTCGCGCCAGGCAATGCCCAGCACCCGAAAGCCGTCCTCGCCCAGGCTGTCAAACAGGGCGTTGATCCGGGTGTGCGCGGCCTCATCCAGCGCCACGCTCTGGCCTGCAGCATCCTGGTAATGGGTGCACAGCTGCAGCACGTCCTCCGGTGCCCCTTTGACCACCAGCCGCCGCGCGGTGTCGCGCTCCACCAGTACCGAGACACGGCGGCGTTCAAAGTCAAACGGCACCTCGTCAATCTTGCGCCAGGCCGACACGTCGATGTTTTCATGCGCCAGGATGGCATCGTCCAGCGGGCTCTTCAGGCCACTCTCGAAATGGCTGTTCAGGTAAGCCAGCTCCAGCACCTGTGGGTTGTCCGCGCCGCTGGCATCCACATGGCGCTCCAGGCGAATGCGTGCCTCGGTCAGCGTGCCGGTCTTGTCGGTGCACAGAATGTCCATGGCTCCCAGATCCTGAATGGCGGAGGGCCGCTTCACAATCACCTTCAGGGCCGCCATGCGCAAGGCACCACGGGTCAGCGTGACCGACACCACCATCGGCAGCAACTCCGGGGTCAGGCCCACGGCCAGCGCCACGGCAAACAAAAAAGACTCCAGCAGGGAACGCTGCAAGGCCACGTTCACCAGCAGGGTGAACAGCACCAGCAGCAGCGTCAGGCGCATGATCAGCCAGCCAAAGCGGCGCGTGCCCACTTCAAATGCGGTCGGCGGCGCGGCCTGCGTCAGGCTGACTGCAATCTGCCCCAGCGCCGAGCGGCTGCCGGTGTACTCCAGCCGTACCCGGGCCGAACCGCTCACCACCGAGCTGCCCATGAACACCTGATCCACCGCCGAGGTGTCGCCGCCACTCTCAGCCGGATTCTCTGGAAGCTGGCCCGCGAGCGGGCGTTTTTCCACCGGATAAGGCTCACCGGTGAGCTGCGCCTGATTGACAAAGAAATCGTCGGCCTGCAGCACGCGGGCATCGGCCGGCACCAGGTTGCCCGCCGACAACTCCACCACGTCACCGGGCACCAGCTCCGTCACCGGCAGTTCGCATGGCACGCCGTCGCGCAGCACCGTGGCCGTCACCGCCACCTGCTGCGCCAGCCGGTCAGCGGCGCGGCCCGCGCGGTACGACTGCACAAAGTCCAGCGTCACGCTCATCAGCACAATCGCCCCAATGATCAGCGCCCCGCCGACATCGCCCGTGAACGCAGACACCGCGCTGGCTGCCAGCAGCACCAGCACCAGCGGGTTTTTGAATTGCAATAAAAACTGTAGCGCCACTGCCTGATTCGACGTGGGCTTGAGTTGGTTTTTGCCCGTCAACTTGAGGCGCGCGAGGGCCTCGATGCTGCTCAGTCCGTTCATGCTTCGCCTCCCTGATGAAAGCGCATTGGACACCGGTCGGCAGGAAATGGAAAGTAGCTATAAAAATGCTAGCTGCTTGCGCAGGTGTTTCAAGCGCTGCAGGCCATTTTTATAAAAATGGCCGAATGAACCAACCCTGCGACATCACGGACGGGGGGAGGCGCCTCTCAGGGCTGCAGCAGCACCAAATCGAGTCCTTGCGACACAAAGTTTCTGAAATCGCCATCCAGCGTGACCAGACGCAAGCCACCGGCCAACGCAAAAGCAGCCAGATAGGCATCCATCCAGACTTTGGGAGAGGCTGTGTGGCGGCTTGCAAACGTGCGCCACAGCGCAAACACACCCGGTGCCTCATCGCGCTGGCTGCATTGGGGCAAGGCTTGCAATGCGTCCAGCGCGACCAGTGCATCGTGATGGGTCAAACCTTCCGCCCCATACACCTTCAGGATGGCGGGCGTGGATGCCAGGCGCAAAAAGCTTTGCTGGGTCGCACGGCAAAACACGGCTGGCTCGCTGGAAGTCGCCTGCCGCAAGGCCTGTTGAGCCAAGGCATGACAAGGGTGCGTGGTGAATACCGCCGCAATCCAGACATTGGTGTCAAACAGCACGGCTGGCACGGCCCATGTCCTCGTCGGTTTGCGTCTGCTGTTCGAGCATCAACAAGTCTTGTGGGCGCATTTGCGTGGCAGGTGCGTCAGCACGGCAACGAATCACCGGCAAGCCGCCTGCATCCAGTGTCACCATGCTGTTGGGGGATTGGACTGGTGCGGGCATGGTTGCCGACAAACCCAGGCCTTGCCTGAGGAATTCGGCTACCAAGTCGCGTAGTGTGCGGCCCTGAATGACGGCGCGAAGCTTCATCTCGCGCATGAGCTCATCGGGTAAATCAAGTGTGGTTTTCATATACCCAGTTTACTGGTTTGCTGGATTCGACGCAAACCAGATACCGGTCGGCAGGAAATGGAAAGTAGCTATAAAAATGCTAGCTGCTTGCGCAGGTGTTTCAAGCGCTGCAGGCCATTTTTGTAAAAAATCCAAAATCTCTCTGAGCCGCCTTTTCAGTTCCGTTTCAGCTGCGTGTAGAAATTCTCATGAGGCCCCACACCCAACAAAACGACCTCTTCGGGATGGTGCTTGTCAGGGTTGAGTTCATAGGCCAGCAGTGTTTCCTGGTGGTTGAGCTTGAATTTGTGGACAAACACCCCCACCAAATCGCCGCGTTTCTCCTCTCCGACAAAGGGATCATTGGCGATCTCTCTCACCGCCTGATCAAGCACCTTTTTGTCTCTGGCGTGCAACTTTTTGGCAACCCTGGCAAAAGAGGGTGATGCGAGGACAGCGCACACCATCTGACTACCCAAATTGGTACGGTGTCGCCAGCCCCGCCTTGACTTCCTCACGGGACAGGATCGTGTCTTGAATCAGGCGCAAGGGCAGCTCGGGATTCTCCAACACCGCCTTCCCGATACGCGCCCAATACTCAATCTGTTTTGGAACCGAGCGATGCTCTGCAGCGGCATACGGTTTTGCATCCTCAACCAATTCGTCTGACAACTTCAATGCCACGGCCATCACGCCTCTCCTTGAAAAATAGGTTTCATTTTACATTCAAAAGCAACCTTTTGCAACCTTTTGCAACCTTCGACCTCCTTTTGGTTGGCTTTGTTGCCATCAAGAGACCCAAGCAAAAAGGCGCTTGAGGCTCAGTTTGCAGGCTC
>Ga0316622_100002715_pt1 | contig 12371 bp, 13 predicted proteins | sample OWC_Aug_OW2_C1_D_FD_207646 | JGI IMG/M metagenome (GOLD analysis project Ga0316622, IMG submission 207646) | Wetland soil microbial communities from Old Woman Creek delta, Ohio, United States - OWC_Aug_OW2_C1_D5_C | ecosystem: Environmental > Terrestrial > Soil > Wetlands | place: USA: Ohio... | reverse complement strand
GGTTACCCGGAGGTGTTCTCGACCTTGGGCAACTCTTATGTGGGGGAAATCATCGGCGTGCGTTGGTTGGTGCTGCCGATTGAGTTTGTCACGCTGTGCGGCTTTGCTTTGGTGGTGGGGCTGGTGTTGCACCGCACCGTGGTGGGGCGGCGCATCTATGCCATCGGGGCTAATCCGGTGGCCGCCCGCTTCTCTGGCATTGAGGCAGACCGCTATCGCTTTGCGCTGTTTGTGTTCGCCGGCTTGATGGCGGCGGTGGCGGCCATCTTTCTGACCGGGCGCATTGGCAGCACCCGGCCCAACATTGCCATGGGCTGGGAACTCGATGCCATCACCATGGTGATTCTGGGCGGTGTGGCCATTGAAGGCGGGCGCGGTAGCATTGTCGGCACGATGTTGTCGGTGCTGCTGCTGGGGCTGTTCACCTTTGGCATGGGCATGGCCAATGTGACGGGCATCGTGATGTCGATGGTGATTGGCATTTTGCTGATCATCTCGATGGTGCTGCCACGGCTGCTCAAAGGGGGGAGGGCAGCGGTATGAGTACCGAAAAAATTGCCTTTCGCATGTTCCTGAACCCCGGTCAGGCCGATGAGTACAAGCGTCGGCACGATGCCATCTGGCCCGAATTGAGCCAGTTGCTCAAGGATGCCGGTGTCAGCGACTACAGCATCTACCTGGATGAACCCCACCACGTGCTGTTTGCCGTGCTGCGCCGCACGCCCGGTCACACCATGGACGCACTGCCCGCCCACCCGGTGATGCAGCGCTGGTGGGCTTACATGGCCGACATCATGCGCAGCAACGCCGATGGCTCGCCGGTGGTGGAGCCGCTGCCTTGCATGTTCCATCAGGATTAACGGCCATGGCTGCGAGCGATGAACTGACCCTGGTGATCGACATCGGCAAAAGCCACGCCAAGTTGCTGATGGTGGATGACGCTGGCACGGTGGTGGAGCGCCATGGGCGCAACAACGCCTCCGTCATGTCGCCCCTGGGTTACCCGGCACTGGATGTGCATGGCCTGGAAGCCTGGATGGCGCAGACCTTGAGTGCTTCCTCCCACACGCGGCACTGCAGCAAGGTCATCACCTCCACCCACGGGGCCGCGCTGGTGGCCCTGGGCGATGAGGGGCTGGCCTGGGAGCCGATGGACTACGAACACGATGCCCTGGCGGCATCACCCCAGCTGGCACAGGCCTTCACCGACGCATCCGACCCCTTCGCCTTGAGCCTGTCGCCCGCCTTGCCTGCGGGGCTGAATGCGGCGCGGCAATTGTTTGCGGTGCAACACCTCTACCGCCAGGCTTGGCAGCGCACGCGCTGTATCTTGCCGTACCCCCAGTACTGGGCCTGGCTGCTGTGTGGTGTGCGTGCCAGCGAATATTCTTCTTTGGGTTGCCACACCCATCTGTGGCAGCCGCAGCGGCAAGACTTCTCCGATCTGGCCCGCGCTCAAGGCTGGGCCGCTTTGTTCCCGCCCATGCAAGCCGCCTGGGCCACGCTGGGGCCGGTGCTGCCGCACATCGCCAAGCGCTGGGGCTTGCCGGCGCACTGCAGGGTGTTTGCCGGTGTACACGACAGCAATGCCTGTCTGGCCCGCTACCTGAATGCCTCTTCTGAAGTTGCAGCCCAAGCGGCTCGGCTGACCGTGGTGTCGTCCGGCACCTGGACGGTGCTGATGGCCCCTGGAGCATCCACCGCTGCACTGCACGCCGAGCGCGACATGCTGGCCAATGTGGATGTGCTGGGGCGTGCCACGCCCACCGCCCGCTTCATGGGTGGGCGCGAGTTTGCCCACCTGCTGGCGGGTGCGTCCCCCGACGCGGGCAGCGTGGAAGATGTGGCGCATCTGCTGGCCACGCAGACCCTGGCATTGCCTTCTTTTGCGGCACAAGGCGGGCCTTTTTCTAATCGCAAAGGAGTGGTGCTGCAAGGCGGTGTACCGGTGGAGCTGGCTAACTTGACTGAGGGCCAGCGTGCCGCCCTGGCTGCGCTCTACTGTGCCTTGGTGACCAGCTGGCTGGTGCGCCAGCTCTGGCCGGATGAGTCGGCCTCTGACATCACCGAGCAACGGCTGGTGGTGGAGGGGCCCTTGTCCGGCAATCTGCTGTACATGGGCTTGCTTCCCGGTTTGTTGCCAGGTGTGGCTTGCTGGGCCAGTGTGGATGAACTGGAGGGCACCGCCCGTGGTGCCTGGCAGCTCACCCGCTGGGGGCAGCCCGTTGATGCGGCCTATTTGCGTGCGGCTTCCCCCCTGGACATGCCAACGCTGTCGGCCTACGCGCTGGCGTGGCAGCAGCAGGCACTACATTCACCGCGGTAATGATGCGATTAAATAGTATGCTATATAATTCAAGGCATGCCAACACCCCCTCTTTCACCCAACCAGCCAGAAGCCTCGCTGCTGCTGAGTGAGCAGTTGTGTTTTGCCTTGTATTCGACGATGTTGGGCATGAACAAGGTCTACCGCAAGCTGCTGCGTGAGCTGGGTGTCACTTACCCGCAATACCTGGTGTTGCTGGTGCTGTGGGAGCGCGATGCGATGACGGTTTCTGAGATTGGAGAGCGCCTGTTTCTGGACTCTGCCACGCTGACCCCGTTGCTCAAGCGCATGGAAACACTGGGCGTGCTGGCGCGTGTTCGTGCCAAGACTGACGAGCGCCAGGTCATCATCAGCCTGACACCACAAGGGTGTGAACTCCAGCAGCGCGCCAAGGCCGTGCCAGAAGGTGCGTTCTGTGCCACGGGGTGCAGCCCTGACGAGCTGGCAGCCATGCGCGACCAGCTGCTGGTGTTGCGGGAAAGGCTTTTCAAAAATGCCTGAGCCGAAGTGGGCGCTGTCATGGGAAGGTGTTTCCCATTTTTTTGAATTGATGAATTGCACGCTATTTAATAGCTTGCTGGTTCTGATGATGTGGCGCAGCAGCAGAACCCTTCAAGTCGCCGTCTTTCCTCATTTTTTACAGGAGTCTCCCCATGTCCATTGAAAAAGTTCTTTACCGTGCCCACGCCCAAGTCACTGGCGGTCGTGATGGTCGCGCCGTGGTTGCAGATAGCCATCTGGATCTGAAACTGACTACTCCCAAGGAACTGGGCGGTGCCGGTGGTGATGGGGCCAACCCCGAGCAGTTGTTTGCCGCAGGCTACAGCGCCTGCTTCATTGGTGCCATGAAATTTGTGGCGGCCAGTCAAAAACTGGCCCTGCCCGCAGATGTGTCGATTGATGCCACCGTGGGCATTGGCCCGATCCCGGCAGGTTTTGGCATCGAAGTCGATTTGAAGGTCTCTTTGCCCGGCATGGCACGTGACGTGGCCGAAGCCCTTGTTGCCAAGGCCCACCAGGTTTGCCCTTACTCCAACGCGACACGCGGCAACATCGACGTGCGGCTGTCTGTTGCCTGATCGACCTGGGATCGACCAGACGGTACTCAAGCGCTGGCAGATCGGGGCGGCGTGAGCAGTTCGATCTGCCCGTAGCGCAGGGCTATAGCCCCTTTGGCCTCCAGGGCTTTCAGGGCCTTGTTGATGCTCTGGCGGCTTACTCCCAGCATTAGGGCAAGTTGTTCCTGGGGCAGTCGGATGCGCTGGCGCGCCAGACCGGTGCGTGTGCCGTAACCACGCGCCACCAGGTGCAGATGCTTGAGCAGGCGCGGCTCCAGCGGCAATTGGGTCATGTCTTCCAACACGGTAAAGGCGGTGCGCAACTTGGCGCAGGCCAGGCGGGCCATGTCGCGCCACATGGCCGGATGCGCATCCAGCCATTCACGCAGCTGGGTTTGCGGCACCACCAGCACGCTGCTTTCACCGTCGGCCACGGCGTTGTGGGTGCGTGGTTGTTCGTCGATCAGCGAGACCTCGCCAAACCACTGATACGGCTCCACACAGGCCAGCAGCGTGGCGCTGCCGTCGGGTTGCCCAAAGCCGATGCGCAAGGCACCTGCGATGACACAGCACAAGCCCTGCGCCGCCGCTCCACGGGCAAACAGTGCCTCGCCATCACCCAGCAGCCAAAGCCGGGCATGGGCCAGCAGGGCATCTTGCAACGCGGGCGGGCAGCTGGCAAACCAGCTGTCGGAGGTCAACACATGGTGCAGGTCGGGAGGAACAGGGGCGCTACGGGGCATGGCAGGGTTGGAGTAGAACTGTCGGAATTTTGACAGTCATCAAGACTTTGTGCTTTTTATCATCCCCACCCAACTTTAAAACAGGAGACCTCGATGCCATCCCCCTTTCGCCCCGCCAACACCTTGTTGGCCCAATACGCGCAGTACCACCGTGACCGCCGCAATATCGCCACCCACTTTGTGGGCATTCCGCTGATCGTGTTTGCTGTGGCGGTGCTGCTGGCGCGTACTTCGCTGCCGCTGGCCGGGCTGGCACTGAGTCCGGCGACTCTCGTCGGAGGCTTGGTCACGCTGTGGTATTTGAGCCGGGGCAACCTGGTGCTGGGCCTGGCATCCAGCGCCGCCATGTGGGGCTTGATTGCGCTGGCGCATCAGGTGTCTGGGGGCAGTTTCAGCCAGTGGCTGGGCTGGGGGCTGGGCAGCTTTGTGCTCGGCTGGATCATTCAGTTTGTTGGTCACTATTACGAAGGCCGCAAGCCCGCGTTTGTGGATGATCTGGTAGGCCTGCTGGTAGGCCCGATGTTTGTCACCGCCGAAGCTTTGTTTGCGCTGGGTTGGGGGCAGGCTTTGCGCGCTGAGATTGAGCGCATTGCCGGGCCAACGGTGGTGAGAGACCTGTCCCACCAGCCTTCATGAGGTCAAGCGCTGGTAGCTGCGAATCGTTGCCAGCGAGCCTGCTGCGCTGTGGCGGATCTGGCTTTCGTCGTAGCGGTGTTCTGCCCCTACCGGGCAGGCACTGCGGGCCAGGCAGCCTAATGCGCAGTTGGAGTCCGCGGCCAGCCGCCCGGCATTGCAAGCTGCCAAGTTGAAGCTGCCACTGTCCAGCGCGCCCACTGGGCAGGCGCTGATGCAGGGCTTATCCACACAACTGTCACAGGGGTAGCCGTTGTCAATCGGGGCAGAGGCGGGCAGGGCGGTGTCGGTCAGGATCGCCACCCGGTAGGCAAACCAGCTGCCCCACGCCGAATCAATACCCACCATGAAAGGCGCGGCGCGGTGCCAACCCGCAATCGCTCCCAGTCGTTGCAAGCCAATGCGTTGTGTGCCCGGAAACACCTGACGCGTGCGCGCCTGGGGCAAGGCTTGCGTCAGCCAGTGCGCCACCGTGCGCACGCTGTACTCGTCAATCGGGTGCGCGCTGTGAATGCCCTCAGCCTGCACACATTCCCACAAGCGCCGCCCGGCGTGGCCGAACAAAATCAACTGCCGCTCATGCGGCGCGGGTTCAAGCGGTGCCACCAGATCAGCGGGCAGCGCGGCCAGGTCAAACACATGCTGGCGGTTCAGTCCGGCGTGGTTCAGGACATCGACCAGCGGGAGGAGGGGGCTTGGGTTCATGGGGGACTCAGGTGCAACGAAGGCCTGCGAGTTTATGGCTTAGCCCAGGCCCAGCAACCTGACGGCGTTGTCTTTCAAAATGCCGGGCATCACCTCGGGTTTGAAACCTGCTTCTTCAAAGTCTTTCATCCAGCGGTCTGGGGTGATCAGCGGGTAGTCGCTGCCAAACAAAATGCGGTCTTTGAGCAAGGTGTTGGCGTACTGCACCAGCTGCTTGGGGAAATACTTGGGGCTCCAGCCAGAGAGGTCAATCCACACATTGGGTTTGTGCGTGGCCACGCTCAGCGCCTCGTCCTGCCACGGGAAACTGGGGTGCGCCATGACGATTTGCATGTCGGGGAAATCAACCGCCACATCGTCCAGGTGCATCGGGTTGCTGTAGGCCAGGCGCAGACCACCGCCGCAGCGCATGCCGCTGCCAATGCCGCTGTGGCCGGTGTGGAAGATGGCTGGCATCTTGTGTTCGGCAATCACCTCGTAAATCGGCCAGGCCATCTTGTCGTAAGGGTGGTAGCCCTGTACCGTGGGGTGGAACTTGAAACCTTTGATGCCGAACTCTTCAATCAGCTTGCGCGCCTCGCGTGCGCCCATCTTGCCCTTGTGCGGGTCGATGCTGGCAAAGGCCATCATCATGTCGCTGTTGGCCTTGGCGGCTTCGGCAATTTCTTCATTGGGAATGCGCCTGCGCCCCATCTGGGATTCAGCGTCCACCGTGAACATGATCAGGCCGATCTTGCGTTCGCGGTAGTAGGCAACGGTTTCGGCAATGGTGGGTCTGCGGCTGTTGCGAAAGTACTTGTCAGCAGCGCGGTCGTACTCCTCGCCATAGCTGTCAAACGGGTTCCAGCAACTCACCTCCGCATGGGTGTGAATGTCGATGGCAACCAGGTTTTTAACGTCCATGAAAGTCTCCTTTAATTTTGATTGGCTAGGGAAAACACTTAGTAAATTGATCGTCTTTCGGCTTGATTGTAGTTATGAAATATAACCATAATCAAGCCCATAAGGAACCCATCATGAACAAAAAACACATTCACTTTGAACTCTTTGGCGAACAACAAGAAGTTGCCATCATCCGCCTGACCCGTGGTGCCAAGCGTAATGCCTTGAACGACGGCTTGATCCTGGCCCTGCGTGACCTGTTTGAAAAAATGCCCGCCAGCGTGCGCGCCGCTGTCATCGACGGTGAGGGCGAACACTTCTGCGCCGGGCTTGATTTGAGCGAACTGCAAGAGCGCGATGCCAGCCAGGGGGTGTTCCATTCCCGCATGTGGCACGCCGCTCTTGAGCACGTGCAGTACGGCCCGGTGCCAGTCATTGCGGCGCTGCACGGCGCGGTGGTGGGCGGTGGGCTGGAGCTGGCCAGCGCTTGCCACATCCGGGTGGCGGACGACACCACTTTCTACGCCTTGCCCGAAGGTTCGCGCGGCATTTTTGTCGGTGGCGGTGGTGCGGTGCGCATCCCGCGCCTGATCGGTGCGGCCCGCATGACCGACATGATGCTCACTGGGCGTGTCTACAACGCCGTGGATGGTGAACGCATCGGCCTGGCGCAATACCTGGTGCCCGCAGGTACCGCCTTGGACAAAGCCAAAGAACTGGCCGTGCGCATCGCAGGCAATGCCCCGATGACCAACTACGCCCTGACCCACGTGCTGCCACGCATAGCCGACCAGCCCGCTGACCAGGGCTTCGTGACCGAAGCCATGATGGCCGCCATTGCCCAAAGCGCCCCGGCGGCCAAGGAGCGTGTGCGCGCATTCCTCGAAGGCCGGGCTGGCAAAGTCCAAAAAGCCTGATTGGTATTCAAGTATTCAAAAAAACAGACCCGCAGGAGACAAACCATGACAGAGCACAAATACCGCCCGATGACCTTTGGTGTCACCCGTGTGGCCATCCGCGATGGCGCACCCGGCGTGCACTACCTGCGCGCCGAGCAGGCCTTGCGCGACTTCCCCGAACGCATGACCGACCGCCTGCAGCATTGGGCGCAGGTGGCCCCGGATCGCACCTTCATGGCACGGCGTGCCAAACTGGCCGATGGCAGCACCGGTGACTGGGTCAAGATCAGTTATGCCCAGGCCTGGGCCAGCGCCCGCAGCATTGCCCAGGCACTGATCCAGCGTGGCCTGAGTTCCAAGAACCCGGTGGTGATCCTCTCGGGCAACGACCTGGAGCATGCCTTGCTGGCGTTGGGCTGCCTGGTCGCCGGTGTGCCTTATGTGCCGACCTCTCCAGCCTATTCACTGGTCAGCCAGGACTATGACAAGCTGCGCCACGTGCTCAAGACCGTGACCCCGGGCCTGGTGTTTGCTGCCGATGCCACGCAGTATGGCAAGGCGATCACGGCAGCGGTAGGGGACAACATCGAAGTGGTCTTGACCAACGGCCAGATTGAGGGACGTAGCTGCACCCGCTTTGCCGAGTTGCTGACCACCAATGCGACGGCACAGGTGGATGCCGCCATGGCCGCCACCGGCCCTGACACCATCACCAAGTTCCTGTTCACCAGCGGCTCCACCAAGCTGCCCAAGGCGGTGATCAACACCCAGCGCATGTGGTGCGCCAACCAGCAGCAGATGGCCCAAAGCATGCCAGTGCTGGCCGAGGAGCCGTTGGTGCTGGTCGACTGGCTGCCCTGGAACCACACCTTTGGCGGCAACCACAACTTTGGCATGGTGGTCTACCACGGCGGCACGCTCTACATCGACGACGGCAAACCCACCCCGGCGCTGATGGGCGAGACCCTGCGCAACCTGCGCGAGATCGCACCCACGGTGTACTTCAACGTGCCCACTGGCTTCGAGGCGATTGCCAACGCCATGAAGACCGATGACCAGCTGCGCAAGAACCTGCTCTCCAGGGTCAAGATGTTTTTCTACGCCGGTGCCGCCATGGCCCAGCCGATTTGGGACAGCCTGTTTGAGTCCGAAGAACGTGAGATTGGCGAGCGCATCGTCATGGCCACTGGCCTGGGCATGACCGAGTCTGGCCCGTTCGCCATTTTTGTGACCAATCCGAATGTGAAAGCCGGTGACCTGGGCGTGCCCGCCCCGGGCATAGAACTCAAATTGATCGACATGGACGGCAAGACCGAGGTGCGTTACCGCGGCCCCAACATCACGCCCGGCTATTGGCGCGCCCCCACCGAGACGGCGGAACACTTTGATGAAGAGGGCTATTTCTGCTCGGGCGACGCGGTCAAGTGGATTGATGAGACCGATGTGCACCAGGGCCTGAAATTCGATGGCCGCATTGCCGAAGACTTCAAGCTGGCCACCGGCACGTTTGTCAGTGTCGGCCCCTTGCGTGCCAAGATCATTGCCGCCGGTGCGCCCTACATTCAGGACGTGGTGCTCACCGGCCTCAACCTGAAGGAAGTGGGGGCCATGGTGTTCCCCACCCAGGCCGTGCGTGCCCTGAGCGGTCTGCCAGCCAGCACGCCGATGGCCGATGTGCTGGCCAGCGCGCCGGTGTTGGACCATTTCCAGAAGGTACTTAACGAGCTGGACAAAACCGCCACCGGCAGTGCCAGCCGCATTGCCCGCATGTGCCTGCTGGCCGAGCCGCCCACGATTGACCGCAGCGAGGTCACCGACAAGGGATCGATCAACCAGCGCGCGGTGTTGGCCCACCGCGCCGAGACCGTGGCGGCGCTGCATGACGACACGTTGCACACCATCCTGAAGCCGGGCAAGCCCACGCTGTCGGACGACGTGGCAGCGCCTGCTTCTGAAGTCATACATGAAAACAAGTCTGTCGCCCAGGTATAACCTTGGCATATTGCTATAACTTAGATAGCATCAAAACCCTCAACCAACGAGACAAACACATGAACATTCAAGGACAAGCAGCGCTGGTCACCGGCGGTGGCTCTGGTTTGGGCGAAGCCACCGCCCGCGAACTGGCCCGCCTGGGGGCCAAGGTGGCGATTCTGGACGTGAACCTGGCCAACGCCGAAAAGGTGGCCGCTGAGATTGGCGCGCAATACGGTGAGGGCTGCGCCCTGGCCTGCCAGTGCGACGTGACCAACCCCGAGAGCGTGCAAGCCGCCATCGATGCCGCCACTGCTGCCCACGGCCCGGCCCGTATCCTGATGCAGATTGCCGGCATTGGCACGGCCAAGCGCATCGTTGGCAAGGACGGCAACGCCGCCCCGCTGGAAGATTTTGTGCGTGTGGTCAACGTCAACTTGATCGGCACCTACAACGTGGCCCGCCTGTTTGCCGCGGCCTGCGCCAAACTGGAGCCGATGGAAGACGGCGAGCGCGGGGCCATGGTGTTCACCGCGTCCGTCGCCGCCTTTGACGGCCAAGTCGGCCAGCAGGCCTACAGCGCCTCCAAAGCGGGTGTGGCGGGCATGACGCTGCCGATGGCGCGCGATTTGGCACAGCACGGCATTCGCGTCTGCACCATCGCGCCGGGCCTGTTTGCCACGCCGCTGATGGCGACCCTGCCTGAGGCCGTGCAGGTCTCGCTGGCGGCCAGCATTCCGTTCCCGCAGCGCTTGGGCAAGCCCGAAGAATTTGCCCAACTGGCCGCGCACATCGTCAGCAACGGCCACCTCAACGGCGAAGTGATCCGCATCGACGGCGCACTGCGCCTGGCCCCACGCTGAGCGATCGTGCCTTCCTCCGCGCCGCGAGGATCAACGTCAAGCCTGTCGTCCATCGTTATCCGCGAACAGTGCCACCATCAGCTGCCTGAGCCACAGGCTGGCCGGGTCGCGGTTGTACTTGGCATGCCAGAACAGATTGATCGCAATCTCTGGCAAGTTGGCCGGGTGCGGTGAAGACACCAGCCCAAAAGGGCCTTCGCAACGCACAGCAAAGCGCTCTGGAACCGTGGCAATCAGGTCGGTGCTTTGCAGGATGTGCCCGACCGCGATGAAGTGCGGCACCACCAGACGCATTCGCCGCTGGATACCCATGCGATCCAGAGCGTTGTCCACTTCGCCATGTCCCGTGTTGGCAGCCACCACCCCGACGTGTTCCATGGCGCAAAAATTCTCCAGCGTCATCGGGTTCCGGGCCGTGGGATGGCCTCGACGGAACATGCACACATAGCGCTGCTGAAACAGCCGCCGCTGGAAAAAGCCGGATTGCAGGTGGGGTAGCAGCCCCACCGCCAAATCCACCGTGCCGGAGGCCATGTCCTCTTTGAGGTTGCCGGTGGTGTTGCGCAAGGTGCTGATCCTGATGTTCGGGGCCCGCTTGGCCAGCGCATCCATCAAGGGCGGCATGAAATACATCTCACCAATATCCGTCACCGCCAGGGTGAAGGTGCGCTCGCTGGTTTGCGGATCGAACCGGTCGCGCTGGTTTAGTGCACTCTGCAAGGCGTTCAGGGCGTAGGCCACCGGCTCTGCCAGATGCAAGGCATAGGGCGTGGGTTCCATCCCCTGTGAGGTTCGCAGGAATAACTCGTCTTTCAACAGCAAGCGCAGGCGTTTGAGGGCATTGCTGATGGCGGGCTGGGTCACGCCCAGTTTGTCCGCCGCCGTTGAGACACGGCGATCCAACAGCATTTGATTGAAGACCACCAACAGGTTGAGGTCGATGTCGCGAAGTTCCATGTGTCTGCCCCAATATTCACAACGGTGATTCTATGTATCAGGCTTGCTCTATGTACTTATATTGGTGCGCTTTCCACAATCCTGCCCAAGCAACAACGCATCAAAAAACAGGCAGACATTCATGGAACTCGTCGTTCAACCCCAGCAGCTTCGCATCAGCTTTCAAAGCGGCCAGAATTTGCTCGATGTGCTCCGGGACAACGCGGTTCCGGTGTCTTACAGCTGCCTGTCGGGCCGGTGTGGCACCTGCCGCTGCAAGGTCGTTGAGGGTCATGTGGTGGATGGTGGGCCACAGGCCGGTCGGCCCCAGCTGAACGGCAGCCCCTATGTGCTGGCCTGCCAATCCGTGCTGACGGAAAGCTGCACGATCGAAATACCAGATACCGATGAGGTGATCGTCCACCCGGCTCGCATCGTCAAAGCAACGGTGGTGGCCATCGAGGCCCCGACCCATGACATTCGCCGCCTGCGGGTCAAACTCGCCAAGCCGCTGGCTTTCAGCCCGGGCCAATACGCCAGCCTGCAATTCACACCCGAGCACGTTCGCCCCTATTCCATGGCGGGGCTGCCAGGTGATGAAGAAATGGAATTCCAAATCCGCCGGGTACCGGGTGGCCGCGTGACCGACTACGTGTTTGAGCAGCTGAAACCGCAGGCGACGATTCGGCTCAGCGGCCCGCTGGGCACCGCCTACTTGCGCAGCAAACATACCGGGCCGATGCTGTGCGTGGGTGGCGGCACCGGCATCGCGCCAGTGCTGTCCATCGTGCGTGGAGCCATCGCCGCGGGCATGAGCAACCCGATTCACCTGTATTTCGGCGTGCGCAGCATGGCAGACCTCTACGACGCGGATCGGCTCCATGCGCTGGCTGCAGCGCATCCCCAGGTCACCGTGAACATCGTGGTGGCCACCGGAAACGCCGCCCCGGGTTTGCGCAGTGGGCTGCTCACCGATGCCATCCAGGCCGACTGGCCGAGTCTGTCGGGATGGCGTGCCTACCTGTGTGGTGCACCGGTCATGGTCGAGGCGGTGAACATGCTCGTCACCCGGCTCGGCATGGCGGCAAGCCACATCCATGCCGATGCCTTCTACCCCAGCGGGGTTTGAAGCCAACCAACAGGCCCATTCAAAACCAAAGCAAAGAAGGAGAGTAAGCGATGATGGAAGAGCAAACCGTGTTTCCCAAAGACCCGCATTGGCCAATTGAGGGCAATAGCCGGGTACCGTTCTGGGCCTACACCCGGGACGACCTCTACAAGAAAGAGCTGGACAAGCTCTTTTACTCTGGCCATTGGTGCTATGTCGGCTTGGAGGCGGAAATCCCCAACCC
>Ga0316622_100002714_pt1 | contig 12375 bp, 8 predicted proteins | sample OWC_Aug_OW2_C1_D_FD_207646 | JGI IMG/M metagenome (GOLD analysis project Ga0316622, IMG submission 207646) | Wetland soil microbial communities from Old Woman Creek delta, Ohio, United States - OWC_Aug_OW2_C1_D5_C | ecosystem: Environmental > Terrestrial > Soil > Wetlands | place: USA: Ohio... | reverse complement strand
CTTCTTGATGAAGTAGGCCAGCATCTTCTCGGTGACCTCGAAGTCGGCGATGACGCCGTCCTTCATCGGGTTGTTCGCCACGATGTTGCCCGGCGTGCGGCCGAGCATCTCCTTGGCTTCCTTCCCCACCGCCTCGATGCGGCCGGTCACCTTGTTGATGGCCACGATGGACGGCTCGTTGACCACGATGCCCTTGCCGCGCGCGTAGACGCAGGTGTTGGCGGTGCCGAGATCGATCGCGAGATCGCTCGAGAAGAGGGAGAACATGGACCGGAGGATGTTCAACGTCGGAAGCTCCCGGCCGGCGCGGCCTGCCCGGCACGCCCCGCCGCCACGTGAATACCGTTCTTGCCGCGACCCTTCACCCAATACATGGCGCGGTCGGCCTGCTGCAGCAACCGGTCGCCGCACGCCGCGTCGCCGCGCGCGGTGGCGACGCCCACCGACGCCGTGAGCCGCACCGCGAGCCCGGCCTCCTGCAGGAACACGTGCCCGCCGATGCGCTCGCGCACGCGCCGGGCCACGGCCCGCGCGCCGGCGGCGTCGGTCTCGGGCAGCACGATCGCGAACTCGTCGCCCCCGAACCGCGCGACGATGTCGGTCTCCCGCGCCGAGGCGCGGAGCAGGTCGCCGGCCTCGACGAGCGCGTGGCTGCCCAGCAGGTGCCCGTGGCTGTCGTTCACGTCCTTGAACCCATCGAGGTCGATGAACAGCAGCGACAGCGGACGCCCGGTGCGCGAGGCGCGCTTGCATTCCCGCCGCAGCGCCTGGGCGAGGAACCGTGCATTGTACAACTGCGTGAGGTCGTCGGTGACCGAGAGCGCCTCGGCCCGCTCGAGCCGGAGGGCGCTCTCGAGCGCGCAGACGACGGGATCCACGGCCCTGGCGAGCCATCGCCGGCCGGCTCCCGCAAACCGCGGCCTGGCCGGAGCCGGCCGGTCGTCGAGCCCGACGAGGGCGAGCCGGACCTGCCCGCGGCAGGGCAACGCCAGGCCCACGCAGGCGACGGGCGGCGCGCCAACGGTTTCGGCGGCCAGGCTGGCGGCCACCCAGTCGGCCCCGTCGCGGAAGACGCGGACGGCCACGCCCTCGGCGGCGGGGTGCCGCTCGCCGTGCACCGCAAGCACCCGCGGGTGTGGGCGCCAGTCGTCGGCGAACACGGTCCAGCCAGCCATCGGCAGCCAGCCCGCCGCGCGCCCGGCCAGCAGCTCCGCGAGCCGGACCGGGTCGAGGGAGGCGTTGGCCTCGCCGACGAGGCGCGCGAGGGCGCCAGCCCGCTGCAGGTGCCGCTGCACCCGCAGGGGCAGCTGGCGCAGGCGCGCCGGCAAGCCGGCGCGCAGGGGCGCCCGCGCCGCACGACGACGCGGCCGGGTTCCCGCCAGCGCCCGCCCGCGCACCGCGCGCGGCCCTGCCCTCTCCGCCTTTGCCACCCGCCCGTTCCTCGCCATCGGTCGCCCTGCGCCCACGTCCCGGCCGCTCCGCGGCCGCGCACGGCCACACCGGCCGGACGCACCCCGACCAGACCGGGATTCGCAGTCCGCCGTACGTGTGTTATCGGAGCCGGGAGGTGTCCCGTGTAGGGCGGCTCGGCCGGCCGCTCGCGGAACCGCCGAACCAGTCGCAGGTTCCACGATACCATACCGGGTCGGCCCGGACCGGGCCGGTATAGAATGAGCGTTTCGCCCGGAGGCTTCCGGGCCGTGCGAAGGACGCCTGCCCCATGACGATGCTCGATCGGATGCGCCGCCACAAGAACTGGCTGAAATACAGCCTGGCCCTGGTGGTGCTGACCTTCGTGTTGTTCTACATCCCCGACTTCCTCAGCACGACCGGCCCCACCGGCACCCGCTCGATGCGTGACGCCGTGGCCCAGGTCAACGGCGAACCGGTCACGGTCGGTGAGTTCCAGCGCGCCTACAACACGCAGATGCAGGCGTTCCGGGGTGCCTACGGCGCGGCCTTCAACGAGCAGGTGCTTCGGCAGCTCGGCATCGATCGGCAGGTCCTGCAGCAATTGATCGACGAGCGCGCGGCGCTCGCCGAGGCCGGGCGCCTCGGCCTCACGGTGACCGACGCCGAGGTCCGCGAGCGCATCCTGCGGTACCCCGCCTTCCAGGAGAACGGCCAGTTCGTCGGCGAGGCCCGCTACCGGCAGGTCCTGCTCAGTTCCAACCCGCCGTTCAGCGTGTCGGAGTTCGAGAGCGCGATCCGGCGCGATATTCTCCTCGACAAGCTGCGCGGCGCCGTGACGGGCTGGATGGGGGTGACGGCCAAGGAAGTCGAGGACGAGTTCCGGCGGCGCAACGAGAAGGTGAAGCTGGAGCTGGTCACCTTCCCCGTCGAGACGTTCAGGACGGGGATCACCGTGAGTGACGCGGAGCTGGCGTCGTACTTCGAGGCTCACAGGGACGAGTTCCGCATCGGGGAGAGCCGCAAGCTCCGGTACTTCACCGTCGAGCTCCAGGCAATGCGCGAGCGAGTGGTCGTGTCGCCGAAGGACATCGAACGCTTCTACAACGCCAACATCGACCAGTTCTCGCGGCCCGAGCAGGCCCGGGTGAGCCACATCCTGCTCAAGACCGAGGGCAAGGACGAGGCGGCCGTGCGCGCGCAGGCCGAGAAGGTGCTGGCGGAGGCCCGGGGCGGGGCCGACTTCGCCGCCCTGGCCGCGAAGTACTCCGAGGACGAGGCGACGAAGGACCGTGGCGGCGACCTCGGGGAGTTCGGGCGCGGTCAGATGGTGCCGGAGTTCGAGCAGGTGGCCTTCGAGCTCGCCCCCGGCACCCTGAGCGACCTGGTGAAGACCCAGTACGGGTTCCACATCCTCAAGGGTGGCGAGAAGACGGCACCGAGCGTGCGCCCCCTCGACGAGGTGCGGGCCCAGATCACCGAGCAGGTGAAGACCGAGCGCGCCCAGTCGCAGCTGCGGGACCTCGGCGCGCAGCTCGCCCGCGAGATCTCGAAGCCGGGCGATTTCGACGGCGCGGCGGCCCCGCTCGGGGCGAAGGTGCAGGAGTCGGCGTTCTTCACGCGCGCCGAGCCGCCCGCCGGCCTCGGTCCGGAGGTCGTGGCCGAGGCATTCGCGCTCGACGAGGGACAGGTGGGCGGTCCGGTTCGCGCCCCGCAGGGCATCACCTTCCTCACGGTGACCGGGCGGCAGGACAGCCGCGTGCCGAAGCTCGACGAGGTGAAGGAGAAGGTCCGCACCGCCGCGGTCCGCGACAAGGCCCTCGAGGCGGCCAGGGCCCGGGCCACCTCGCTGCTGCCCTCCTTCAAGGGAGACTTCGTCGCCGCGGCCAAGGCCGCAGGCCTCGAAGTGCGGACGACGGAGTTCGTCGCGCGCGGCAGCGCGCTGCCCGACGTCGGCGTGAGCCCGGCGGTCGAGGCGGCGGCCTTCGGGCTCCCGGCCGGCATCGTGACCGACCCGATCGCCACCCCGAACGCGATGGTCGTTGCACGCGTGGTCGAGCGCCAGGACGTAAAGCCGGAGGAGATCGCCGCCGGAAAGTCGGCCCTCCAACAGACGATGCTGGACGAGCGGCGGAACCGGTTCTTCAGCGCCTACCTGAAGAAGGCGAAGGACAAGATGCAGATCACGATCGATCGGGAGGCGGTGACGCGGCTGCTCGGGTGATCGGTCGGTCAGTCGATCGATCTCTCGGTCGTTCAACGGCTCGAATCGGTCGATCGGTTCTTCGGTCCCTCGGACCGAGCGACCGATCGACGCCGTCCCCGCTCTCGACCGACCGAGCGACCGCCTGCTATCGCCGAAACACGAACGGCATCAGCGCGAGCGGCTCGCCGGGGCGGAAGAGGCGCAGGGGCGCGAGCACCGTGGCTGCCGCGCGCCGCTCCTCGGGGGACAACAACCCCCACGCGGCGCCGAGCCGCAGGCTCTCGAGTCCGCCGCTGCCGCCGAGCGGGTCGCTCATCATCTCGAAGAAGCCGCGGCGTGACGGGTAGACAGTGATGTCGCTGTCGTCGCCGGGCGGCAGCTTGGCGCGCTGACGGGCGATGGCCAGCGCCCGATCGAGCCCGCCGAGCTCGTCCACGAGTCCGGCCGCCTTCGCCTGCCGCCCCGTCCACACCCGCCCCTGCGCCACCGCGTCGATCTTCTCGGGCGTGCTGCGTCGTGCCTCGGCGGCCTTCTCGACCCACTGGTCGTAGAACGCCTCGAGCTGCGCCTGCAGCTTGGCGCGCTCCTCCGGCGTCCACACTCGATCGGGTGAGTTCATCTCGGCGAAGCGGCCCTGGCTCACCGCCTCGATGTTGGCACCGAGCTTCTCGAGCGTGCCGCCGGTCACGAGCTTCCCGCCGAAGATCCCGATCGAGCCCGTGAGCGTGCCGGGCTGCGCCACGATGACGTGGGCCGGCATCGCGATGTAGTACCCGCCCGACGCCGCCAGATCCGACATGGAGACCACAAGCGGCTTCTTGACGCGCGTGAGCATCAGCTCGTGCCAGATCACGTCGGAGGCGACGCTCGAGCCGCCGGGGCTGTCCACCCGGAGCACGACGGCGCGCACCGTGGCGTCCTCGCGGGCCTTCCGGATGGCCTCGACGAGCGTCTGCGACCCGACGACGTCGCCCTGGGCACTGCGGCCGCTGCGGCCTGAGGCGATCGTGCCGACCGCGTAGATGAGCGCGATCGGGTGTCGGCGGCCGAGCCGGAACCCCGCCCCCCCGCGCGCGGCATACGCCGACATCTCGACGCGGGGCCGTCCCGTCGCGCCGCTCTTGCGGGCATCGGCCGGGCCGAACACCTGGTCCTCGTAGGCGAGCCCGTCGATCAGCCCCGCCCGCAGCGCGTCCTCGGGCAGGAACGGCCCCTCGTCCACGAGCGCGCGCACCTCGTCGGGCGTCTTGCGCCGTGCCGTCGCGATTCCCTCCACGAGCTGGTCGAACATGTCGCGATTGAGCGACTCGGCCATCTCCCGGTGGGCCGGGGTGAAGCCCCGCTCGGTGAAGGCGTTGGGCGCCGCCTTGTAGTCGCCGACGTGAACGAAGTCGGCCACCGCACCCGCCTTGTCGAGCGTGCCGCGCAGGAAGACCTCGTAGGAGGCCAGGCCGGTGAGATCGAGTGTGCTCGTCGGCACCATCACCACGCGGTCGGCCGCCGACGCGAGGTAGTACTCCTGGTCTCCACCGTATTCGAGAAACGCGGTGACCGGCTTCTTCGACGTCTTGAAGTCGAGGATCGCATCGCGCAGTTCCTGCGTCATGGCCCACATCCCCGGCGTTCCGCCAGGCGCGATCACGAGAGCGGAGACCCGCGAGTCGGTCTTGGCGCGGCGCAGCGCGGCGGTGACCGAGCGCAGCGTGGGCGGGGACTGGAACAGGTACGGCCCGAGCAGGCGGTTGGGCTCGATCTCGACCAGGCTGTCGTCCACCCGCAGCACCAGGGCGGAATCGGGCGCGAGCGCGGGCGCCTGCCCCAGGGTGAGCCACGTGAAGGCAACCCCGGCCGCCGAGACGAACACGGCCCCCAGGATCAACACCAGAACGACGCGCACGCTGCGGCTGACGGCCACCTTCACCACTCCTCTGCCCCCGCGACGGGGCGCGTGGATCAGGATAGTGCGTTTCGCGATCAGCTTTCAGCGCTCGGCGCCGGCGGCGCGGCGCCCTCCACACGGAGACAGACCCGCCCGGCCAACGAGCTGGCTGACTGACGGACCAAGAGACCGACGGACTCAGAGACTGAGAGACAGAGAACCAAGAGACCGGCCGACTACAAGTCTCTCGTATACCGACAGACCGGCGCGTCGGAGCAGGCCACGAAGATCCCGAGGCGGCCGCTGCGCAAGCCGAGGCCCGACCCGCAGCGGGGGCAAGGGCCGAGCTCGGCCAGGGGAACGAACCCGCGCGGGAACCCGGAATCCGTGCACCCGTCGCGGAACCCGCACCATCCGCACCGTGGCGACGGGCTCGGCGCATCGTCGGCCGCACCCGCCTCCAGCTCGTCCAGCAGGCGCGCGAGGACGCCCGTGATCGCCGTGGCGTCGTCAATGGTGAGCACCTCTGCGTGCCGGTGTCCGTCGGCGAGCACGTGGCGCACCATGCGGACCGAGTCCACGCGCCAGGCGAGCAGCACGGCCAACGCGGCCCCACGGGCACGGAGCGCGTCGAGCGAGTGCGACGCCACCACGGGGTGCGGCCGGGCATCGAAAAAGACGACGTCGAGCGGACCGGCGGCGGGACGCACCACCGCATCCACCCGCACCGTCAGCGCGTGCCGTCCGACGACGCGGCACAGGTACTTCCGGTCGACGGCCTCGAGCCGCCCCCCGATTTCCTCCGGCCAGCTCGCGGCGAACCGCCGCAGCATCAGTTCGGCCCGGTGCGCATAGGCCTCGACCCGCTCGCCCGCCCGGACCGCGCGCACGCCGAGGGCGCGCGCCAGCTTCCAGCGGCGCTGGAACTCTGTCACGAGCACCCGCTCGGGCACCGGATCGCCGCGCAGCCAGTGCGCCAGGAACCAGGCCACCGTGCCACGCAGCACGTCCTCGTGGAAGGTCTCCACCGGGACGAACGCCGGGGGGCGTTCGTCACCAAACCGCAGGCGGTGCTCACGGTGGCAGTGCGCAAAGCTCTCGAGCTGACCCCAGTCGGTGGGCTGCACGGGCGCCGGAAGCGAGAACACGTGAGCGGACATGGCGAGCGGAAGCAGACGCAACCGGAGAATCGGCGCCGGCACGCGGCCCTTGAGTGCGGAACCGACGGGACGCGATGTTCGTCTCCTCTTGACGACACCTGTAGTCATGTCGCACCATGTGACTACAACTGTCATCAACTGGAGACTGCGGCATGGCACGCACGATCGGGGATCAGGAACTCGCGCTGCTCCAGCACGTCGCCGAGCACGGTGAGGCCACGGTCGGGGAAGTGGCAGCGGCCTTCGGCACCCCGCGGGGGCTCGCCCGCTCGACCGTGCTCACGATGATGGAGCGCCTGCGGCGGAAAGGACACCTGAGCCGTCGGCTCGTGGACGGCGTCTTCCGCTACACCTCGCACGCCCCTGCCGACGCGGTGATGCGCGATGTGGTGCGGGGCTTCGTCGAGCGTACCCTCGGCGGCTCGGTCTCCCCCATGGTGGCCTACCTGTCGGAAGAGGCGGAGGTCAGCGACGAAGAGGCCGAACGCCTCGAGCAGTTGCTCGATCGGCTGCAGGCCCGGCGGAGGGAGCCGTGACCGAGCACCTGTTCCCCTTGCTGCTTCGTGCCTCGGCCGAGGGCGCACTCCTCGCGGCCCTCGTCTGGGCCGTCTGCCGGGCTGTCCCTGCCGTGCCCGTCCATGTCCGCACGTGGCTCTGGTGGCTCGTGTGCGCCCGGTTCCTCGTGGCGCTCGCGGGCGTGCCGGCGATGTCGGTGGGCGTGCTCCCGGCCGTACCCGCCGGCCACGCAACAGGGACGGCGATATCGGCCGCTCGCCCGCCCGGGGAGGAGAGCGGGGCCTCGACGAGGTTCGGCGGCCCGCGAATCGGGGCCGTGACGGCCGGCGAGCGCGGGGCCGCCTCGCCGGAGCAGGCCAGTCCCGCGCTGGCGGCGCGCGTGGCCGCTCTCGCTCCGGCCCTCGTCGTGTGGGCCTGGCTGCTCGGTGCGCTCACGCTGGTCGGCCGACTGCTGCTCGACATCGTCCGCCAACGCCAGCGCCTTGCCGAGGCGCGTGTCGTGGCCGAGCAGGACGTGGCCGGGTTGAATCGTGTGGCGTGGACAGCAGGGCTGCGCACGGTTCCGGAACTCCGTGCCAGCCCTTCGGCCCATTCCCCGTACGCCGCCTGGCTTGGCCGCCCCGTCGTCGTGGTTCCCGAGCGCCTGCTGCACCAGCCGGAGGGGCTCTCGATGGCGTTGTGCCACGAGTTCATCCACGTGCGGCGGCACGATGTGCTGTGGGGGCTCGTGCCGGCGCTGGTAGAGCGTCTCCTCTTCTTCCACCCGCTCGCGCGCCTGGCGGCGCGGGAGTACCTCGTCAATCGTGAAGGCGGCTGCGACGCCGAGGTGGTGTCGCGGCTCGACGCCGCGCCGCGTGAGTACGGGCGGCTCCTGCTCGCCCTCGGCATCGTCCGGCGCCCGGCGCCGCTCGCAGCCGGCACCGCGCCAGATTCACGTCGCGCCCTCGAACGGAGGTTGATCATGTTGCAGCAGGTGCACCAGTCCTCGTCGCGGTGGTGGTGGACCGCACTGGTCCTGGGCGTCGTCCTGGTGGTTCCCGTCCGGCCCGCCGCGCGGAGTGCCAACGCGGGCGTCTGGGTATCGGTTGGCGATGCGATGTTCGGCCAGGCGCAGCCCCTGCCGCCCCGTCCGCCGGCCCCGCCGCCCCCACCTCCCCCACCGATCCCGCCGCCGGACGGCACCGACGAGACTGACGTGCCGCCGGCGCCGCCCGCACCGCCCGCCCCGCCAGCGCCGCCAGCGCCGCCGAGGCCGAAGGGGCAGAGCTTCGCCTACTCGGTCGGTGGCACGTCCTGGGTCTACTCCAGCGGCGATGGCGAGGTGTTCACGGTGGGCGATGGCCGCCATGCCCAGAGCGTGAGCCGGCTGCACCAGGGCTCTGGCCAGGCGTTCTGGTGGTTCGAGCGGAACGGCAAGGAATACGTCGTCACCGACCCGGCGTTGCTGGCGAAAGTCCGTGCGAAACTGCAGCCCCAGATGGATCTCGGGGAGCAGCAGGGCGAACTGGGTGAACGCCAGGGGCAGCTCGGGGCCAAACAAGGAGCCCTCGGCGCCAAGCAGGCGGCACTCGGCGCGAAGCAGGGCGCGCTCGGTGCGGAGATGGGCGCCCTCGCCGGCCAGCGGACCGAGCAGGCGCGGGTGGCGCAACTCGAACGCGAGGTGGAGGCGCTCGGCCGCGAGATGGAGGCGCTGGGGGCCGAGCAGGAGGCGTTGGGCCGCCAGCAGGAGCAGTTGGGCCGCCAGCAGGAGCGGCTCGGTGCGCAGCAGGAGGAGGCGGCTCGTCGCGCCGAAGAGGCACTCAAGGGGCTCATGGACGAAGCCATCGCCAGGGGACTGGCCAAACCAGCGAAGTAGGGCGGCTGGGCCTGGAGGGCAACGCGCCGTCGTTGCCGTCCGCCTTGTTCAAGTCTGTCAGCCCCCCGCCGATACTCGGTGAGAGGCAGTGCGCCCAAGGAGGCCGAATGCGGCAGCTCGTGTCGAGGGGTCTGGTGATCGCGTGTGTGCTCGTGCCCGGCGTGGCCGCGGCCGGCAGCGAGCCTGGGGTGAGCGCGTGGGCCTACGTCACGGCCTACGCGGCGGTGGCGCACGCCTCCCCGGAGCAGGGGCAGCGGATCGCAGCGGTGCGGCAGGCCGGCGAGCCGTTCTTCTGGTTCGTGCAAGGTGGCCGCGACTACGTCATTCGTGACACGGCCGCCCTGTCGGACATCGCCACCGTGCTCGGCGTCGCGCGTGACGCGCGAGGGCAGCTCGACGCGGTGGAGGGTCGCCAGCCCGAGTTCCGCGCGGCCCATGGGCCGGTGTGGAGCGCGTACGCCGACATGGCGGCGGCGATGAACCCGCTCGGCGTTCGCGAGCGCGACCTCGCCACCCGACGGGCCGGGCAACTCGTGGATCACCAGCGCACCTTCTGGGAGCGCGAGATCGACGACGACGACAAGCCCTTCGAGGATCGCGATCGGGGGTTCGACGACCAGATGGAGGAGCTCTACGTGCAGATCAACGCGCTGGCGGATCGCACGGAAAGCATCGAGGCGAGCCACCGGGTTCTCGCCGAGCAGAAGCTGGCGTGGGACCGTCAGCGTCGCGCAACCGCCCACGCCTGGGGGCAGGCGCGTGACACGGCGGCCGCGCAGATGCGGCCGTTGCTCGACCAGGCGCTCGCGAGCGGCACGGCGCTGCCGGTGCAGTAGCCGCGCGTCGGGGGCGAGGCGGCCGGCTCGCCCCCCGGTGCACCATCGCGCCAGACTGGCCGCGGAGCTCGGTTCGGTGCAGGGCCGCCAGCCGCCGCTCGCTCGCCGAGGCCCCGCGCGCCCGAGGCCTCGAAAGAACGGCGAGCCGAGGGGCTAGGACGGCTTCAGCCCGCGCTTCGCGAGCAGCGCGTCCACGCGCGGCGGTCGGCCGCGGAACCGCGTGTACATAGCCATCGCGTCCTCAGACCCGCCCCGCTCGAGGATGTTCCGCCGCAGCGACGTGGCGGTAGCCGGGTCGAAGATCCCCTTCTCCTTGAAGAGCAGGAACGCGTCGGCCACGATCACGTCCGCCCAGATGTAGTTGTAGTACCCGGCCGCGTACCCGCCGCCGCCCCCGAAGATGTGGCTGAAGTACGGGCTGTGGTACCGCGGCACCACGCTCGGCGGCAGGCCGATGCGCTGCATCACCTGTCTCTCGAACGCCTTCGCGTCGGTGACCGTACCGCCCGTGAGCGTGTGCCAGTCGAGGTCCAGGATGGCCGCCGCGAGGTACTCGCCGGTGAGGAACCCCTGGTTGAACGTCCCGGACGCCTCGAGCTTCGCCACGAGGTCGGCGGGGATGACTGCGCCCGTCTTGTAGTGCTTCGCATAGACGGCCAGCACGTCGGGCTCGAAGGCCCAGTTCTCCATGATCTGCGACGGCAGCTCGACGAAGTCGCGCGGGTAGCTCGCCTGGCCGCGGAACTCGACGCGCGAGAGCATCGACGCGAGGGCGTGGCCCAGTTCGTGGAACAGCGTCTCCACCTCGTCCTTCGTGAGCAGCGCCGGCTCCTCGCCCGCGGGGCGCGAGAAGTTGCAGACGTTGCTGACGATGGGCACGACCCGCGTGCCGTCCTTGAGGCGGGTGCCACGGAAACTGCTCGACCAGGCGCCCACTCGCTTGCCCGGCCGCGGGTGATAGTCCGTGTAGAAGATGGCGAGCAGGCTGCCGTCGGCGTCCTTCACCTCGAAGGCCTTCACCTCGGGGTGGTACACGGGCAGGTCGGGCCGCGGGACGAAGGTGAGCCCGAAGAGCCGGTTCGCCACGTAGAAGGCGCCGTCGCGGACCGCGTCGAGCTGGAAATACGGGCGCACCAGCTGCTCGTCGAGATCGAACTTCGCCTTCTTGACCTTCTCGGTGTAGTAGCGCCAGTCCCATGGCGCGAGTGCGAAGCTCCCCCCTTCGCTCGTGATGACGGCATGCTGCGCGGCGGCCTCCTCGAGCATCCGGGCGCGCGCGGACGGCCAGAGTTGCCTGAACAGTTCCTCGACGGCCGCGGGGGTCTTTGCCATGTTCTCGTCGATGACGTAGTGCGCGAAGCTCGGGTAGCCGAGCAACTGCGAGCGCTCCGCACGCAGCGCAACGATCTTCCGCAGGATGTCCTTGTTGTCGTACTCGTCGCCGTGATCGTTGCGCGAGGTGTAGGCCTCGAGGATGCGGCGACGCAACTCGCGGTCGTCGGCATACTGCAGGAACGGCCAGATGCTCGGCGCCTGCAGCGTGTAGACCCACGTGCCCGGCTTCCCTGCCGCCTTCGCGGCTTCGGCGCCCATCGCCACGACGGAGGGCGGCAGGCCCGCGAGGTCGGCCTCGCGGTCGATCACCAGCTGGTAGCTGTTGGTGTCGTGCAGCAGGTTGTCTCCGAACTTGATCCCGAGCAGCGACAGCTCCGCGTTGATGGCCTTGAGCCGTTCCTGCGCGGGGCCCTGCAGCCTCGCCCCGCCGCGCACGAACCCGCGGTAGGTGTCCTCGACGAGCTTCACCTGCTCGGGCGTGAGCCCGGCACGCGCGCGCGCCTGCCAGACCGCCTCCACGCGGGCGAAGAGTGCCGGGTTCATCCGGATCTCGTCGCGCAGGGCGGAGAGCTGCGGTGCCACCTCGCGGTTGATCGTCTGCAGCGCCTCGTTGGTGTTGGCCGACTGCAGGTTGGAGAAGACGGGCATCACGCGCGACAGCAGCTCGCCCGCGTTCTCCATCGCGGCGATGGTGTTGGCGAAGGTGGGTGGCGCCGGGTTGCTCGCAATCGCGTCGATCTCGCCACGCCGCCGGGCGATGGCCGCGGCGATGGCGGGAAGGAAGTGCTCCGGCTGGATCGCGGGGAACGGCGGCACCTCGAAGGGCGTCGTCCACGGCGCGAGCAGCGGGTTGGTGTCGGGGGCGGGCGCGGGGGTGGCAGGGGGCTGGGCCATGACGGGGGCGGCGCTCAGAACGAACCAGACGATGGCGGCGGTGATCGGGTGTCTCATCACGTTGCCTGTGCGGATCGGGGGCGTGGGCGGGGGCCCTGGGGGGCGGGGCCCATGATATACTCACCGGTCTTGCCAGGGGGCACTGCCCTCTCGTGCGGAAGTGGCGGAACTGGCAGACGCGCTAGCCTCAGGAGCTAGTCCGGGCAACCGGGTCGGGGTTCAAATCCCCGCTTCCGCACCACGACCTTCCCAGGCCCGGGTTTCCGGGCCTTTCTGTTTCTCCG
>Ga0316622_100002713_pt1 | contig 12375 bp, 10 predicted proteins | sample OWC_Aug_OW2_C1_D_FD_207646 | JGI IMG/M metagenome (GOLD analysis project Ga0316622, IMG submission 207646) | Wetland soil microbial communities from Old Woman Creek delta, Ohio, United States - OWC_Aug_OW2_C1_D5_C | ecosystem: Environmental > Terrestrial > Soil > Wetlands | place: USA: Ohio... | reverse complement strand
GGTTGTGCGCCACCGGCTTGGTCGCTTCTTTCTTCCGGGGTCAGGCACATACGCTCATGACGGCCGTTCTGTTCGGGATGGCCGGGCTTGATGCGCTCGATGCGGATGCCCAGCGGTAGCCACCAGAGTTCATTGCGGGCCAGCGGCCGCGACAACGGGGTGCCTTGAGCTTGGGGGCGGCGTTGGATGCCCACAAGAGGCGACAAGGGTCGCGCCCGCCCGCGACCAGCCACTATGGGAAGCCGGCGGCGCCTTGGCGGCGGCGACCGTGCGAAAGCGCTACGACAAGCGTTCGAAGCAGGCCGTTGCCACCGCAAATCGACGCTTGACCCGCCCTACCGGCTCCCCCACACTCAGCCTCTGCGCTTGAGATGACCATCCGTCAGAGCACGTACCGGGTCGACGCGATCTACGACGGTTTGAGCGTGGCCACCGCGCGCGGGCTCGCCTATCCCGACGAGAACATCCGCCACGAGTTCGAGCGTCTGGACTACCTGTCGCTGGCCGCCGATGTCGACGGCAACCAGGTGTTCCGGGCCGCCTACAAGCACAACCTGCAGGTAACGATGGAACGCTGGCCGAAGGTCGGCTTCCACGCCACGCGCGAGCACGGCGAGCGGCTGGCGCAGGGCTGACCGGGCCCCAAGGGGCGCCACCACTCTCCGGAGCAACGCGCCGACCCGCGCCACGTGTCCGGCGCGCGCACGATCGACAGCGAGAATCCTGATGCGACAACTCGGTTTTATCGGACTCGGCACCATGGGCGCGCCGATGGCGCTCAACCTCCTGAAACATGGCTGCGAGGTCACCGTGGCAGCCAGCTCCGCAGCTGCCGCCCGCCTCGTCGCGGCGGGCGCCCGGACCGCGCCCTCGCCGCAGGCAATCGCCGCGGCGAGCGAATGCATCATCACGATGCTCCCCGAGCCGGCCGACGTCGAAGCGGTGGTGACCCGCCCCGACGGGATCGCAGCAGGCATCCGCCGCGATGCGGTCTACATCGACATGAGCACCATCGACCCGGCGACTACCCGCCGCGTCGGCGCCGTCATCGCCGGGCGCGGGGCGCACATGGTCGACTGTCCGGTAGGCAAGACCGCCGAGCACGCCGTCGAGGGAACGCTGACGCTGATGGCTGGTGGGCCCGAGGATGTCGTCGCGCGGGTGCGGCCGGTACTGGCGGCCATGGGCACGGACTTCTTCTACTGCGGGCCGCTGGGGTCCGGCGTCACGATCAAGCTGATCAACAACCTGCTCGTCGCGTCCATCCACGCGGCCAACGTGGAAGCGCTGGTCGCCGGCGTAGCGGCGGGTCTCGAGCCCGAGCTGATGCTGAGCGTGTTCAGGACCACGATGGCGTGGAACAACAGCCTCGCCAACGGCATGCCCAAGCGCGGCCTGGTGGGGAATTTCGAACCCGGGTTCAAGCTGAAGCTGGGGTTGAAGGACGTGCGTCTCGCCGTGGCGATGAGCGCGCGGCGCGGAATGAAGACGCCCGTCGCCGATGCAACAGTGGCCACGTTGACCGAGTGTCTCGCCGCCGGCTACGGCGAGAACGATCTCGCGGCGATGCTCAAGCTGCGCGAGCAGGCGGCGGGGGTCGAGGTCCGTTTGAAGAAGTAGCTTCCCGGCGCCGCCCGTTCAGTCGACCTGGGCGCCGGAAACCTTGATCACCTCGCCCCATTTCGCCACCTCCCGCCGCAGGAAGGCCTCCGCTTCGGCCGGCGTGTCGCTGCGCGGCTGAACGTCCAGCTTCTCAAGCCGGGCGGCCATGCCCGGCGCCTGCAGCGCGCGCGTCATGTCGGCCTGGATCTTGTCGATCACAGGTTTCGGAGTGGCGCCTGGCGCCAGCACCATCGTCCACGCGCTGGCCTCGTAGCCGGTGAAGCCCGACTCCGCGAGCGTCGGGACCGCGGGGTACTGCGGAAGCCGCTTCGCGCTGGTCACCGCGAGCAGGCGCACCTTGCCCGCCGCGATCTGCGGTGCGACGTGCGGCCCGCCATCGATGGTGAACTGGACTTGGCCGCCGATCAGCGCCGCCATGGCCTGGCTTCCGCCACGGAACGGCACGTGCACGAAGTCGATTCCGGCCCGCATCTTGAACAGCTCGCCTCCAAGGTGCGGGATGGTGCCGTTGCCGCCGGAACCCAGCGCCAGCGTGCCCGGATTCTTCTTGGCGTAGCCGACGAATTCGGTGACGGTCTGTACCGGCAGCTCGGGATAGACGATGAGCATCAGCGGCACGACACCGAGGACGGTCACCGGCTTCAGCGTGTCGAAGAGCTTGAAGCCAGGGTCCTTGTAGAGCGCCGGGGCCGCCGAAATTGCAGCCGCCGCGACCAACAGCGTATGCCCGTCAGGCGCCGCGTTCGCCACCTGCGTTGCGCCGATGTTGCCCGAGGCACCGGGTCGGTTCTCGACGACGACGGGCTGCTGCCATGTGGCCGACAGTTCCTGCGCCACCGCCCGGGCGAGGACGTCGGTCGTGGCTCCCGGTGCGAAGGGCACGATGAGGGTGACCGGTCGAGATGGAAATGGCTGCGCCGCGGCAGGACCCGCGAAAGCAAGCAGTGCAAGTGCGGCGCAAGCGAATGCGACGGAGCATGAGGGGCGAGTGGGTTTCATCGGGTTGCTTTCGGTAAACTGGCTGGAGCACATTAGCCCACATGCCGGATTGGACTAATCGAACTTGATCGCCGCGTCCTTGACGATGCGGTTGACCTTGTCAGTCTCGCTGCGAATCAGCTCGGCGAACTGCTTCGGCGTGCTGCTCCGAGCCGACAGCCCGAGGTCGCTCAGGCGCTCGCGCACGTCCGGCATCGCGGCGATCGCCGTCAGTTCCTGACTGAGGCGGTCGACGGCGGCGGCCGGCATGCCGGCGGGTGCCAGGATGCCCCACCAGTTGGTGAATTCGAAGCCCTTCACAGTCTCGCCGATGGAAGGCACGTCCGGCAATGCCGCCAGCCGCGGTCCGGTGACGGCAATCGCCTTCAGCTTTCCGCCCTTCACCTGCGCCATCGCCGAGCCATCGATGACCACGTCGATCTGCTCGCCGAGCAATGCTGTCACGGCCTGCGCGCCGCCCTTGAACGGCACGTGCACGATGTCGACACCGGACATCGAGCGCAGCAGCTCCAGGGCGAGATGCCCCGGACCGCCCTGGCCTCCGGTACCCACGTTCAGCTTGCCGGGCTGCGCCTTGGCACGCGCCAGCAGGTCGGGCATCGAGTTGATCCCGGACTTGGGATTCGTCGTGACGACGATCGACACCGAGGTCACGGCGCTGATGGGCGCCAGGTCCTTCTGTGGATCGTAGCCGATGCCGGGCTTGGAGATGGGGCCGATCACCAGCGAGCCCAGGTCGCCGATCACCAGCGTGTACCCGTCGCCCGGCGCCTTGGCCGCAATTCCCATCCCCAGCGCGCCCGCCGCGCCGCCGCGGTTGTCGATGACCACCGGCTGCCCGACGCGCTCGGACAGCTTCTGCGCGTAGATCCGCGCGACGATGTCGGTGTTGCCGCCGGGCGGGTACGGCACGATCAGCTTGATCGGCTGCGACGGATACGCCTGCGCAAGGGCAGCGGCGGACCAGAGGCCGGCAACCGCCGCCAGCACAAGGTGGAGCAGCGTCCTGATCATCGGTGTCTTCCTCTCGTCAGTGGTCGGTCATCGCCGTGCGCACCTGCGCCTCGGCATCGGCGGACGGCGCAGCGTCGATTTCGACGACCACTTGCGCAATGTGCCCGGTGAAGCGGAACGGCGCGCGATAGTCGGCGGTGACCGGCAGCCCGCTGTCATACCCGCAGCAAAGCCCTTCGCCCGACGTCTCGATCACGTGCGGCACCGTGTGCGGAATCTCGCCTTCGCCGATCAGGCGGTCGCCAAGGTAGAGCTGGCCGCGGCCCCGGTGCTCGCCGGTGCGCGTGAAGCGAAAGCACAGGATCGCCTTGCCCGCCGGCAGTTCCTCGGTGGAGCCGATGCGGTACTCGGCCAGGCCCAGGTGGTTGTGCGCATAGACGAGCCGCCGGTCCTTGACGTAGAGCGAGTAGCCGGCGAACCAGCTGCCGTGCGCGAGCAGCACGCCCTCGGCGCCCCCTTCGGGAATCTCGACTTCGGCGGTAATCGTGTGCGAGCGGTCCTTGACGTTGACCGCCGTGTACTCGAACTGCGGCGCGCCGCCCGGGTAATAGACGTAGCGACTGCCGGCGGGCATGGTGCTCGGCTTGCGCTCGCCCATCCGCAGCTGCATCCGCGAATCCAGCGGCAGAACGTTGTACTTGCCGGCCTCGGCCCACCAGCGCTCGACCAGCTCGGCCAGCTTTTCCGGGTGCCGGTCGGCGAGGTTCTCGCACTCGGAGAAGTCGCGTTCGACGTGGTAGAGCTCCCACTTCTGCCCGGCCAGGATCTCGTCGGTGAGCGGATCCCCCTGCGGCTGCTCGACGACCGCCTTCCATCCGTCGGCCCACAACGCGCGCGACGCGATCATCTCGTAGTACTGCACCTTCTTCTTCGTCGGCGCGGCGGCGTCGTTGAAGCTGTGCGCGAAGCTCACGCCCTCGAGCGGGCGCTGGGTGAAGCCGTTGAGCGTCGCCGGCGCGTCCAGCCCCAGTGCCTCCAGGATCGTCGGCGCGACGTCGACCACGTGCACGTACTGGCCCCGGACCTCGCCGCGCGCGCCGATGCCTTTCGGCCAGTGCACGATCAGCGGGTCGCTCATGCCGCCTTGGTGCAGATACCGCTTCCAGCGCCGCAGCGGCGTATTGCCGGCCCAGGCCCAGCCCCACGAATAGTTGGGAAACGACCGGACGCCACCCCAGTCGTCGAGGTGCGCGAGATTCTGCTCGATCGTCGGCTCGACGCGGTTGGCGAACTGGTTCTCATTGAACGAGCCGTGCTCGCCGCCCTCCGCGGAGGCGCCGTTGTCGGAAGCCAGCAGGATGAGGGTGTTGTCGAGTTCGCCCAGCCGCTCCAGGAAGTCGATCACGCGCCCGACGTGATGGTCGGTCTGCTCGAGGAACCCGGCGTACACCTCCATCTGCCGCGCGTAGAGCCGCTTCGCGTCGGGCGAAAGCCCGTCCCAGGCCTTGACCCACTGCGGCCGTGGCGACAGCCGGGTGTCCGGCGGCACGATGCCCATCTCGAGCTGCCTCGCGAACACTTCCTCGCGCCAGCGGTCCCAACCCTGGTCGAACTTGCCGCGATAGCCTTCGATCCACCCCGGCTCGACGTGGTGCGGCGCGTGCCCGGCGCCGAGGCAGTAATACATGAAGAACGGCTTGCGCGGCGCTACCGTGCGCAGGTCGATGAGGTACTGGATGGCGTGGTCGGCGAGGTCGGCGTTGAGGTGGTAGCCCTCCTCCGGCCGCTTCGGCGGGTCGATGTAGTGGCTGTCGTGCACGAGCGTCGGTACCCACTGGCTCGTCTTGCCGCCGATGAAGCCATAGAACCGCTCGAACCCGCGCGACAGAGGCCAGCGCGCCTTCGACGCTCCCGACGCGTATTCGCTGGCCAGCGTGAGGTGCCACTTGCCGATGCCCAGCGTGGCGTAGCCCTGCGCCAGCAGCATCTCGGATAGGAAACCGTTCTCCCGTGGCACCATGCCGTTGTAGCCGGGAAAGCCGGTGGCCATTTCCTGGATGATGCCGACGCCGTTGGAGTGGTGGTTGCGCCCGGTGAGCAGGCAGGCGCGCGTCGGCGAGCAGATCGCCGTGGTGTGGAAGTCGCGATAGCGCAGCCCGCCTGCGGCGAGGCGGTCAAAGGTCGGCGTGCGGATGTCCGAACCGAAGCAACCGAGCTGCGCGAAGCCGACGTCGTCGAGCAGGAACACCAACACATTCGGCGCGCCGGCCTTCGCCCGCTGCGGCAACGGCCACGCGGCCTCCGACTCCCCGGCGGTGCGCCCGATGGTGCCGGTGAACGGTGTTCCCTCGGGATAGGTCTTCAGTTCCTTCATCGCGTTCCCCAGCGTGGGTTCCTGCAACCGGAAGGCCCGGTGGCTCGTGTATCCGCCTCGGCGATGCCGGCGGTCTCCGCCGCCACCATCAGTAGTTGACGAAGCGTGGCGGCCCGATGCCAATCGTGCCCATCATCGCGTCGAGGTGGTGCTTCACGCGATCGCATCGAAGCTCCCGATGCGCCGGATCGTCCCACAGATTGTCGAACTCGCCGGGATCGCGCTCGAGATCGTAGAGCTCGCCTATCGCGTGGCCATGGTAGATCGCCGTCTTGTACCGGCCGTCGCACACCATCGTCCCGTGGGTGTGGTCGGGATGGCCGCCCATCGCGTCGAAGTATTCGGAGACGACGTGCGGCCGGTGCTCGTGCGGGTCCTGCGCGCCGGTCAGCAGTGGCAACAGCGATCGTCCCTGCATCGCCTCCGGGACCGGCAATCCGGCGGCCGCGAGCAGCGTGGGCGCAACGTCGATCGTCTCGACCAGTGCGTTGCTGGCCACGCCTCGACCGAACCGACCGGGCCACGACAGGATCAGGGGTACGCGCACCAGCCCCTCGAAAAAGCGGCAGCCCTTCAGGACCAATCCGTGGTCGCCCAGTAGTTCGCCGTGATCGCTCATGTACACGATGATCGTGTTCTCGAGCTGCCCGGTGTCGCGCAGCATGTCGACGATGCGGCGCAGCTGGTCGTCGATCAGCATGATCATCGCGTAGTAGTTCGCCTTGACCTCGAGCGCGTCGTAGTCGCGCGGCGGACGCGACGCGATGGCATCGTGGTCGCCCGCGGGGACCGGCCGGACCGTCTTCCGGACGCGCGGGTCGGCGGCGACCTTGGTCTGCTGGTCGATGGCAGCGAACAGCTTCTGCCGCTCGAGGTCGGACTCGCGGAACAGCGGCAGCGGCAGGTCCGCCGTGCGGACGCGCGCCAGGTATTCGGGCGGCGCGTCGAAGGGCGCGTGCGGGTCGAACGGATTCACCGAGAGCAGCCACGGCCCGCTGCGCTGCTCGGTGATGAAGCGGATCGCCATCTCGCTGCACCAGGTCGTCTGGTGCAGCGCCGCCGGCACGCCGGGACCGCAGAAATAGTTGATCGGTGCGTATAGTTCGAGCGGGTCCACTTTCTTCTCGTGCCGCAGCCACGTCTCGTAGTCGTGGCCGCGTGCGGCGTCCGGCGTCGGATGGTGGCTCCACCAAAAAGCGCGATAACCGTCGTCCGGACGGACCTCGAAGTTCTTCGCCGCCGACAGATGCAGCTTCCCGACGAGACCGCAGTCGTAGCCGGCCTCGGCGAACATCTTGGTCACCAGCTTTTCATGCGCCGGGAAATACGCGTTGCCGTTGCGATGCACCTGGTGCGCCGCCGGATAGCGCCCGGTCAGGAAGGTGGCCCGGGCGGGCGTGCAGATGGGGCTCTGTGCGTACGCGCGCCGGAAGGCGACACCGGCGGCGCAGAGGGCGTCGAGCTGCGGCGTGGCGATGTGCGGCTGGCCGAGCGCATGGATGGTGTCATAGCGCTGCTGGTCCGAGCAATACCAGAGGATGTTGGGGCGCGGCGCGGCGGCGATCACCGGGATCTCCCCGGGGCGTCAGTCGAGCTTGGCGCCGGAGACCTTCACGGCCTGCGCCCACTGCTCGCGCTCCCGCGTCAGGAACCGGTCGAACTCGTCGGCCGGGAGGAAGGTGATCTCCGCGCCCTGCCCGGCGAACTTCTCCTTCACGTCGGGGGCCGCCAGAATGCGTCCGATCTCCTGCGACAGCCGCGCGACGACGTCCTTCGGCGTAGCCGCGGGCGCGACGATGCCGAACCACGCGACCACGTCGAACCCCGCAATGCCGAGGTCGCCCGCCGTGGGCACGTTCGGCAGCGACGGCACGCGGTCCCTGGTGCTGGTGAGCAGGTACTTGAGCCTGCCGGCAGCCACGTACTGCGAGACCTCGATCGGGCTCGCGAACATCATGCCGATGTGTCCGGCCACGAGGTCAGCGACCGCGGGGCCGCCGCCCTTGTACGGGACGTGCGTGAAATCGGTGCCGGTCCGCAGCTTGAACAGCTCGGTCGCGAGGTGCGGAACGCTGCCGCCGCCGGGCGAGCCGTACATGATCGTTCCCGGCTTCGCCTTGGCGAGCGCGAGGAGTTCCTGCGCCGTCGACGCGCCTACCGACGGATGCACGGTAAGGATCAGCGGGGACGAGGCGAGCAGTGCGACGCCGGTGAAGTCTTTCGCCGCATCGTAGGAGAGCTTCTGATACATGAGCGGCGCGATCACGAACGGTGCCGGCGCCAGCATCAGCGTGTAGCCGTCCGCGGTGGCCTTGGCGACCTCCGCAGCGCCGAGGGTCGTCGTCGCGCCGGGCCGGTTTTCGACTACGACAGGCTGCCCCAGACGCTCGGAGAGCTTCTGGCCGACCAGCCGCGCGAGGACGTCTGACGCGCCGCCGGCCGCGAAGGGCACGACGATTCGGATCAGCTTCGCGGGATAGGTCTGGGCCAGCGCGTTGCCGGCGAACGCTGCGACCATCGACAGCACGAACACGCCAATGCAGCGGCCAAGATGCACTTTCATCGCGACGATTCCTGCCATAGTGGTCTGTTTTTCGTACCAATCGACGCAGGCTACGCGCCGGCATCCGCACTGTCAACCGCCGGCGTGCAGCGGGCTTGACCGCCTGGGCACGGTCAGTGGCACACTTGCCGCCCATGTCGATCAAGCCTATTGCCGCGCCCCGCCTGTATCAGCGCATCGCCGAGGCGATCGCCGACCTGATCGAGGCCGGTGAGTTCGAAGCCGGGAACCGCCTGCCCGCGGAGCGCGAGCTCGCGCGCAAGTTCGGCGTGTCGCGCGCATCGTTGCGCGAAGCGCTGAGCGCACTCGAACTCGAGGGATACGTCGAGATCCGCATGGGCTCCGGCGTCTACGTGCGGCCGCGGCCGTATGGCAAGTGCAAGGGCAGACGCGGGGGCAAGCGCAGCGGCAGGAGCATGACGATCCTGAACGACAAAGCGCCTGAAGTGTCGCCGTTCGACATCCTGCGCGCGAGACGCCTGATCGAAGCCGAAACCGCTGCGCTGGCGGCGCGCAATGCGACTTCGGCGCAGATCGCCGCGATCGAGAGCGCCTTCGCGCGTCTGACCACCGACATGCAGGCCGACAAGATGCGTTCCGAGGGTGACCGCCTGTTCCACGTGCGCATCGCCGAGGCCGCCGGCAACACCGCGCTGGCGGCGATCGTCCGCGACCTTTGGGCGGCATGGCATCGCCCGATCAACGCGCGGCTGGAGGCGCTGTTCGTGACCATGGCGCGCCGTCGCGACAACATCGGCGAGCACCGGCGGATCCTAGACGCCATCCGCGCGCGGGACCCCGCCGCCGCGCGAGCTGCCATGCGTCGCCATCTCGTCAACGCGGAGCGGCAGCGCCTGGCGCTGGTGCGCAAGGGCAACTGAGCCCATCTCGCCCGCGGCGCCGCCCGCCCGAGACCCGCCGCATTCCCTCCCCCGGCATGAAATCCCTCTGATCCAGCCCCATTTCAGTACTGCTTGGATGCGGAGTCTTCCGACTTCGTTGTGCCCACCGCAACCGGTGAGCGCGAGGCATGGTGGGCGAATTCCGTCGGCGTTGCCCACCACAAAGTACCGTGGGGCCGAATCTCGTCATATGCCTTTCGCCAAGCTTCAATCCTGGTGCCGGCGTCGTCCGAACTCAAGAACCAATGCTGGTTTAGGCACTCCTGGCGCAGTCCGGGCGCGGATGAGCGGCTTGCCGCAAGGCACTTCCGTGGCGGTGATGACCTATGCCAGCGACCTCTTCAGCTGGTATGCGGGCTCGCTGGAGGCGGACGTGTACTTCTGCCCTGAGCGTCACGGTACCTACTACGGCTGTTTCTACATCAAGGACGCGCCGGCAGTCGGCCACGAGGGCTACAGCATCGACGAGCAGATGACCGCTACGGCCGGGCGGGCGCTGAGCGACGCCTCCGCCGGATACGTGACCGAGAGCCAGGCAGCGGTGATGTCGAGCCTGGTGGCCGCGCAGAAGGACAACCTGTTCGCGTCGCCAACGGCCAACATCGTCGATACGCGCACCGCGATCGCGGCGCAACTGCGTACCCTGCTCCTGCCCCGATCGCCGATGCGCCTGCGGTCAAGGCGCGCGTGCTGGAGCTGTCCGCGCTCTACGGCGAACTCGACGGCGCCAACAACCATGCTTACGCGACGGTGTTCGCGCAGGTGAACCGGTCCCTGACCGGCGAGCAAAGGGTCAAACTCGCGGCGCTGCGCAAGTCGATCATGTCGGGGACCTACGCCGACGGCACGCCGTTCGACTTCTCGACCAACAGCACGCCTTATCTGTACTCGAGCGCGATCACCGATCCCAACGTGCTGACGCCGTATATCGGCAACACCGACTACCTGTTCTTCGAGCCGTGAGGCAGGTGGTGCGACCAACAGATCGGCCCGTCCCAGGGCGGGCCGGCAGGGGGCTGACGAGTGAGCGCGGGTTTCCGGCGCGGCGCGGCATGGACTTGGCTGCTCGCAACCGTTCTTGGTCTGGCGGCCCTTGGCGGGGCAGCGGGTGCGGCAACGGCGATCGAGTATTGCCACGGCAGGTTCGACCGCTGCTTCGTCACCGCCGACGCGGCGGCCGGGCCCGGGCAGTAGCCGGTCTGCCGCTTCTTCAGTGCCGCCTTCGCCCTATTGAATCGGCGCACCAAGACAAGCTGTCAATTGCGCCTGCTGGATAACGGCGTCGGTCTCCGCCATTCGCTCCGGACCCGGTCGACCGGTCCTCGCGCATCTGGGCGCATATGCAGGCGGTGCTTCAGAGCCCCAGTCCCTCGTCGAGGCCGAGGTGCACGTTCATCGACTGCACCGCAGCGCCACTGGCGCCCTTGCCGAGGTTGTCGAGGCGTGCCATGACGAGCAGCTGGGTCTCGTTACCGAAGACGAAGAGGTCGACGCGATTCGTGTCGTTGCAGCCCTGCACGTCGAAGAAGCCGCTCGACAGGGTCTCGGGGTCGCGCAGCGGCATCACGCGGATGAAGCGCTCGCCGTCGTAGTGGGCCGCCAGGGCGTCGCGCACCCGTTCAGGCGTCGTGCCGGCGCGCAGCGTGGCGAGGTGCAGCGGCACCGTCACGGCGAGGCCCTTGTAGAAGTCGGCGACGATGGGCATGAACACCGGCGGCGTCGTGAGGCCGGTGTGGGTCGCCATCTCGGGGAGGTGCTTGTGGGCGAGACCGAGCCCGTAGGGCCGCGGTGACGCGAGCTTCGGGTCACCGCCCGCCTCGTACTGGGCGATCATGCTCTTGCCGCCGCCCGAGTAGCCGGTGATCGATGTGGCCGTCACCGGCGCCGCGGCGTCGAGCAGGCCGGCATCGACCAGGGGCCGCACGGCCAGGATGAACGCGCTGGCGTGACAACCGGGATTGGCGATGCGCTTCGACGCGCGAATCTTCTCGCGCTGCCCGCGCGCCAGTTCCGGCAGGCCGAAGGTCCACCCGGGCGCGGTGCGGTGCGCGGTGCTGGCGTCGATGAGGCAGGTCCGCGTATTGGCGACCATCGCGGCCGCCTCCCGCGACGCCGCGTCGGGCAGGCACAGGAACGCCACGTCGGCAGCGTTGAGCAGGCGCGCGCGCTCGGCCGGATCCTTGCGCTTGTCGGGGTCGATGCGCAGCACCTCGACGTCGCCGCGCCGCGCGAGGTACTCGTGGATGCGCAGTCCGGTCGTGCCTTCCTGGCCGTCCACATAAACCGCGTAGCTCATGCCCTCTCCCGCAACATCGCAACGACAAGAACGACGATGATAATGCAGGAGCCCGCCGCCGGGCAGCACGCGCCTGCCTGTGCCGGCCAGGCGCCGCGGGACGGCGACCGCTAGGCCGGCGCCTTCTCGAGCGCGAACGCCCGGTGCAGCACGCGCACCGCGAGCTCCATGTACTTCTCGTCGATCACCACCGAGATCTTGATCTCGGAGGTCGAGATCATCTGGATGTTGATGTTCTCGTCGGCGAGTGCCTTGAACATGCGCGAGGCGATGCCGACGTGCGACTTCATCCCGATGCCCACGACCGAGACCTTGGCGATGCGGTTGTCGCCGACGATCTCGCGCGCCTTGAAGGCGCTGCCGTTGGCCGCCTTGAGCACGTCCTGCGCCTTCTGGTACTCGTTGCGGTTCACCGTGAACGAGAAGTCGGTCTGGCCGGAGGTGCCGATGTTCTGCACGATCATGTCGACGTCGATGTTCGCCGACGCGATGGTGCCGAGGATCGCGTACGCGATGCCCGGCCGGTCCTCGACGCCGACCAGCGTGATCTTGGCCTCGTCGCGCTGGAACGCGATGCCGGAGATGATCGCCTGCTCCATGTTCTCGTCTTCCTCGTAGGTGATGAGCGTGCCCGGGCCGGTGGCTTCCGGCTCCTCGAACGAGG
>Ga0316622_100002712_pt1 | contig 12376 bp, 13 predicted proteins | sample OWC_Aug_OW2_C1_D_FD_207646 | JGI IMG/M metagenome (GOLD analysis project Ga0316622, IMG submission 207646) | Wetland soil microbial communities from Old Woman Creek delta, Ohio, United States - OWC_Aug_OW2_C1_D5_C | ecosystem: Environmental > Terrestrial > Soil > Wetlands | place: USA: Ohio... | reverse complement strand
GACGTCGTGGGCCGTTTCCTCGACGCGTTGCCCGCGCCGTGACCCTCGTGCTTGCGGCCCTGCGGCCCTGCGGCTAAAACTTCCCCGTCACCTGCCAGGAGAGCGTCCGGATGGACCTCAGCACACTCAGGGACCGGCTGACCCGCATCGACACCGAGCTGCTCGGGCTCGTGGCCGAGCGACAGCGGCTGTCGCAGGAAATCGCCCGGGTGAAGCGCGCCACCGGGCACCCGACCCGCGACTACGGCCGCGAGCGCGAGGTCATCATGAACGCGCGGGCGGTCGCGGAGCGCGTCGGCGTGCCGCCGCGCGTTGCCGAGCAGCTGCTGCGGCTGCTGATCCGCTCCTCGCTCACCACGCAGGAGCAGGCGATCGTGGCCGCGCAGCACCTCGGCGCCGGCCGCAGGGCGCTGGTCATCGGCGGCGCCGGCAAGATGGGGCGCTGGTTCGCCGACTACCTCGCCTCGCAGGGCTTCGCCATCGAGATCGCGGATCCCTCTGAGGCGGCGACGGGCTACCCGCGCATCGCTGACTGGCGGCAATCGGCGCTCGAACACGATCTCATCGTCGTGGCCACGCCGCTCGGCATGATGCAGGACGTGCTGCTCCAGCTGGCTCAGCGGCGCCCCAGCGGGCTCGTGTTCGACATCGGCTCGTTGAAGACGCCGTTGCGCGCGGGCCTCGGGGCGCTGGTGGCAGCCGGCGTGCGCACGGCGTCGATCCACCCCATGTTCGGTCCGGATACCGACCTGCTGTCGGGCCGCCACGTGCTGCACATCGACCTCGGCGATCCCGCGGCCGCCCGGGAGGCGCAGGAGCTGTTCGCCTCGACCATGGTCACGCAGGTGATGACCACGCTCGACGACCACGACCGGCTGATCGCCTACGTGCTGGGACTGTCCCACGCGGTCAATATCGCCTTCTTCACCGCGCTCGCGGAAAGCGGCGAGGCCGCGCCTCGCCTGGTGCGCCTGTCGAGCACCACGTTTGACGCGCAATTCGATGTGGCCGCCCGGGTCGCCGGCGAGAGCCCGGCGCTCTACTTCGAGATCCAGCGGCTGAATGAGCACGGCGCGGAGTCGCTCGAGGCCCTGTCGGCCGCCGTGGCGAAGCTGCGCGCCGCAGTCGAGTCGGGTGACGCCGCGGCGTTCGAGCAGCTGATGCTCAAGGGACGAGCCTACGTCGCGGGCCGCCAGGCGGCGCCGGCATGAATGACCCGGCGCCGGCAGACTCGCGCTCCGGGCGGGACGAAGAGGTCCGTGCGCTGCGCGCGGAGATCGAACGCCTGCACGCGGAGGCCGGCCGCAACGAGGCCGTATTCCGCCGTACGCTCGAGCGCGAGCTCGCAGTGCTGGACGCCCAGACGCTGCCGGAGCTGCTGCGGGTCATCGTCGACGGGATGCGCAGTTCCTATGGCCTCGAGGCCGTGACGCTCGTGGTGCAGGATCCGCAGCATGAGGTCCGGCACATGCTCCTCGGCGACGGTCACTCGCCCGGTGCGTTCGCCGGTGTCGTGTTCACCGACAGCGTGCTTGCGCTCGCGCCGCAGATGCACTCGCTGGTCCGCCCCTGGCTCGGTTCCTACGTAGGCGCCGACCACCAGCTGCTCTTCCCGGGCAGGTCCGGGCTCGCCAGCGTCGCCATACTCCCGCTCCGGCGCGGCGGCCAGCTGGTTGGCGCACTGAACTTCGGCAGCGCCGACCCGGCACGCTTCTCGCGCCAGCTGGCCAGCGACTTCCTCGGTCACCTGGCCACGATCGTAGGCTTCGCATTCGAAAGCGCCTGCAACCGCGCACGGCTGGTCCGAGCGGGCGTGACCGACTACCTGACGGGCTGGCACAACAAGCGTTACCTGCACTCGCGGTTGCGCGAGGAGATCGCGCGTTCGCAGCGGCACGGTACGCCGCTCGCGCTGCTGATGATGGACCTCGACCACTTCAAGGACGTCAACGACGGCTATGGCCACCTGAGCGGCGATGCGGCGATTCGCGAGGTCGCGAGCCGCATCGAGTCGGAGGTGCGCGACAGCGACGCGGCTGCCCGTTTCGGCGGCGACGAGTTCGTCGTGCTGCTGCCTGGCGCCGGCCCGGCACAGGCCACGCAGGCGGCGCAGAGAATCATGCGGGCCGTGTCCGCAGCGCCTGTGGAACTCGCGCCCGGCGCCTGCCGCACGCTGACACTCTCCGTGGGCATCGCGGTGCACTCGCCCCGGGCAGGCGCGAACGCCGGGGCAGCCGAGGGCGAGCTCAAGTCCCGGGCTGAGCAGCTGCTCGCCGAGGCGGACGCCGCGCTGTATCGTGCGAAGGCGGCCGGTCGGAACCGGTCCGTGCTGGCGGACTGAGCGAGGGGGATATTCCTGTCTTCCTCCTGCGGTATCGCTGGATAGCCGAGGAATCCTGTGAAGAGGGAAAGCAGGCGACTCCCCGTCCGGGCGGCCGCGGCCCTGGCCCTGGTGGCGGCCGGAGCGGCTGCCTGGTTGCTGCGCGGCGCGCACGCCCCCGGTCCGTCACCGGTTGCCACGGGTGCGCCTGCGGCGATGCCCGCTTATGTCGGCAGCGACGCCTGCGGGTCGTGCCATGCCGAGCAGCACGCCGCGTGGCGCACGTCGCAGCATGCGCTCGCGATGCAGGCGCCGACGCCCGCCACCGTGCTCGGCGATTTCGGCGGCGCGACCTTCCGCCGCGACGGCCTCGAGGCGCGGTTTTTCCGCGATGGCGACGCGTTCAAGGTCCACACCGAGGGGGCCGACGGTGCGCCGGCGGACTACCGGGTCCGCTACGCCTTCGGCATCTACCCGCTGCAGCAGTACCTGATCGAGTTCCCGGGCGGGCGCCTGCAGTCGCTCACCATCGCATGGGACAGCCGCGAGCGTGAGCGGGGTGGCCAGCGATGGTTCGACCTCTATGCGGGCCAGCGCCACCGGCCGGGCGATCCCCTGCACTGGACCGGCATCGACCAGAACTGGAACTACCAGTGCGCCGACTGCCACTCGACCAACGTCCGCAAGAACCTGGACCCGGAGACGGGCCGTTTCGACACGACCTGGTCGGAGGTCAACGTCGCCTGCGAGGCCTGCCACGGGCCGGGCGAGGCGCACGTGAGCTGGGCGCAGTCGTCGCCACGCCCCGACGCGGCGAGCGCCGCGGAGGCCGGACTGGTCGCGACGCTGGACGAGCGGCGCGGCGTGGGTTGGTCGATCGACGCCGGCTCCGGCAGCGCGCGCCGGTCGGTGCCACGCACGACCTCGGTCGAAATCGAGGTCTGCGCCCGCTGCCACGCGCGGCGTGGCCAGTTCTCCGACGATCACGCCGCCGGGCAGCCGTTTCACGACGCCTTCCGGCCCGCCCTGATCGAGCCAGGGCTGTACTGGCCGGACGGCCAGATGCGCGACGAGGTGTACAACTACGGGTCGTTTCTCACCAGCAGGATGGCGGCGCAGGGCGTGACCTGCTCCGACTGTCACGAGCCGCATGGCGGCAGGCTACGCGCGCCGGGCAACTCCGTGTGCGCGCAGTGCCACCTGGCGCAGAAGTACGACGCGCGGCAGCACCATCGCCACGATGCGTCGGGCACCGGCGGGCAGTGCGCGGCCTGCCACATGCCCACGACGACCTACATGGTCGTGGATCCGCGGCACGACCACAGCTTCCGCATCCCGCGGCCGGACCGCAGTGTCGCGCTCGGCGTGCCGAACGCCTGCAATGCCTGCCACGACGATCGCGGGGCCGACTGGGCGGCCGCGGCCGTCGCGGCGTGGTACCGCGAGCCCAGGCCCGGCTTCCAGACGTTCGCCGAGACCTTTGCGGCGGCCGACCGCGGAGACGGCCGTGCCAGGCCGTCCCTGATCGCGCTGGCCGAGGATCCGGCGCAACCGGCCATCGTCCGTGCCAGCGCCCTGTGGCGCCTCGGTCAGGACCCACGGCCGGACATGCTGGTGGCGGTGCGCAGGGCGCTGAACGATGCGGATCCGGCAGTGCGGGCCGCTGCCGCCGACGCGATGTCCCGTACCGAGCCTGCCGTCGTCGCGGACGTGCTGCGGCCGCGTCTCGACGACCCGTCGAGGCTCGTGCGCATGGCCGTGGCATCGGCGCTCGCAGGACCGTCGGAAGCGCGGCTCGATGCGGCGGCGCGTGCACAGTTCGAGGCGGCGCTGGCGGAGTACGTCGCGGCGCAGCGCTTCAACGCCGACCGCCCGGAGGCGCGTTCCAACCTCGGCGCCCTGCACATGAATCGCGGCGCGGTCGCCGCCGCCGAGACGGAATTCAGGGCGGCGATCGGCCTCGACCCGACCTTCGTGCCGGCCTGGGTCAACCTCGCCGAGCTGCAGCGCACGCAGGGACAGGAGGACCAGGCGGCACGGACGCTGCGTGAGGCGCTGGGCCGGAACCCGGGCGACGCCACGTTGCGCCACTCGCTCGGCCTCTCGCTCGTGCGCTCAGGCGATACGCGCAAGGCGCTCATCGAACTCGAGGCCGCTGCGCGTGCCGCGCCCGATGTCGTTCGCTACGGCTATGTCCTTGCAATTGCGCTGCACTCAGCGGGCCGCGAGCGGGAGGCCATCGCCAGGCTCGAGGCCCTGCTGGAACGGAACCCGGCCAACCGCGATGTCCTGATGGCGCTCGCGGGCATACACCTCGACGCCGGCCGGCGCGAGGACGCGCGGCGCTATGCCGCCCTCCTGGCCGGGAGCTATCCGGACGACCCGGAGGTCAGCCAGTTGCTGCAGGCAACGCGATAGGACATGGGGATGTCCCCATGTCCTACTTCTGGCAGCCGGGGCAGTAGTAGGTCGAGCGCTGGCCGAGCGTGACCTGCCGGATGGGCATGTGGCAGCGACGGCAGGGCTCGCCCACGCGCTCGTAGACGAAGAGCTTCTGGCGGAAGTGGCCCGGCATGCCGTCGGCGTTCACGTAGTCGCGCAGCGTCGTGCCGCCCGCCTCGACGGCCTCCGCCAGCACGTCGCGGATGGACGTCGCGAGGGAGGCCATACGCTCGCGGCTCACTCGCCCGGCGGGGGTGGTGGGCCTGATGCCGGCCCGGAAGAGCGCCTCGCTGGCGTAAATGTTGCCCACGCCGACGACGACGCGGGCATTCATGACGAAGACCTTGATCGCTGCCTTTCTGCCCCGTGCGCGCTCCCAGAGGTAGTCGCCGTCAAATCCGGGTTCCAGCGGCTCGGGGCCGAGGCCGGCGAGCAGCGGGTGGCTCTCCACGTTGCCCTTCACCCAGTGCAGGCTGCCGAAGCGGCGCGGGTCGTTGAAGCGGAGGCAGCGGCCGGAATCCAGGACGATGTCCACGTGGTCGTGGGCCATCGGTGCCGTGCCCCTGGCGACGACGCGCAGGCTGCCGGACATGCCGAGGTGTGCGACCAGCGTGCCCGCGTCGGTGTCGACCAGCAGGTACTTTGCGCGTCGCCGGACGCCCGAGACTCGCCGGCCGGTGAGTTCCCGCTCGAAGTCGCGCGGGAGCGGCCAGCGCAGCCGCCGCTCGCGCACGATGACCTGCACGACGCGCCGGCCCCTGAGCGAGGGAGCGATGCCGCGGCGGGTGGTCTCGACTTCTGGAAGCTCGGGCATGGCGGACGGCCGCCTCGGTCGTGAAAACGAAAAGGCCCGTCGCGGGACGGGCCTTCATGGTAGCCGGGCGGAGTCCGCCGGGCTTACTTGATCTTGCCTTCCTTGTACTTGACGTGCTTGCGGACGACGGGGTCGAACTTGCTGACCTCCATCTTCTCGGGATGCAGGCGCTTGTTCTTGGTCGTCGTGTAGAAGTGGCCGGTGCCGGCGGAAGAAATCAGCTTGATCTTGTCACGCATGGCTGGGCGCTCCTCAGATGTGCTGGCCGGCTGCGCGCAGCTCGGCGATGACGGCCTCGATGCCCTTCTTCTCGATCGTGCGCATGCCCTTCGTCGACACCTTCAGGGTTACCCAGCGGCGCTCGGTCTCGAGCCAGAAGCGCTGGACATGCAGGTTGGGCAGGAAGCGGCGGCGCTTCTTGATGTTCGAGTGGGACACCGTATTGCCCGTCGTGGGACGCTTGCCGGTGACCTGGCAGACTCGCGACATGGTCGTTACTCCGAAATCCTGGCGCCCGCGCGGTTCCGCCGCGAGTGCCGCCGAAAGAGCCGCGTATTAAACCAGCCGGAGGCGCCGATGGCAAGACGGGCGCTGCAGCGGCGACGTACTGGCGCGGCGCATAAGTCCTTGTTTTTATAGCAGTTGACCCGCGGCGCCGCGTCCGGCCGTCTGCCGACCAGCGGGCGGCTTCGCTCAGGGACGCCGCTAGACGATGCCGCGCTCCGCGAGCGACGTGCAGGTGCCGTCCCCGACGATCAGGTGGTCGAGCACGCGGATGTCGACGAGCGCGAGCGCGTCGCGCAGCCGCGTGGTGATGACTTCGTCGGCCTGGCTCGGCTCGGCGATGCCCGAGGGGTGGTTGTGGGCCAGGATCACGGAGGCGGCGTTGCGACCGAGCGCCTGCTTCACCACCTCGCGCGGGTGGACGCTCGCGCCGTCCACCGTGCCGCGGAACAGCTCGTCGAAGCTGATCAGCCGGTGCCGCGTGTCGAGGAACAGGCAGCAGAAGACCTCGTGGTCGCGGTCCCGGAGGCGCGCGATGAGGAAGTCGCGCGCAGCGCGCGGGCTGGCGAGCAGCGGCCCCTGGCGCAGCCGCTCGAGGTGGTGCCGCCGCACGAGCTCGAGCGCCGCCTGCAGCTCCGCCCACCGGACAGGCCCCATGCCGCGATGACGGCAGACCGCCTCCCTATCCGCCGAGAGCAGCCCCCGCAGCGAGCCGAACTCGACGAGCAGCGAGCGGGCGAGCTCGAGCGCGCTGCTGCCGCGGTGGCCGTGGCGCAGCAGCACGGCGAGCAGTTCGGCTTCCGTCAGCGTGTCGACCCCCCTCGACAGGAGCTTCTCGCGCGGGCGCTCCGCCGACGGCCAGTCGCACATCTGCATGGTGCCTCCTGGTGGCGGATTGTCCCTGCACGACCCGTGCACGGATCGCGCTCAATCGGCCACGAAGGGGCAGAAAGGCATGACCCGAGAACCCGCGGCTATGGCCGCATGGTGCCGGGCCGCCGGGCTGGCGATAATGGCTGCATGAGCGAGCAACGCGCGCCACGGATCCTGCTCGGCGTCTCGGGCGGGATCGCGGCCTACAAGAGCCCGGACCTGGTGCGTCGCCTGCGCGAGCGCGGCGCCGAGGTGCAGGTCGTCATGACCGAGGCCGCGAAACAGTTCGTCACGCCGCTCACCTTCCAGGCCGTGTCGGGGCGCGAAGTGCGCGACTCGCTCTGGGACAGGACGGCCGAGGCGGCCATGGGGCACATCGAGCTGGCGCGCTGGGCCGACGCGGTGCTGGTGGCACCCGCCACTGCGGAGTTCCTGGCCAGGCTGGTCCAGGGTCGCGCGGACGACCTGCTCGCGACGATGTGCCTCGCGACTTCCGCGCCGGTGCATGTCGCGCCGGCGATGAACCAGCAGATGTGGGCCAACGCCGCCACGCAGGCCAACGTCGCCGCCCTGCGCACCCGCGGCATCTCGGTGCTCGGCCCGGGCAGCGGCGACCAGGCCTGCGGCGAGACGGGCGAGGGCAGGATGCTCGAGCCGGCCGAGCTCGCTTCGATGGTCCTCGGCAGCCTGTCGGCGGCCAGGCCGCTCGCCGGCTGCAAGGTCGTCGTGACGGCGGGCCCGACGCGCGAGCGTATCGACCCGGTGCGCTTCATCAGCAACCGCAGCTCGGGGAAGATGGGTTATGCCGTGGCGCAGGCCGCGCACGAGGCGGGGGCCGAGGTCGTCCTGGTCTCGGGTCCCGTGAGCCTGCCGGCGCCGGCCGGGGTGAGGCGCGTGCTGGTCGAGAGCGCGCGGCAGATGCACGCGGCGGTGCATGAGGCGCTCGACGGCGCCGACATCTACATCGGTGCGGCGGCCGTGGCCGACTACGAGCCCGCCACGGTCGCGCCGCACAAGATCAAGAAGTGCTCGGAGACGATGACGCTCGATCTGGTGCGTGCGCCGGACATCCTGGCCACGGTCGCCGCACTCGAGCGCCGGCCGTTCGTCGTCGGCTTCGCAGCCGAGACGCAGGACGTCGAGGCGAATGCCCGTGCCAAGCTCGACGGCAAGCGTCTCGACATGATCGCAGCCAACCGCGTGGGCGACGGCATCGCATTCGACCAGGATGAGAACGCGCTGCTGCTGCTCTGGCGCGGCGGTCGCGAGGAGCTCGCGACCAGCGGCAAGCTCGAACTGGCGCGCAGCCTCGTCGCGCGCATCGCTTCGGTCAGGGCCGCGCAGGCGCCCGGAGCGACGGCCGTGGTGGCCGGACGTTGATGAGGGACCGGAGGTTGCGGTGCATCGCCTGCAGGTGAAGATCCTCGACCCGCGCATCGGCACCTCGATCCCGATGCCGGCGTACGCGACGGGCGGCTCGGCAGGCCTCGACCTGCGCGCCTGCCTCGACGCGCCACTGCTGCTCGAGCCGGGCCAGGCCCACCTCGTGCCCACTGGACTCGCCATCCACCTCGACGACCCGGGCCTCGCGGCGGTCCTGCTGCCGCGCTCGGGTCTCGGCCACAAGCACGGCGTCGTCCTCGGCAACCTCGTCGGGCTGATCGACTCGGACTACCAGGGGCAGGTCATGGTTTCGGCGTGGAACCGCGGCGCGCACCCCTACACCGTCCAGCCGGGCGAGCGGATCGCGCAGATGGTCATCGTGCCGGTCGTGCAGGCCGCGCTCGAGGTGGTGGAGTCGTTCGAGGAGAGCGCGCGGGGGGCGGGAGGCTTCGGCAGCTCGGGCAAGCAGTGATCCGGAGGTACCAGGTACAGACCTGTCCCGGAGGACAGGTCTGTACCTGGTACCTCTTCCCCTACTTGATGCCCTTCAGTTCCTTGTAGCGCGCGACGTCCGCGTCGAACTGCGCATTCAGCGCGGCCCGCTCCTTGCGGCGCTTGTCCAGGTTGACCTGCTGCGTCTTGATGTCCGACTCGGATCGCGATATGTCGTCGGCGAGCCCCTCGGGCATCGCTGGCGCCTTCGGGTCCTTGCTGGCGGGCTGGTAGCGGCCGGCACGCTTGAGCTGCTCGGCGTAGCGGGTCTTCAGCTGTGACAGCGACTGCTCCTGGATGGTGATCTGTGAGTCGAGCTGGTCGAGCCTCTGGCCGCGTACCCGCTCGATGTCGCCCACGTTCTGGTAGCTCGCGACCAGCATCCGGTCGCGTTGTGCGCGGTCCAGTGCGGCTTTCGCTTCCTTCTCGCGCTGGGCGCGGGCCTGGGCTTCTGCAGGCGACTCAGCGCCTTCCTCGCGGCCCACGGCCATGCCCTGCTTGTTCAGGACCTCGCGATCCTGGTCGGCGTACTCAGGCGGGACCTTGTCGCCGTAGTGCACCTGGCCGTCCTTGTCGACCCACTTGTAGAGCTTCTGGGCGTCAGCCGCGCCGGCCGCGAGGGCCAGCACCGCGAAGGGCAACAGGGCGCGCAGCAATGCTGTCTTCATGCGAATCACCTCTGGCGACATATTCTGCCCGCCGCCGGGCCGCCTGACCGTGAGCAGTTCACGCTTCCGTATCGACCCCCCACTGGGCCCGGTAGTTCCGCAGGGCCGCAAGCTCGGCGGTGCGCCCGTTGGCCTGCAGGTGCTCGATGAGGTCGGTCAGCGTGATGATGTTTATCACGGGAATGCTGAAGGCCTGCTGAACCTCCTGTACGGCTGACAGCGCGCCCTGGCCGCGTTCCTCGCGATCGAGCGCTACCACGACGCCCGCGGGCACGGCGCCCGCCCCGCGGATGATGTCCACCGACTCGCGGATGGCCGTGCCCGCAGAGATCACGTCGTCGACGATCAGCACGCGGCCGGCGAGCGGCGCGCCGACGATGCGGCCGCCCTCGCCGTGCACCTTGGCCTCCTTGCGGTTGAAGGCGAAGGGCAGGCTGCGGCTGTGCCAGTCGGCCAGCGCGATTGCCGCCGCGGTGACGAGCGGGATGCCCTTGTAGGCCGGGCCAAAGAGCATGTCGAAGGGGAGGCCGGAGTCCTCGATCGCCCGGGCGTAGCAGCGCGCCAGGGTTGCCACGGCGCTGCCGGTGTTGAAGAGCCCGGCGTTGAAGAAATAGGGGCTGCGCCGCCCGCTCTTCAGCGTGAAATCGCCGAAGCGCAGCACGTGGTTGGCCAGGGCGAGCTCGATGAATTCCTGCTGGTACGGTTGCATTCGGTTCCTCCGCCGCAGCGCGTATGATTGCGCCTTCGCACGGAGCCAGCAATGCGCGTCGTCACCCTGAACTGCAACGGCATCCGCTCGGCCGCCCGGAAGGGGCTGTTCGACTGGCTGCCGCGCCAGCGCGCGGACGTCGTCTGCCTGCAGGAAACCAAGGCGCAGGAGCACCAGCTCGACCACGGCGACTTCCGCCCGGCCGGCTTCCACTGCCACTACTTCGATGCGGAGAAGAAGGGCTACGCCGGCGTCGCCGTGTTCTCGAAGACGGAGCCGGACAAGATGATCCGCGGCTTCGGGGTCGAGGAGTTCGACTGCGAGGGCCGTTACCTCGAGGCCCGCTTCGGGCGCCTGTCGGTTGTGTCCGTGTACATGCCCTCGGGTTCCGCCGGCCCCCACCGGCAGGCGTCGAAGTTCAGGTTCCTGGAAGCCTTCCTGCCGTACCTGAAGTCGCTCCGCCGCAAGCGTCGCGACTACATCATCTGCGGCGACTTCAACATCGCCCACAAGCCGATCGACCTGCGGAACTGGCGCTCGAACCAGAAGAACTCGGGCTTCCTGCCCGAGGAGCGCGCCTGGCTGGACACCGTGTTCGGCGAGGTCGGCTTCGTCGACGCCTTCCGCGAGGTCGACCCCCGCCCCGAGCAGTACACCTGGTGGTCGAACCGCGGCCGGGCCTGGGCGAAGAACGTCGGCTGGCGCATCGACTACCAGGTGGTGAGCCCATCGCTGCGGGGCACGGCCCGCGCCGCGCGGATCTACAAGGAGCGGCGCTACTCCGACCACGCGCCACTCATCATGGACTACGAGCTGTGAGCGAGGGCGTGCCCCCGGCCCGGTCCGGAGGCGGCGGCCCGTCGGCCGCGCTCAGGCCGTACCTGGAGAGGGAGTCGCTGGCGGCATTCTTCGTCGGCATCTCCTCAGGCTTCCCGTACGCGATGATCGGCGCCACGCTGACGACGCGCCTCGCGCAGGACGGCATCGACAAGCGGACAGTCGCCGCGTTCACGCTCGCCATCCTCGTCTACAACCTCAAGGTGTTCTGGGCGTGGATCGTCGACGGCGTGCGCATTCCGCTGCTCGGCCGTCTCGGCCAGCGGGTGTCCTGGCTGCTGCTGGCCGGCGCAGCGGTGATCGCCGCCGTCGTGAACCTCGCGCTGGTCGATCCCGGCGCAAGCCTGCAGGCCACGGTCGTCGCAGCCCTGCTGGTCGGCATTGCAGGGGCCACCTACGACATCGTCATCGACGCCTACCGCATCGAGACGCTGCAGCCCCGCCAGCTCGGTGTCGGTTCCGGCATGTCCCAGTACGGCTGGCGCATCGGCTCGGCGGCCGCGGGCGCGCTGGCCCTGGTCGTTGCGGGGCGCTGGGGCTGGACGGCAGCCTACGTCGCCTGCGCCAGCTTCGCGCTGCCGGCGATGCTCACCGGGCTGGTCGTCGGCGAGCCTGCACGGCACGTAGTCAGCATCGAGAAGCGCGGGGTGGCGGCCGTCTGGAGTTCGATCGTCGGGCCGTTCGCCGAATTCATGCGCCGCTCGGGCGCCTGGCTCGTGCTGCTCTTCATCCTGGTGCACAAGATCGGCGACACGCTCGCCAACCTCACTTTCCGCCTGCTGTTCAACGACCTCGGGTACACGAACGACGAGATAGCGATCTACGACGTCGGCTTCGGGTTCTGGGCCTACCTCATCGGCATATTCGCCGGCGGCGTGATCTACACCAGGCTGGGGCTGAAGCGGTCCGTCCTGCTTGCGCTGGTCCTGATGTGCGTCTCGAACCTGGGTTTCGCGCTGCTCGCGACGGCCGGCCACGGCAACCTCTGGCTGGCAGCAGCGATCGGCTTCGAGAACTTTGCCAGCGGCTACGGCGGCGTCGTGGTCGTGGCCTACTTCTCGGCCCTGTGCAACCTCCAGTTCACCGCCACGCAGTACGCGCTGATCTCCGCGGCGGCGAGCGTCCTCGGGCGCGTGCTGACGGGCACGACCGCGGGCGCGCTGATCGAGGCCCTGGGCTACCCCGGCTTCTACCTGCTGACGACCGTGCTGGCGCTGCCCGGTATCCTGCTGTTCTGGTTCATGATGCGCCAGGGCACGATAGATCGCGCGCTCGGGACCGCGGGCCGGAAGGACTGAGGAGGCAGCGGGCTTGGCCAGGACCATCGACACTGA